>ERZ795045.67-NODE-67-length-127686-cov-46.524324_pt1 | contig 127686 bp, 113 predicted proteins | sample MGYA00375129_ERZ795045 | MGnify/ENA primary metagenome ERZ795045 (study PRJEB30174, sample SAMN05720166) | activated sludge metagenome | isolation source: anaerobic digester from wastewater treatment plant | place: Japan | collected 2015-05-15 ...
TTGCCATAAACCCCTTTTCAAGCCCCGGGAGCGGCTTCAAGAGATGGGGATTTGATCGATATGTCCAGCTTATAAGAAAGATAAGGGCCCAATTAGGGGTATATATATTAATCCTATGGGGGCCAGGGGAGAAGGAAGAGGCGGAGGCCCTTGTAAAGGAGTCAGGCAGGGGTGTTTTTCTTGCCTGTCCCACAGATATATCCCAGCTTTTTGCACTCCTTAAAAGGGTGAAACTCTATATAAGCGGTGATACAGGTGTTATGCACCTTGCTGCATCGGCAAAGACACCAGTTGTTGCCATATTCGGGCCAACTGACCACAGGATAAATGCACCCTATGGCACTGATTCCATGGTTGTGCGAAAAGATATAGCCTGCAGCCCCTGCAAAAACAGGGGATGTAAAAACAGGATCTGCCTTGACAGCATAACAGCTGATGAGGTATTTCAGGCAGTCCAGACAATGTATAAAAGGAATAAATAGATGAAGATACTCTTTATATACCCAAACCTCTATGCCCAGATCGGTTTCAACTATGGTATATCCTATATCTCTGGTTTTCTAAGGGCAAACAACATAGAGACATTTTTGCTGAATGTCAACGAGAAACTGGGCTATCCCCTTGACCATGAAAGGATTAAGAGGGATGTCCTGGCCATAGGCCCTGATATGATAGGCCTTTCTGTCCTTACAAACCAGTATAAATATGCCACAGAGATAACCCAGCACATAAAAGGATATTACAGCGGCCCTGTGCTTTTCGGTGGTATACACCCCACCATGGACCCCTCAGGGACAATGGCGGATAGACATGTGGACTATATCTGTGTGGGAGAAGGGGAGGAGGCCATACTAGAGCTCATGGAAAAAGGTAGCCCCATAGGTGTCAGAAACATGGGTTACAGGTCAGATAGTGGATTGGTATTAGAGCCTTTAAGGCCTTTCATAGACATCAATAAGCTGCCTTTCAAGGACTACAGCATATTCAACTTCCAGGATATGATAGATGCAAAGGATGGCTGGGTCGGGTTAATGGCGTCCAGGGGTTGTCCGTTCCGGTGTACATACTGTCTCAATCACAAGATCATGAAGCTTTATAAAGACCATGGACACCTGCCCAAATATTATCTCAGGAGGCATACAGTAGACGAGGTCATATATGAGATAGAGTATCTCCTTAAAAACTACCAACGCATAAAGATGTTTATCTTTGATGATGACATATTCACCTTTGACAAACAGTGGCTGAAGGAGTTTTCTGAAAAATACAAACAGGTTACAGATATAGGCTTTGTATGTAATGCCCATGCCCGTATATTTGACGATGAGGTGGCATGGTATCTTAAGGATGCAGGGTGCAGGATTGTAAAATTCGGGCTCGAGAGTGGAAGCAACAGGATAAGAAAGACAGTCCTCAACAGGCACATGTCAAACAGGGACATAGAGAATGCCTTTGATACAGCCCACAGGTTTGGTCTCCATACCTCTGCCTTTGTCATGATAGGGCTCCCCCACGAGAAAAAGGAGGATATGATGGAGACCGTCAGGCTTTTGTCCAGGATAAAGCCCGGGAGGTTTCGCTGGTCCCTTTTCTTTCCTTTTATAGGCACAAGGGCCTATGATATTGCAAAAGAGGCAGGTCAGATAGACTTTAAGAAGATAAATGAGCTGGATAACTTTACCGATGATACATGTATGGACTTAGGGGATGAAGAAAACCTCATGGTTGAAAAACTCAAGGAGCTTTTATGTGTATATGTGAATGGATATGGTAATGTGGATGGTGAATCAAGATATGCAGGGCTTGTAGAAGATATCCAGGGGCTCGATAGAAACGCATGGACAGGAAAAAAAGATGCCATAAAGGAACAGGCCAGGGCCTTTGATGAAGAGATGGAGAAAAGGGGTGTTATTCATTATACTGTGAAGTTCAATCCATTTATGGGGGTAAGAAGTGACTGGAAAGACGATAGTCTATCTCCCTAACTGGATAGGTGATATGGTTATGGCAACACCCTTTCTCAAATCCCTGAGGGCATGCCTGAATGGTGAACTATGGGCTATTGGCAAACCCAGTGCAATGAGCATATATAATGGTCTGGGGCTCTTTAACCGCTTTATCCCCATAGAGGGCAGGGGTATAGTCCATTTTTTTGATACAGTAAACCTCTTAAAAGGACTTAAGTTTGAAAGGGCAATAGCCATGCCCCATTCTATGCGGTCTGCCCTCCTGTTTTTTCTTGCCGGTATCAGGCAGAGGATTGGATATCCGAGAAACAAAAGAGGTTTCATGCTCACCATGCACATAAGAGAGACGAATAAGCCAGAGCCTACAGTAGAGCATTATCTCAGGATCATAGATGCACTGGGTGAAAAGAGGCTATATAAAGACCCTGTCCTTGCAGTGACCCCGGATGAGGAAAAGAGATATGGTGAAGAACATAGATACAGAGTGAAACCCTATATTGCCTTTATCCCCGGTAGCCATTATGGGCCGTCGAAGCGCTGGCCTTCCTCTTGTTTTGCCGAACTTGCTGATTTGATTTCAGAAAATACGGGCTATAATGTTGTTATACTGCCAGGAAAGAACGAGATAGAGGTAGGTCTTGATATAAAAGACAGGGCAGTCCATAAAGATAATATTGAGATAGAGGACATAGGGATTTCGGATCTGAAGGTATGCATATCCAGGGCAACTGCTGTAGTAAGCAATGACACAGGGCCAAGGCACATCTCTACAGCCCTTTCCATCCCCACATTTGTCCTTATCGGACCCATGGATGAGGCATATACAGACTATCCAAGCCCCAATACATTTAGATTTATCAAGGATGTCCCCTGCAGGCCCTGCAATAAGAAGACATGCAACAGGGATATGGAGTGCCTTATGGGTATAAAACCCATTGAGGTCTATAAAAAATTGGAGGAGATAATTGGAGGGAAAGGCGAGGTCAAGGACGATAAAAAAGACAGAAGAGGTAGATAAGAGACAAAAAAACAAGGCCGATGACCTTTTAGGCATAGTTGATATGTTCAGGGGGAAGAGGATATGCGTCATCGGTGACATCATAGCAGATGTCTTTATCTATGGGAAACCATACAGGCTATCGAGGGAGGCACCTGTTGTGGTTATAAGACACGAAAAGGAGACAGTATGCCCTGGCAGTGCAGGTAATACCATAAATAATCTCCTTGCCCTCGGTGCATATGTTCACCCTTTTGGTTATATAGGAAACGATGAACCTGGCAACAGGCTCATGGAATATTTTTCCCGATTCAGGGATATAAACCTCCATGGGATTATAAGATACGACGGCGAGACAGTGACAAAGACAAGGATAATGGCAGGGGATACCCATACCTCAAAACAGCAGGTTATAAGGATAGACAAGGATGCAGGTCATAGACCTGAACCCGCTGCAAGGAGGCTCTTATTAGATAGACTAAAGGATATAGCCCTTGATATGGATGCCTTTATCCTGTCTGATTACGGTCATGGAGCTATTGATAGTGATACAATAGGTTTTTTAAGGAAGCTGGCAGGCAGAAAGATAGTGGTTGGTGATTCGAGGTATAACCTCAAGTCATTCAAAGGCATAACCATTATTACACCCAATGAATCAGAGGCATATAACCTGTGTTCTATGGAAGAGGATGCAGATATAGAGGTGGTTGGGAGAAAAATAATGGGCTTTATGGATATATCTGCACTCCTCATAACAAGGGGGAATAAGGGCATGAGCCTTTTCTTGAGGGATGGGGCCATCCACCACATACCCATATCAGGGACAGACGATGTAACAGATGTGACAGGTGCAGGAGACACAGTATGTGCAGCCCTGACCCTGTCCCTTGCCAGTGGTGCAGATTATTATACATCCTCTATGATTGCCAATTATGCAGCCGGGGTTGTGGTTATGAAGAGGGGTACAGCCACAGTGAGCCCCGAGGAGCTTAAAAAAGAGATAAAGTCAGGGATGGGCAGGAATGGGAAGGATAATTAGGGATATAGAAAGATTAAAAGAGATAATCAATGAAGAAAAGGCAAGGGGCAAGAGGATAGTTTTTGGAAACGGGTGTTTTGATATACTCCATGTGGGTCACATAAGATACCTGAGGGGTGCCAAGGAACTGGGGGACTGCCTTGTTGTTGCTGTAAATGATGATACATCTGTTGAGACCCTGGGTAAGAGAAAAAAGGTAGTAACCCCGGTGGATGAACGGGTAGAGATTATATCTGCCATAGACTGCGTTGATTATATAACTGTTTTTAGCGAGCCAACAGTAGAGAGGCTGCTTAGGGAGCTCAAACCGGATATCCATGCAAAAGGCACTGATTATACAGAGGATAGCGTCCCGGAGAGGGATATAGTCCTGTCCTACGGTGGCAGGGTTGCTATCGTTGGTGACCCAAAAAACCACTCCACAACAGATATAATAAAGACCATTCAGGGTTTAAAGGAGTAAGGCTGTTGATGCCCTGAAAGAATTTTTTAGGGCTGGATATTACCTTTCTTTGAGAGCATGACTTCGAGGATACGAAGTAGCTTGAACTCCCTTACTATATCCACAGGGCTTTTGTTCTCCCTGTTTTTTATGAAGGGGTCTGCACCTTTTTCAAGGAGCAGGTTTATAAGCCCTGTATATTTGTATCTGCATGCATAGATTAGGGGTGTATTACCTGACCTGTCTGATGTATTTATATCTGCACCGGCCTCTATGAGGAGCTTTGCTATATCTATCATGCCGTTTTTGCTTGCATAGGTGAGGGGTGTCTCCCCTGTGTTATCCTTTATATTTACATCAGCCCCTCTGAGAGTGAGCAGTTTTACCATACCTATCTGGTTTTTCCAGCAGGCATATATAAGGGCAGTATTGCCCAGTTTGTTCTTTTTATTAATATCCGCACCTGAGTCAATAAGTAGCCTTGCTATGTCTGTAAAACCATGCATGGCTGCATATATTAAAAGGGTTGAGCCATTCTGGTCTGTTGTATTCACATCAGCACCCTTATCAATGAACTGCCGGACAATATCAGTGTCACCTTTTTCGCAGACCTTGATAAGTTTTTCAGTATAAGGGTTCATATCAACCAATTATACAAAAAAATTTAAAAAAAACAATATATCCAAAAAATTCATGGGTATTAATACTTAAACATGCCCTTTTCATATATGATGAGCTTTTTGCCTGTTGTGAGTTGGGCTGTTACTGTCTTATCCTCAGTATTTACCATGTCCCAGTGGAGGGCAGAGTCATTGAAGCCCATCTTCTTTTTCATCTCTTTTGTCATCTCCTTTGGGTCACCATCAAAGGTATCTGCATATGATGAGCCCACTGCGAGGTGGCAGTTTCCAAACTCCCCGCCGAAGTTTTCATCAAAGAGGGTATCTGCCATGAATCTGTCTATCCTGGAAAACCTCCTATCTGTTAATGAGAACTCACCTACCCTCTTTGCACCTTCATCCATCTTTAATTGCTTCTCCACGAATGCTTTTCCTGTAGTTGCCTCCACCTCGACGACCGAACCTTTTTTGAATGTGAGTCTCACATCCTCCACATAGTTTCCGCTCCTGAAAGAAGGCAGGTTTGCATAGTAGACACCCTCTGTGCCTCTCCAGTCAGGAGATGAGAATATCTCAAAACTCGGTATGTTGTGTCCAGATACACCCTTCCACAGTCTTTTTTCACCAGGGGTAATCCTTAAATCCATGTTTTTCGATTCTATGAACAGATATTTTATCTTTAGGCTGTTGAGCCATCTCTTGATAGATGTGACATTCTTATGTATTTCTTTCCACTGGTCTACAGGGTTATCGTAATCGAGATAACATGCCTTTATAACCTGGTCTGTATACTCCTGAACTGTTATCTTCGCCTGCTTTGCGAGCTCCTGGGTGGGATATGTGCATAGGGTCCAGCTATATACGCCTCTATTTTCACGCTCATCGAGTATGTCCCTTAAAAACTTTCTTGATACAAGGACCTTGCCTATCTTTACCGGGTCTATGTCTTTAAGATGGGTAAGGGATTGGGGTGCCCTTAAGAATATCCTGCCGTTTATTCCTTCATAGAGCTGTCTTTCCCCGGGAGGTATAAAGACAAGCTGTTTTTTGTCCCCCACCTTATAGAAGCTATGTTCCATCCTGTATGTGAGGCCCATGCGCTGGACCACATTCATACCTAATTGTAAAAGCCTTTCATATAAGACCTCTGCAAGCCCTGTGGCAGGCATCTCATACTGGAGAAGTATGATGTCATGTTTTTTGAACCTGCCTTTCCTTGCAGTCTTTAGACCCCATATCAATACATGGGCATATTTATTTAGCTGTTCATCCGTCAACATTTTTATCCCTCCCATTGGAGATTATAGACTGAACAATACAGAGACCTTTTTAAATAGCTCAAGGGTCTTTTTCCATATTCGTCCTTATAGTATCACCTTTATACCCTTATCCCTTAGATACTCCTTTACCTGTCTTATGCTAAATGTCCTGAAATGGAACACCGATGCAGCAAGGAGTATGTCTGCCCCTCCTATTGTCACCCCTTCATAGAAGTGCTCCAGGGTTCCTGCACCACCAGATGCCACAACAGGGACATCCACTGCATCGGATATGGCCTTTGTAAATTCAAGGTCATAGCCTTGAAGGGTGCCGTCCCCATCCATGCTTGTAGGCAGGATCACCCCGGCCCCGAGCCCCTGACACATCCTTGCCCACTCAATGGCATCCTTACCTACCGGTTTTGTGCCCCCTGAGACCACAAGCTCAAAACCCGATGGCATGGCAGGGTTGCGTCTTGCATCTATGGCAATTGTTATCTTGTCTGAACCGAATCTCTCTGCAGCCTCCCGAACGAGATCAGGGTTTTTGACTGCAGCGCTATTCATGGAGACCTTTTGGGCACCTGCCTCAAGGACAAGCTCTATGTCCTCCAGGCTGTTTATACCGCCGCCTACTGTAAGGGGGATGCTGATTACCGATGAGACCTGCTTAACCCAATCGAGTCTTGTCTTACGGTTTTCAAGGGTGGCAGCAATGTCCAGCATGGCAAGCTCATCAGCACCCTCTTTTTCATAGAATGCAGCGTTCTCAACAGGGTCCCCGGCATCCCTTATATCCACAAAATGAACACCCTTTACAACCCTTCCGTTTTTCATATCAAGGCAGGGCATAATCTTGATTACATCCATAAAAAATCACTCCTTTTTTAGTTCATATTACTATAAAATTGACATCAATGACAATAAGTTATATTTGTTTATCGTGGGTTTGATGCATCTATATGGTCACTCAAAGCCTTTGCAGCAACAGCGATGCCGTAGTTATTCCGTTGGGAGGTCTTATTTTTTATCCTCTCATTGCCATAAATCTGCTATGATAATGTGTCATTGTGTTGTAATATATGGAGAATTTTTAAAGAAAATAATCTGGAGGTTTTATAGTGGAGATACAGAAGGAGAATAAGGCATATCCCAGTGCCCTTGAGGTGAATCTTGAGAGGACAGCAGTATCAGTGGAGATACCTGAGCGGTATAATATACTGATAGCTGTTACCCAGGAGCACTATGGCCTATCAAAACAGACAGAGGAATTGCTCAAGGAATTAAATCACCCTTTCGTCAACTGGGAATACTGCCTAAAGACACTAAAGACCATATCCATAGGTGATTTTTATACATTCAATAATCATAGAGACGGTCTGGAAGCGATAAAAGCCATCCTTGACATATATATAGAGATTCTGGAAAGGTCTACATCTCAAAGCATTAAAGAGACAGCATCCCGATACCTTTTTGAATATCTCCATGTCGTGTTAACCAAGAGTGGGGTGCAAAAAGAGAGGAACATACCCTTTATAAATAATGCCATAGAGGTGATATACAACGTGGCAAGGCAGCAGGATGGCATATTTAAAAAGAATTCAGGGGGCTTAAAGATCCTGCTGGGCAATATCATAGATGAAAAAATAGAGATAAAAACACCATACCTCAAGATGCTTGTCCTTGAGGTCTTCAGGCAGACATACAGATACTGGCTGTCTCAACCGGACCCATACATGTGGAACATAGGGGACAGGGAATTAACAGATGTGGAAAAGGGTGAGATAAAAGGGGTTGTCTATCCTTTGAGTCACGCATATATAAGGAGTCTTTTCGAAAGGCTTGATATTATTGAACAAGGTGATGGAGGAGACCTTTATGGTTTTCTCAATACATGTATTGAGCTTCCAGACCATTCAAGGATTGTGGATGGGTACTTCCTTATAGCTGATGAGATAGAGCGTATGGAGATATTCAGAGATAGGAGCCAGATAATAAAGCTCAATTTCCTGTATAACATGATGAATATCCAGGCCCTATCAGATGCATATATGAATATCCTCTTAGAGATAAACAGGTGTCTTGGCAGGGTCTTTAAGGAGATAGAGCCAAAGGAGATGGACAACTTTATAAGCTCATTCTTTAATATGCTCCGATGCGGCCCGTCATTTAAGGAGCAGAAAGGACCCATAATAGACTGCATCACCACCATAGGCAGGGAGGTATTTAGCCAGAACAACCACAGACTGGTTAATATCTTCATCGATGAGCTTATCTCATTCGGTTTTCAGTATCCCGAGGTCAAGGGTTCGACAACAGAGTGGCAGGTAATTGTAAACCCTGCCCATGTGATGAATATAAGGTCATGGCTTACCATAATAGGGATGAAGCCGAGGTGGACAAAGAGACTACTTTCTGCCCTTATTATAAACCTCAGGCTCGGCGGTGTGTTTGTCAAGGATACAGACCTTATACAGAAGGATATATCCAACCTCCTCAACGCTGATATTGCCCCGGCCTATAACCTTATAAAACAGCTACTCCGCATGTTCCCTGTCTTCTTCACCGAGATAGGTGCAGAGGGTGAGCTAAGGGCCATATCGACCAATGTTGATGAGATGTCTCACAGGAATGACAAGCTCATCAATTTTTTAAGAAAGCAGTCCCATGTGGAGAGCAACAGCCTATTGGTAAATTTTATAGAAGAGATATTCCGATACTGGCATACAGGGGAAAAAGAGGGTCTTAAAAAATATCTCCCCGATGAGATATACCATTGGCTCAATAACAGCAGTGAGTATTTTCAAGGTATGCACAGGATATTCAGGTGGGTTATGCCTTTGGTGAACAATAATCCAGAGGGCCTCCTTACATGGGAGAAGGAGGATATTCAGAAGAGGCTAAAAAAGATAAGGGATGTGGCAGAGGAGGACAGGGAGAAGGCATATCTCATGGTTAGGTTCTATCAGTTGCTATATAAAAAATATAATGCCCGTCATGTAGACCTTATTAAAGACCTCAGCTCATCAGGGATATTCCCTCTTGCCAAGATAAATAGGCTTAAGAGACACCTGAGCAGGGGGGATTACTATAAAGGCCTTGTCATTGTCCTCGATTTCCTCTCCCTATTGAAGGACAGGATACTCTCTCCCCGTAAGACAGAATACTTTGAGAATATATACTATAAAAGACATATAGCAGCAGGTATCCCATCCATGTACGGGACATACAAAGAGGAGAAGTTCGAGGCACTGGGGATGTGTTTTCGCCTTGAAAGCCTGGCCACAATACTTTTTGAAGGCCTTGCCAGGTCATTAAACCTCAAGTTTATAACAAAAAGCACCCTTATAATGATAAACAAATACCTCTGGCTCTACCTCAAGGCATTGGAGCTTGACGGTATATCTGTAGAGAGCCTCTCTGAAAAGATAAAATATATTACCAGTGCCTTAAAGATCAGGCAGTTTTCCATAGACCAGTATGTGGACATCTTTAAATTCATATCCAAGGGCATCCAGGACATAATCCATGATTATTATATAGATGTCCATGGCATAAACCTACCCATAATAATACGGCAGATAGTAGAGAAAGGCATAAAAAAAGAGTGGTCCTCTGAGGACAATGACATAGAAGAGGTTATCTATCAGCAGTCTGAAAACCTCCTCCGCTCCCTTGTCTCTTCAGGTTTTGGGCTTCAGGTCCTCGATAACCTCATAAACACCATCAGAAGAAACCTTGATGCAGAGCTTGAGAGGTTCAAGGATAATAAGGAGATACTGAATCTTGTTATGAGATACATACCAGAGCTCGCCATATCTCCTATAAATAAAAGGGACAGGAATACGGATAACCCTATACTTATAGGAAATAAGGGATATTTTCTCAAGGTCCTATCCTCTTTTGAGTTTCCTGTGCCCCCTGGGTTTATCATTACAACTGAGGTGTTCAGGGGCTATAAGGCAGTTGTAGGATACAAATATATATTCAAGGACTTAAGCCACAGGATATACAACGAGATACTCAGGCTTGAAAAGATAACAGGGTTGAAATACGGGAACCCCTCAAACCCACTCCTTTTATCTGTAAGGAGCGGTGCCACCATATCCCTGCCAGGGATGATGAGCTCTTTTTTGAATGTAGGTATCAACGAAAAGATAGCAGAGGGCCTAAGCAGACAGAGTAAATTTGAATGGGCAGCATGGGATTCTTACAGGAGGTTTCTCCAGGCATGGGGGATGTTTCAGGGTCTCGATAGGGACCTTTTTGATATGGTGATAGACAGCTTCAAGGCAAGATATAATGTGACGAGAAAGATTCAGTTCAGTCCATTACAGATGAGACAGATAGCCCTTGCCTATAAAGAGGTATTACAAGAAAAAGGTATTGAATTCCCTGAGAATCCTTACAAACAGCTTGAACAGGCAATACTCCAGGTTTTTGCATCGTGGCACTCTGACAGGGCAAGGCTCTATAGACAGCAGATGAATGTATCTGATGACTGGGGCACAGCAGTTATAGTGCAGAAGATGGTCTTTGGCAACCTGGATAACAACTCCGGTTCAGGGGTAATATTTACTAGAGACCCAAAGGGACAGTCATCCCAGGTCTCCCTGTATGGTGATTTTATCTTTGGTGTCCAGGGCGATGATATAGTCTCAGGGCTGGTGGAGACATACCCGGTAAGCGAAAGGCAGAGGATAATGGAACACAGGGAATCGCCCATATCCCTTGAGAATGATTTTCCAGAGATATACAAAGAACTCCTTGCCATATCTGAAAAATTGGTATACGAGAAGGGTTTTCATCACCAAGAGATAGAGTTTACCTTTGAAAATCCAACAAAGACAGGTCTTTATATACTCCAGACAAGGGATATGGCCCAGAGGGTTAAAAAGGTGGTAAAGAAATTCAAGCCCACAGAAGAACTCCAGAGGTCTTTCATAGGCACAGGGATAGGCATTGCCGGTGGTGCACTCTCAGGGAGGGCTGTCTACAACAAGGAAGACATAGATAGATTCAGGCAACAAGACCCCGGGACACCCCTTATCCTTTTGAGACCCGATACAGTCCCGGATGACGTGGGTATACTACTAAAGGTGGATGGCCTTCTTACATCAAGGGGTGGTAGCACATCCCATGCTGCTGTTACAGTACCTCAGCTTAACAAGGTTGGCGTTGTTGGCTTTACAAAACTCAAGGTTTATGAGGAGGAGGGTTACAGCGTTGTAGACAGGGTTGTTATAAGAAGCGGGGATTTTATAAGTATTGACGGCTACAGCGGCTCAGTATATAAAGGCAGTCATGAAATCATGGAGGATTAATAGGGCATAGGCCAACGCCTATTGAGCCTGATTTGAAGGGAGACCTTTGCAGGGCTCTACAAAGGTCTCCTAATTATTTACTGGATAATTTTATGGATATAGACTGTCAGGTCTCCCATCCTGTTTGTATAGCTACCGTATTCATTATCATACCAGCCAAATATCTTGGCGTGGACAACGGGTATTTTCAGGCTGGATACAGATTTTTTTATCTCATCTGGTATACCACTGACATGGGAGAGGTCGATATTTATAAAGGCCGTCCTTGTATGGTTGAACTGTCCCTCGATGACAATGGCGGCGTCCACACCTATTAAATCTGCCGATACATTCTGTTCTTCTGAATAGATAAGAAGATGCTCAGGGTCATTCTCCCAGGCCTTTTTATATATATTATTCAGTGTCTTAGTGGTAATAGGCGGTGTTGACTTGTCCTTTGTAGGGGTTGCCTGAAAGGTCACATTGAGCACAATAAGGGATTCAGTATTGGTAGGGACACGGATCGAGTCTGCCATAAACCCTATATTCTGGACCTCCGGGATGACCTGACCTAAGGCCTCTGCTGCATTGGTAGACGTGAGTATGATATTATTGAGGATGCTTCTTGTTTTCCTCAGGTCCTTCTCACCGTCCTTGGGTACGCTGTCAAGTACGCTCTGTGAGTTTGTAACCGCATGGACAGTAGACATGGATGCAGTAAGGATCCTGCTTGTTGCCTCATTATTCAAAAGGGGTTTCACCATGTGGGCAAGACCTGTGGTGGTGCATGATGCTGCAGATACCAGGGGGTGCTTGTTCTTGTCAAAGGCATGGTGATTTATACCGTATATCAATGTAACGCAGTCATCGGGCATGGAGAGGGCCTTGTTTTTAATCTTGAATGCCGAGGAGTTTATAACAACCTTGGCGCCCCTTGCCAGGTGCCCTCTTATGGAGCCCTTCTTGTCATCCACAGACAGGGTAGGGTCTCTGAATTTTCCAGTGCACTCTACCACTATGTCTACCCCGTAGTCTCTCCATGGTATATCAGCAGGGTTTCTTGCCTCCCTGAGGACAGTAACAGGTATACCATCGATGAGGAGCTTGCCTTTTTTTTCATCAACAATCTCTATTATCCTTGAGGATTTTACACCATAGAGAAACCTGTGGATACTCCCGTATGTTGAATCCTTTTCAAGCATCTGGGCAACAGCATCCATACCTTTGCCTATGCCCCTGCCCTGGTTTATAACAATCTCCTTGAAATACTTTCTACCAATGTGATGCCATAGTGTGAGTTTTCCTATTCTTCCCATACCGTTTATTCCAAGGACCGGCGGTCTGTTTTCTAATATCTCTGTCTTCGCCATCTCAACCTCCTTGTGTTGTTTTTATTTTAAGACCTTTGCAACACCTATTAAAGGCCTTGAAATTCATAGGAGATGAATTTCAATATCTTTTGAATAAAGCATATCCATCGGGGTCTCAAGTATGCGCCCCAGAGTAAGAGACTTTAAATCTCCTGTTAGATAAATATTAGTGAAAAAAAACACAAATTACAAGATAAATTGCTCATGGATTTTGTCAATGATTAGAGATAGTTGCGTAATTAAGGAGGCTCTCATGGTTTTTATAAGAAAATTGTTAGTTGTTTTATATTTCTAACTGTATATAATACATGGGAGATGTGAACCTAAGACGGGTAGCAAGGGCTGGCTGGGTATGTATAAAAATATATGGACCCTGTAATAATCCTTAAAAAATTGAACCCTTATTGATGGGTTTTAACTGTTATTCTATTCGGATATGTTATAGAATATGTATTAAACCTTATTGAGTGATAAATTCCCTGGCTTATTGGGGCGTGAAAGATTAAGGGGAGAATAAAAATACAGGTGATATATGAGCAGATTAAAAGAGATGGATACGCCAATCTTCTGGGTTGAGGGACACCCTGGCACGCTGGACAGGGAGGGATGGACAATAGAGGTAACAGGGTTATGTGAGAATCCAACTGTATTTAGCTGGGATGACCTGATGAAGGTGAAAAAGACCATTGCTGATGCAAGACTTACAAGTGTTACACGTTTTTCAGTGAGAGGCCGGTGGGGCGGGGTCAGGGTCTCGGATATATTGAGGTTGGTCAGGCCTCTTTCCAATGCAAGATTTTGCAGATTCTGGTCAATCAGAAAAATATATGACACATCTATACCTATGGAGACTGCCATGCAGGAAAAGACCCTCCTTGCCTATGAGTTTGATGGAGAGTACCTCGAGGAGGACTATGGGGGGCCTGTAAGGGGATTCTGTCCTTACCTATGGGGTTATAAATCTGCTAAAAGCGTTGTAAAAATAGAACTGATGGACCATTATATATCAGGCTTCTGGGAAAAAAGGGGCTATAGTGATGATGCCATCATCATCCCTGGCATGGTTAGGGATATAAATGATAGGGGCAGGCTTAAAAAGATGTCGCTGGAGGACTGTATATAGAGACCCAAGGGTCTTGTAGTCTGTGCATACTTTAAATAAAGATAAACTCGGAAATAGTAAATCGACAATGGATTTGCACTGTCTCAGAAATATCGGGTTTTATTATAAAAAAGTCTTTGGCTTTAGTCTACAGTCTAATAGCCTGTATTTCTTATATGTGGCCATAAGATAAGGGCTATTTACATTTACCTTGAAATTATAGATAATTTCATGTATTTTTTCTAATCTGAAATAGGAGCAAGGCATGTTTCATGTAAAAGAAGGCGATTCCATAATACTGGCAAGCGAGTCTACCAGGAGGGTAGATATACTCAGGACACTCGGTGTGTCTTTTTCTATTGTGCCGCCCAAGATAGATGAGAGACAAAGAAGATACGAGCCACCCAAAGATTATGTATCAAGGATATCATTTGAAAAGGCAATGAGCGTGGGTGAGCACTTTCCACAGAAGTGGATAGTGGCAGCAGATACTGTTGTGGTTTACAAAAACAGGATTATGGGAAAGCCTAAAGATGAGAAAGATGCATACAAGATGCTCAAGACCCTGAGCGGGAGATGGCATAAGGTGATTACTGGTTTCTGCGTAATCAATATCTCAAAGGGTGTGACATACAGGGATGTGGTAGAGACAAAGGTCTTTTTAAGGGATATGTCTGACGATGAGATTTTAAGATATATAAACACATCTGAGCCACTCGGCAAGGCAGGCTCCTATGCTGTCCAGGGCAAAGGCGGCTGTATGGTGAAAGAGATAAAGGGCTCCTATGCAAATGTTGTTGGCCTGCCAATATGTGAGGTCGCTGAGGCACTATTATCACTGGGCGTGCTTTCGTGAACAGTCTTAAAGACTCCATCGAGATTGTAAGGACAAAGATAAAAGAGGCCTCTTTGAGATCAGGGAGGACAGAGGATGATGTGCTCTTGATAGGCGTCACAAAGAACGTTGACTTAGAAAGGATTAAACAGGCGTATAGCTACGGTATAAGGGACTTCGGTGAGAACTATGTCCAGGAGGCAAGAAAAAAGATAGAGGCATTCCCGGAAGAAGCTACCTGGCACATGATAGGTCATATCCAGACCAATAAGATAAAGTATATATCCAGGCTTTTTAACTGGGTGCATTCAATAGACCGGGTGGAGGTCCTTGAGATATTAGATAGGTACGGTAGGCAGATGAAGGTCTTATTCGAGCTCAATATCTCAGGAGAGCAGTCCAAAAACGGTGCATCCCCGGATGAGATAAAAAAGGTCCTTGAAAAGGTAAAGGCACTCAATTTTATTGAGCCTGTAGGGCTTATGACCATGGCGCCCTATGTGGATAACCCTGAGGATGTGAGATGGATATTCAAAAGAATGAGGGAGATATTAACAGAACTAAACAGGGAGTTCGGTCTTAACATGAAGGAGCTATCCATGGGCATGTCCTCTGATTTTGAGGTAGCCATCGAGGAGGGGGCAACAATGGTAAGGATTGGTACAGCCATATTTGGGGAGAGACATTGAAACTCTGGGACGGCAGGTTCAAGGAAAAAACAGACCCTATAATGGAGAGGTTCAGTGCATCCATACATTTTGACTGGGTGCTTTTCAGACAAGACATAGAGGGCAGTAAGGCCCATGCAGATATGCTGGAAAGGATAGGGATATTGACCAGTGAGGAGAGGGATGCCATAAAAAACGGGCTCGACAGGATAAGGGAAGAGATAGAGAAAGGGGAGCTTACATTCACCAGCAGCCTTGAGGATATACACATGCACATAGAATCAAGGCTTATAGAGATGATAGGTGATGTGGGGAGAAAGCTCCATACAGGCAGGAGCAGAAACGACCAGATCTCCCTGGACATGAGATTATTTTTAAAGGAGAGAGTCGGGGAGATTGAAAATAACCTTTTGAATCTATTGAGGATTATCATAGACAGGGCACAGAGAGACAAAGAGGCCATTATGCCTGGTTATACACATATGCAGAGGGCACAGGTAGTAACCTTTGGTCATTATATCATGGCTTATTATTTCATGTTGAAAAGAGACCTGGAGCGTCTGAAGGATATGAAAAAAAACTTGGATGTCCTGCCCTTAGGAAGCGGCGCAATAGCTGGCTCCACAATCCCCCTGGACAGGGAATACGTAAGGGAGAGACTGGGATTCACCGATATATCAGCAAATAGTATGGATACGGTATCTGACAGGGATTTCTGCCTTGATGCAGTATACTCCGTGGCCATGATTATGCTCCATTTAAGCAGGTTATCTGAGGACTTGATTATATTTTCAACCCAGGAGTTTTCATTTGTGAGCCTGCCTGACAGCCTCTGTACAGGTAGTAGCCTCATGCCCCATAAGAAAAACCCTGATTCCCTGGAGCTGGTCAGGGGAAAGGCTGCCCGTGTCATAGGTGACCTGTTCAGTCTTTTTACACTCCTTAAAGGCCTGCCCATGACCTACAACAGGGATATGCAGGAGGATAAGGAGCCCCTTTTCCATGCCCTTGATACTGTTATGGAATCCCTTGTCATTATGGGGCTTTGCATCAAGGAGATGGACATAAACACACAAAAGATGCAGGAGGCTGTCTTTAGCAGCTATATGCCTGCTGTAGAGATGACAGAATACCTTGTCCTGAAGGGTATCCCATTCAGGGATGCCCATGCCATAGTGGGTAAGATGGTGAGGGAGTGCGAGAACAGGGGTATCCCACTTTATAAGATGGATATAGATGATATGAGGCTGTTTTCCTCTGTATTTGACGAGGATGTCTATGGATACATAGAGCCAGACAATATCCTCAGGAACAGAAAGACAATAGGCGCAGCATCCTTTGATGAGGTGGAGAGGTTAATTGAGAGAGAAAAAGCTTATCTTAATTCTTTTTAGTGTTGCCCTTTTTTTTACAGCCTTATCCTGCGGGAAAAAAGGGGATCCTATACCGAGGGGACTGCCTATACCTGAGGACATAAAAGACCTTTCCGGGGAGGTAAAAGATGGGGTCCTGTTTCTGTCTTTTTCTATCCCTAAGAGGAACAAGGATGGCACAGAGATAAAGAACCTGGAGGGCTTTAAGATATATAAGGGCTGTGGCGGGTGCATAGGTGCATTTGAGCTATTCAGGGATATAAAAATAGATTCAAAACAGGGCTTTACAGTTTATGGAGGCAGACTTTACCTGTTTGATGATGACCTTAGAAAAGGACAGGCTTACTCATACAAGGTTATACCCTATACCAAGACTACGGTAAGGGGTAATGAATCCAATGTCTTCACCATAAAGTGGGAGGCCACCCCTGAGCCGCCATCAGGTTTAGCAGTTAAAGAAGATGATGAATCTGTAGGGCTTGAGTGGAAGGCACAGGAAGGGATTCTATACAACGTGTACAGGAGAGATGATGATACATACCCCCTTTTCCCCTTAAATGACAGGCCATTGATAACCCCGTCATACAGGGATAAAGGCCTTATAAACAATAAGAGATATATTTACGAGATACGGGCAATAAAGGAAAAAAATGGTTTTTTATGGGAGGGGGAAGGGGCAAGGATTGAGGCAACCCCTAAGGATAAGACACCGCCCGGCATACCAATTGATGTCAGGGCAGAGCGGAGGGACAGGGCTGTTGCCTTGACCTGGAGACAACAGACAGAGAAGGATTTAAAGGGTTATCATGTCTACAGGATAAACGCAGGGGTAACAGAGAGGCTTACAGGGGAACCCATAAGGGAGAACATGTATATAGATGATAAGACCCCTGATAGCCGATATATCTCGTATTATGTAACATCTGTGGATATAAATGGCAATGAGAGCGAGGCCTCTCAGGAACAGATAATAATGTTAAAGGAATGAACCATGAATTTTTTCCATTACAAAGACAATGAGCTATACTGTGAAGACCTGTCGGTTGCCGAGATTGTAAAAAAAACAGGGACACCTGTTTATATTTACAGCTATAAGACCCTAAAGAGGCATTTTGAGGTATTTGACGGTGCCTTCAAGGGTCTGCCCCACATAGTATGCTATTCCTGCAAGGCCAATTCAAATATCTCCATAATAGCGGTCTTTGGTAGGCTCGGCGGAGGGGCTGATATAGTATCGGGCGGTGAGTTGTTCAGGGCATCTATGGCCGGTATCCCCCCTGAGAGGATTGTATATTCCGGTGTGGGAAAGACAAAAGAGGAGATAAAAGACGCTGTTAAATCAGATATACTTATGATTAACATAGAGTCAGAGGCCGAGCTCAATGTTATCTCCAGGATAGCTGAACAGATGAAAAAGGAGATCAGGGTATCCATAAGGGTTAATCCGGAGATTGACCCCAAGACACACCCCTATATAACCACAGGGTTAAAAAAGAATAAATTCGGTATTATATGGGAGGATGCCCTAAGGCTTTATAAAGATATGGCAAAGAACAAATATCTCCTGCCCATAGGTGTATCATCCCATATAGGGTCACAGATACTTGAGCTTTCACCTTTTATAGAGGCAGTAAGGTCCCTGAAAGATATGGTTTACCAGTTAAGGGACATGGGTATAGGGATAAGGTATCTCGATATAGGTGGTGGCCTTGGCATAACTTATAAAGATGAGACCGCGCCCCACCCTGAAGAATACGCAGAGGCAATAAAGAATGAGCTTAAGGACACAGGCCTCACCCTTATCCTTGAACCGGGGAGGGTATTGGTAGGTAATAGCGGTATCTTTGTTGCAGAGGTCATCTATGTAAAGAAGGTCTCTGAAAAGACTTTTATCATAGTTGATGGGGCAATGAACGACCTTATAAGACCATCGCTATACGGCGCATATCATGAGATCTCCCCTGTCCACAGAAGACATTCAAAGAAGATAAAGGTGGATGTAGTGGGCCCTATCTGTGAATCTGGTGACTTTTTTGCAAAAGACCGTGTTTTGCCCCAGCTAAAAGAGGGTGAATTAATAGCAATACATGGGGCTGGGGCATATGGTTTTTCCATGTCCTCCAATTACAACTCAAGGAGGAGGGCAACAGAGGTCCTTGTTTCAGATGACAGATACTTTATAATAAGAAAGAGAGAGACAAAAAAAGACCTTATAAAAGGCGAATCTATTCCAGAATTTTTGAGGGTTTAATTATGTTTGAGATAGAGTTTTACAAGCTCAATGCAAGTGGTAATGACTTTATACTCATTGACAACAGAGACGGCATTATCTATAAGAAATATAGTGACATAAAGGATTTTGTTGTTAAGATATGCAGACAGCACCACTCAGTGGGTGCAGATGGTGTCATCTTTATAGAGGATTCAGACAGGGCTGATTTCAGGTGGAGGTTCTTCAATTCAGACGGCTCTGAGGCTGAGATGTGTGGCAACGGCGGCAGGTGTGCTGCAAGGTATGCATACATAAAGGGTATTGCTAAATCTAATATGGTCTTTGAGACACAGGCAGGTCTTATAAAGGCAGAGGTAGAATCCAGCAAGGTTAAACTTCAGCTTACCAATCCTTTAGATTTAAAACTCGATTACCCTATTAAGCTTGAGGATAGGGAGCTATTTATAAGCAGTGTAAATACCGGTGTCCCCCATGCTGTCTTGATAACCGATGATGTAGAATATGCCCCTGTTGAGGAACTTGGGAGAAAGATAAGATTCCACAGTGCCTTTGGTAATCAGGGGTCAAATGTAAATTTTGTCCAGATTATTGACCAGGAAAATGTTAAGATAAGGACCTACGAAAGGGGCGTGGAGGGAGAGACCCTTGCATGTGGCACCGGGGCTGTGGCAACAGGTGTTATATTAAAAGAAAAGGGTCTTGTAAAAACCCCTGTTAAGATATGGACAAGAGGTGGGGAGAAGATAAATATTTATATAGATAATGATGTTTATCTCGAGGGCGAGTCAAGGATTGTATTTAAGGGAGAACTCAACAGAGAGGCACTTTTGTAGATATGAAAACTAAGGAGGAGTCATGGAACTGAAAGGTGTTTATACAGCACTGGTAACACCCTTTAAAGATTACAATATGGATGAGGAAAGCTTTTTAAGGCTATTGGATATGCAGTTGAAGGCAGGTATAGATGGTCTTGTCCCCTGTGGTTCTACTGGCGAGGCGGCAACACTGGATTATGATGAACATGAAAGGGTAATTGAGCTTACGGTAAAGTATGTCAAGGGTAAAATCCCTGTTATGGCAGGCACAGGCTCTAATTCCACAAAAGAGGCTATAGAACTTACCGAGAGCGCAAAGAAAATAGGGGCAGACATGTGCCTCCTTACCACCCCATACTACAACAAACCTACCCAGGAAGGCCTGTACAGACACTATAAAAAGATAGCGGAAGAGGTAGATATACCATTGGTTCTCTATAATATACCCGGGAGGACAGGGATAAATATGTCACCGGAGACAATATACAGGTTATCCCAGATACCCAATATTATAGGTATTAAGGAGGCATCTGGCTCACTGACCCAGGTATCGGATATATACAGGTTGACAAAGGGTAAGTTTGTCATCATGTCAGGGGATGACAACCTGTTTTTGCCTATGATGAGCGTGGGTTGTACAGGGGTAATCTCAGTGGCATCCAATATTGTCCCGGAGAGGATGATAGACCTCTATAAGGCATTTCTGGTAGAGAAGGATATACAAAAGGCAATGGACATCCATACAGGGCTCATGCCCCTTATGCAGGCTATGTTTATAGAGACAAATCCTATCCCTGTAAAAGAGGCATTGGCATTAATGGGTATTATGAAAAACGAGCTCAGGCTACCACTTTGTCCCCTTGCTGAAAAGAACAGATTAACCTTGAGGGAGATATTAATGGGGTACGGGCTCATAAAAGATTAAAAAGAGGGTATACATGGTTAGACTAATTATAACCGGTGCAGCAGGAAAGATGGGCAGGGCAATAATAGGGACCGCTGTCCAGGATAGAGGATTTGAGATTGCAGGCCTTACAGAGGCAAAGGGACACCCCCTTGTGGGGACACAGGATACCATAACCCATTTGGTAATAAGAGATGACCTTGCTGAGGTAATAGATAAAGGCGATGTGATAATAGATTTTACAGAGCCTAAGTCCTCTATAGCCCATCTCAAGGTGGCAGAGGAGCACAAGAAGGCGATTGTTATAGGGACAACAGGTTTTTCAGATGCTGACCTTGCCCGGATTAGAGAAACAAGGGATACAAGGGTTGTTTTTTCACCTAATATGAGTATGGGTATGAACCTCATGTTTGACCTTGTAGAAAGGGCGGCCAGGATACTCAAGGATAACTTTGATATAGAGATACTGGAGATGCATCACAAGTGGAAAAAGGATGCCCCAAGCGGGACAGCTTTGAGGATAAAGGATATTATAGAGCAGGCAGATAAAGCCAGGGCATGGGAAGAGGTATACGGGAGACAGGGTGTAATAGGTGAGCGAAAAAAAGATGAGCTGGCAGTCCTTGCATTAAGGGGGGGCGATATAGTGGGTGAGCATACAGTCTTCTTTGCCGGTGTAGGTGAGAGGCTGGAGATTACACACAGGGCCTATTCCCGCGAGAATTTTGCAAGGGGTGCACTTATCGCTGCCAGATGGCTGGTGAAACAGGGCAATGGTGTATACTCTATGAAGGATGTCCTGGGGCTTTAATCTGCTTGATAAATATTTCTCTTACTAAATAGATTTTACCTGCTCTATCACTGTTTAAAGGGATGAGCTTGATAAATATTTCTCTTGCATTCTCCCCCAATAACTGTTAGATAATACTAAAAAATTCAGTTTTTAGGTGATACAATGGCTAAATACGCAAATATCCCTGAGGCTACTGTTAGGAGATTATCGAGTTATCTAAAGTGCCTCGAAGAACTGGAATCTAAAAACGAAAAGGTTGCTTCAAGCTCTATCCTTGCAACCCTCTGTAATGTAAACGCAGCGCAGGTAAGAAAGGACTTTGCCTATTTCGGTGAGTTCGGCATAAGGGGCATGGGCTACAATATCGTGGAGTTGAAGGAGCATATAAAGAAGATACTGGGGATAGACAGGGAATGGAGGATTGCAGTAGTTGGTATAGGCAACATGGGGAGCGCACTGCTCGTATATAAAGACTTTTTAAAACAGAATTACAGAATAGTGGCAGCCTTTGATATAGACCCTGTAAAGGTGATAGGCAATATATCTGAAAGGATGGGAAGACCAGTAGAGATACTCCATGTAAATAGACTGAAAGAGGTTGTAGAGGCGAGAAATATTGAGATCGGGATTATAACTGTCCCCCCCTCTGAGGCACAAAAGGTAGCCAACCAGTTAGTCGAGGCAAACATAAAGGGGATACTCAATCTCTCCCCGGCCCCTGTAAGCGCACCTGAACATGTAAAGGTGAGGAATCTATTTTTTACATCTGCCCTTGATAATCTGGTATACTATCTAACGAATTAGGGGATTCTTATGTGGAAGATAATAAGCAATATTATAGAGATGTTCATCTATTCAGCGGTCTATATCGTGGTGCTTCTTGTATCACTGAAGATAGTTGGTGCATCTATCTCCGCAGATTTTGAAAAAAAGATTGTTAATGAAGGGAATACCGGTTTATCTATCATCTGCGGTTGTCTCCTTATCGGGATAGCCATTGTAGTCTCAGGTGTATTTAGATGATTAAGTCATTGTTTATAACCGGGACAGATACAGGGGTTGGCAAGACAACGATCTCAGCATGCCTATCTGCATTTCTTTCTGTTAAGAAAAAGCTGAATGTAGGGGTTATGAAACCCTTTGAAAGCGGTCTATCAAAGCGTAACAAGGATGAGCTTCCCTGGGATGCCATATGTCTCAGAGAGGCATCAGGGAGTTCTGATGACCTCAACATGATAAGCCCCTATACCTTTGAGGCACCCCTTGCCCCTGAGGTTGCTGCATCCCTCGAGAATATCCAGATTGATCTGAATATGGTGGACAGGATATACAAAAAAATCCTCCATGAACATGACATAACAGTTGTAGAGGGCGCCGGTGGTGTGCTTGTCCCCATTAAAAGGAATTTTTTTTACGGTGACCTTATCAAAAGATGGGGATGCCCCACAATAATCATATCAAGGCTCGGGCTCGGGACAATAAACCATACGCTCCTCACCGTAGGTTATCTTAAAACAAGGGGTATAAAGGTAATAGGTGTTATATTAAACAATAACGACGGGACAGGAGATCTGGCTGCAAAGACAAACCCAGATATACTCTCTGCCTATCTTGATTGCCCTATCCTGGGTATATTCCCCTACAAGAAGAACCTACTGAAAGAGGGTATGAACAGGCAGAGCCTGGCAAGACTCTTCTTAAAACACATAGACACAGACACAATTATGAAGGCAATAGAGTTATAAACAAAGGCATCAGTATAAGACCTCTTTAAAAACCCCCTATATTTTTTATTGCCTCTCTAAAATATGGTGCTGACCTTTCTATAACACCCATCTCAACGCAGTATGCAATCCTAAAATATCCTTTTCTCCCAAAGCCCGTGCCCGGCACTGCCAGTATATGGTATCTCTGTAGGTGCCTTATAAACTCTATATCATCCTCTATGGGCGATTTGGGGAATATATAGAATGCACCAAGGGGTTTTACAACCTCATATCCAGACTGGATGAGTATATCATAGATGGCATCCCTTTTTTTCTGATAATCTGCTATATCAACACTGTTTTTCTGGAAGCCCTTAACAAGCCTCTGCATTATAGCAGGTGCATTTATAAACCCAAGTATCCTGTTGGAAAAGATGGCTGCATCAATAATCTGCTGGGCATCCTCTATCCTCGGCGAGATGGCTATGTATCCTATCCTCTCACCGGGGAGGGCAAGGTCCTTGGAGTGGGATGTGATAGCTATTGTGTCCTCGTATATACTGAACATATCAGGGAATTTAATGCCATCATAGATTATCTTTCTGTATGCCTCATCAGATATGAGAAAGACCTTCTTGTTGCTTTCATAAAGTATTGATGCAAGACCCCTGAGTTCTTCTTCATCGTATATAACCCCTGTTGGGTTATTTGGAGAGTTTATAATAATGGCCTTTGTCTTTTCATGGATGGCATTTTTTATGTTTTTCAAATCAAGATGAAAGTCATCCTTTGTATCTACAAGCCTCATCACACCGCCGTGGTTCTCTATATAGAATTTAAATTCCACAAAATAGGGGTTTAGGACAATGACCTCATCACCAGGGTCAATCAGTGATTTCAGTATAACATTTATACCCCCAGCAGAACCTACTGTCATAATAATGTGTTCTTTTGTAAATGGTAGCCCTGTTCTTTCACGGTGAAAACCTGCGATCTCCTCCCTCACGTCCTCATATCCGCTGTTAGTCATATAGCGGTGCATCCCTTTTTCTTCAGAGGTTATTATCTTGATAAGCTCTTTTTTCAATTCCCTTGGGGGCTCTGCTATGGGATTTCCCAGGGTGAAATCAAATATATTGGCATCACCGTATTGTTTTTTTAGCCTCTCTCCCTCTTCAAACATGGCCCTTATCCATGAAGAGCCTTTCATAGATTCAGAGATTTTCTTTGATATCATAGTCTTCACCCCTTTCTGATATATCGTTTTCCCATGTTCTTAAAACCGTCTGCTGCCCTTACAATCTTATCAAAAGGCACACAATAGGCTATCCTGAAGTAACCTGACTTGCCAAACCCCCTTCCAGGGACAGCAAGGATCCTCTCCTCCTCCTGCATTAATTTTACAAATTTAAGCTCATCCTTCATTGGTGATTTAGGGAAGACATAGAATGCCCCCTGGGGTTTTACACATTCAAAGCCTGCCTCTATGAGGGTATTGTATATAAAATCCCTTTTTTCCTGATAATCCATTATGTCTATGGAGTTTTTTTGGAATTTGCCTATTACCCTCTGGAAAAGGGCCGGGGCATTTACAAAGCCGAGCGCCCTGCTGGAGAACATGAGGGCTGATATGAGGGATTTTACCTCTTTTATCTTTGGAGATATGGCAATATAACCTATTCTCTCGCCAGGGACAGCAAGGTCCTTGGAGTGGGATGTAACAGAGATGACCAGATCATAGATCTTGAATATATTGGGCAGTGTAATATTATCAAAGACGAGCTTTTTATATGCATCATCGGATATTATATAGATATCCTTTCCTTTTTTCCTGTAATCTGTAAGGATTTCAGCGAGTTCCCTTAGCTTTTCCTCTCCGTAAACAACACCTGTTGGATTGTTCGGGCTGTTTATGAGTATTGCCTTGGTTTTAGGCGTGATAGCAGCATCTATCTTTTCCATGTCGAGCTGAAACTGTTCATCTGTACTTACTGTCTTTATTGCCCCTCCGTGGCTCTCTATGTAGTATTTATATTCCATAAAGTAGGGCTTTGGCACTATTACCTCGTCTCCACTGTTAAGCATGCTTTTAAGGAGGATATTTATCCCACCTGCACTACCTGCTGACATATACACATGTTCGGCAGTAAAGGGCATATTATAGAATTCCCTCAGATAGACCGCTATCTCATCCCTTACCTCTTCGTATCCATTGTTAGGCATATATCTGTGCATGCCAGGGACAGGGTCATTGAGGGTATCGATTAGGGCACGTATTAACTGCTCAGGGGGTTCTATAAAGGGGTTTCCAAGGGAAAAATCAAAGACATTGGCATCTCCATGTATCTTCTTCATATTAATCCCTTCTTCAAACATCCTCCTTATCCACCCCGTCTCCTCCATCTGTTTTTTGATTGTGTTTGATACTAACATCTATCCTCCTTTACATTAAAAAGGCCATGAAGGTCTCCCTCCATGGCCTCCAACTAAAAAGGCCATGGGGTTTGCACCCATGGCCTTTGCTTTTCAAAGCAAACTTATGCCTGGGTGCAGGCGTCTAAAGTAAAAATAAAAGAAACCGTAGAAATTTACCCTTGACATCATGATTATAAAGTTTAGGGAAAGAAAATATATTTGTCAAGAAAATAATATTGGGTGTTGACTTTGTTGATTTTTCTTATTATATAAAAGTGATGCCTGGGTGGCGGAATAGGTAGACGCAAGGGACTTAAAATCCCTCGGGGCTCTGCTCTGTACGAGTTCGATTCTCGTCCCAGGCATTTTTTTATTGATTAGAATGAATGCTTAAACCTTAAGGACGAGGTTGATCATATCACCCCTCGTGAACCCCATGGCATGGAAAAACTGGAGGAGGTCCCAGTCATTCCAGTTTACAAGGGTGTATATGGTATCAACACCGTATCTTTTGAGATTGGTAATGAGGGCTGTGGCAAGGATCTTTGCTATGCCCCTGTTCTGGTAGTCAGGGTCTATGCCGATTGTATCTATCCAGCCTATGTTATTGGGTACCTTGAATTCCCATCCGCTTACCTCACCGAGTATAAAGCCCACAACCTTACCGTCTATCTCGGATACAAGGGATGCATCAGGGGGTCTTGATTCTGCCTGTTTTACTATCTTTGTTGTCCAGTATTCACGCCTTGATTCACCCAATACCTTTGTGTCTATCTCCACAATGGCATCGAGGTCATCCTTTGTCATTATCCTGACGTTTAACTTATCGAAAAAATTACTCATGCTGCTATTTGTTATTTTTTTAACATACTTTATGAAATAATGCAACGTATGTCAAATAATTTGTGAAATAAAATACAAATAGTGACCTCTTTATGGTCTTGCAAGGTCTTAATTCAAAAACGCAGCTAAAGATCCCAGGCTAATGGTTTGTATAGATACACCTATCGTTTTTGCATGTGATAAGTTTCAGGCCTTTAAAGAGCCTTTCCTTTACATAGGCAAGTTTCTTCTCTTTTACAACAAAGAATGCCCTCTTATTAGATCGGGCTATCCTTAAGAATTCATCTTCGTCTATAAAATATCCCTTTGCATCTTCGTATTTTGCACCCATATCAAGCTCGCCTTTGTAGTTAACAATGATAATCCTTTTTTTTACATAAAAGGTAAGGGTCTGGTCATAGGAACCGTAGTTTACAATAAGGTCATCTTCTGATCTTTTCTCATTCAAGGCAAGGGCAAGTTCTTTCGTTGTATTAAGCCTGTCTATGATACCTGTATGGACCAAGAGATTGCATATGAAAACAAAGGAAAAGAAGGTTAAAAGAAAAAAAATAGCCCTGTATGTTATTGACCTTATTGAGATTAAAAGAAAAAATAAGACTATTAAGGATGCCGCCGCCACTATAATGAAAAATATCTTTAGTTCGCCGAGGATATGGGGTGCCTCGTCTGAGATCTCTTCTGCCCATCTTAAGAATATTTCAGTATTATAAAGGAAAGGGATGGCTACGATGGCACCAAAGATGAGAAGGTAAGGGAATACCTCCCATTTTTTGTTAATCTTTGATATATCCTTTTCACCGAATAATGCGCCCAATATTAAGGCAATAGATGGAAAGATGGGGAGTATATAAGGCGGCAGCTTTGAGCCTGATACACTGAAAAAAGTAAAGACCACACAGGACCATATAAGAAAAAGCCTGATATGGCTTGTCCTCCATAGACTTGCTATTGCCCTTGGTATAAAAAAAGACCACGGAAAAAGCCCACCGATTAATACTGGAAAAAAATACAGGATATTCCCTGTCCGCTTGTGTTTTGATGTGAAAAATCTTAAAAAATGCTGGTCGATGAAGAAAAAATAGAAAAACTCCTTTTCTTTCAAAGAGATGGTGACAAACCAGGGTAGTGTCAGGGCAAGAAAAATAGCCATACCCCTAACAGGCTTCATCTCCCTTAAAAAGTCCATCCTCTTTTCTGTGATAAGGAATATAAAGATAGTTATCCCCAGCAGAACAATGGCAACTATGCCCTTGGTCAGCGTTGCCATGGCAAGACATACATAAAATAGATATATAAAGAAAGGCCTTTTGTCTCTGTAATATCCATAAAAGAAAAATAAACAACAGGAAAGCCAAAGGGTGAAAAACATATCAAGGGTCACTATCCTGGCCATGGAGAAAAAGCCAAAAGATGAGGTAAGGATAAGGGAAGAACAGAAGGCAACCCTGTCATTGAACCACCTCCTCGTAAATAGATACAGCAATACCACACATAAAAAGGCAGACAGGGCACAGGGTATGCGGAAAGACCACTCGTGGATACCGAATATTTTATATGAGACTACTACAGCCCAGTAGTAGAGGGGTGGTTTTTCAAAGTATCTCACATAGTTCAGATGGGGGACGACATAATCATTGAGTTCTATCATCTCCCTGGGTATCTCTGCATATCTGCCCTCGTCAGGTTTTTTGAGGGAATACCCCCCGAGACCAGAGAAAAAAAACATCCATGACATAAGGATTATAATTAGAAGGTGTCTTTTATCCATAGGCCTATGCATCTTTCAATGCTGTATATACAGTGTCTCAATATCTACTGTCCCTTATAATGGAGGATAACCATCGGGGTATCCCCTATCCTCTGTTCGTATATTACCGTGGCACCGCCCAGTGTCTTTTCTGCCTCATCTAAATCCCTTTTTCTGGTTAGGACGAAGAATTCCCTATTTTTATCTTTAAATGTTTTAAGCCCCTCTGTATCGTGCTCATTGATATGAGTTGCAAACCTGTCTGCATAGTATACATAAACACCCCTTATACTGCCATAGTAAACCCAGGGTATATTGAAGGCGGTAAGGGATTTTATTTTCTCTGATATGGGCCTTGGCGATTTATATATGTTGACCTTTTCATAGACAGCTATATTGGCTATGAAATATACGATTATTACCCCTGCCATGAGAACAAGGTAACTGTAAATCATTCTTTTTGTTTTTATGAAAAAAAGCATGGTAAGGGAGATTAATATACATAGACCACCGAGGGATGCCCTCACGCCTGAAAATTCAGCATAGACCTCTTTCCTGAATATGAACAAAAGGCCTCCCAATGCCAGAAAAACCACAGAGATAAATATGGATACCAGCTTATTATAGAGGTTATCCTCCTTTTTTATGGCTGAAGCCACCATAAATGCACAGGCAGGCAAGGCAGGGAGCATATATTTACTTATCTTGCCCGATGACATGGAAAGAAAGACAAACATCCATACAAACCATATGAGGAAAAACCTCATGAGGCTATCCTGTTTTAAGTTTTTAAAGGCATAGTATAGACCGAGGGGCAAAAATAGACTCCAGGGAAAGAAATCAAGGGGCAGGGTGGTGAAATAGTAATAAAAGGGTCTGTTATGGCTCCAGGCATCAAAAAATCTTAAGATATTCTGCCGTATTATGTTTTCATACAAAAAAGGGAGCCCCTCTCTGAGGTATATAATGATATACCAGGGCAGTATAATAGCAAGAAATAAAAAAAAGCCAGATATAGTGTGTATTGTCTTGATTGCACTCAGGTCTCTTTCAAAGATTAGAGTCATTATAATAACAGGGCATACAAGGGCAAGGCCAAGAGGCCCTTTGGTCATAAATGCAAGGCCCAGGGATATAAAAAAGAGATAATAAAAAGCTGTTCCTGAGTTTTTTAGATACCAATAGAAAAAAAGAAGGGATAGACAGACAAAGACAGAGAATAACATATCCACCTGAAGATACCTAGCCTGCCAGTAAAAAAGCGGGGAGGTGACCAATATGAGGCAGGAGAGGAGGCCATGTGCCTTATCTCCATGTCTTTTGATGGTCAGAAAAAAGGACAATACAAAAATAAGGGCTGCCACCCCTGAAACGAGCCTTAAAGAGACCTCATCCCTGAAAAAGAAAAAAAGCCCCTTGAAAAGATATGCGAGATAGTAGAATAAAGGCGGTTTTTCACCGTATGGGATATTGTTGAGGTGGGGTACAATAAAATCTGTCTTTAACTCTTTTACAATCTGGGCAAAATCACCCTCGTCCGGTGCCCAGAAGTCCCTTGATGAGAGGTTTATAAAAAAAAGAACAGCACAAGTAGAGATTAAAATAAATATAAGATACCTATCATCTATCTTTTTTAGCCTATTGAACATTTTAAACCCTGAATAAAAACAAAAGGGGGTAGACTGTAAGCCGGGTTCTGTTTTCGGTGACCATTTCTCTATAGATTCAGGTTGCCCTGAGTCTTAAGCGGCCTACCCGGGTTAAGGGATGGGCACTCCCCTCGCACCAATTGTGCGACCCCTTTTTGGCCTTGCATCGGATGGGGTTTGCCAAGCCCCTGTGTCACCACAGGGCTGGTGAGCTCTTACCTCGCCATTTCACCCTTATCCCGTATATTACGGGACGGTATATTTTCTGTTGCACTTTCCTTAGGGTCTCCCCCAGTCCCTGTTAGGGACCATCCTGCCCTTTGATGCCCGGACTTTCCTCCCCGCCATGCGGAGCGGCCACCCGTCTACCCCTGTTTTTAATAGCCGACTTTGCAAGCCCATCGGCTATCCTATTCTTTTCCCTTGGTATATATTTTAAGCTAAACTGGTTAAAATTTCTCGATAATTTTTTTACAATTTCCAGATATCCCTTAAGAACAGGATTCTTTGTCTTGTATACCCCTGATACCTGGTTTGCAACAAGCAGAGAGTCTGTATATATATTCACCTGGTTTACAGATGCATCTTTGGCCTTTTGAAGGGCAAATATAAGGGCCTCATATTCGGCCATGTTATTCGTCATCTGGCCGAGATAGATGCTATGTCTTGATACCTCTTTTTCTTTTTCAAAGATGACTATGCCTGCCCCTGACTCGCCAGGGTTTCCTGAGGATGCACCATCTACATAGATGTGCCACTCCAATTCAGTTATCTTCCCTGTAGTAGAAGATCCTGTTGCAGCTCGGACAGGTAATAAGGCTATTGTTTTTTGTTACCTCGATGAAAAGCTGAGGTGGTATATTCATATAACAACCGAGGCATACACCATTTTTTACATTAACTACTGCGAGACCTCCTCTCTTTTCTATAAGGGTTGCGTATATCCTTTTTATCTCATCGCTTACTATGCTCAAGAGGTTCTCCTTTTCCTTCCTTAATTCTGCCAGGGTTTTATCTATGCTTAAAAGGTCCTTTTCAATAATCTCTTTTTCTTTTTTAATCTCATTTTCTCGCTTTTTAAGATGCTCTGCCAGGGTGGCATACTCATTTTTAAGATCCTCTACCCTCTCCATGAGGACAATAATATCTTCCTCTGTCCTGTCATTGGCCTCTTTTGCCATCTCTATCTCTTTAAGGAGGGCCTGATATTCTTTGTTTGTTTTTACATCGTATAGCTTTGCCTCTATCTTTTTTATCTTGTCCTTCTCTGAGTCGAGCTCCTTTTCCTTTTTTCTCCTCTCCTTTTCCAGTTCATCTATTACTGCCTTTTCTTTTTCTGCCCTTGCCCTGAGCTCCTCAAGCTCCTTGTTCATGTCCTCGATCTTCTTTGGTGCCAATACCCTCTTTTTTTCACTCTCCATTATCTTTGTCTCTATCAATTGAACCTCGTAGATAGTCTTTAGCTCTTGTTCCAAGGCTGTCCCTCCATAAATTTAAAGGGGGTGAACCCTTCAGGAACACCCCCTTTAGAACTTAAGATTATTTTTTTCAAATATCTTTCCATAAAAAATTGGTGGGCCCACCTGGGCTCGAACCAGGGGCCTACCGGTTATGAGCCGGTGGCTCTTCCAACTGAGCTATGGGCCCGTACTTGATATAGATTAAACAATAACTTTTATTTTGTCAAGGACATAGGATATAAAAAGTTTAAAATAGACCCCTTACCTTGCCTGTGTCTGTGTCTATGTCTATTCTTCTAAAGGCAGGGTCTGAACTTGTCCCTGGCATGAGGCTGATGGAGCCTGTAACAGGGCATAAAAACTGGGCACCAGTAAAAATCAGGACATCCCTCACCGGTAGTGTCCAGCCCCTGGGGACACCTTTCCATTCAGGCTCATGGGATAGGCTTAGATGCGTCTTAACCATTACAGTATAATAATCCATCTTCTCAGGGTCAGCCTCAAGGGCCCTTGCCTTGACTTCAGCCTCCGGTTTCCACAGGACACCGTCTGCCTTATAGATATTCTTTGCTATTGTCTCTACCCTTTCCATTAAGGGGAGGTCTGCGGGATAGAGATAATTGAACCTGACCTCATCGTTACATGCATCAATGACAGCATCGGCAAGCTCCAGGGCACCATCGCCACCTTTGAGCCAGTGGTCAGACACGGCAACCCTTGCGCCCTTTTCCTCTGCATATCTTTTTATAAGCCCTATCTCATCCGGGGTGTCAGACTGGAACCTGTTTATACATACAACAGGCCTGACACCAGACATCTTAACAATCTCTATGTGATGGAGGAGATTGGGTATGCCTTTTTCAAGGAGATTCAGGTCTTCTTTTGTGTATTCCATGGGTATGGGTATACCCGGGGCGACCCTTGGCCCTCCTCCGTGCATCTTCAATGCCCTTATCGTTGTCGTTATAACAGCGACATGGGGTTTTAAACCGCTTATCCTGCACTTTACATTACAGAACTTTTCAAACCCTATGTCTGCGGCAAAACCACTTTCAGTAATGTGGTAGTCAAAGAGTTTTAGACCTATCTTATCTGCTATAATAGAGGACTGACCCAGGGCAATGTTGGCAAAGGGCCCTGCATGGACAAATACAGGCTGCCCCTCTATGGTCTGGAGGAGGGTGGGATTGATGCTCTCCCTCATGAATGCACACATGGCACCCGCTACCTCAAGGTCTTCTGTTGTAATGGGTTTGCCCTGCCTGTCATAGGCAACAGTGATCCTGCCTATCCTCTCCCTTAAATCCTTCAGATCCCTTGCTATAGAGAGGATGGCCATAAGCTCTGAACTTACAGCTATATCAAACCTTGACTGCATGGTTATTCCGTCCATCTTGCCGCCAAGGCCTATTATGATATTCCTGAGGGACTGGGCACAGAAGTCAATAACCCATCCCATCTGGACATTCTTGGAGTCTATGTCAAGGCGTCTTAACCCCCTTTTTTGAAGATCTATGTCACTGTAGTTTCTCTCATGCTGCATCCTTGATGTGAGGGCAACCATGGCAAGGTTATGGGCATTCATTATATTGTATATGTCACCTGTAAGGCCAAGGGAGAACTCTGTTAAGGGTATGACCTGGGCATTTCCGCCCCCTGCTGCGCTACCTTTTATATTCATTGTAGGGCCGCTTGATGGCTGTCTTATGGCGCCCCCTGCGTTTTTACCCCTTTTTCCAAGACCCTCCAGGAGCCCCATGGTTGTTGTTGTCTTCCCCTCCCCAAAGGGTGTCGGTGTTATTGCAGTGACTACAATATATTTCCCATTAGGCCTTGAAGAAAGCCTATCCAGTATTTTTTTGAAATCGAGCCTTGCTATCCTCCCATATGGGAGGACCTCGTCGTTTTTCAGCCCCATCTCCTCCTGGAGTTGTGATATGGGTTTCATATGTCTTTCTGCGGCCTCTGATATCTGCCAGTCTGCCATCTTTGTTGCATCGTAAGGCATAAAGACCCCTCTTATTAAGTGATTTTTCAATACAAAAAAAGATTGTCTATTTTATTAGAAAAATACGAGAAATTCAAAGTGAAAATTCATAATGGCTATCAAATCTCAAGCCATGAATCAGAATACAGGGTATGTCCGAGGAGGACCTTTGTGGTCTTTATATAGTGAATCTCGTCAATGGAAAGGGATGATGTATCTATCTCTTGGCCATCCATGACCCTGTATATCAATGACTCGAGCCCAGGCCTTTTACCCCTTGCTATCTCTCTTAATTCTCCATCAAAGGCATCTGCAATGGCAGAGAACATGCCGTATCTCTTGAGGATTATAAGGTAAGTCCTGTTCAATATCCCCCGCAGGTGACCGGGCACACCATTGGATACATTGGATATGCCGCATGTTGATTTGGAGTTGGGTGCAAGCTCAGGGAGCATCATGACAAACTCTGTGCAACCCTGAATCTGTATCTGCTGGCTGTTGACAGGCAGGACTATGGGGTCGAGCCATATGTCCTCTTCAGGGATGCCATAGCCTGCTGCCTCTGCCATTATCTGGGCGGCCAGTAGCCCCCTCTCATTGGCATCTCTTGGGATACCTTCTGCGCCCAGTGTAAGGCCGATAAAACCTGCATTGAACCTCTTTGCCAGGGGCATGAGTGCCTCAATCCTCTCCGGTCTTGCAGAGATGGAGTTTATAAGTGCCTTGCCCCTGTGTACCCTCAACCCTGCCTCCATTGCCTCTATATTTGTTGTATCTATGCTCAGTGGCAGGTCGGTAACTTCCTGGACGGTTTTGACAACCCACTGCATAATCTCAGGCCCATCCTTTCTTGCGGGTCCGAGGTTGATATCGAGCATGTCCATACCTGCCTCTGTCTCGGCAATTGCCAGTTTCCTTATAGGTTCAGGGTCTTTTTGCCTGATTGCCTCGCCTATCCTTTTTGACATTATATTGAGATTTTCACCTATTAACAGCATAACCTACTTACCCCCATTAGCCTTAGATGTCTCGGAATTCAGGGTTAAACCCTCCACATCTTTAGGTATGCCGGTATATGGGCTGCCTCTCTTGGGCCTATCATAATCTCCCATCCCGGCAATTCCTCCTCCATATCCCCGAGGATTGTGGCAGCATAACCCGGTATTATGACCTTTCTGTGGGAAATCCTATCTGCTATCCCGCATTTCTTTATAAATGCACCTACCAAATCGCCTACAAATTTACCTGCAGCCCATGCGGTCATGACAGACAGACCTTCGGTGTCCATAACACATAACCAGCTCGGCACCCTTGAATTCTCTATCTCACCGCTTACTATGAAATATGTGAGAGAAAAGTTGCAGGTTACAAGGACAGGGGAGCTTTCATCAGGGTTATTGATGGGATATATGCCTTCCTGGGTGGTCATGGGTCTCTGGGGGTCTGTGTATATATTTAGCCTCTGGAGGAGAAGGGGGAATATAGACTCACCCTGAAAATCACCGAGTACTATGATGCCTGCATATTTAGCCACCATTACCGATGCAATCAGGGTCTGCCTCATAATGTCATCGGACATCTCAGAGGGGAAGGTTATGGTAGGGAAACCAAGGGGTTTGTATTTATTAAGAAGGGCTGATCTCCTTATAATGACCTGTTCGTGGAATGCATCTTTAAGCGTCCTCGAAGATGTGTCTATAACCATATCTTTTATGCCCATATTCATCAGCTTTTCTGTAATCCCTGCGGTCTCTTCTATACCATTACCGCAGACAGTTAGGGGGCAATTGTATTCCTTGGCAAGCCTTCCAAACTCCTCATAGTTTTCTTTATCTGCCGCATATATCAAGGGCCTCTTTTCTCTGCATATATCAAGGGCCTCTTTCATCACAGAGGGGACATGAGACATGAGAATAATACCATAGGGATATGTGCAGGCCTTCTGGACAAGCCTTATAAAACCTTCTCTGGTACCATTGTTTTTAAGGGCTACCATCTCAGGCCTCAAGGTCATCCCAATACGTTCATACTGATAAAGAGAAAGGGTTGAAAACCTCCTCTCTATCTCTCCATCGTCCATGGTATCTTCAATCATGATGGCGATACCGGGTTTATTGAAAAAGGTCTTCTCATGTCTGAAAAGGACTGTCTCACCCCCTACCCTTACCTCATAATCACCTGTGCCAATGGTCAACTGTCTTATGGGCGGGGCACTGGCATCGGATAGCTGTTCCCGTGCATCTTGGGATACATGGGGGCAGGCATCAAGCTCTGCCTTGCCTGCAGCAAGGGCCATGGCAAAGGCAAGGCATGTAGGATATTTACAATCTCCGCAGTTTGTCTTTGGAAGAAGTTTGAAAATCTGTATCCCGGTTAGCGCCATTGTATTCTCCCTTATTTTATTTATTACATCTGCCTGGGCAGGTGTCTTCATACATAGTCTATGGATTATAAAAAATTACAGTGTATAAAGCAAGCATATCCATTTAGACCGTACGGTCTTAAAGGCAGGCTATAGACTAAAACTTTTAAAATACAAAAGCTACCCTGCATTAGCGGGGGTGTCCCCATATCAAGAAATTTCCTATAAAAGCCTTGACAGTCCTCTGGTAAAAAAAGGAAAATTATAGCTATAAGGTGTAAGATACCTGAAAGCTCTGTATTGATGGAAAGAAAACATGGATAATGATGACAAACCCATAATTAATCAATCGTTATTATCAGCACCCCATATCCATAAAATGATAATAGATAACCTGCCTATAGGTTTTACACTCCTCGATAAAAACGGTAATATCCATGATTTCAATCAGGTAGCCGAGGAATTGACAGGCTATAAAAAAGATGAGGTCATAGGCAGGCCACACTTTGAGATAATCCACGGCTCAGTAGATAAGGGGTCCTGTCCTATATTCAGGGCCATATTTGACAAACATACCCCCTCCGTCGCCATAGAAACAGAACTGAAAAGAAAAAACGGCAGCAGGATTGATGTGGTTGTTGTAGCCTTTCCTCTTTTCGACATCTCCGGCGAGTTTATTGGTGGTGCTGAACTATTCAGGGATATAACAGAGATAAAGAGGCTGGAAAAAGAGAGAAAAAACCTCCTGTCCATGTTTGCCCATGATATGAAGAACCCCATCGTGGCTGCAGAGGGGTTTTTGATGCGACTTCTGGCAGAAAAGGCAGGGCCATTAACAGAAAAACAGAGAGACTACGTAGATATTATTGAGAGGGCAACAAAAAAACTGAAGAGGTTAATCACAGATTTCCTGGATTTTTCCAGGTTTGATAGAAAGGAATACAAGCCCATACTTACCCGGTATAATATAGAGGAGGCCATAAAAAAACAGATTGAGATGATAAAGATAGAGGCTGAAAAAAAGGGTATCCAGATTTCTTTTGAATATAAAAAAGGTGATAGCTTTATTATCCCTGCTGATGCCGAGATGATAGACAGGGTATTGTCTAATCTCATAGACAATGCAATAAAATATACTGAAGAAGGGGGGAGGGTAATAGTCAGGGCTTCATCTGATGCCGGCAATACAATTGTTGAGGTCTCAGATACAGGTATAGGGATCCATGAGAAGGATCTATCGTATATATTTGATGCATTCCACAGGGTAAACAGGGATGGTGAGGGCTCAGGCTTAGGCCTTTCCATTGCAAGGGCTATAATAGAGGCACACCATGGGATAATATCAGTGGAGAGTCAACCGGGAAAAGGGAGCAGGTTCTGGTTTTCCATCCCTAAGAATCTGGATGTCCTGATGGATACAGCACGGGTCTGACTGCATTAGAAGATGAAGATCGAGAGGCTTAAAAAACTTTTTTCCCCTGAATCTGTAGCTGTGATAGGGGCATCTGACAGTTTTGAAAAACTCGGTTATCACGTAATGAAGAGCCTTGTAAAAGGAGGCTACAGAGGCCCTATTTACCCTGTAAATCCCAGGGCAGACACCATCTGGGGCATAAAGACATACCCAAACATAAAGGATATTCAGCAGGAGATAGACCTGGGCATTGTTGCTGTCCCTGCAGGGATGGTCCCTTCTGTATTGCATGAATGCGGAGAGAAAAATGTAAAGGGTGTTGTCCTTATCACAGCAGGATACAAGGAGATCGAGGATTTCCAGGGCGAGATCCTGGAACAAGAGATAAAGGACATTGCCGAGGGATACCAGATACCTATAATAGGACCTAACACCTTTGGATTTGTAAACCTTACAGACCGGGTTAATGCATCCTTCACCTATGAATTCTCCCTTATCAAAAAAGGGGGCGTAACCCTCATAAGTCAAAGCGGTGGTTTCTGCCATCTCTGCGGGTTCCTTGCCATGGAAGAGAGGCTGGGTATGGCAAAGCTCATGAGCCTCGGAAACCGCGTGAATATTGATTTTCCCGAGGCCTTAGGGTATTTCCTAAAAGAAGATAAATCAACAAGGGTGATTGCCCTTTATATAGAGGGCATTGATGAGCCCAGAAAGCTTTTTGAGACCATAAAATCAGCAGGGACAAAAAAACCAATCATTGCATTCAAGGCAGGTAAGAGTGAAAAGGGTGACAGTGCGAGCAGATTTCATACAGGCTCTCTAGCCGGGAACTATAATATATGGAGAGGTGCACTCAGACAGTCAGGTATCCTTGAGGTCAAATCTGCAGAGGAACTCATTGATACAGCAAAGGTCCTTGATATATGTGCGCCCATTAAGGGGCCTCGTATAGCAGTCCTGTCAGGTCAGGCTGGACCAGGGATTATTGCAGCAGATGCCATGGAAAAAGAGGGGCTTAGGCTTTCCCGATTTTCTTCAGAGACCCAGGACAGGATAAATACACTCCTGCCGCCTGTGGCAATAAGGACAAACCCTGTGGACATGGGTCCTGCCTGGTATAGTCCTGAGACAATGCTCAATATCCTCGAAGCAGTCCTTGAGGACAGTGACACAGATGGTGTCATATTCATTGCCATGTTCGCATCGGCAAACCTTGAATTAACAAGAAGGATGGCCATGCTCCTTCATAATATCGAGCCCTTTAAAAAACCTGTTATAGCATGTTTTACTGCCCCTGCCGGGGTATGGGATGAAGATATAGAGAAGATGGATGGTCAAAAGGGCCTTGCTATCTTACATACACCGGAGAGGGCTGCAAAGGCTATGGCAAATCTCTGGAAGGCAAACCTCACAATGGACGGGAATAGATGGAGAGACTAATCCTCAATGTAGATGCCCTTTATCTCCTCGAAAAAGAGGGTTTTAATGTCCTGAAAAGCAGATTAGCAAAAGATGAGGATGATGCAGTGCGTATTGCCTCTGAGATAGGTTTCCCTGTCTCCATGAAGGTCTCCTCATCCCATGTTATCCACAAGACAGATATAGATGGCGTAAGATACCCCATAAATAATCCCTCTGATGCAAAAGAGGCATTTAGAGAGCTTGAAATGAATTTCAAGACAGCATACCCTGGGAAAGACCTTGATGGGATTATGGTGCAGATGCCTGGAAGGGGTATTGAGACTATTGTGGGTGTACACAGGGATTCACAGTTCGGCCCTGTTATTATGTTTGGGCTGGGCGGCATTTTTGTTGAGGCCATCAAAGATGTATCCTTTCGTATTATTCCCATAAACAAGAAAGATGCAAGGGACATGATAGAGGAGTTGTCTGCCTACAGGATACTCACAAGTAAACGTCAGAGGGACATGGATATCAATCTCATAGAGGACTTCCTCGTAGAGGTCTCCCAATTCATAACAAGGCACAGCGAGGTCAAGGAGATGGATATGAACCCTGTTTTTGTCTCTTCTGCAGGCCTCTATATATGCGATGCAAGGATAACACAGGAATTTTAGACATTAAAGATACAGAAAACCATATTCAGCGGAAAGGATAAGGGAAATTCTTGCCTCTGTGCAGCTAAGCATATTAAAGCATATTGAAACAGAATAACTCTATGGCATGCCTCAGCAATAACAGAAGACGCAAAAAAATATATCAAACAACGGGGATTAAAATCTCTCATGTTTCATTCAAGATAAGCTAACTAAAAACAACAAAAAATATCCAGTTAGAATAGAAAAAGTAGTTCCTATTGAAAAAATAAACTCATTTAAAATCAGTAAATTATCAAAATAACCATTAAAGTCGGGAAAAATAGCCTCTATCTATTCATACTCCTTGGGGACAGCACAGATAATTACAAGTGCCCTGTCACCAGCCTTATTTCTGTACTGGTGTCTCTCACCAGGCATAATTAGGACAAAATCCCCTTTCGAAACAGTTTGTTGAGAACCATCTGCCCTGACAACAGCACCCTCGCCCTCGATAATATAGTTTATATGCTCAAATTCATGGGTGTGATAGGGCGTATGACCCCCAGGCATAATGGTGAAAACACGAAAAGAAAAATTTGGTGTCCCATCTGCTGCAGATATTGGTATCTGTTTATAGGTATCCTTAGCACCCTCCATATCCATCTTTGTCTTTGGAGTCTTCTCAAGATTGGTTATCTTCACCTTGACCTCCCCTTTATTGATTTTGTATATCAATTTTAGCAAAAAAAATGTTTATTTGAAAGCCTCCATTTTGTATAGTTTCTGTAGGGCTTTTTTTGTGCTATAAAATAAAAAAGGGGAATTACCATGAATATAAAGGTGTCAGGTGAGTTGTCAGGGATATTAGAGGTCCTTAAAAAAATGGCCATGTTTGAGATGACAATAGGTGAATTGTACAGCCTCTGTGCCAACACCTGGAAGGAAGATGCAGAATTCTGGCTCTCAATATGGAGAGACGAGATAAAACATGCACAATTCATCAATCAGATAATACAAACCATATCAAAATCACCTGAACGGTTTGAAAAAGGCAGACCTTTTAATGTTTTTTCTATTGAGACAACCCTATCGGATATCAGAAGCAAGATCGAAAAGATAAAAAAAGGCGAGATATCAAAAGATAATCTGCTCTATATTGCCAGCGACATAGAAAAGGGGTATCTTGAAGACAGGTATGGTGAAATTGTCTCAACAAATGATATTGAATATAAAACGCTGATGCAGAAGGTAGTAGATGATACAGGAAGGCATAAAGAAAAGATTTTGAATAAGATTAAAGAACTAACACAACAAAAAAAATAGCGGTTTATTATGGATTCAGGGGAATCAATAGATAAAATCATAGAGGCATACAGCCGTTTCATCCCGGATGAGGTCTTGAGGTTAATGGGCAAAGAGGCAATTACAGGCATCGGCCTCGGAGACCACATTGAGATAACAATGACAATCCTCTTTTCCGATATAAGGGATTTTACATCCCTATCCGAGGGCATGACCCCCAGGGAAAACTTTTCATTCATAAACTCCTACCTTGAAAGGATGGAGCCTGTTATAGCAAGCGCTGGGGGTATTATAGACAAATATATAGGCGATGCCATAATGGCCCTTTTCCCAAAGAATGCTGATTCAGCAATAAGAGGGGCTGTGGGTATGCTCCATGAGCTTGAAATCTTTAATAATGACCGTCAAAGATCAGGGTCACCCCCTATTAAGATAGGCATAGGCCTCAACACAGGGCTCATGATGCTCGGTATAATCGGTGGCAGGCATCACATGGAAAGTACGGTTATCAGCGATGCAGTTAACCTTGCATCGCGCATTGAGTCCATGACAAAAAACTATAAGACACCGATACTTATAAGCGAACACACATACTACAGTCTCCGTGACCCGTATGCCTATGGTATCCGTTTTATAGACCGTGTCAAGGTAAAGGGAAAAGAACAGTGCCAGTCTGTCTATGAGGTATTTGATGCTGACCCGCCTTTTTTGAGAGAGGCAAAGCAAAAAACAAAAAGTATATTTGAAGAGGCCCTTGCCCATTATCACCTGAAAGAGATACCCGAGGCAATGGAGCTGCTCTCTCAGTGTCTTTGTGAGGCACCTGATGACACTGTTGCCCAGGTCTATAAGGAGAGGTGTCAGAGGTTTATAGAGACAGGCATCCATGAAAGCAGTGGCGAGGTAGGGCTTGTTGTCCACTGGGATGATTCCATTACCATAGGTAATCCTGTCATTGACGAGCAGCACCGCAGTCTCTTCGAGCACACCAACAGTTTAGTGGATGCCATAGGGAAGGCAGATGACTATTCACAGTTAAACAGTATAATAGAGTTTCTCAGTGATTATGTGGTTGAGCACTTTAACACTGAGGAAAGGCTCATGGTGGAAACAGGCTACCCCTTTCTGGACCTCCAGATAGAACAGCACAGGAGGTTTGCAAACTATTTTACTGCATTTAAGGAGGAGATAAAAAAAGACCTCAACACCCACAGGGCATTTCTTTTATTTCGTACACAGATACTTGTTATGGACTGGCTTGTCAATCACACTGTAAAAATTGACAGGCATCTCGGGAGATTCCTGAGGATGAAGCATTAAGGAGAAAAGAAAAATGGACTATATAAAATGGGATGGGTCCCTGGAATTGGGCATAAAAGATATAGATGAACAGCATAAAGGCCTTATTGAAACAATAAACCTCTTTGAGTCTGTTTCCAATGCCGCAGACCGATATAAAATCTGCCTTGAGACTATCATGAGATTAAAGAAATATTTTGATGAACATTTCATGACAGAAGAAAGCTATATGATTGAGTATGATTACCCTGATTTTGTTAGCCACAAAAAGGAACACAGTGAATTTATAAAGAATGTCTTAGACTTTGAGATGGCATGCGTTGAATTCTATGCGCCCTATACACCTATTCTTGAGTTTTTAAGGGAATGGCTGACAAAACATGTAAAGGACACCGATATAAAGATGGGTAAATACCTGAATGAAAAAATGAAACAGACAAAATAATCCTTGTCAGATGATAATATATAAAACCTGCCAAAACATAACATTATTTTCGTGATGGAATTGGCATATTATGGCAACCTTTTGTCATGCTTTATTGAAATATGTATTATTATTCAAAAAACAGGGGTGCATTTATGATATATACCAAAAGATTCACCAAACCAATACCCGTCTCTTTAATTGTTCTTTCTGCAATCTTCTTCATAGCTGTCAATAGTTTCGCTCAGCAGGATATTAGGCTCTCAAAAGGACAGACTGTTTATGTGCCTGCCTATTCCCATATATATTATGGTGACAGGGAGATACCAATATACCTCGCTGTAACTGTAAGCATCAGAAATATAGACCAGACAAACCCTATTACAATTAATGAGGTCAACTACTATGATACAAAAGGCGAACTACTTAAAAAATATTTAAATACCCCCATGCGGCTTGGGGTTAATGCCTCAACCCGATTTATAATCAAGGAATCGGATTACAAAGGCGGTTCAGGGGCAAATTTTATTGTTAAGTGGACATCAAATGCACAGGTGAACCCGCCTATTATAGAGTCTATAATGATAGGAAGAAGAAACCAGCAGGCTGTATCCTTTACCTCACGTGGGCAGGCAATTATCGATGGAGGTAGATAGGTTTGAACAATGAAAATTAAGGCCCAATGCCCTGAAAGGAGAGGATGCGCACATTTATTGTCCTTTGTCTTGTATTTATCCTTCTCACACTGAGCAGTTGCTCTGCTGTTAAAACGCCTTATAAGATTGTTAAAGGGACTGTAAAGGTTACCTACTACGGTGTAAAGGGTGCATATGAGCTTACAGCAGGGACAACCAGTCTCGTATACACAGTAGGGAAATTTACCTTCAAGGTGGCAAAGGCACCCATTGATTGGTCTCTTACCAATAAAGATATAGAGACAATAGACGGCATGGCACCAAAAGAGGCTATAAGAAAGGGGAGGGTAAAAAACGCCCCTTACACGGTTAAGGGAAAGACATACTACCCCATGTCTGTTGAGGCAGCAAAGACATACGAGGAGACCGGCATTGCATCATGGTATGGGTATGAGACAGTGAAAAACAACAAGGGTGCAATGACTGCAAACGGCGAGGTCTTTGACCCCAATGGCATGACAGCAGCGCACAGGTATCTTCCCCTGCCAACTCATGTAAAGGTAACTAATCTGGAAAACAACAGGTGGGTCATATTGAGGGTTAATGACCGTGGACCTTTTCCCAGCGACTACAACCCTGACTCAGGTAATAGAATCATCGATGTCTCTGCCGGGGCTGCAAAAAAGCTCGGATTCTATAAAAAAGGTCTGGCAAGGGTAAAGGTAGAGACAATCGAACTGAAACAGGAGGGTTGATAGGGCAGATTTAAAAAACCAAGTTCTTTAAATAAGCTTACAAGGGTCTTGCTTCAAAATTTACCCTTATTTTTCATCCCCCCCCTATAGGGGGGAACATAGCAACATCATCGCCGTCCTTTAAAATTGTATCAGGGTTTGCATGACGACCGTTTACAAATATAATGCTCACCTGCTCAGGGGGCAATCCCAATTCTTTTATTATCTCGGATATGGTAGTGCCTGGTTTTATATCATAGACCTTTTCAGAGAATCGGCCTGTCCGTAAAGTGGCAAAGAGTTTTATCCTTACACCCATATCTGCCTTATCCCTTCATAGGCAATTTACAGCAAGTTCAATCATGGATTTATCATTATCCATGAGTATCTTGTTCACTTTATCAAGGTCTAATGACACATCATCCAGGGATACCTCTTTTATATACATGGCGGTCTTCTCGGATTGGGCATTGAGTATCTCATATAACTTAGCAGAATCCACTAAAATACCCTTTTTAAGGAGCTTTGGACCAAGTTCCTTGAGCAACACATTGAAAAGTTTTATGTGGAATCTCCCCTGTTTTACCTTGTGGGCATCTTGTTTTTCCCTGTATGTAATGGCATTACGGAAAGATGCATAAAAACTATGTGTCCTCATCGTAGCCCCTACAAGCCCCGGCATAGCCCCTGATAAAGCAAGGACAGAGCCTTCCTTAATTACGGCCCTGTCCATATCATCCACTACGGAACTGTCAAGGAGGACTGTGCTGATTTTTTTGTCTATATACTCATCGGTTATATCGAGGTGCTCTTTTATTGTATCCCTCACGCTTGCCCCTATATTGCCATTGAGTGTGACACCCTCTTGAAGCAGTGTGAGAAAAACCGGAATAAACCTCTTATCGACAGTTATGTTCAGTCTCATTTCGAATCAGCACATCCTAAAAAACAAAACCTTATTCCAAGACCTCACCAGTTAAAAACCGTATCAAGCTCCTCGTCTTTAATCTCAAAGGTTACATTATGCGGCGGCACTGCCTCCCTCTTAAAGAAATCCGGTAAACGGTCATGGACATTTGTAAAACCTGCCAGCCTGTTAAATGTCCTTTCCATGGTGAGGATATTCTTACCCAGGGCTACCACATCATCGGGTGTTAAGTTTAGTCCGTAGAAGGCATTTAACATTTCCAGGAGTGCCTCAAATGTCTCTGGCTGGTCAAGGACTGCAAAGGCTATAAATAGACACATACCTGTGGAGTCAATGGCTGCTGTGGCAATCTGGAGATTTCTTGAGAGTTCTATCTGACCCTCAGGTTTTAATGGGTCTACAAATCCTCCCACCTTAAGTATATTTGTTGCAACTGCATATCCTGCTGTATGGTCTGCACCCATTGGGCTTGTTGCATAGGTTACACCTATACCATGGACAGCCCTGGGGTCATATGCCGGGAGTGCCTGACCCTTTACAACAGGGACCTTTTCTACACCGAATGCCTTACCTGTAACTGCTGCACCACTACCTATTATACGGCCAAGGGCAGTGCCCTTTCCTACCTCTTTTATTAGCTCAATAGCCCCGTCTGCATCGCCGAACTTTATGAGACCAGCCTCCATGGCTACACCAACGGTTGCACCCATCTCAATGGTATCAAGACCAATATCATCATCGAGAAAATCGAGCATTGCTATCTTATCCATATCATCTATGCCACAGTTGCCACCATGTGCCCAGACTGTCTCATATTCAGGCTGTTTTGTGAGATAATGGCCGTCCTTATCGTGGAATATACCAGAGCACCTTATAACGCATCCATGATGACACCCATGTGTTGCAAGGCCGCCCCTTTCTGTCTCCATGGCTGCCTCTGTCTCACCGCTTATCTTTGCTGCCCCGGCAAATCTCCCTTCTCTGAAGTTGTAGGTAGGATATCCACCTGCCTCATTTAAGATATTGGTCAGGACATTTGTCCCATAGGCAGGCAATGCCTCGCCTGTAACAGGGTGCTTTCTCAACCCCTCTATGAACCTTGCGTTTGCCTTAATGAAACGGTCATGGTCCTTGGGCTCCCGCATGGTTGTCCCTGTATCATCTATCACAATGACCTTTACACCCTTAGAACCTATAACAGCGCCAACACCGCCCCTGCCTGCGTGGCGCGTTGGCCTTAATTCCATATCTGTGCATGCAATAGATGCAGCAGCAAGCCTCATCTCCCCTGCAGGGCCAATAGATATACATGCGATCTTATCACCATACTCTTCTTTCATCTTTTCTACAGTGGCATAGTTTCCCAGCATCCTGAGGCTGTTGTCCTTTTCAATCTTGATGCCGTCCTTGTTTATAAAGACCTTGTAAAGGTCATCCGCCTCTGGTTTGCCTTCTATGACTATTGCTGCATATCCAAGACGGGCAAGCACCTGTGAGGGTTGTCCCCCTGCATTTGCCTCTTTTATACCTCCTGTGAGGGGGCTCTTACAACCTATAGAGATCCTCCCTGACATGGCAGCCCTTGTCCCGCTTAATAAACCAGGTGCTATTACGAGTTTGTTAAATGCTGAAAGGGGATGACAAGCCGGGGGCACCTCCTTGGATATAATGGCAGATGTAAACCCTCTTCCACCAAGACCTGCATATTCGCCGATAGGGGTGATGCTTATCTCTGGACCACCTTTGGCACCCATATTTATCCTTAAAATCTTATCCATAGGCCCTCCTTTCTTTTTTTGTTTAAGTCTATAATATTTTGAGTTTTTTTCAACAGAAATCTTCTTTTTATCTGCTATAGATTGGGCCTGTCAGATGCACCACCTTTAATGGATGGGGGTATTGACCATGTCCCCATTGTCCCTGCTTGAGGTGAACCCTGTCCCCCGCATGGCTGACCTGAACAGACAGGGTTCCAGTTGCGCTTATTGGCATAGACATCTGCTGCAATCGAACCTGTATTGACATTGACACCTGTATTAACCTGGACTGTGTCTGCACCGACAATAATACCGCCACTACCTGATGTGAGGTTGACATGGCCGCTACCAGTAAATATCACCTTCCCACCGTCGAATTGCCCACCATAGAGGACAATCTGGGTATTGGCATCCATTGAACTCCCTGCATAGATATTCAGCACGCCTTGAGTCCCCAAAGCCTTTATCTTTATAATATCTGCCAGGAGCCCTGCACCATTTAATATATCTATTGTCCCCTTTGTCCCATTGTTGATTATATTGAGGTCGCCGTAGTCTGCTACAATGTTCTTACCGTAATTTTCCCCGTTTATGGAAAGGCCATCTACCCTTATCTTTCCGCTCAAGGCAGTTATATCAACCCTTGCCCTCCCTGCATCTGAATTTTTGTATGAAGCTGAATTTATCAAGGCAAGTAACTGGCCACTACTGGTTATGTTGATGGCAATTGAATCAGGGTCTAATGAGGTGTCCTTGCTTTTAACATCTATAGCCCCTGTCTTCTGCCATCGGTTATAATAATTTTGCGGTGCGCTGCTTGCCTGTATCCTTCCGGCGAGCTCTATCTTTTTCTGTGCTGTCAGGTTTGCTGTGCCACCGCCAGTTGCCCTGTTGTCAGTAAAGACCTCAATAAGGCCTCCCTCAGGCACTATTATATCTCCGGCGCCAGAGATACCATAAAAATTCTCAGCACCTGCAATGCTGCCGTTAATATAGAGATCTTTTTCCGCAGCCAGGGTAACCATACCAAATCCTGCCAGACTCTGGTCTTTTGCAAGGGTAATGCTGCTGCCTGAACCACTGGCATAGGCAAAGAACTCCTGATAGGAGCGTATTGTTTTGCTGTCTGCAGTCCCGTCCCCTGTTATACCATCACCAGTCCTGTTTGTTGTCCTCTGCATGACCTCCCTTGCCTGGGCATTAAGCCTCTTGGCCTCTGCCTGCTGTTCAGGGGTCCTCTTGCTCATCTCCTCTTCCCAGGCTGCCTTTACCTTCTGTTCAAGCTCTGCACTGGATATATAGGTAGTGGCATAATCTGAAAATGGTTTTATCTGGGCATCGAGGGTGCTTGTATCATTGGCATCATAGCTTATTTTTTTCAGGTATCCCAGACGTATCAAATCTGACCTGTTAAACAGGGCTCTATATTGCTCTGTTGGCTGTCCCCCTGTGAACCCCGACCCAAACTGGGGGTTGTTCTCTACCTTTGAATATGCAACAGGGAGTGGCCTTGTAACCTCATATCGTGCCACATATTTACCATAATGGAATGGGGTAGAAGGTGGGTTTTCGTTCATATTACGATATGGCCCAACCTGGACTGCATAGTTATATGTGCGTGCATCTACCAAACCGCCTGTCTTGGACGCCTCCCTTGTTGCATCCGGTGCAAGGTATTCAGATGCCGCTGATGAAAGGTTCTCATATTTGGTGTCTGTGGCGTTGACATATATACCACCCACAGGGAGCACCATCTCCTTCTCCCATTTATCTACCCCTACATACTGCCCCCTGCCCTGGGTCTCCATGGCCAGTTCTACAGCGGTTCGAGGGGCAATGGATGCTATTACAGACTTATTGATATTTATAGGGCCATTGGAGGTAATCATGCTTAAGCCAGCTAAATTAGGAGAGAGTTTATCTATTTGACCGGTCACATTTATTCCATTTTTCGAAACAAGGGATAACCTGTTTGTAACCCCTGGAGGGACACTCACATCAAAATCACCGGTTATATTGAGCTCATTAAAGAGAAATGTGGCAATAGGGGACCTGGATCCGAATCTGTTGTTAAAATTTATTAAATAATGTTCAAAGGGATATTCAGATCTGCCAAAGATATAATTTGCATAACCACCCCTGGATATATCCCCGGGATAGTTCTCATATACCTGACCTGAAGCGGTCTGGATACCAGCCTTTGTGATATGACCTGCCATATTTATATTGTTCTGTGGACCCAGGGAAAATGGTAAACCATTGTTTAGAGTCAAGGGCTCTGATGTCCTTGTCTCCTGCCAGTTCTCTATAGCCCTGTTTTCCAGGGTTTTAAGCATATTTTCAGATGCAATTACAAGGCCTGCATCTGATATAATAACCATATTGGTCTTAATAAGGCTTCCTTTTGAGATAGATGCCTGTTGTTCCCTTACAGCATCTTTAATACCCCTTGAAAGCTGTATATTGATGTCCTGCCTTTTATCACCTTTTAGATTTATAAGTGCTGATGTCCTTACGAGCTGGAACAGGTCAACATCAACAGGCTCCGGCAATGAGCGGGAATCCGGTGGAAGGATAAGCATCTTACCTGCCTCAAGGGTAATCCACTCACCAAACCTCTCATTAATCGACCCCTGTGCCTGCCCTGCAACCACTATGAATTTTGCATAACTGGATGGCGTGTGTTCCACCATTGCCGTAGCCCCTTCTGCCTCAATACGCACCCTCTCTGTTGCAATCCTAACCTTCCCTGTTCCTTCCGGAACATAAAAAAGAATTGCCCCGCTCTCAAGGGTCAAACCCTTTTTGTCTTCGGTAAATTTTATCGAGGTATTAGAGCCAAGGCGTATAAAAGACTTATCAGGAAAGGATATTTCGACACGGGTGTCATTGCCTGTCACAACTGCCTCGCCCGGCTTTACTGTATCAACAAGTCTAACTGTTCGGTCCTGGGCTCCTTCTTTTTTTATCCTTACGTCACCATTTATAAATGCAAAGAAGGCATCGTCTGCCCAGGAATTTGAAAAGGGGATAAAGAAAGATAAAAATGCTAATAATATTAGAAAAATGGGATTAAATTTCCGTTGCATAACCCTCTCCTTAAAATCTAATCTTTATGCCGATGTTTGGTGCCAGATTGACCACATTGTACTCAAAGACAGACCTGTTGGACTGATTGAAGGCAGCAAAACCTATAAAATAGATATTCAACCATGGCCTGGGTTTATAGGAGATATTTAGAGTGACTGCCTCATTGTAGTCATTCCTGCCATCCTCCTGATAAGGGATATACGAGAACCTTGCATTGAGGTCAAGGGAGACCTTCTCTGTAATAAGAATGTTATAACCACAGAGAAAGGTATGATAGTCTCGTTGATAGAGTTTTGGTGTTGCAAATCCAAATTGGCTTGTGAGCCCTCCATAGATATAGTGGGTCCTTGCCAGGGGAAATGTCTTGAATATGCCAAAGGTTATGCTGTTATTGCTGTAATATTCACCTGTGGCATCAGAATTTGTAAGACGATTATAGTTATATCTGCCAAAAAATACGAGGTTTTCCACCTCCGGGATTGCATAAGACAGGCCCCCTCCTATATTAAAGCTGTCAAAATCCATCTCATTAAACCTGTCGTATCGAAACCACTGGTAGGTTGCGGTAATCTCACCGAGGAGATTTCTGCTTAAAATAGGCTGATATGATGCCCCTGTAGTATATAGAAAGAAATTATCATCCTGGGGGCTATTTTTTGTCAGGGCAACATTGCTTGTCCAATTTAATGAGATATCTGCAAATACAGAAAATGGCATATATTCTGTTTTCCTTTTTAGTATATACTGCTGGCCTATGGCATCATCTCCAGGGGATGGTGGTGCCATCTGTTCGTATTTTTGTCTCTTTAGGACCTCGATTGCCTTTTTACCTGTTCCTGCAGGGTCTTCCACCTCAATCTGTCTTTCAGAGGCTATCTGAGGGGGAGAAATAGTCTGGGCTAATAAATCAAATCCAAGAAGAACAATAAAACAGATGGAGATAAAGGTTATTAAAGTGGCCCTTGCTTTGATTTTATTCTTCATGTATCACCTTAGGTATTGCTTCTGTTAAATTTTCATTTATAGTTTACCCTTTTTATTAAAAATAAAATATTATTTTCTTAAAATTTTTTTATAATCGATAAATATTATTCTGGGGAATACCTGTGAGACCTTCTTGAACTGTTCTATCTGGTTTATTAGGTTTATAAGGACAAAGCTAGTCTTGCTCTGATTAACACACTGTCCGCTAAAATGGGATTTTTTTATTACAAGTCTGTGGTCTGTGTTTTTGAGACATCCCTTTAAAAACCGTAAATCATAAATCGTCAATGGATTTGTTCTGTTTTGGAAATATTGGATTTTAAAGTAGAAAAACGTTTAGTCTTTATCTGCAGTCTAAAGTCTATCTTTATCTTATTTGGGTCCTTTGGCATCCTCGAGGAGTCTCATCAATTCCTTTGCCTCTTTGGAGTTTATGCCGTATTTTGCTATAGCCTTTTCAAAGTTAGATTTAGCAAGATGGAGTCGCCCCAGTGCAAGATAATACCTGCCCAGGTATTCAAAGCCCCGTGCCTCCATACCCATTCGACCAGAGAGCATGGCAAATCTATAGAATATCTCGGGAAATGAGTTGCCGTATCTTAAAAGGTCTCTCCATGCGTCAAGTGCCAGATTTCTCTCGCCCTGTGCCTCATATGCCCTGGCCAGATATATCCTGGAAATATAGTAGCTACTGTCACCAGGTTGAACCCTTCGCAGGGAATCCACGGCCTCGCTTAACTTGCCTGCTGTTAACAAGGCCTCACCAAGGATGAGGTCCTTGACTGGCGAATCTATGTTTTTTATAGCCTCCAATGCATCATCCATCCTGCCCCTTCTTGAATATACAAGATAGGCCGCATAGGCATTGAGAGGGTCTTTTTTATCTTTGGTGTATCTATTGATCCATATATCATCTGATTGGGTGCCCCTTATTTTATTTAAAACCTTAGCCCTCACAATGATATAGGGGAATATTGGTGAATCAGGGATGGGTTTTCTGTTAGGCCAGAGGCTCTCGAGCCTTATTATCCTCTCCTCATGATAGGGGTGTGTTAGAAGATACTGGGGCAATACCTTATCACCGCCAGCGAGCCTTAGTTTTTTTAGGAACTCTGCAATACCAAAGCCACCATAGCCGGCACTGTCAGCAAACTTTGAGCCAAACCTGTCTGCCTCATCCTCATCCTCCCTGGAGTATTTAAGGGCCATGGACTGGGCAGAGGCAATGCCTGTGGCAAGGACTGCCTCCTGTGTCTTTGCATCCCCGGCAAGCATGGCAAGGGCTATTGAACTCAACATACCTATATTCAGGTATTTCTCTTTTTCATATCTCTTGGCGATGTGCCTCCTGGCGAGGTGGGCAAACTCATGGGCAACAACACCTGCCAGTTCCTCCTCCCTGTCGCACTGGGAGATAAGGCCTGTGGTTATATATACAAAACCTCCAATTGTGGCAAAGGCATCCATATTGGGTGATTCGATGACAGTGAGCACTACATGGTAGGGCATGGCTACTACAGACTCGAGCCTCTCTTTTATGAATCTTAGGTGCATGGAGATATAAGGGTCATTATTTATGGTAGCCGAGTTTGCTATTTCACTATAGATCTGGGCACCGTATTTTTTCTCCTCCTCTATACTAAGACCGTATATTTTTAATGGGAGGACAACGAGTAACAGGGCTATTACTATATATTGCCTTATCCTCATGGATATTACCTTGTTCTGGTGGGCTTTCTAATGGTTTTTTTTGCCTTTATCTTTTTTTTCTGCGTTGTCTGTGGCTTGTTTTTAATCTTCCTTATCTTTTTTTCCTTATAGGAAGAAAGGACAATAGAGCTTGCCTTTGCCAGCCTCATCTCCCTGTCCGATGGGAGCCTGTCATACAGGACCCTTAAGATCTCTACCGCATCCCCCCACTTATCTTCACTCCCCAGTATTGCAAGTATATAGGTCCTGTTGTTTTTTTCAAATGCCCCCACATAGCTGTGTCTTGATACCCTTGTATATCCTGTCTTCCCGCCTATGGCAGGTTCAAAACAGAATAGAAACCTGTTGTGGTTTTGATACCTTATACTCTTCTTCCCCTCTTTAAAGAGAAAATATCTCGTTGTGACAATCTCCCTGAACCTCTCATTTGACAGGGCATATCTGAATATAAGGGCGAGGTCATAACAGGTGGTATACTGGTCAGGGACATATAGCCCTGAGGCATTCTTAAAGTTACTATTTTTTGCACCTATCTCCCTTGCCTTATTGTTCATCATAAGGGCAAAATCCGCCTCTGTCCCGCCTATGAATGTTGCCAGGGCATAGGCTGCATCATTGGCAGATTCTATCATTGCACCCTTTATAAGGTCATCCGCCCTGTATCTTTTACCGGGGACAAGGTTCAGTTTTGTCCTGGGGATCCTGAGGACCCCCCTGTCCGGGACTATGGTCTCGCTGCCCGTTAAGGTCTCCAATGCCACTATTGTGGTCATTACCTTGGTTGTGCTTGCCGGGGGCAGGGGTCTGTGGTAATCCCTGCCTGAGATTATCTCAAAGGTATCCCTGTCAACGAGTATATAAGACAGGGCAGTTATTCCCCCTGAAGGGGTTGTGTTGTTGTTATAGGCAGATACAGGTATGGGAAGGAGGAATAAAAAAAATATCAAGATAGAAAAAAGATATGCCATCAAAGCCTTTATATAAACTATTTATTGTTTTTTGACAATAGATTTTGCTAAAAAAAATCCTCTAAAGCAGGAAGAGCATAACAAGACTAAGAAATCGTATAATCAATTTTTTAATCCAATGATTTTAATATAATCGCCAAATAATAAAAATTTTAGCTTGACAATATAACCTATTTAAATATATATGGATTTTGTAAAGGATAGCTGCGGGTTGTCTCAAAAGACTTAAATAAAAAGGGGGTTGATATGAATTCAGTTGTGGTATTGATCCTTGGTTTTATTGTCGCTTTTATCGGGTACCGTGTATATGCAAAATATGTGGATACGAAGATAATGAAGGCAGACCCAAAGAAGGTTACTCCAGCCAAGATGTATATGGACGGTGTGGAGTTTATGCCCACAAGTAAAAATATCCTCTTTGGCTATCAGTTTAAATCCATAGCAGGGGCGGCACCGGTCATAGGACCCATCATTGCCATCCAGTGGGGCTGGCTTCCTGCCCTTATATGGATACTGGCTGGCACATTCTTCATAGGCTGGGTCCAGGACTACTCAAGTGCCATGATTGCCATGAGACACGAGGGCGCATCCCTTGGTGGTCTAAGCCATAAGCTCATATCACCGAGGGCAAGGTTTATACTCCTTGCCTTCCTCTATTTCTATCTCCTACTAATTGCCGGTGCATTTGGCAATGTTGTTGTGAGTACAGCCATTGGATTGAAGGCTGCACCCATGGCATGGCTTTTTATGACCATAGGCGGTGTCCTTGCTGGACAGATGATATACCGATGGAGGAAAGACATCATACTTACCACAGTCATAACAGTCATCATCGCACTTTTCGGTATATGGTTAGGCTCGGTTGTGCCATCTAATGTGGTAATCGGGGATGCAATGGCAAACAGCAGGTGGCTGTGGACAATCCTTGCATTCCTCTTCTGCTATTTTGCCGCAGTGCTGCCCATATGGAGATTTGCCCTGCCCATCAACTATGTGGCATCGTATATAGTCTTCCTTGGGCTCTTTTTTGGGATAATAGGTATATTTATACTCCACCCCAACTTTACCCTCCCTGCCTATACTGGATTCACAATCAAGATAGGGCCTATCTGGCCTATTATGTTTGTTACCATTGCATGTGGCGCAATCTCAGGCTGGCATAGCCTTGTTTCGTCATCGGGTACTGCAAGGCAGCTTGAAAATGAACTTGATGCCAGACCTGTGGGCGGGGGTGTTATGTTTGTGGAGATGATGCTCGCTGTTTTTGCATTGATTATTGCAGGGACAATATATGCCTCCTCTGCAGAATACGGAGCCGCCATTGTAAAAGGGCCGGGCGGTGTATTTGCAGCAGGGGTTTCAAAGTTTTTAGGTGCACTGGGTCTACCGGCTGCCACAGGCAGGGCATATGGTAGTGTTATGATGATAGTCCTGGCCATAACCATTATGCAGCTTGTCATCAGGTTTATGAGGATAGCAACATCAGAACTATTAAGTGATATAAGCCCTATCTTTAGAAATGCCCATGTAGGGACAATAATAGCAAGCCTCCTTGGTATGCTCCTTGTGTTGACCGGGTGGTGGCAGTACCTGTGGGTCCTCTTCGGTGGTGCAAACCAGCTAATGGCATCTCTGGCGCTCATGCTTGTAACTGCATACCTCATGTCAGAGGGAAAACCGGCAGCATATGCATTTTATCCCATGATATTCATGTTTATAACCACCATTGCCGCACTCCTCTATACATCGTATAATCTCCTTAATAAGGTTATGAGTGGCGCTGTAAAGGGAGAGGCACTGGTGGGCAATGCCCTTATGGGTATTGTGGGTATATTCCTTGTAATTGCAGCCCTTGTCCTTGCTGCAGAGGGTATAAAGGCGTTTAACAGATACAGGTCTATGAGGGCTCAGGCAGCCCCTGCAAAGGCATAAATGACCTGCATATTATAGGAAAAATATAAAGGAGCGAAAGGTATGTCAAAAGAGGAGAAAAAGAAAGGTGGGTTTTTCGGCGCCGTAAAGGAGTTCGTCTATGGCGTGGCAGCCCATGACTCAGCAAGGTTTGCCCTGAAGACAAGGGCAAGCATGGAGCATCTATTCATACTTATTACCATGGGTGATATGCTCGGTGTCCCAATACTGCCTCCGTATTATTCATTGAGGCTACTTCCCTATGTTGTCCCTCAGATATCCACATGGAAGAGGAGGATGCTCAGGGAGAAAGACTTAACAGACGCCCTTGCTTGATTAATGGAGATCTGGTCTTGAGAATACAATAAAAATAAGGGGGTGGTTCCTATTTCACTTACAAAGATCTTTGAACAGTATCCAGAAAGACGCTACATCATGTTCGGTGGAAAAGGGGGGCTTGGAAAGACAACCTTTTCTGCTGCAACAGCCTATTATCTGGCGAAACAGGGAAAGAAGGTGCTCGTGTTTTCTGTAGACCCGCAGGCATCCTTGAGTGATATATTCAAAAAGGATATATTTGGCAAGGGACCAACAGAGATAATGCCCAATCTCTATGCCCAGGAGATAGATGCAGACCGCAGGGTAAAGGAATACCAGCAAGAGATAAGACAGAAGATTCTCGATATGTATGGTATGGACAAGATACCTGATGAGATAGAGAGCTATATCCAGGCAGCGGCAGCAGAGCCAGCCATGGAGGAGAGCGCTATCTTTGACGAGGTGGTAGATATAGTTGTAAAGGGTGGTTATGATTACTATATCTATGACCTTGTGCCCCTGGGTCACGCACTCTATTATCTCAGCATGGCATCTGTCTATGATGAGTGGATAGACAAGATAACAAACTTGAGGCAGCAGATGAGGGAGTATGACCAGGTGGCAGCAGTCATCCGGCGTGAAAAAGACGTGGATGAGGATGCCATACTAAATGAGCTCCTATACATAAAGGACAGGATAAATAAATCATCCGGTATATTGACGGACAAACAAAAGACAGCATTCTTTTTTGTTGTCACTGCCGAAGAGATGGTTATAAATGATACAGTTAAGGCAGCAGAACTCTTTGCAAAATTCGATGTCCCCTTAAGCGGATACATTGTAAACAGGGTCCTGTCTACTGACCTGAAGAACCAGCAGATACCTGAATATTTGAGACACCGCCTTTCCATGCAGGAACACTATCTTGAGGTAATAGAAAAGACCTTTAAAGACCAGATCCTTGCCTATGTCCCTGAGATGGAGAGGGATGTTACAGGGCTTCAGATGATAGAGAGATTAGCCCAAAAGATGTTTACATAGTCTGATTACAGACAGATCAAAGGAGTCTTAAGATGAGCCAGATTACCATAAGTATGACCCAGTTCATGAAGGACCATCCAAGGTTGAAATATATCTTCTTTGGCGGAAAAGGGGGCGTAGGAAAGACTGTCATGGCAGGTGCAGCTGCCCTTTGGGCTGCAAAGCAGGGCAAAAAAACCCTTCTTGCGTCTACGAACCCTGTCCATAGCCTCTCCAATCTCTTTGAACAGGATGTATTCGGGAAACCTGCAGTTGTATGTGAAGAAAAACTATGTTATGCTTTTGAGATAGACACAAAGGATACTATAGAGAGGTCAAAACAGGAGATAAGGGAGAAGATAAACTGGTTCCTGAAATTTGCCGACCTCACCACAAAGGCAGATGATTTTGTAGAATCTGCGACCATGAACCCTGCCTTTGAGGAGTCTGCCATGTTTGAAAATATGACAGACCTTATGTTCAAAGACGAATACGACTTCTATGTGTTTGATACAGCACCTACAGCCAATGCAAGGAGGCTCCTGGGTATGTCCAAGGTCTATTCCCTCTGGGTGGAAAAGATGTTAAAGAGCAGGGAGGAGGCCAAGTCCTTAAGAGAGATGCTTTCTTACTCAAAAAAGAAGGAGGCAGACCCCCTCATGGATTATCTACTGAGCTTTAAAGACAGGATGGCAAAGGCCCAGAGCCTGCTGACAGATGATAATCTTACTGCGTTTTTCTTCGCCACACTCCCGGAGAGCCTGCCCATAGCAGTTATTACAAGGTTTATAAACTGGTTCTATGACTTCGGGATACCCGTAGGTGGTGTTGTGGTAAATGGTATAATACAGAAAGACCAGGTGGCAGAGGATGCCCCTGAGTTTGTCCGCAACAGGGTAGCCATGCAGGAGGAGCACATGGAGGAGATATGGAGGATATTCGGCGACAGGGTAAGGGCGATTATCCCTCTTTTTGAGACAGAGGTAAAAGGGGCTAAGATGCTGAATAGACTCGTAAATCATCTTTTTGTTTAGAGATTATGGAAAAGGCGAAGATACTCATACTACTGGGTAGCGAGAGCGACCTGCCGAGGGTAGAGGATTGTCTTAATTTTTTAAATGATATGGGTGTGTCATTCAAAATAGACATATCCTCAGCCCATCGTCAGCCAGAAAAGACCATTGCACATGCAAAAAAGGCAAGGGAGGAGGGCTTTGAGGTTATCATAGCCTTTGCAGGAATGGCAGCCCACCTGCCCGGTGTCATAGCATCCCATACCACACTACCTGTTATAGGGGTGCCCCTAAGCGGGGGGGTTTTAAACGGGGTGGATGCACTTTTGTCTATTGTCCAGATGCCCAAGGGTATCCCGGTAGCAACAGTAGGAATAGATGCATCGAGAAATGCCGCAATACTTGCCTGTAAGATTCTCGGTATAAAGCACAAAGACATAGAGAAAAAGATCGAGAAGATGAAACTGGATATGAAAAACCAGGATCGCAGTATCTCAGAAAAATTAAAAAAATATATGAAGGATTAAACAAAGACCTTCTATGCAGAACTCTATTACAGACATCGAAGGGATTAGGGTAGGCCACGCCTCTGATTTTAAAGGCTATACAGGCTGCACAGTGATACTCTGTGAGAAGGGTATGGTCTGCGGTCTTGATATAAGGGGGAGTGCATCAGGGACGAGGCAGGTGGACGCCCTCAGTATCAACCATATAGTAGAACAGGTCCATGCCATACTCCTTTGCGGGGGTAGCTCATTCGGCCTTGATGCCACCTCAGGGGTCATGAGATATCTTGAGGAGAGGGGCGTGGGGTTTGATGTAGGGGTAACCAGGATACCCATCGTGCCCACAGCGGTTATATTTGACCTCCTTTTCGGCGATTACAGGGCAAGACCTACTGCCCAGATGGGTTATGAGGCATGTTTGAATGCCGGCATTACTGTCAAGGAGGGGAGCATAGGCGCAGGCACAGGAGCTACAGTGGGTAAACTCTTTGAACTACCCCGGGCTATGAAGGGCGGCATAGGGACGAGCAGTATTATTATGCCAGATGGTCTCATAGTGGGGGCTATTGTTGTGGTAAATGCCTTTGGAGATATTATAGACAATGTCACAGGGAAGATAATAGCAGGTGTAAGGGTTGCACCGGATAAGATGGAATTTGCAGATACAGTTAAGTGCCTTAAACAGGGCTTTACAAAGAAACAATTCGGGCTTGTCAATACCACCCTTGCTGTTGTTGCCACAAACGCCCGTTTTAACAAGAAAGAGGTGACAAAGATAGCCCAGATGGCACAGGCAGGGCTCATAAAGACCATAAGTCCTGTCCACACTACCTTTGATGGAGACCTTATATTTGCTGTCTCTGCCGGGGATGTGGAGGCCGATATAAACATGGTAGGTGTTTTAAGCGACTTTGTCATAGCCGAGTCTGTGAAGAGGGCAGTGAAAAAGGCAGATGGATTCGGCATTGTGCCGGCATTTAAGGATATAAAAAAGGGGTGGAAGACGCCATAATACAATGATTACAAGGAGCAGGTAATGGCAGATGATTATAAGAAGGTAGCAGAGCTTATCAAGGAAAAGGGTTATGTAGTTGCATTTACCGGGGCAGGCATATCAGTGGACAGTGGTATACCGGCATTCAGGGGTGGCCAGGGTCTCTGGGAAAAATATGACCCCATGGAGTATGCACACATCAGTGCATTCAGAAGCAACCCTTCAAAGGTCTGGGTAATGCTCAGGGAGATGGCAGGTGTTATATTCAGTTCATCGCCGAGCCCAGCACATATTGCCCTGGCTGACCTTGAGAAGAAGGGTTTTTTAAAGGCTGTGATTACCCAGAATGTCGATGGTCTTCATCAGCTGGCAGGGAATACAAATGTAATAGAGTATCATGGAAACCACAGGTGGCTCATCTGTATTGGTTGTTCAAAAAAGATACCCTTTGAGCCACATGTGGTAAATGTAACACCATATCCCCGGTGCGATAACTGTAGCCAGGCATTAAAACCCGATGTTGTCTTCTTCGGCGAGGGGATACCCATGGTAGAGATGATAAGGGCAAATGATGAGGTCTCAAGATGCAGGGTCATGTTTATCATAGGGACATCAGGCGTTGTCTATCCTGCTGCAGATCTGCCCTATCAGGCAAAATCCAACGGGGCAGTTATTGTGGAGATAAACCTCGAACATACACCATTTACATCGTCCATTACAGATTATTTTCTTAAAGGGACGGCCTCTGAGGTCCTGCCGAGGATTCTCCAACATATATAGGATAAATCATAATGGGAGAGGGGCTAAAAGAATCAGATATATTAGAAAATACCTATGTTGTAATCATGGCGGGTGGCAAGGGAGAGAGGTTCTGGCCCATAAGCACAGAGCTTGCACCCAAGCCCTTCATAAAGATTATAAACAATAATTCCCTTATCCAGCTCACGGTCAAACGGATAAATAAGATACTGCCCTTAGATAGGATATTCGTTGTCCTTGGCAGGAGGCATCTTGATATTGCCAGGCAGCAACTCGAAGGTCTCCCTGAAGAGAACTTTATCATAGAGCCCGAGGGCAGGGATACTGCCCCGTGTATAGGTTTTTCTGCTTTAACCCTCTCTGATAAAAACAAAGATGCTGTAATGGTAACACTGCCGGCTGACCAGTATGTCATGGATGTAGATGGTTTTAACAGGACCATAACAAATGCCGTTGTCTTTGCAAAAAAAGGTGACTACCTCGTTACAATAGGCATAAAACCATCAAGACCAGAGACAGGCTATGGCTATATAAAGGCCAATAAGGTCTTTGATATATATGGTGGCGTCCCATGTTACAGGGTGGAGAGGTTTGTTGAAAAACCGAACTTTGAGACAGCGGTCAAGTATGTGGAAGAGGGGGATTATTTCTGGAACGGTGGGATATTTATATGGAAGGTAGGTGCTGTTCTAAAGGGTATTGAACATCATATGCCTGAACTCCATGAAGGTCTCAAGAATATAAAGGACATAATGAAGGCAAAGACCAAAAAGGGTATAGATGATGTCTACAGGGGGCTTCCCAGGAGATCCATAGATTACGGGTTGATGGAAAAGGCAGAGAATGTCCTCATGTTAAAGGGGGAGTTTGCATGGGATGATATAGGGACATGGCAGGCCCTCCTCAGGGTATTAGAGACCGACGAGAGGGGCAACTGTGTCCATGGGGATGCTGTACTGATTGATACAGAGGGCTCTGTGGTATATACAGATGGTTTAAAGGCAGGGGTGATGGGGGTATCCAATCTTGTGGTGGTTGCATCAAAAGAAGGTGTCCTTGTATGTCACAGAGACAGGTCCCAGGATGTGAGAGAGATAGCAAGGAAGATAGAGGCTGAAAAGACAAGGCAATGATATCTAAGGTATCCACAGCCACACTGTATGGCATTAACGGAAAGACAGTAGATGTAGAGGTAGATATATCCTATGGGCTACCGGCATTTAATATAGTGGGTCTACCGGAGACCTCTGTTAAGGAGAGTAAGGAGAGGGTCAGGGCTGCTATAAAGAATGCAGGATTTGAGTTTCCCAGCGACAGGATTACTGTAAACCTGGCACCTGCTGATGTGAGAAAAGAGGGTTCTTCCTTTGACCTACCCATAGCCCTTGGTATACTGGCATCCATGGGCGTTATTGGGCCTGAAAAGATGAGAGACTATTTTATAGCCGGGGAGCTATCCCTCGATGCAGGTATAAAGGCCATAAGAGGTGCCCTACCCATAGCCATGCTTGCAGCCCAGGAGGGCATGAAAAACATTATCGTCCCCTGTGAAAATGGGAATGAGGCAGCGGTAGTTAAGGATATAAAGGTATTCGGTGCATCCCATCTTTTGGAGATAATACATTTTTTCAAGGGTGATGGTGGTCTAAAGGAGTATAGGGTTGATGAAAGTGGCCTCAATGGACATTCCAGCCATGATGGTCTGGATTTTTCCGATATAAAGGGTCAGGCACAGGCAAAAAGGGCGCTTGAGATAGCTGCAAGCGGGGGACACAATGTCCTCATGATAGGACCACCTGGTTCAGGAAAGACCATGCTTGCCAGGAGACTGCCCTCCATACTACCCCCTCTTACCTATGAAGAGGCAATAGAGACTACGAAGATCCATAGCATTGCAGGGCTTTTGAGCGCCGACAGATACCTCATATTAGAAAAACCCTTCAGGGCGCCACACCATACCATATCCGATGCAGGTCTTATAGGTGGTGGCCATGTCCCCAAACCAGGGGAGGTGAGCCTTGCAAATAACGGTGTCCTTTTCCTGGACGAGTTCCCTGAGTTTAAAAGGAATGTCCTTGATTCCTTAAGACAACCCCTTGAAGACGGGTTTGTTACCATATCCAGGGTAACCCACTCTATAACATTCCCTGCCCGGTTTATGCTTGTCGCTGCCATGAACCCTTGCCCCTGCGGTTACTGGGGCGACACAAGAAGGGCCTGTAGCTGCAGTGCCACACAGATAAGAAAATATCGCTCCAGGGTTTCAGGACCACTTCTGGACAGGATAGACATCCACATAGAGGTGCCCCCGGTAACAATAAGGGAGCTATCAGGGGATAAAGAGGAGGAGAGTTCGTGGAGGATAAGGGAAAGGGTTTTAAATGCCCGCAGTATCCAGGAGGAGAGGTTTAAGGGTAAGAAGATTTTCTCCAACAGCCAGATGACAACGAGGATGATTAAGAGATTCTGCACCTTAAGTGAAGGGAGTAACCTCCTCCTTGAAAAGGCCATAGAAAAATTCGGATTATCTCCAAGGGCATATCACAGGATACTCAAGGTAGCCAGAACAATCGCTGACCTTGAGGCAAAAGAGCTTATAGAGGAACACCATATAGCCGAGGCAGTCCAGTATAGGGCACTGGACAAAAGGATGACAGTATAAATAGGCCTTTGGCCTCAAACACAGACTATAGACTTACTGGAGAGTCAAATTATTTCTACCTCATAGGTCGTATTTTTCGATAATCTCTAATGCGTCTTCCGGTGCATCAGGGAGTACCTCTACTGGACACCTCCCTACAATCTCCCTGACCTGAAAGCGTCTGCACAGACCCCACATATCCCTGCCTGCCTCGCAGTATATCTTTTTATAGTTGTTTAGGGTTGCCTCGTCTACACCTGCCTTACCGGTGAGAATGGGGCATGTCTCATAATATATACACCTTTTGTCCATTGCCTCTCCTTTTATTCAAAGGTCACCTGATACGATGTCGGTTAAGTCCTTTTCCCTCAGTAGACCCCTTTTCCATTTGTCCATATGGGGTATGATATAAGGTAAAAGACGCATAGAATAATAGGGAGGAAAGATGGGCAGACCTACAAGGTCGCCGAATACAATAAGCAGCAGCAGGTTATTAAGATGACCCTTTTCCTTTACCAGTTCTTTTTCGAGCTCAAAGAGGGTCATGCCGTAGAAAAACTCGCTGAGTGTCTTGCGACAGCTATCAAAAAAACTATTAATGGATGACAGAAACTCCATAGGCCTTTTCATCTCCCTCTACATTAAGGATTGCATTTTTTAACCCTCAAAAAGGTGTATAACAAAGTCTACAATAGTTTGTCAAAGCCATTTATAAAAAAAAGACATAGAAGAAGGATTTCAATATTCTAATCAACACAAGAGGTTATCAATCTCTCTAAAGTTGAAGAGATGCCCCAAAGTTTGAAGTCTTTTTCAAGGGTTACGCTTTGAGATTTATGCCTAAGAAAGTGTTTATTTAACTAAAAATTAACTGATTTTTAATCCTATCTTAAAAAACATCTTTTATAATCCAGAAAAAATTTTTAAGGAGGTCTTGATGAAAAGGTATTTGGTAGTGTTTCTTGCTTTATTGCTTGTTTTACCTGCAGTTTCTTATGCGGGTAGCGTAACAAGTAAGTATGATGTGACTATCGGTGGCTATGTAAAGTTTGATGTAGTCTACACAGACCAGAACAATACCCATAACTACAGGGCTGCATCAAGAGATAACAGAAGCGCATTTGCTGCAAATATGAACGATTCCAACGATGCAGTTACATGGGCTGGAGGCGAGACAAGGCTGAACCTGAGTATTAAAGGTCCAGATGCATGGGGTGCCAAGACAAGCGCATTTATTGAAGGAGACTTTAGGGGCGGTTCAGGTGGTGGCCAGGGAGCAGCAACCTATGGTTTATTTGGAATGAGACATGCTTTTATGAATATGGATTGGGCAAATACAAAGCTACTCATAGGTCATACATGGCAGGCATGGGGTCTTTTGCCTACATTAAATGTATTGGGTGCATCTGAAAACCACTTTATGAGGGGAAATGTAAGGGTTCCCCAGATAAGGTTGACCCAGAATTTTACAAAAGACCTTAACATGGTAATAGGTCTTGCAGCACCAACCAATACCTTTGGAAATACCCAGCCCGACGAAAAAAGCAGGGCACTTTTGCCTGATACATCCATTGAGTTTCAGTATAAGTCAACTGCCCTCGGCAAGATAGGTTCAAGGAGCCTTTCTTTTGGTCTCGGTGGTATGGTGGGTAAGGAAAAGGTTACATACCAGTGGCCAGCAAACCACTACAAGTCAACACAAATCAAAAGATGGGGTAGTTCATTCTATGGATACATCCCAATTATCCCAGAGAAGGCAAATAATAAGACAGGCGCCCTTGCACTGACAGGTAATGTTTTTATGGGTCAGGGTCTTGGCCTTTACCTGCCTGCAGCACCAGGTAACCCTTATGACAGGCCAAATGACACTGTTATGGGTGCAACACCTGTTAGCCCGGGTGGAGACCCAACTGTTGATGCCAAATATCCTATGACATCAGGCGGGTGGGCACAGATGACATTCTACTTTACAGACAAGATGTCCTCCAACCTACTTTTTGGCTGGCAGAGAAACAGCTTTAGCCAGCAAGCATCTTTTCAATATGCTAATGCCGTGAGATATATCCAGAACTGGATATTCAATGTCTTGTATGATGTAAGCCCGGCCATAAAGTTCGGTGCAGAATATACCCGTGTAATGACATCATATACCACAGGGGCAGCAGGGACAAGAAGCTACTGGACAGCAACGGGCAAGCCGTCAGGGACACTCAATGCTGTAAGGCTTGGTGCCTATTATTATTTCTAATATTTAAAAAAGGGGGCATGCATGCCCCCTTTTTTAGATCTTAAAAAATCAAAGGAGGGCTTATGGAAATCATATTTTTCAATCCCAGTAAATCTCAAAGCGGAAAAACACTCCTTGAAATCTTGAATATCCATAAAAATTCAGTAGATACGATTACTGTTATTGACAATTTAGATGCCTTCACCAAAAGACTGGTAACAATAAAAGAAAAAAACACCATTGCAGTAATCTTTGCTGCAAAAGAGTTTGACCTTATTGAATTATATTCCTACAAACACCATCTTTACAGGGTTATACCCATATTAATACTGCCCAATAATGGCAGGGAGATTATAGCCCTTGGCCTTAGATTCAACCCTTTTTTCATTATATCAAATTACAATGATTTAAAAAAAATCAGTAGAATAATTAGCGTGATCAGTATGGGCAACAATATAAATGAAGGAACAGACAGCCCCAGAGAATACAAAGACGCTGCATAATAGCCACCTATCTTTTCTTATGGAGGATTCAATGCCAATAGATGAATGGCAAAAGACTGCAGAGAATTTAGATTTTGCATTTCAACCTATTGTCAATATCCATAACGGCTCCTGCCTCGGTTTTGAGGCATTATTAAGAAATTATCAAGATTTTGGTTTCCCTACAATCCAGGACCTATTTGACAGCGTATATAATGATGGGTGTTTATTCAGATTCGATTTGATGCTTCGAGAAAAGGCAATACAAAAATTTAAGAGAATAAACGAATTTCATAGATTTAAACTATTTTTTAACCTGGAAAACAGGGTAATCCTTTCCGGTGACTATAAATCAGGTCTTACATCTGAGATATTAAAGAGATATAATATGTTACCAGATTCGGTCTGTTTTGAGATTTCAGAAAGACATAAAATAGATTGCACTTCTAATGATTTAATGATACTGAAGAATTATAAAAAACAGACATACAAGATTGCCATAGATGATTTTGGTTCAGGCTATTCAGGTCTTCAACTCCTGTACTATACTGAACCAGATTATATAAAGATAGACAGGTTTTTTATAAGCGGCATTGAGGCAGATTCAAAGAAAAAACTCTTTGTGGCAAAGGTAGTAAATCTTGCCCATATACTGGGGATTACTGTTATTGCCGAAGGAATCGAAAATGAAAAGGAATATTATTTTTGTAAGGAGATTAACTGCGATTTTGTTCAGGGTTATTTTATACAAAAACCTGTTTTAGATATTGATGAGCTATGCGACTCCTATGAGATAATACGAACCCTGAGCCTCAGGGACAAAAGGAATATTACCATAGACAGGCAACTTATAAATGAAAAAATGGAATATATAGAGCCTATCTGTGTATACAACCACGAGAAAAGATATTTTACAGAACTGTCGAGTGTTTTTGAGGCATTCAGGCGTAATAAAACAAAAACTTTCTTCCCGGTGGTCAATAGCCATAATGAGCCGTTAGGCATTATAAGAGAGCAGGAATTAAAAGAATATGTCTATTCAAAGTACGGTAAAGACCTGCTCATGAATAGAACTATTGGTAAGACAACAATGGATTTTGTGGTTAAGTGTTACATATCAGATATAAATAATAAGATTGAGAAGATACTGGAGTATTTTGCTGTGGATGAAAACTCAGAAGGCATAATCATTACAGAAAACGGCAGATATGTAGGTTTTTTGAGTTCTCGTGCCCTCATTCGGGTTCTAAATGAAAAAAATATTGCAATTGCAAGAGACCAGAACCCATTAACAAAACTCCCCGGAAATACCATAATAAACGAATACATAGAGAGTGCGCTGGAAGATACCCTTTCAACATATATTTTTGTGTATTTTGATTTTGATAATTTTAAACCTTTTAACGATAAATATGGTTTTAGACAGGGCGATAGAGCAATCCTTCTTTTTGCAGATATATTGAAAAAGTCCATGAATACAGGTGATTTCTTTATCGGGCACATAGGCGGTGATGATTTCTTTGCAGGGATTAAAATAAACGGTTATGAAAGTAATCATGTTATTAATCTTATAAAAGATATTATATTCAAATTCAGAAGTGATGTAACAAGCCTTTATGATGCTCAGGACAGAAGGCGTGGCTATATTATCTCCGTTGATAGGGATGGGATAGAAAAGGCTTTTCCACTTTTAACCGTCAGTGCAGCTGTGGTATGTTTACCTGCCCATCGTGAAAAAATAACCTTAGACGAGTTTGGGGCAATGATTGCAAAGGCAAAAAAAGAGGCAAAGACCTCCAGAGAGGGAATTGTATGTAAACCTTTTGATTTAAGGCCTATGTATAGATGTGCAAACGATATGTAAATCGAACCTTTTATAACGCAATCTTTTAAAGTCTTTTTTATACGTTCTCTTTTATTATACGATAATTTATTGACGATGCAATGACCCTGCTCTTGCCATAGATAAAAAGTATGGAATACCAGACTGCAATAAGGATAATAATAGCTGCAGGATTCCATAAAGCCCATAACCCAGCTTTAATATCTGTGTGGAGCACAGGAGGGCTTGGTATGAAAAACAAAATGACTATTGAATATAAAATGGATATTATACCCATTATTTGATATTTCGTGAGTTTGCCTTCCCCTCTATAGTCAGCCCTTAAAAATTCAGAAAATATTCGCCAGATCTGTGTAACTATTATGACCTCAAGAAAGGCCATATAGTAATATCCTTTTAGAAATAGATACATTCCCAGTATGGATGACCTAACGTATAAAAACGAAGTGATAGACTGGATAGGTATGAGTCTTTCACCCTTATACCCCCCAGCATATACAGCCTTTTTTGTATCCCCCATAAACTTAATCGCATATCTTCTTACTAATCTCTGAATAAAGACAGGTGATTGATTAACAGGTTTTCCATAACAGCAGCCAAAGCTTAAACAGGCAAGTCTTCCTATGCCTTCTCCAAAGGCGTAGACAATGGCAAAGGCAGTTAGCATGGGAAAAATCATCCCTTTTTCAATTTGAATATAATGATTGTTGAAAAAGGATATCGCCTCTAAAATCCAGGGGGTGATTATGATGCCTATAAACGATGCACCACCAACAGTATAGGTGTGTTGCTTTTTTTCTATGAGTTTAGCCACTATTTTCGATGCTGGGATACAGATAAGGCCTATGATTAAAAATATAATAAATATTGTCCTTGTAGATATGGAGATGGAATTCAAAAGCAAAATAGAAAAAATAAGCCCAAGGGTATAGGCAGTTGCTATAAAAAAGCCATAGAATGTAATATTTACACCTGACCAGTTATTTTCAGAATTCTTTTTTATTGGAATAGATGCAAGGATCTGCCATCTATCTTTTGGAAGGTTTTTAAAACCCCATCTCTGGATTATTATGCATGCAAGAGATATAGAGATAACGAATATCTCGTCTGTATAAGGCATCGATCCACCTACCTATATTTTTTTCCCAATGGGTGATCGCACCTTTACATCGGTTTCTACAAGGGGCGTACCGAAACCCCTTGAATATATATTTGCTATATCGTGTCTACGACTATTTTTTATTAAATCAGGAGAAAAGGCAACCCTGTCTCTTTGGAAGAGGAGAATGGTAGTAGAACTACCAGGTCTAAAGAGGCTTTTTGGCTGCCCTCTCTTCAAAAATATCCCTTTATAGATGTTTTGAGGGTTATTATATCTATATTCGCTATAACACTGGACTATGTCGCCGATTAAAAGTGCGGCAACCTCAACCATTGCTACAATACCTATACATGTCCCTCCATCTACATCAGTGTTAATTATTGTTATGACCCTTTTGTTTTTTGAATGGGGTGTGCATAGTGTAACTATCGCCTCGGGGTGACAAGAGTGATAATAGCCATCTATGCTGTAAAAATCTATTACAAGTCCGGAGACAGGCGTGTGGTTATAGTGATATTTGTCCGGTGTGAGTCTGAATATGGCAAAATCACCGTTTTTAAATCTTTCGATCCACTCCATCTTATCTATCCCTAAAAGCTCTTGATACTGGAAAAATTTGTTTTTTATATATAGAAGTGATGTTTCGGCAAAAGAACCGAGCATGACCTTAGAGTCTGCAGGAGAAACAATATAGCGCTCATCTTCTGGCATGGGTCTTTTTGTCCAGTATAGGATTTTTCTTTCAAAGATCTTTCGAGGGGTGTTAAGTAGCCTTGGATTCTCAAGACACTCAGAGTAATCTATGCCCATCCTATCCATAAACTCCTTTGTTTTGGTTATCTTTGAGCCAATAAAAGAGTCATAATAAAAAAAGCCAAGAAAATCAGATAGTCTCTTTGAGCTAAAAATCTTGTATAATACACAAGGCATCTCTCTTTTTTTGGAATAAATAAACCTGATAATCCTGTCTCCATAAAATACCTCATCTTTGACTTTTAGTGCCTCTCTGTCTATAAACTGATGCTGTGTCATGGGTTCAATTACAGTCTTTTATCTTTTGATTCATATTCTTTCATATCGATATATATGGATAGAACCATAAGCTGAATGAGTTTTTTAATCTCATCTTCAGAGATACAATCACTTATGATATCTTTTTTTCTTTTCAGCAAAAAATCCGAGACATTAGTGTAGCCGATTATTGAGACCAATGATTCTTTTAAAAGACAGCCATCACAAAACAAATGGGAATCTATTTTTTTAAAATCCTCTAAAACAATAGAAAACGCCTCTTCCATATGTCTTTTCCGCAACTTATCTCTATAATATTTCTCTGCCTCTGCATTAAAATCATCGCCAGATAGCTGTAATGGATTTTTCTTTTTTGTTGTTCCAAGTATACCTCTTGTTAACCGTGAAGCTGTAGAGTAGGTTTCCGGTTCATCTATTCTCTTTTTCAATGAATCAAAAGTGTTTTCAAGTCCCATCACCTCAATAAGATCCGTTGCATCTTCCTGGATAGTCCTTATAAGCGCCTTCTGATATTCCCTATTATATACCCTTATGTAACCAGGGTATCTATGACTTGAGCGAATACCGGTCGTTTTTTGTAAAATCCTTTTTATAAAACTATTTTTTGTGTTTTTGTTTACAAAAAAGGTGGGGATTCCTATGGCTGTTCCGAAAAAAATCTGTCTTCTCTCGCTTTCTATAGTAGGCTCATCAGGTATATGACCGTGTGTAATACCTTCTACGAGGATGTATTTATATGCCAGCGCTGTCAAAAGTACCTGAAGGCTTGCGGCCTGACCCATATCTTCTAATATGCTTTCGAATATGCTGTAGAATCGCCCTTCAAATCCTGAAAAACCTTTTGATTCGTAATCTCTTAACCTGTAGAGAAGATACATGGACATATTCCTGTCGAAAACCCCGAGGCTTGCCAGGTCTTTTTTTAAACGAACCTGATTATCCATAGAGCCATCAAGCCCTGGGCTCTGTTCAGTAGATAGAAGGCATACAAGATAATCAATCAATCGGAAGTCTATAACAAAATCTCCTTTCAACCCGAATACCTTCGCTATAAATTTATCAATCCATAGGGGTCCAAAAGGGGTAATGGATCGTCCAAAGATACTCAGGTCTGCCTTTTTTTTCCACCTGCGCCAGATCATTCTTAGATGTGTATAGTCCAATTCATGGGGTAGAAACCCAAGCATCCTTTCTGGATGAAAATCCCAGAAGTCAATCCTGTAAGGTGAAGCTGAATATGCACCAACAAATAGAGGTAAAAAGTGTTCCACTATTTTTATTACAAGGTCACCAAGATATTTTTCATCGATGTTTGTAAAGTTAGAGTCAGGGTCTTTTAGAAGTTCGGTGAGTTTTTTGCTTCCAATGCTTATGTGCGTCCCGTTATTTGCTAAAGAAATATTTGATGTATCAGGAAGGACGATTAAATTTCTCGTAATTATACCTGCATCTTTTAATTTTGAAATGGTATTGAGATGACTCCTTGATAGAACTTGATGGCATAGCTCCATATAGTGAAATTTTTCCTCCCCCTTATCCCAGCCAGAAAGACATGGATTCATGAATAATTCCCTATAAAAGGCATCAGATATTATGCTGTTTAGTGCCTTCTGTCTTATCGGGGGATGGGATGAGAGATACACATAGATTTTTTGGCCAGAATCTATAAGACCAAATCGTCTGTTGGCATACATGACGAGTAACTGGATAAGAAAGAAACGTTTTGATGTCTCTTTGGCAATGCCATAGCCAATATTATTGCTTTTATCTAAAAATACAGGGGTAAATGAGAGGACCTCCGGGGATGTATTGTCATTTAAAAATTTATCCACCAGTTTTATGCCTGTTTCTTTAACTATATTGGAGGCACTGATCTCACACACGGTTGCATCGCTTAAACTCAATTTTAATATATAGCTTACCGGTAACCTTACAAACTCTTCGCCATCTTTAAAAAAAATGAATTTGTCCCAATCACTTCTTTTTCCCTCATAAGGTTTGTTTTTATTGGCCTTTAAATCATAATCAAGGATCATATCAAGGTTTTTACCGAGGGTTTTTCTTGGGAATCTAACCCAGCTATTCTCCCAGATATTGTCTTTGTTATTTTGTAGATATCTATCCAGCTCAGAGATGATTTTTTTAGATGCGTCTCCAGTTTTTATTCTCCTGATGAGATTTTTGTAATAACTGGATTCTTCAATTACTATAGGTAGGTCAACAGAATTCCTTTTGCCTTCCACTATTGTCTGGAATTCGTTTTCAACACCTGCGGTAACATCGCCTAAAGAAAAAGGCAATGGTTCAACAGAGATATTTGGTGACCTCTGGTTTATTCCCAGTAGGTCCCGAATCTCTGTTATATATTCTATAGATTGAGAAGGGGTATGGCTAAATTTTATTTTAGATGCTGGGAGCGCCAATTTGCCCTCATTTTAATTTTATTATTCATTTTGTTGATTATTCTAATGGGTTTGGGTTAATATACAATTAAGATTTGATTATTTTTTTGTTAATTTTTTAAATTAGAATTCAAAATAAAGGTTTTTAACGGAAATTTTAATAAAAATTTATCTTGCCTTAACAATTTGAATTTATATTTATCCAAATTTTTAAAATTTTATAAGGAGAAAGAATGCAGCACTGGATGGAAAAACTATTGTTACACTATAAAGATATAAGGACAAAATATTCCAGCGACAGGCTTCTCATTGCCTTTGATATAGATGGGACCATACTGGATATGAGGTTTATCATCCTCAATGTGCTAAGAGAATTTGACAGGCAGCACGCAACAGAATATTTTAAAGGCGTAAAGGTCTCGGATATAGATTTTCATGAAGCCCATCTCAAAATTTTGCTGGATAGACTCTCGATCAATAAAGATGACCAGGCTTATATCCTCTCGCGCTATGAAAACCTTTTTCTCTCATCCCTTACCATAAAAAAGGCAAATAAACCTTTCAAAGGGGTTTTTGATGTTATAAAGTTGTTTCAGATGCAACCCGATACTTATGTAGGTTTAAATACAGGGAGACCTGAATCACTTCGTTTTAAAACCCTCGCTGCCCTAAATGAACTGGGCAGAGAAAAGGGTGTCACATTTAGAAATGAACTGCTATTTATGAATAATGAAGGCTTAGACACCCATATATCAGGCATTAAAAAGAAAGGGATTGAATACTTCATAAATCTCGGATATAAGGTCTTTGCCTTTATAGATAATGAGCCTGAAAATCTAAAGGCCATCTCAGATATGGACAGGGACAATGAGATAATGTTATTGCACGCAGATACGATTTTTAAATCATGCAGAAGTCACCTGAAGGATATTCCCATAAGCATAAAAGATTATGACTTATCAAGGTTTTTTGCAACAAGTGGTATGATGCAGGAAAATGATTTTTTACGGATAGCATAGGTCTCAAGCCATATATGAGTGGTGGCTGTACTTATTCGAATACTATGAAAAAGGACGGTTTTTGCCCCTTATTGATGCAGCAATCTTATATAAGACCGTAAGCACCAAAAAACCTGTAGCATAGATACCTATACATATGAGCACCTCAAAGAGGGTCGGGTAATACCTTGGTATCTCATCAAGGGGTGTTGGGATAAACCCGGCTATAACAAGACCTATACCCTTTTCTGCCCATATAGACAATATGGTTAATATACAGGCAAAGACAAGGGGTTTTTCATTTAGTCTGTCGGAGTTTTTAAGGAGTGTTATAAAGGCTATCAATGCACATATCACAGAGCCCCACGCCCAGGGGACAAGAAAACGTTTACCTGTAACCCCTAAGAAAAGGAACCTGAAGTGGTCTGTATGGGCTGGCATGTCACCGTAGAAGACTGTAAATATCTCTACAAGGACAAAGAATATGTGGATAGCCAGGGCATATGCTATGATTACAGACACCTTCTTTATGGCATCTCTTTCCACCTCAAGGCCTGCCCAGCGCTTGGCAATGAGGGAGAGGATAATAAGCAGTGAAGGTCCTGAGGCAAAGGCAGAGGCAAGAAAGCGGGGTGCCAAAAGGGCTGTGTGCCAGAATGACCTTGCAATGAGCCCTGAGTATATAAAGGCTGTAACCGTATGTATACTTATTGCCCATGGGATGGAGATATAGACAAGGGGTCTAATCCATCGGGGCTGTTCCATCTCTTTATCCTCTGCATCGAGAGACCACCAGCCTATTATTATGTTCAGTATGAGATAACCTGTCAGCACCACCATATCCCAGAAAAGAAGAGAGGATGGAGATGGATACAGTATGATATTCAACACCCTTGATGGTGCCCCAAGGTCAACGAATATAAACAGTATTGTCATAATAACAGCAGATATAGCAAGAAACTCTCCTAAGATGGTTATGCCCTTAAATCTCTTATAGTCGTGGATATAGTAAGGAAGGACAACTACTACAGCAGATGCGGCAACACCTACAAAAAATGTAAAGTTTGCTATGTAGAGACCCCATGAAACATCCCTGCCCATCCCGGTGATGCCAAGGCCATGGGCAAGCTGTTTTAGATAGGATAGAAAGCCGACTATTATAAGAACAAAGAGGAATCCTATCCACAACCAGTATCTCGAACCACCTTTTAATGCCTTCTCAATCATACACCCTCAGAAGATATAGAATACCCTTGGCCCTGTGGCAAGATAGGGTCTTCTCTGTATGCTGAACCTCGCCCTTAACACCTTTGAGACCTCTGAATCAGGGTCATTCAAGTCCCCGAAAATCAGTGCCTTTTCAGGGCATATATCCACGCAGGCAGGTATGAGCCCCTGGGAGAGCCTCTCTTCGCAGAAATTGCACTTCTCCACAACCCCTTTCATCCTGTTGGGGTAATCCTTGTTTATGTTCTTTATAAAAGGTCTGGGGTCTCGCCAATTAAAACTCCTGGCACCATACGGGCATGCTGCCATGCAGTATCTGCAACCTATGCACCTATGGTAATCCATCATTACTATCCCGTCTTCCCTTTTCCATGTTGCCTTTGTGGGGCAAACCTTTACGCAGGGCGGGTTATCGCAGTGATTGCACAGACACAAGACCGAGAGATTTTTCAGCATACCCCTATTAAATGGATTTGTCTGGTCGGCAAATACTGACTCGTAGGGTGATGCCCATATCCATCTAAGCCCGTCCTTAGGGTTGTCAAACTCAGGGACATTGTGTATGAGATGGCAGATATCTATACAATCCCTGCAGCCCTCGCGCCTTGCACAGGCACTAAAGCTTATTGCCATAGCCCATGCCTTTGTTGATTTTTTTTCGTCCCTTGCCCTGGACTGGGATATGAGGTTTACAGACTGGTGGGCTGCAATACCAAAGGCCAGCACACCTGCAAATTTTAGAAAATCTCTCCTATTCATTTCTCTGCCTTTATCTCAGGTATATGGTGACAATCCCAGCATCCTGGTTTTATTCCTCCATAATCATGGCAACGGTCACAGAACTCTGCCTTGTTGGAATGACACTTAAGGCATGTCCCTGTGAGGCTTATATTATAGATGCCATTTATGGATACATATCTCTTTATACCGTCTCTAACATAGGCATTTCTCCATCTCTCAAGGACCTCCATATGCCTCTTTCTCATGTATATAGTGCCCTCTACACAGTCTCCCTGATACTGGGGTGTCTTTAATAAAGGGATATAGCCTGTCCTGCCCGTTATTACATTATAGCCAACGGGTGAAAAGAGTATAATGAGAAGGCAAATAAGGCCTATGATTATCTTCACCATAAAACTATTCCTTTTCTTCAGCCTCTCCTTCAGTATTAAGGGGTTCACCCCTTAAGTTTGTCTCCCTTTGTTTTTCCCCTTTCATAATAAGGGCATTACCCACAAGCTCATGGACACCGCAGACCTCAACCCCTGGGACCCAGTATTCAAGAAGCGGTGGTAGTGCAGCCTTGTCTATAGCGCATATACAGGCAAGCATATTAACCCCGTGCTTTTTTCGTACATAGTCAACGGCATTTGCCCTTGGCAGGCCGCCACGGAGCCTCATCTCTATATTCTCATCAGCACCGAGGCCGGCACCACTTCCACAGCAGAATGTCCTCTCTTTTATGGTATTTTCCGGCATCTCATAGAAATGATTACAGGTATTTTTTATAATGAAACGCGGCTCCTCAAAGAGCCCCATACTCCTTGCCGGGTTACAGGAATCGTGGAAGGTTACCCTCCATTTATCATTCCTTGATTTGTCGAGATTTAGGATGTTGTTGTATATAAGGTCTGCTGTAAACTCGGTTATATGGACCATCTTGGTGGATTTTGCATGCTCGAACCTCGTCCCTGTAATGGGTGAAACAGGCACCTCAAGGAAGTCTGCAGGCCCGTTGAATGTATCCATATACTGGTGTATCACCCGCCACATATGGCCGCATTCACCGCCTAAAATCCATTTCACCTTGAGCCTTTTTGCCTCGGCATATATCTTGGCATTGAGCCTCTTTGCAAGCTCCATGGAGTGGAAGAGCCCGAAGTTGCCCCCTTCTGATGCGTATGCACTCCAGGTATAATCAAGGCCTATCTCGTGAAAAAGCATAAGGTAACCAAGGAATGTGAACCAGTGAGGGCTTGCAAAATAATCAGCAGAGGGCGCCACAAAAAGGATCTCAGCCCCTTTTCTGTTTATGGGTGCCTCTATTTTTATGCCCGTGAGGTCTTTTATCTCGTCTATGGCAAAATCAAAGGTCTCTTTAAAGGCGTGGGGTGGCACCCCTAAGTGGTTTCCTGTTCTAAAACAGTTGGATGCCGGCTCTACAACCCACTGGATGTTACATCCCACAAGGTTTAATAGCTCCCTCCCTATCATGGTAATCTCACAGGTGTCTATACCATAGGGGCAGTAGACCGAACATCTCCTGCACTCTGTGCATTGATAGAAATAGTAGAACCACTCTTTGAGGACTTCTACGGTTAAATCCCTGGCCCCGGCAAGCCTGCCCAGGAGCCTGCCCTGGAGGGTAAAATATCTCCTGTAGACAGAGCGCAGAAGCTCTGCCCTTAAAACCGGCATATTCTTCGGATCCCCAGAGCCAATAAAGAAATGACACTTGTCGGCACAGGCACCGCAACGCACGCATATATCCATAAAGAGCCTAAAGGAGCGGTTCTTTTTCAAGAGGTCTGCCATACCCTTTAGTATTATCTCCTGCCAGTTATCAGGTAACCTCCAATCTATATCCGACGGCTGCCACTCCCTTGGATTTGGCAGCTCGAGATACTGCTGGTGTTTCAGGGGTGCACCATAGCAATATCTCCCCTTTTTGAATTCCACCTCAGGGGTCATCCAGTCCCCTCTTTTAGGTGTAAGCTCAATATCTTTTATTATCTCTTCTGGTTTATCCATATCACCAATCCATAAAATCGTGCCACTTATCAAAATCTGCTATTGTCTTAACCTTATATCCTCACCCTCCAGGGGTATCCCTGCCTCTTTCAGGGCATCTTTAAACTCCTCCTCCCATTCGTCATATGTATGTTCCTTTACTGGATAGCCCCATGGGTTTATGTGTCTTTTCATCCTGCTGTCATTTTTTAGGTTTCTTGTGGGGCTCAAAAATATTCCTGCCATATGCATGAGTTTACTGTGAGGTATATACATGAACAAAACACTTACAAGGCCAAGATGGACATAGAACATGGCGCCCAAGCCCTCGTGGACAAGGGGTTTGAGGTATATAAGCCCCATGATAAATGCCTTTGCATCGAGGATATCCACCCTGTATATATGCCTCATAAGGATACCGGATAGTATTATGCTGCCCAGGAGAAAAAGTATAAAATAATCAGCAGGGAGGGATATGTATCTTATCCTCGACCTGAACCTCCTGAGAATGAGATATAAAACAGACAGGGATACAATGACATTGCTGATATAGACACCCGGGATTGTGGTCTCGAGGATACCGTCCATATTCTGAAGGGTTATAACCCAGTAGGGGACAGGCTCCAAAAACAGGCGGAGGTGTCTCAAGACAATAATAAAAAGAAACCAGTGGAATAATAATGCCCCTGCCCACAGGAGTTTATCGCTGCTGTAAATAACCCTACTTTTGTCTTTATAGAGTGAGGCCCTGTCGTTTCTGAAGAGGGAGCGAAAAACAATGGTCTCACCTATGACCCTTAATAAAACCCCCATGCCTGTAGTGGGGCTCTCTATCTTGCTGTGACTGATCCATGGAAGGGATTTCTGCTGACCGCAGACAGTTGTTATATGAAAGGGCACAGGTGATGCTGCCCACCTTATTATCCTTGCTATAAAACCTACAATAGCCAATGTAAAGCATATATACGGCAAGACAATACCGAAAAATATTTGAAGGTTATAGAACTTTACGCCTGAATAGATAACAGCGACAATAGCTGCAATGGCGAAAAAAGGCAGGGCTATCTTCATTATCCCCTTCTTCTTTTTAAGATATGAGGATTCATTGTTGCCCCATATCCATGTTGCCTTATCTCATCCATCCTTATGCGGCTTATATCCTCACGGCAACCCATATACACATCGAATGCAACAAGGGCTGTCTCCTCTATCCTATCATAAAGGTCGTTTAACTCTTGGATAATGACATTGTTGGTAGTATCTATGCCAATTAAGTCTTTCAATACCTTTTTTAGCATAAAAACAAAGGACACGGCCTTTGATGGAGGGATATCCTGGACAGCCATGACCCTTATAATCCTGTCAATGGCATAGGCAAGGGTTTCTGCACTACCTCCATTGAGAAATCTATCGTATATATGTCCTATCCCTTCATTGACTATATATCCCACAGGGTTTAAAAACCTGTCCTTTTCTGTTTTATAAAAAACTGCTGCATCAGGGGGATACGTATCCATAATCATGTCAGACCATGCATTTAGTATTTCAGACCTTTTTTCTACAAGTATGTCTTTTAAACCCATTTTACCTATCTATTATCTCCACTCCCATTCTATAAAAGGTTTTTTTATATCCACCATGGCATTGACGATAAGCTCCACAAGGCCACCGTATAAGATATTACACCTTTCAAACACATTGTAGAAGGCAAACAGATCCCTTATCTGACCCTTACAGTTGGAACAGGGGGCACATACATACTTTTTTGTATCCACTGAGATAACATCCTGGAATACCTCAAGGATCTGCTTTAATTTTATCCTTCCTGACACCACGCTTCGCCAGTCCGGAAAATTCATGGATTGCATGATAGCAAATCCACTGCCACCACCGCAACAGTAATTATCCACGCCGTGGGGTTCCATCTCCCTGAACTGGGGACAGATTTTTCTGAGTATCTGTCTCTGTGGCTCCACAATACCCATAAGCCTCACCATGTTGCATGGGTCATGGAGCGTAACAGGAAAGTTGTTTCTCGAGGGGTCGAGTTTAATCCTGTCGTTTAGAACAATATCTGCCAGGATGGGCAGTGCACTCTCCCTCGGGATATTTAGCTCCCCTGTGAGGACCCTGTCTGCCACAACAATCATGGCCTTATGGGCATGCCCGCATTCACCTACATTTATCTTTTTTACCTTCAGTGCCCTTGCTATCTCGGCATGGCGTCTGGCAATCCTGGCAAGCTGGATGTCATCATACCAGACGCCGTAGTTTACTGCATCGTAGCCTGCAAGGTCACTGGAGAGCGTCCAGTCAATATGAGCTGCATCGAAGATGATGGCAAAGGCCATGGTATTTTCTGGCCAGGATATAAATTCCCCTGCATTGTGTATAAGAAGTATATCTGCACCCTCTTTATCCACGGGGATCTTTATCTTTTTACCCGTCTTTTCCTCTATCTCCTCTTCCATAAACTCTATGATATTGGCAAGGGCCTTAGGCGTAATCCCTGTGGATGAGCCTGTCTTGAGCTGCTGCATGGTGCCTGATTCATGGAGTTCCTTAGGGGCAATCCCCATCTCCTGACTGAATATCTTTCTTATCTCGTGGCTGATAAGCCCGTTATCCACACCGAGGGGACATACCTGGGCACACTTTCTGCATAAGGTGCAGCGGTAGGCAAGTTCACCGAGCCTTGCCACAAGCTGCCAGTTGAGCTCTATATCGCTGCCTGTGAGTTTTAAAAGCGAAGGATGTTTCTTTTTTATGTATTTATTGATTATACGACGGAGTATCTCAGGCCTGTAGGTAGGTCTGTATATCTCCTTTCTACCTGATGCTATATAGGCAGGGCATGCATCATTGCAGAGCTGGCACTTAACACAGTATTCAAGGGAGTGATATAGGGGCTGAAGAAAAGTCCAGTTGTTCTCCAGGGACAAAAGTTTCTCAAGACCTGATAGAAACCTTCTTACAAATGTCTCTTCCTCTTCCTTTGTGGTGGGTTTTGGTATGCCTATGGCAATAACACCATCAAGGGATGCCTCGTATCGCTTTTTCTGATCATCTGTCAATTTCTTTATTAAAGGTTCGTTTGCCGGGTCATCATAAGGATAAGGAAGGGGTATGAGGTCTTCTGGTTCTATATTTATAAGCACGTCTATATCTTTACCCAGGTCCAATATATCCATCTACTGTTCTCTCCAAGATTTTCCTGTGATTATATGGGGTCCTGACCAGTTTATCCTGTTTTCAAATTGCCCTTCTATTCTCTTTTCCATATCCCCGCCTCTTATGTTGGGTTTATCATCCCACCTTATCAAGAAAAATGCAAAAAAACGGGTTATATAATGAAGGGAGCGGGTAAAGGGAAGATATATGAGAAATAGATCAAACAGTATTATGTGCACCATTGTTGCTGTTTCAACACCTATAAAATTAAAGGTTAAAAGACCCACCCAGAACTCTCTGTATTCCTCCAGTTTTGGGTCAACATAATACCAAGAGTAAAGACCGCTCAAAAAAACGATCAGGGTAAAAATATACGTTAAAAACTGTAGTGGTGAGGCATAGGTCTTTAAGTTTTTATCAATGACCCTGTTTATGAGGATTATGATACTCCCTATTGCCCCTGATATGAAGCTTAATACACCTGTAAAAAGTATTGCATAGTATATGATTATTCCTAATATATCCTGCGAGTTATGGGAGATAGATATGCCCGATACCATAAAAAGGGCGCCAAAAAAACAGAGTATATGAAAGGTTATTATGAATATGAAACCTATGTGCCAGGGATATAGCCCCAGCCAGTAGAAGAGATTCTGTTTAAGATAGTCATGGAGGGTGAAATAATCTTTTAGAAGCCACAAAAAACCTTTTATATTTCGTATCTTTCTCGGTTTTTCCCACCAGTTGGTATTTTCAAAACATGACCCACCGTAGTGGTAGGCATCTTCATGGATAACTGGATAGAGTTCCCACCGGAGATGTATGGGTAGTTTCAGATATTTAACAATCTTCACCGTATAGGCAACTACGATGAATATGTATGCAAAGTAGGTAAGGATTGCGATAAATATCTCCATAAAATCCACATGGTTTAAGGGCATATAAGGTTAGATGCTTCTAAACCCTGTACCCTTAAACCCTGCATCTTCCTCTTTTTTTTATACACACCCTGTGGGTTTTGGTAGCCCTGCGATCTTGCATGCCCCTTTTGCCGGTCCAGATGGAAATAGTTGATATATCTTTTTTAAATCAAACCCTGTCTGTTTTACAAGCATCCTTATAGGCGGTGCTATCTCGTATTTGAGATAATAATCCCTTAAGTAGTTCACGACCTTCCAGTGCTCATCTGACATGGGGTATGCCTGTTCGAGCTTTGCCAGGTCCTCTGCTATGGCCTGGTTCCATTTTTCAGGCTCCTGGATGAATCCATCCTCATCGATCTCGACCTCAATTCCTCCGAGAACTGTTTTTGCCATCTGTTAACCTCCTATTTTTTGATATATTTTTTTGGGTCTTCATCAAACTTTTTTTTGCATGCCTTACAGCAGAAAAAATAATCTTTGCCTTCGTAATTACTCTGTGCCCTCGGCGCTGCCCTTACCGCACCGTAGAGTTTTGCCACCTGAGAACCCACCTCTATCTCTGTATGGCATACAGGACATTGAACTATCTTACTTTCATCCGGCATTACAATACACCCCCTTTTTTATAACCTGTTGCATATCCATATTACAGTTTTTATACCTTTCTGCAATCTGAACAAAATTTTTTGCCCAATAAGGCACACTTGCAGCATGGATATGCATGTAAGATGCAAACATGTTCTTATACACTATACCATCATTATATCCGTCTATTCCATGACCCCTTAAAACCCTAAAGGCACATGGTAAATCCCTGTCCTTTATCAGCCTTGAATAGTGAAATTCATGGCCTTTTATCTTTACTCCCTTTTTAAAAAACGGGTTTTCTGTGATTACCTCGGCCTCCATATATCCATGTCCCTGAGGTGACCCCTTTATCTCCACAACAGACGGTATAATCTTTGCCATTTCAAAAAACCCTTCATGGGTCTTTATACCACTACATAAATACATAAGCCCTGCACACTCACAGTAAACAGGCATCCAGCCCTCAATAGCCCTCTTTAGCTCTAACAAAAGAGACCTGTTTTTTGTAATCTCAGACCCGTATAACTCAGGAAATCCCCCTCCTATGTAAAGACCGTGGACATTGGGTAGTGCAGTGTCTTTCATGGAGTCAATATATACAAGTTCGGCACCGTTTTTTTCAAGGGCTTCGAGGTTTTCGGGATAATAGAAACTGAACACCTTATCGTAGAATATCCCCAGCTTTACCCGTGGACTTTTCTTTGTATTTTTGTATGTACCAGATATGTTGTTATGGGGTTTTTTAACAACAGGGCCTTCTGCAATAGACAGTATCCTGTCCATGTCTATATACCTCTCAAAAAATCGGGCCATATTGTTGATCAGGTCTTCTTTTTCATGGTTCTCCACAAAAGGGATGAGCCCGAGATGTCTTTCTTTGATATTCAAGGATGAAGATTTGGGCACAACACCTATGATAGGGACACGGCAGTGCCTTTTTATACTGTCTGTGAGTTTTTTTTCGTGCCTTTGACCTGAGACATTGTTCAGAATGACCCCTTTTATGTTACTTCCTTGTTCAAACCCCATAAACCCCTGGATTATTGCTGCCACACTCCTTGTTATACGTAAACAGTTAACCACAAAGATAACAGGTGCATCGAGGAGCCTTGCCAGGCCTGCAGGGCTATCTCTTCCATCAGGTTTCACACCATCATAAAAACCCATATTTGCCTCTATGATGGAGATATCTGCATCTTCTGATGCCCTGTAAAAGGTTTTTATGATTACATCCTTTTTCATCATATATAGGTCGAGATTCCTGCACGGTCTTTTTGAGGCAGCAGTAAGCCATGAGGGGTCTATATAGTCCGGTCCTTTTTTAAAGGCCTGAACCACAAGACCCCTTTTTCTTAAAGCCGCACAGATTCCAGCAGTTATGATGGTCTTACCGCTTCTGCCTGATGGTGCTGCAATCATCATTCGGGCAGGCATATGAGTTCAAACCCCATAAACCATACGAAAAATCAATCTTCTTTCAGTTTAATAAAGGATGCACCGAGATAGATGTACTCTATCTTACCCTCCTTGCTGAGTTCGGCAATGGCCTTATCCACAAGGTGTTTGTCCGCATCTATTGCCCGGGCCACCTCTTTGTTCTTTGCCTTGGATACTGTCTTTAGATAATCTATGATCTTCTGTTTTAATTCAGGGGTTATCTCGTCAGACAAGGTTCTACCTCCTTGGGCTTTTTTTACCACTTAAACTGTGTCGTGGTTCTGTATGTCTCCACTGCATGGGTAAAATCATCTATATGCTGTTCTGTAAAAGGGATATCCGTTAATTTAAAGAATTTCTCCCAGCCGATACGCTCTATCCATTCACCCATCCTCTCGTATTTCTTTGCATGGGATGCATATACCTCCACGATCTTTTTTATCACGTTGACTACCTCTGGCCAGCGAGGAGGATTATTTGGTAAGAAAGGCACAACCATTCTTGAGAACATGGGTGGTTTTCTTGCATTGGACACCTTACCACCGGCATAGATGGCCACGCCGTCACCCTCAGGGTCTGCAAGGGGCATGGCAGGACATACGGTAAAACAGTTGGCACAATACATGCATAGGTCCTCACGGACAACAACACTCTTTACATTGGGGTCAGGGTGCCGCCTTATAGCCCCTGTAGGACAGGACTGGATGGTCGTGGGTATCTCGCACTGGGCAAGGACCTTTTCATGGTCTATCTTCGGTGGTCTTCTGTGGACACCCACTATGGCCAAATCAGAGCAGTGAACAGCACCGCACATATTTATACAGCATGCAACGGCAATTCTCACATAGGCAGGCAGTTTCATACTCGTAAAATAATCATACAGTTCGTCCATTATGGCCTTTACAAGACCCGAGGCATCTGTTGCTGCACTGTGACAGTGGATCCATCCCTGGGTGTGGACGATATTCGATATGGCATTGCCCGTTCCTCCCACAGGAAGACCGAGCCTTTTTAATTCCTCTATCAGGGCATCCACATTTGCCTTTTTGTCTGTCATAAACTCGATATTATAACGGCTTGTAAATCTCAAATAGCCATCACAGTATTTATCGGCAACATCACAGATGTCCCTTATAAAATCTACGGACAGAAGTCTGGGAGAACCTGTCCTTACTGTATAGACCTCATCTCCTGATTCGGAGACATGCCTTAGAACACCCGGCCTTATGGTCTCGTGATATTTCCACTTTCCATAATTTTTCTTTATCACCGGGGGGAGCATATCCCTGTAATCCGGTGGCCCTATATCTGTCCTTCCCATAATTGCCCTCCTTTGTTTTGTTCTATGTTCAATGTTCTGTGTTCAATGTTTTTTATTCAAAACTCAACTTTTAACATTAAACATCAAAAATATACATACGGGTTTGCCCTGGGTTTGTAGACCATCTGAGGGACAGGCGGTATGCCTATCTCTTTTAAGAAATTCTTCAAGCCAACCCTTTCTATGAGTTCTGCAAGCCTCTCTCTGGTGCGACCGTTTTCATCCCAGAAGTCCCATATCTTTCTCAAGAGGTCCTTAATCTCCTCATAGGGCGGCTCTACCTTTATAAAGGGAATAAGTACCCATGACAGGTATGCGCCTTTGATGATGGGCGCCTTTCCCCCTACCAGGATTGTGGCACCGCAATCTGTACCCGGTCTTATTGCCTTTGGCATCTTGTTTATACAGTGCATACAGCGGACACAGTCTTCTGCATTGAGTTTCAGTTCTTTTGTCCTATCATCCCATTCTAAGGCACCTGATGGACACTTGTCCACTACAAGGGTTTTAATCTCAAAGCCATTGTCCACATAATTTCTGATGGCAGTCTGGTCAATCCTCAAGCTATCTCTCCATGTCCCTATGATGGTGAAATCAGCCCTTGCAATGGCTGCCACACAGTCGTTGGGACAGCCGGATGCCTTGATCTTGAACTTATAAGGCCAGCGGGGTCTGTGGATCTCGTCCTGGAATTCCATGGTCAGGTCATACACAAGATTCAAGGTATCGAAATTCGACCACTCGCACCTTGCCTGACCCACACAACCTGTAATGGTTCTTAAGGCAGAACCTGAGCCACCTAAGTCATAACCCTTTTCTGTCAGGGCATCGAAACAGGGCTGGAGGTTCTCTGTTGTTGTACCGAGGAGGATGATATCCCCTGTAGAACCGTGGAAGTTTGTAAGACCGCTGCCGTATTGCTCCCAGGTATCACAGATTTCTCTCAAGGATTTCGTGTTATAAAACCAACCTGCTGGATGGTTTATTCTCATTGTATGAAACTGGGCAGCGTCCGGGAACTTTTCCGGCTGGTCACAGTATCTACCTATAACACCGCTCCCATATCCTGTAACACCCACAATACCACCGTGTTTCCAGTGGGTTACCCTGTCCTTGTACGAGAGTTCCTGGATACCGAGGAGGTCCTTTGCAGCCTTTTTCTTCTTTGCCGCACGCTTTATCTGGGTTACATAACTTGGCCATGGTCCTTTTTCGAGTTCGTCGAGCAAAGGTGTCTCGTCACTCATAATTCACCCCCTAAATTTTAACTGAATAAAACCTTAAAGAGATAGTAACATATTGTCCAAACTTGTCAATTATTTTTGTAAAAGAATGTGATTTTTTAAAGACTTAAAGACACTTACAAAAACCCCTTAAAGGCTTACCATCTACATCCTATACCTATTCGTTATGGGCATCCTTCTGTCTCTGCCGAATGCCTTGGGTGTAATCTTTATGCCAGGGGGTGCCTGTCGCCTTTTATACTCGTTTATATCCACCATGCGCAGCACCTTTTTCACAGTATCTGCATCAAGGCCCATAGATACTATCTCATCTAATTCTTTGTCCTCTTCTATATATGCCTTTAGTATGGCATCGAGGGTATCATAGGGCGGGAGTGTATCTGAGTCCTTCTGGTTTGGTTTGAGTTCTGCTGTGGGCTCTTTTGTAAGGACCCTCTCAGGTATTACAATTCCTCTGGAATTCCTGTAGCGGGCGAGCCCGTATACAAGGGTCTTTGGTACATCCTTTATCACGGCAAATCCGCCTGCCATATCTCCGTATAGGGTTGCATAGCCTACGCTCATCTCTGATTTATTTCCTGTTGTGAGAACAAGCCAGCCGAATTTATTGGAAAGCGCCATAATAATATTTCCCCTTATCCTTGCCTGGATATTCTCCTCGGTGATGTCCTCATCCATGCCTTTAAAATAAGGGTTTAAGGTATCAAGGTATGCACTGAAAATGGAATCGATGGGGATCTCGAGCAATTTTATCTTGAGATTTTTTGAAAGCCCGTAGACATCTTCCCTTGATTCACGGGATGTATAACGAGATGGCATGAATACAACCACAACATTTTCACTGCCTATTGCATCACAGGCAATAACACAGACAAGGGAAGAGTCTATTCCACCGCTTAAGCCAATAACTACAGTCTTAAATCTATTTTTTACTACATAGTCTTTTAGGCCCAGAATAAGGGCATTGTAAATCTCTTCTTCGGGGCCAAGGGGTGTGTAAGGGGTTAAATCAACCTTGGGCCTATCCTTTACAGGGATTTTATCTGCAATCTCTATTATCCTGTGAGACCACTGTTTTGCCTTTTTCTGTTGATTATCATATACATTTGTGAGGTGTGGTACGGGCATGTCATAAATACATAACTCCTCCTTAAACTGATTTGCCCTTGCATTTACATAACCATCCCTGTCAACCACCATGCTGCCACCATCAAAGACAAGCTCATCCTGTCCGCCTACCAAATTTGTATACACAATGGCTATATTGTGCTCCCTTGCCCGCTCTGTGAGCACTGCCTCCCTTGTCTTAATCTTACCTGCATGATATGGGGAGGCATTAATATTTAAAATCAGGGTTGCAGATGCCATTGCCTGAAGTCGGGTCGGACCCTCTTTAAACCATATGTCTTCACAGATGTTTACACCAAATCTAATGGGTCCATAGGAGAACACAATGGGTTCTCCACCTGATTTGAAATACCTTTTTTCGTCAAACACACCGTAATTGGGTAGCAGTGCCTTGTGATAGATACCCCTGATAGAGCCTCCATACATAACCGCCGCTGCATTGTAAATCCTGTCTTCTTCCTGGTTAATAAACCCGCACACCACAATCATCTCTCCCACATTTTTTGATATACCATTTATAACATCTATATTTTCCTGGACAAAGCGGGGTTTAAGGACTAAATCCTCAGGGGGATACCCTGTTATGGCAAGCTCAGGAAAGCATACTATATCTGCACCTATGGATTCTGCCTTGAGAATGTAATCGAGTATTTTATCCTTATTGCCCTTTAGGTCACCCACCGTGCAGTTTATCTGACCCATGGCAATCCTTATATTATCTTTCATATCTTGCCCCCAGATTATTACATATTCTGTTCAGCATGTAGTGTTCCTGAATGGGTGTGGCGTGGATTTCTTCTCTTACAAGGGCTGATATTGCGTGGGCTACTGCCTTTGCACCTGCTACTGTGGTAAAATAGGGGATGTTATAGACAAGGGCTGCCCTTCTTATGTAGTATGATTCCTTAACTGATTTTGCCCCTTTCGGTATATTTATAATCATAGAAATCTCGTTGTTTTTAATTTTGTCCACTGCATTGGGTCTACCCTCTGTCATCTTCTTTACAACACGGGCATCAATACCGTTGTCATTTAGAAATCTTGCAGTGCCTTTTGTGGCAACTATATTCAGGCAACACTCCGAGAGGATCTTTATAGCAGGTAGTATGTGGGGTTTATCCTCATCATTTACACTTATAAATACCGTGCCTTTTGTAGGCAGTATATAGCCTGCACCAATTTGTGATTTTGCAAACGCCCTGCCGAAATCACAGTCTGTGCCCATGACCTCACCTGTAGATTTCATCTCAGGCCCTAATATGGTATCTACACCAGGAAATTTTATAAAAGAAAATACAGCCTCTTTCACAGAGGTATAACCAGGGACAATCTCCTCTCTTATACCCAGGTCATTTAGTTTTTTTCCTACCATGAGTTTTGCCGCAATCTTTGCAAGGGGTCTGCCAGTAGCCTTACTAACAAAAGGTATGGTCCTTGATGCCCTGGGGTTTACTTCAAGGATATAAATCTGCCCGTCCTTTATTGCATACTGGCAGTTCATAAGCCCTATAACATTTAATTCTTTTGCCAGCATGATGGTCTGTCTCTTTATCTCATCTGTTATGTCTTTTGAAAGGGAATAAGGTGGTATAGAACAGGCCGAATCCCCAGAATGTATGCCTGCCTCCTCTATATGCTCCATAATACCACCGATGACCACATCATCCCCATCGGCTATGGCATCCACATCTACCTCTATGGCATTTTCAAGAAACCTGTCTATAAGGATGGGGTGTTCTGGTGACGCCTCGAGTGCCCTTTTCATATATGCTACAAGGCTATCCTCATCGTATACAATCTCCATTGCCCTTCCCCCTAAGACATAGGACGGTCTGACCATAACAGGGTAACCTATGGATTTTGCGACATTTATTGCCTCTTGCCATGTCCTTGCAGTGCCGCTTTCAGGTCTTTTCAGGTTCAGTTTTGTGAGGAGTTCATCGAATCTTTTTCTGTCCTCTGCCCTGTCAATGGAGTCAGGGGATGTCCCGAGTATATTAACCCCTGCCTGTGCCAGAGGCACTGCAAGCTTTAAAGGTGTCTGGCCTCCAAACTGGACTATGATGCCGTATGGTTTTTCCTTCTCTACAATGGATAGGACATCCTCATAAGTAAGCGGCTCAAAATAAAGCCTGTCTGAGGTGTCATAATCCGTTGATACGGTCTCGGGGTTACAGTTTACCATTATGGTCTCAAATCCTTCTTCCTTTAATGCGAATGCAGCGTGGACACAGCAGTAATCAAACTCAATCCCCTGGCCAATTCTATTGGGACCACTACCAAGAATCATCACCTTTTTTCGTTCTGTGGGGTTTGATTCGCACTCTGTGGTATTTCTCAAGGTATGATTTTCTTCATCCACAACATAAAAGGGTTTTTCATAGGTGGAATATAGATAAGGGGTGTATGCAGGAAATTCTGCAGCGCATGTATCTACGGTCTTATAGACAGGGAAAATACCCGATGCCATCCTTGCCTTTCTTATCTCTTTTTCCTCTGACTGTAAAATCTCTGCAAGGAATCTGTCTGAAAAACCGAGTTCTTTTGCCCTCCTTAAAAGAGATATTTTATCATGGCCAGGATGTTCTCTAAGCCCCTCTTCAAACTCCACAAGCTCTGCAATGTTGTTCAAGAACCATCTGTCTATATTTGTGTATTCATATATCTCATCTATGGACATGCCCTCTCTTATGGCATCCGCTATATACCATACCCTCTCCCAGTTGGGTGTCCTTAATTTTTTTATAATTTCATCAATATCAGTGGACTTTCTGACGAGCCCATACTCACCAATCTCAAGTGACCTTATTGCCTTATGGAAAGCCTCTTTGAATGTCCTGCCTATGGCCATGACCTCACCTACAGACTTCATCTGTGTTGTGAGCGTCTGGTCTGCATCAGGGAATTTTTCAAAGGCAAACCTGGGGATCTTCACGACCACATAGTCTATGGTTGGTTCAAAAGAGGCAGGTGTCTTTTTTGTTATGTCGTTGGGTATCTCGTCAAGGGTATAACCAATGGCAAGTTTGGCTGCAATCTTTGCTATGGGAAAGCCTGTGGCCTTACTTGCCAGTGCCGAGGATCTTGATACCCTGGGGTTCATCTCTATTACATACATCTTTCCGTTTTGGGGGTTTACAGCAAACTGGATGTTTGACCCGCCGGTATCCACACCTATCTCCCTGATTATCTTTATGGCCGCATCCCTCATGATCTGGTATTCCTTATCCGTTAGTGTCTGGACAGGGGCAACAGTGATGGAATCACCTGTATGGATTCCCATGGGGTCGAGGTTCTCTATGGAACAGATGATTACTACATTGTCCTTTTTATCTCGCATTACCTCGAGTTCAAATTCCTTCCAGCCTATAACAGACTCTTCGATTAAAACCTCATGATAAGGGCTTGCATCGAGGCCGAACTGGACATACCTTTCAAACTCTATCCTGTTGTAGGCAATGTTCCCCCCTGTGCCGCCTAATGTAAAGGAGGGTCTTATTATAAGAGGGAAATCTATGCGGTCGGCAATCTCTAATGCCTCAGATAATGACCTCGCATATCCACTTTCAGGCACAGAAAGCCCTATCTTTTTCATTGCCTCTTTAAATAGACTTCTGTCTTCAGCCTTTTTAATGGCATCTACATTTGCCCCTATCATCTCCACATTAAATCTCTCAAGGTAACCGTCCTCTGCTACCCTTAAAGATACATTTAGGGCAGTCTGACCGCCAAGGGTGGGAAGAAGCGCGTCAGGTCTTTCTTTTTCTATAATCCTTTCAACCATATAAGGTGTTATAGGTTCGATGTAGGTTACATCAGCCAGTTCAGGGTCTGTCATGATCGTGGCAGGGTTTGAGTTTATAAGTATAACCCTGTAACCTTCTTCTTTTAATGCCTTACATGCCTGTGTGCCTGAATAGTCGAACTCGCAGGCCTGACCTATGATAATGGGTCCTGACCCTATTATGAGTATGCTCTTTAAGTCTGTTCTTTTCGGCATCTAAAATCCTTTTTTTATTTTCTATGTTTTTCCATCATCTCTATAAATAGTTCATAGAGATAGGCTGCATCATGGGGGCCTGGGGATGCCTCTGGATGATACTGGACTGAAAATATAGGGAGTTTTTTGTGTGCCAGACCTTCAACGGTTTTGTCGTTTAAGTTTATATGGGTAATCTCTGCAATGCCATTGAGACTATCTATATCCACGGCAAAACCGTGGTTTTGAGATGTAATCTCCACCTTTTTTGTCCTCATATCCATAACAGGCTGGTTTGCACCCCTGTGGCCGAATTTCAGTTTATATGTTCTTCCTCCCAGGGCAAGTGCCAGAAGCTGATGTCCCAGACATATACCAAATATGGGTTTTTTGCCAATCAAATGCCTTATATTTTCCACAGCATACTGGACAGGCTCAGGATCCCCTGGTCCATTGGATAAGACAATGCCATCAGGATTCAATCTTAGTACTTCTGTATATGGGGTATGGGCAGGGACAACAGTAATGGCGCATCCCACATTTACAAGATTTCTTAAGATGTTGTATTTTACACCGAAGTCATAGACCACCACATGGAAACTTATCTCATTTTCAACAGGTTTTTTATAGCCCTGTTCTAATTCCCATAAACCTTCATTCCATTTGTATGGCTTATCGCATGTAACATAATCAACGAGATTAAGACCTTTCATAGATGGATGGGCCTTTGCCTTTCTAACAAGGTTAAAGGGGTCTAAATCAAAGGTGGATATTACACCGTTTATTGCACCCATTTCCCTTATGTGTTTTGTAAGTGCCCTTGTATCAATACCATAGATACCCACAATCCCCTGTGTTTTCAGATGGTCATCAAGGGTGGTTGTGGTACGCCAGTTGCTGGGATAAAAGCATGCATCTTTTACGATAAACCCTTCCACCCAGGTCTTTCTCGATTCAATATCCTCGATGTTTATGCCATAATTCCCCATCTCTGTATATGTCATGGTCACGATCTGACCTTTGTAGGACGGGTCATAGAGTATCTCCTGATAGCCTGTAATGGATGTATTGAAAACAACCTCTCCTGAAACCTCTCCCTCTGCACCGAAAGAATAGCCCTCAAAGACAGTTCCATCAGCTAAAGCAAGTAGTGCCTTTTTTGATTCGGTCATATCATTTCCCTTAAGATTTTTGGCGTAATAATAAATCAGATTTCTTATGCTTTTGCAAATCCTTTCAATTCTGTCTCATCTCCCATACACCGCATGGACAGACCTCCACACAGAACCCGCAGGCAATACATCTTTCATCATCCACAGTATATTCAAAAGAACCATCACTATGTTCAATCCTTTTAATTGCACCCCAGTGACATGTGGTCTCGCATATGTGGCAATTCCTGCACATACCGCATGAAAGACATCTTTCTGCCTCTTTTGATGGGTCATTCATTTCAATCCTTGAAAAATCGTAATATTCCTTTTTAATACGTTTGTAGGGAATCACTCCCTTTTTTGTAAATGAATATGGTTTTGCTATAAGTCGGTCATGGACATAATCTGCCACAATTTTTCCATGGCCTATTGCATGGGTTACAAGACCAAGGCCTGTCACATCTCCTATGGCATATACTTTGTGGTCTGATGTCTGATAGAATTCGTTTACCTTGATCCAGCCGTTTTCTGAATGGATAAAGAAAGGGATAAAATCAAGAACCGGCATATCACCAATAGATACAATAACAATCTGGGCCTCTATGGAGGAGCCGTCACTGAAATATACCTTTCCCTCTACATTATCAAAACGTTCTATGTTTTTAGGCCAGATAATTTTAACACCCTTTTTTCTGGCAATCTCGAGCTCTTTTCCAAACGCAGCAGGCTTCTGAATATCTATTGCCACAACCTCCTCTGCACCGTAAACGTATGCCTCTGATGCCACATCCATACCTACGTTTCCCGCACCGATTACAAGGATCTTTTTACCTGTCAGATCAGGTTTTTTACCTTGATTTATCATCTTTAAAAATTTATAGGCAGTTATGGTATGTTCAGAGCCTGGAAATTCAAGCCTTCTTGGTTTGTGGGCACCACAGGCAATAATTATGGCATCATTATTTTTGTATATATCTTTGAATAACTCTCCATCCACATATGTATCAAGATGGAGACCAACCCCTATTTCCTTAAAACGATTGAGTTCTTTATAAAGTACATGGATAGACAATCTTTCCTTTGGGATGCACTGGTCTATCTTTCCACCCAGTCTATCTGATGACTCGTATAAATGTGTTTCGTGGCCTTTTAAGGCAAGTTGCCATGCTGCACTCATACCTGCAGGTCCTCCGCCAATGATTGCCACCTTTTTTCCAGTAGGTTTCTGGGGTTTTGGTAAGGTAATCTCCTTTTTTATCTTAACAAGGGTTTCAACATTGATGGGTAAATCATGTCTTGCCCTTGTGCAAGCATCCATGCAGAGATTTGGACAGATCTCGCCACAGACCACCTCAGGTATGGGTGAATACATAAGCATCAATTCAAGGGCCTCGTTTATCTTTCCTTCCCTTAAAAGTCTTGCCCTTTTATGGGTAGGGATGTGGGTTGGACAAGCATAGGCACAGGGTGGGTCGTATTTTTCATTTGACCACACAGGTTTAAAGCGTCTTAATTCACCTGTGACTATATAGGGTATTACAGACCATCTCTCATGGTCTATATATTCTGCAAAGATACCACCTTCACCAACCTCCTTCTCCCACTGTCTTTTACGGAACTCTGTAATGGACAGGGAAAAGTGTCTTTTTGCCCTTCTTTCTTCAGGGGTAAAAGGGACAAGTTTTTTCCATTCTTCTAAATTAGATGAAAGCTCATTGTATAGGTCAAGTCTATCTATGGCAGACAGAAAAGGTATCATATTTTCTTTTAACCATGTCCAGTCTGATTCAGAGATGTCGAGGAGCCTTACATCCTTTTCGCTAAATCCCTGAATATCACCTCTAAAATATATTATCCCACCTACCATGCCCACACACGGTCTATATCCAAGGACACTATCAGGGTTTCTCGGGTTCACACCGCATACAACAGAAATACCACCTGCCTTGAATTCGGCAAAACTATCCCCTACATCTCTTAGATACCAGGATTGGGGCGGGTCAAATCTGGGGTTGTGTTTTGTAAGGGTATCACACCTTGCACCACCGCTACCTTGAACATAGAGTATACCCTGCGCAGCGGCATTAAATGCACCATTTCCCACATCGCCAAGGACTGTGATTTTTGCACCGCAGTTTAACCACCCCACATCGTCGGAGGCACAACCATTTATTAAAATCTCAGTCCCAAACATCCCCATGGAACCGCACCTCTGACCAACAGGACCATAGACCATAATCTCTATAGTCTCCCCTCTTGGCCAGAGTATTCCACCTATTCCGTGCTGACCATCTGCGTATATCTCTAAATTTCTTGCACCTTCACTGACTGCCTTCTGGATTTGCTCTTCAAGCAATCGTGAGGATATACGCTCTTTTCCTGTATTTCCCTTTATGATAGCGGTTTTTTCATCGAGCCATTCAAGTATACCTATTTGTTCATTTAAAAGCTCCAGTTTTTTAGCATACATAGGCAATACCCAACCTTTCTGCCATATGGGCATCATCACTACCCAAGGCATCCGACATGCCGATGGGTAATTCAGTGCTTCTACCCAACGGGGCAAATATTTTTTTAAGCTCTACATCACAACTACGGAATACCTCCACAAGTCTCTCTGCCACCTTTTCTGAATCAAGTCTTCTGTAGAGTTTTGGATCCTGTGTTGCAATGCCCCTCGGGCATTTACCTGTATTACAGATATTGCATCTATTCAGCTCATCACCAAGACAGCCTGCTGTTGCCTGCATGATATATTTACCCACCTGAACAGCAGAGGCGCCGAGCATGATAAGGGCTGCAGTATTTGCAGCAAGATTTCCCTTTTTACCAATGCCACCTCCTGCAATAAGGGGTAGCTCGTTCTGTTTTCCCTGCTTTACCAGTTCAAGGTAGCAGTCCCTGATATTGGATGCAATGGGATGACCCATCTTATCAAGGGATACATTATATGCCGCACCAGTGCCACCGTCTTCACCGTCTATGGCAAGGGCCCCAGCATATGGATTTCTTGCAAGATTATTGAGTACAGCCAGTGCTGTTTTTGTCCCCGATATCTTGGGGTATACAGGCACTCTAAAACCGAATGCCATGGACATGGATTGTATCATCTTTGCCACTGCCTCTTCTATGGAGTATTTTGTCTGATGTGTGGGCGGTGATGCAAGATCTACCCCCTCTGGCACGCCCCTTATCTTTGCAATAAGTTTTATTACCTTCTGTGCCATAAGTAAGCCTCCATCACCGGGCTTTGCGCCTTGACCGTATTTTATCTCGATGGCAGCAGGGTCCTCTACCATATAAGGCAGGCTATGGATGATCTCATCCCAGCCAAAATATCCTGAGGCAATTTGAAGTATGAAGTATTTCAGATAACGGGACTTAAGCAGTCTCGATGGAACCCCTCCTTCACCTGTAGCCATAACAACAGGTATACCTTCCACCTCATTTAAGTATGCAACACCCATGGCAAGACCTTCCCACATAGGTGGAGATAAGGCACCTATAGACATGGAGCCTATAATAACAGGGAAGATTTCCCTAACAGGTGGTATGAAAGTGTCTTTTTTTTCTATCTCTATCCTGCCGCCTGCACTTACAAGAGGTAGGTCATGGGGCTGAAGTAACCTCCCGAGGTAGGTCCTTATCCTGAATTCGTGCCTGCCTGCATCGAGAGCAGGGTCTGTGAGCATGGAGATGCGAGTAAATTTTATCCTATCTAAGGTTGAAGGGTTTGGGTCATTTCTCCTGCCACCCCTTCTATAAGGTTCACCAGATGTGTTTTTAAAGTGAAAGAATCTGTTCTGTGGATTATATACTGGCTCTATTGCCTCGTTGGGACAGACAAACTGACACATGGCACAGCCTGTGCAATAGTGTTCCATGTCCTTTACCTGTTCCATGATATGGATGGCCTTAACCCTTACCTTTGGCTGAGGCAACATACCCTCTGATTCAACGGTTCTAATCATTTTCACTGAAGGTTTAATCGCACCTACCGGACAAATGGATGTGCACTGACCACATCTTTTACACCTGTCTTCTTTCCATTGGACAATATATGGAAAATCTTTCAGTGTTAACTGGTTGGATTCAGATTCTAATTTCATTGAATAACACCTGCCGTTCTATTTATGGGATTTTCTCTATACCCCATTATAAAATCTGCCTTTAGCTGATTCCACACCAAGATTTCACCTGCCCCTGGTGGAATTATCACCATATCGTATTTCATGGGGTATACATCTTTTGTTTTGTCTCTTTCACGGATAACCCTATCAATACCGCAGACCTCGGACATAAGGCAGTATTTTCCAGGGATGCCGCCTGCAACGCCGGGTCTCAATTTCTTTGCATCCTGCACCATAAAGCATGTGCCGTCGGGTGTGAAGCCTATGACACAGTTTGGTCCATCAATAGTTAAATATCTCAAAGACCTTTTTAAAAGTATAAGGGCATCTCTATCTGGTCTATTTTCTATCTCTTGAGATTTTAAAGGGGTAATGATGTCCTTGTAATAAACGAGAGGGATATTAAGCCTTTTTACTGTAAAATGGAGGATGTGGGTAAAAACCTCGCTATCGCTTTCATAACCTGAGTAGCCTATAAAACCTTTGGATTTAAGATAATCCCTTATAGGAACAAAGGCAGTGTTTTCACCGTTTGTCATTGTGGCAAAACCCTGGATGAAAAATGGATGACATGCATACAGGTTTATAGAGTAGTTTGTATTCTGCCTGCCCTGAGCAAGGATGATCTTTGCCATTAAATCACCGGTTTCAAGGTTAAAGAATTCACCCAAGGCTAAAGGATCGCCAACCTCTTTTAGAGTTACGATATCAGGATAAAAACTAAATACAATAATGGAACCATCGTCCTCTCCCATCTGCCTTAATATTATCCTTGTGAAAAGCAAGAGGGTCTCTTTCTCCTCATGGGATTTTTCTTTATATTCCTGAGGATAATCGTATACCCTTGCAAAATAATGCCCTCTTTTGGTAATGCCTTTTACGGGCCTTATATCAGGTGACCACTCGTAGAGTAGTTTGAAACCCTGGGCCTTCATATATTCATCCAGTACTATTTTTCCCTTTTCATTACATATGCCGGAGAGGATAGGGTAGTCTTTTAGGTCTTTAAATACACCTCCCAGGTCCTTTAAAACAAGCCCCATGCCTGAGCCATCATGCCCTTCTTTCATGGTCTCAAGGGCATAGATATTTTCCATGGGTGATACAAAATTTGCCGATGTGATTGCAGAAAGCCTGCACATATCTTTTCTCCTCTTTATTCTTGCCAAAAGACTATATGCATATTACATGCCACATGTTATTCATGCGCTTTTTAAATAATGTTGAGGTGTCTATTCTATGTGTGGATAGATTAGACACCTCTATATAACACTTAATAATTAGCCTATTGGCAAAGCATTAATTGATATATTGCCTGTTTATCGCAACATATGATGAATTATAATGCCTGCTCACCTTCTTCACCTGTCCTGATTTTAGTCACGTCAATTACATCTGAAATAAATATCTTGCCGTCACCGATTTCACCTGTTCTTGCACTTTCAATAATGGTCTTTTTTATCACTGAAAGGTCGCTATCTTTAACCACCATTTCCACTCTGACCTTGGGTATGAGATCTACCTTGTATTTTTCTCCTCGCCATTGTTGAATTATATCCTTTTACTTACCGTGACCTGAAACCTCTGAGATCATTAAACCAGAACAGCCAACCTTTTCTAAAGCGTTACGCACGCTATCTAATTTCTCGGGACGTATTATTGCAATTATATGTTTCATAATGTTCCCTCCTTAATTAAAGATGTCTCGCTTGCAGGGACTGTGGTTTCCTTTGGCACATAAGAGTACACTGAATAAATCGGTTTTCTTGTGAGAAATTCTGGATAGGCGCTATTACCATGTTCACCAATATCAAGACCCTCAATCTCCTCTTGAAGGGATACCCTTAAACCCATTACTGCCTTGATTGCCAGCCATGCCATAAGTGCTACCACAAAAGTAAAGGCACCTGATGCAACCACTCCAATAAACTGGGCACCAAGGAGCGTCATACCTCCTCCAAAAAACAATCCATTGCCTGTTGCTGTCCCTGTAATTTTATCCTGAGCAAACAGACCAACCGCTAAGGTTCCAAAAATTCCATTTACAAGATGCACTGATAAAGCCCCTACTGGGTCATCAATCTTTGCCTTATCAAAAAAGATAACTGCTAAAACCACAAGGATACCGGCTACTGCACCTATAATTAATGAACTCACAACGCCTACAAAGGCACAGGGGGCGGTGATTGCCACAAGACCAGCCAGACAACCATTGAGCGTCATTCCTAAGTCAGGTTTTCCAAGTATAAGCCATGCTATTATGGTAGAGCTTAAAACTGCTGCTATTGCCGCTGTGTTTGTTGTTAACACAACATGAGAGATTGCAGCTGGGTCTGCAGCCATTGTTGAACCTGGATTGAAACCGAACCAACCAAGCCAGAGAACAAAAACCCCCATTGTAGCAATACTAAGGTTGTGGCCAGGTATAGGATTTATTTTGCCATCCTTTCTATATTTTCCAAAGCGGGGTCCAAGCATCCATATCCCTGCCAGGGCAGCCCAACCGCCAACAGAATGGACAACAGTAGAGCCAGCAAAATCGAACATACCGAGTTTTGAAAGCCATCCTCCTCCCCATATCCAGTGACCTATAACAGGGTAAATAAAGATCGCCATTATAAAAGTAAATACAATAAATGATTTATATTTGATTCTTTCAGCCACAGCGCCAGAAACAATAGTTGCTGCTGTACCACAAAAAACAAGTTGAAAAAAGAATTTGGCAAAAAGTGGTACACCTGTCCAGTTTATGGCTGAGTATACACCTCTATAGGCATCCCCTGTTGCCGGTGAATTATCAGCGCCACTTAAAAATAAAAGCCCCTTTAGGCCTATAAATGGGTTACCATCGCCAAACATCAAACCCCACCCAAGAACTAAAAATCCCAAAGATGATACGGCAAAGACAATAAAGTTTTTTGATAAGATATTAACGCAGTTTTTAGAACGGGCAAAACCTGATTCTACCATGGCAAAACCAAGGTTCATGAAGAAAACGAGCATTGCGGTCACCAAAACCCATATAGTGTCTAAAACAACCTTTGAATCCATTTTCGAACCTCCTTTTAAATTTTTATTTTAATGTGCTTCCAGCCTGTTGCTATCATTTTAAATACCCATCAGAAATTGTATGTGAATCCCACGCCGTATACGAGGTTGTATTTCACAGGGCCGTTTGGGTTATAGGAGTCTTTAATGTCTGCCGGTGTGGGATATTCCTTTCTTGCATGCGATGACAAAGGGAACCAGTATTGGACTGTAGGCTGTATTAAGAATACCTTTTTAACAGGGATAGTAAGACCCATCTTTACCATACCATCATGAAAACCTCTGTATTTGCTCCCTGTGTATGTGCCAGTGCTTCTTTCATAGGTCTTCCAGTAGTCACTCTCTCCTATGAAATAGCCAAAGCCCGATGCTAAATCTATGGTCATCTTTTTGTATATGGGGAATGAATGGGATAGACCGAGGTTTATATATGTGCCTTTATAGTTTGCTATATCCCTGTATACGGTAATGGTAGGGTTGGCTATGGTCTTGTAGGACAGGGCAACAAAAACCTCTTCAGTTTCGTCCGCATATTTTGTCCCGTAGTATATGTAACCACCTGTTATGGATAGGTTTTTGATTTCATGCGTATAGCTTAAGGTCAAATCGGTCTCATTCCAGCCTTTTTTAAATTCCTGATTGAATGTGGCTGTCCTGGTGTTTCTCTGGTTGGTATCCATATTACCCCATAAGGTGGCTGAAAAACCTTTCAAAGATACTGTCATAGACGGCTGGATAACAAGGCTGCTTTTACCTATCTCATAACCCCTGAAGATATACTGGTTATAGGTAGCTAATGCTACAGAGCCGGTTACATCTTTAGCCTGCTCCCCCTGGGATATTTGGGGAAAAAATATTAAGCCAAAAATAAAAAAGACCACCATTAACTTAATTTTTTTCATTAAAGCACCTCCTTAGTTTTTGATAAATATGCCTCTTCTAAATCAAAGACCGTGCCAGACAATAATATTTTGAAAATAAAGGACTTTATTTAAACTATGTGTGTAAAGGATAAAACAAAATTGTAATCTTTTTACAAATATGTTATAAAAATTCAATGATGGAGACATTAAAGAGAAAAAATGAAGAATTGGCAGCCCTGCTCGATGTGAGTATGATACTCAACTCATCCTTTGAGCTGGAAAAAAATCTCTTAAATGCCATGAAAACATTATCTGAACACCTTGATATGCAACGAGGCACCATAACACTTTTTGATAGAAAGACAGGCGAGCTGAGAATAGCTGTTGCCCACGGACTGACACGGGAGCAGATAGCAAGGGGAAAATACAGGATAGGTGAAGGTATTGTAGGAAGGGTAGTAGAGACAGGCTCACCTATGGTAATCCCTGACCTGGGTAAAGAACCCCTATTTTTGAACAGGACAAAGGCGAGGATTGAAAAGGATAATGTGTCATTTCTATGTATCCCTATAACAATAAAAGATGAGGTTCTCGGGGTCTTATCGGTGGACAGGATATTCGATAAGATGGTGTCCATAGATGAGGACTTAAGGGTCTTACAGATCATAGCAACCCTTATCGGTCAGGCCATAAAGATCCATAGTGCTTACGAAACTGAAAGGCAAAAAAAAGAAGAGCTTACAAAAGAACTGAAAAATAGATACAGCCTTCCCAATATTATTTCTGTATCTGATAAGATGCAGGAGGTAATAAAGACATGTCTTAAGGTAGCAAAGAGCAGGGCAAACGTACTTTTGAGGGGAGAAAGCGGCACAGGAAAGGAGCTCATCGCAAAGGCACTACATTATGAAAGCGACAGGTCGAGTATGCCTTTTGTAGCCTTAAACTGTGCGGCATTGCCTGAGACACTCCTTGAGGCAGAGTTGTTTGGATACGAAAAGGGTGCATTCACAGGTGCAGTAGGGGCAAAGCCTGGCAGGTTTGAGCTTGCAAATAAAGGCACCATATTTCTCGACGAGATAGGAGATATAAACCCCTCCATCCAGGCAAAACTATTGAGGGTATTACAGGAGCATACCTTTGAGCGTCTCGGTGGCACAAAATCCATCCACGTGGATGTGAGGGTAGTGGCAGCCACAAACAGAAACCTCGAGGAAATGGTAAAGGCTAACAAATTCAGAGAGGATCTTTACTGGCGATTAAACGTTGTGCCCATATTTATCCCGGCCTTAAGGGATAGAAGAGAGGATATTCCGCCATTAATCGAGCATTTTCTCAAGAGGTTCAATAAAGAATACGAAAAGAACATTACCATAAATCCCGATGCCTTAAGGTATCTCATAGAATATGCATGGCCTGGAAATGTAAGGGAACTGGAAAATACCATAGAGAGACTTGTTGTTTTGAATGAATCGGGTGCAATAAAGGCCGATGAATTACCTTCCTACATAAAGGATAGAATCTCCATAAAAAATCATACTTCAGAAGGTTCATTGATAGCGGAGAAGGAACGCCTTGAAAAAGAAAGGATTATAGAGGCATTAAAAAAGTGCAATTTTAATCAATCAAGGGCAGCAAGGCTCCTTGGGATTACCCAGCGACAGATAGGATATAAGATCAAGAAATACAAGATAACGTCCATTAGTTCTTAGATGTTTTCATGTTTAAATTAAATTATGATTTTGTTACTCTTTCTGATAAGTGATCGCGTTCTGTGGCTAAAAATTTGTATGATATTGGCATTGATTTAAATATTTCAAAGGGTTATATTAAATCCATCTTATGGAGACAAAGGTAGTAACATTACTCGATTACGGTGCAGGCAATGTGAGAAGTGTAGCCAATGCCATAGAGCATCTGGGGTTTAAGGTGCATTTTGTCGAATCCCCTTCTGATATAAAAAATGCAGAAAAACTCATATTTCCCGGCGTTGGTTCATTCGGCGAGATGATGAAGACATTAAAAAGTAGAGATTTTATAGCACCTCTAAGGGAATATCTAAAATCCAATAGGCCGTATTTAGGAATCTGTCTGGGCTTACAGGCACTTTTTGAGGCAAGCGAAGAGTCGCCCGATGTTTCAGGTATTGGTTTTCTAAAAGGCAGGGTAAGAAGGCTAAAGACAAATCTATCCATACCGCACATTGGCTGGAACAATTTAAAACCGAGAAAACCTTCTATCTTATTCGATTCATTAAAAGGCGATGAGCATCTATATTTTGTCCATTCTTATGTGGTTGAACCCTATGACCACTCTGTAATACTTACAACAACAGACTATGGAGAGGAGGAGTTTGTAAGCTCTATTCAGGCTGGAAATGTGATTGCCACCCAGTTTCATCCTGAAAAAAGCGGTGAGGTAGGTCTTAAGATACTGGAAAATTTCCTTTTAAGCGATAAAACACCCTGTCTGCCTTTAAAGATAAATACAAAGACCAGCCTTGCAAAGCGTGTTGTGGCATGCATGGATGTAAGAGAAGACGACAGGGGAGAACTCGTTGTTACAAAAGGTGACCAGTATGATGTGAGAGACAGTAAGACCAAAGAGGTGAGAAATCTCGGAAGACCTTCATATCTTGCGGAAAAATACTATAAACAGGGTGCCGATGAGATTGCCTTTTTAAACATCACAGGCTATAGAAACTTCCCCCTTCTTAACCAGCCCATGCTTGATGTATTAAAAGAGACATCAAAACACGTCTTTGTGCCTTTGACCATAGGAGGTGGGATTACATCCTATACAGATAAAGATGGAAGGTCATATTCTGGCCTTGAGGTGGCATCCATGTATTTCAGGTCCGGTGCAGATAAGATCTCCATAGGCACAGATGCTGTTCTTATAGCTGAGCAGTTTTTATACTACGGTATCAGGGGTAAGTCATCTATAGAAGAAATATCAAAAGTCTATGGAAATCAGGCGGTTGTAATATCCATTGACCCAAAAAGAAGATACGTTGCCTCCCCTTATACGGTGAGGCATCATGTAATCTTCACAGAGATACCAGGGCCTGATAATGAGAGATACTGCTGGTTTCAGTGCACAATAAAAGGGGGGAGGGAGGCAAGGGACATAGATGCCATAACCCTTGCAAGGATATGCGAAGAACTCGGTGCAGGAGAGATACTCCTTAATTCCATAGACAGAGACGGCACGAATCTCGGTTTTGATCTGGAGCTCATAAGGGCAGTATCAGACAACGTAAATATCCCTGTCATTGCCTCAAGCGGTGCAGGGGGACCCAATCATTTTCTTGAGGTCTTTCAAAAGACTAATGCCGAGGCAGCCCTTGCTGCTGGCATATTACACAGGGGACAAACAACAATCAAAGAAATTAAGGAATACTTAAAAGGTAATATACCTGTAAGGCTCACATAGATTCTACATTTTTGTCGTTTACTACAAAATTGTAATAAAAATCAGATACTAATTATGAAAATCTTTTAAAAAAACATGGCATCTAATTTGCTGGTTATCTTTTTATGGGAAATACAGCGAAGATAATATTTTTAAATCCAAAATCCCCTGTTGTGGATTCTGATAACCAGGATAAAAAAACAAAACAACCTGTTAATAAAGAAACTTTTTTTGAAGAACTCTCCACAATCTTTTCCAAAGCACAGAACATGACAAAAAAAGTAGAGGAAGAGTGGGAACTTAATCACAATTCACCGATAATAAGAGATGACCTCCATGTGGTGCATTTTTACCTGAAATCAATGCAAAAACTACTGAAAGGTATATTGAAATAGGTCGTTTTAGAAATCAGCCCAGTATGTGGCACAACAATTGCTCAAATAAAGATAGAATATTTTTACAGACAAGTGAGAGATTATGGATGTGGTTATAATAAAAAACGCCCCGAATGAAGGACCAGGAAACCTGGTTTCTTTTTTTGCTATTAAGGGGTTCGAATATAAAATTATTGAGGCTTATACATCTAACACGATAACTATTCCAGCAGATTGTAGTTTTGTTGTTGTTCTTGGCGGTCCTATGGGTGTATATGAAATGGAGAGTTTCCCTTTTCTTAAGTCAGTTGCCCGCGCTATTGAAAATTCCCTTGCCAGCAATATTAAGATACTTGGCATCTGCCTCGGTGCACAGCTTTTAGCCCATGTCCTCGGTTCTAAGGTCTATCCCGGTATTACCCAGGAGATAGGCTGGTGCAATATAGAATTAACAGAGACAGGTGTAAAAGACCCCTGTTTTAAAAACTTTAAAAATAAAACAAGTATATGTAAAGTCTTTCAGTGGCACGGGGATACATTTGATCTGCCCAAGGATGCTTCTTTGCTTGCTTCTTCTACTGATTTTACCCAACAGGCTTTCAGATATAATGAATCTTATGGATTGCAGTTTCATCCAGAGATAACACCAAGCATGATAAAAGACTGGTGTAAGGATATAAAAGATTTGAGAAAAATACTAATCGAAACAGAAACTTATTTTTTAGATTACTGGCATAGAGCCTGGTGGTTTTATAGCACCTTTTTTGTTGAAAACGCTGAAGATAAGGAGGATTTATTATGGAAAGACCAAGAGACAAAAACGATGTAATGAAGCTGGTAAAGGAAAAGGATGTAAGGTTTATACGATTCTGGTTCTGCGATATCTTAGGGCAATTAAAGAGCTTTGCCATTCATGTTGATGAACTTGAGGCAGCATTCGATGAGGGTATGGGATTTGACGGTTCATCGATAAAGGGTTTTGCAAGGATTGATGAGAGTGATATGGTTGCCATACCTGACCCCAAGACATTCACACTCATACCCTGGAGGCCAAAGGAAAAGGCAACGGCAAAGATGTTCTGCGATATATATGAACCCGATGGAAGTCCCTATAAGGGCGACCCCCGTTATGCACTAAAAAAGGCCTTAGAAAAGATGAAGGCTATGGGTTATACAAATTTCTATCTTGGGCCTGAACTGGAATTTTTCTATTTCAAATCGGATAATGCCACAGATATTCTTGACCTGGGTGGTTATTTTGACTATCCCACAGACGCTGCAGAGGACTTAAGAAGGGATACCATACTTGCCCTTGAGGAGATGGGTATAAGCGTTGAATACTCCCATCATGAGGTAGCCCCTTCTCAGCACGAGATCGATTTGAGATATGCCGATGCCCTTGAGATGGCAGATACGGTTATGACATACAGGGTCACTGTTAAAGAGATTGCGAAAAAATATGGTGTATACGCAACGTTTATGCCCAAACCTATATTTGGCGAAAATGGAAGCGGGATGCATACACACCAATCCCTTTTCAAGGATGGTAAAAACGCCTTTTTTGACCCCAATGATAAATATCACCTCTCAGAAGATGCAAAGGCATATACTGCCGGGCTTTTAACATACATAAGGGAGATAACCCTTGTGCTAAATCAATGGGTGAATTCTTATAAGAGGCTGGTTCCAGGCTATGAGGCACCGGTTTATATCTGCTGGGCAAGGAGAAATCGCTCTGCCTTAGTGAGGGTGCCCATGTATAAACCCGGCAAGGAAAAGGCCACAAGGATTGAACTGCGTTCCCCTGACCCTGCATGCAATCCATATCTTGCCTTTTCTGCCATGCTACATGCAGGCCTGAAGGGCATTGAAAAAAAATATAAACTTGTAGAGCCCACAGAGATCGATGTCTATCATCTTCCACCTGAAACAAGACATAATATGGGAATAGGCGAGTTGCCCGGCAGTCTCATAGAGGCCATCGAGCTTGCGGAAAAAAGTGAAATTTTAAGGGATGCCTTAGGTGAACATATATTCAGTGAGCTTATCCAGAGCAAAAAGGTGGAATGGGATGACTATAGAATCAGAATCCAGCCTTACGAACTCGAAAAGTATCTGCCCATCCTATAGCTAAAATGCTACAGACAGGACTTTTGTGTAATTCCTAAAGGTCCTGTCTGTCTATTATGAAAAGAGCAATGTATTTTGAACTGTCTCTTGAAAAAACACGCAAATAGGCATAGACTTATTCTCCATTGAGATGTGCGGGATATTCGGAATATATAGCCACAAAGATGCAGCAAATATAACCTATCTGGGACTTTATGCGCTCCAGCACAGGGGTCAGGAGAGTGCTGGCATTGCATGTCTTGATGGTGATTCAGCACACTTCCATAAACAGATGGGGCTTGTATCCGATGTATTTACAGCAGATGTGTTGAAGGCATTAAAGGGCATCCTTGCTGTAGGTCATGTTAGGTACTCTACGGCAGGCTCAAGTGATCTGAAGAATTCCCAGCCCATTGTCGTTGAATATATGAAGGGATACCTTGCCCTCGTTCACAACGGTAACCTGACCAATGCCCGCATTGTAAGGGATGAATTAAGGGACTCAGGCTCTATATTCCAGACCACAACAGATACAGAGGTCATTGTCCATCTCATGGCAAGGTCAAGAGAAAAAACCACCATAGATCGGCTGATTGCGGCCCTGCATATTGTTGAAGGCTCATACTCTTTGATTCTTCTTACCCAGAACGAGTTGATTGCAGCAAGGGACCCATACGGGATAAGGCCCCTGTGTCTTGGAAGGTTAAGGGATTCGTATGTGATATCCAGTGAAAGCTGCGCCTTTGACCTCATAGAGGCAGAGTTTTTAAGGGAGATAGAGCCCGGTGAGGTGCTGGTGATTAGTGAAAGGGGTTTGCAGAGCCTTTTTCCTTTTAAAAGGATGACGCGAAAACACTGTATTTTTGAATATATCTATTTTGCAAGACCGGATAGCTTCATGTTTGGAAGGACGGTTTACACAATAAGAAAGGCATTCGGCAGAGAGCTTGCAAAAAGAGATTCAATAGATGCCGATATGGTTATCCCCATCCCTGATTCAGGCATTGGGGCTGCCATAGGTTATTCTCAGGCATCGGGTATACCCTTTGAACTCGGTTTGATAAGAAATCACTATGTAGGCAGGACATTCATAGAGCCCGAACCATCCATCAGACACTTTGGTGTAAAGCTAAAACACAATGCCATCCATGACCTGGTAAAAGGAAAAAGGCTTGTTGTGATTGACGATTCAATTGTGAGGGCCACCACATCAAGAAAGATTATATCCATGCTCAGATATTACGGGGCAAAGGAGATACATTTCAGGGTGAGTTCACCCCCAACAAAATATCCCTGTTTCTACGGCATAGATACCCCCACGAGAAAACAGCTCATTGCCTCTTCCCATACTGTTGATGAGATTAAATCGTATATGAAGTGCGACTCTTTAAGATACCTCACCGTGGAAGATATGAAAAATGCCATAGAAGGCGATTACACCTTCTGCGATGCCTGCTTTACCGGTGATTACTTCATCCCCTTTCCAAAGTCAATGGATATGGAACAGATGGAACTGTTTTCAAATGATTACTGATTTATTCCACAGTAACGCTCTTGGCAAGGTTCCTTGGCTGGTCTACATCTGTCCCCAGCAGGTTTGCTATATTATATGCCAGTAGTTGTAGCGGCACCGCAGATAAAAGGGGCTGCAACTCATATATGGTGCTGGGTATGACAAGGATAGAATCTGCCCTACCTGACATCTCATGGTCATAGATGTCTGTAATAAGCATTACCTTTCCCCTCCTTGCAAAGACCTCTTCTATGTTACTGCAAGTCTTCTGGTATGTCCTGTCATGGGGAGACAAAACAAAAACAGGGAGGTTCTCATCTATCAAGGCAATAGGGCCGTGCTTCATCTCACCGGCAGCATATGCCTCTGCATGGATATATGATATCTCCTTTAGTTTGAGTGCGCCTTCCATCATGGAGGGGTAGTTTATCCCCCTGCCTAGATAAAGGAAGTTTTTGTATGTTATAAAACGCCTTGCCATCTCCTCTATCTTTTGGGCATCATTGAGTATAGACTGTATCTTATGGGGTATCTTTTTGAGCTCGACTATCTTTTCTCTTACAGTCTTTTTATCTAATACGCCGAGGAACCTGCCCATATGGAGCATGAGCATAAACAGCACAGTTATCTGGGTTGTAAATGCCTTTGTCGATGCAACACCTATCTCAGGCCCTGCATGGGTAAATATTACACCGTCAGATTCCCTTGATAGGGTGCTGCCGAGGACATTGCAGATAGATAGTGTATATACACCATTCTTTTTCCCTTCTTTCATGGCTGCTATAGTATCTGCTGTCTCCCCGGACTGGGATACAAGGATGAGCATATCATGTCTGCCCATTATGGGCTCTCTATATCGAAATTCCGATGCTATATCTGTCTCAACAGGTATCCTCAAGGATGACTCAAAGATATATTTTCCTATAAGGCATGCATGGTAAGATGTGCCGCAGGCTACCATCCAGATTTTTTTAATATCTTTCATATCAGGGAGTTTTAATTCATCAAGGTCCACCTCTGCCTTTTCTTCCCTTACCCTACCTATAAGGGTCTCTGTTATGGCCCTGGGCTGCTCATATATCTCTTTTAGCATAAAGTGTTTAAAACCGCCCTTCTGTGCCATAGCCCCTGTCCAGTTTACAGTGTGGACCTTTCGATTAATCTCATTGCCATCTATATCCATTATCCTGAAACCACCGTCTTTGAATACCACTATGTCATTATCCTCAAGAAATATTAGCTTGTTGGTCATGTCAATAATGGCAGGGGCATCACTGGCAAAGACGGATTCACCATCAACTACACCTACTATAAGAGGGCTTTCTTTTTTCACAGCAATCATTATCCTTTCCTTTTGCCTCATTATACCCAGGGCATAAGAGCCCTCAAGTCCTCTTATTGCAAGCCTTACTGCATCGATAAAACCCTCTCCTTTTTCAATATAGCTGTTTATGAGATGGGGTATCACCTCAGTATCTGTATCTGATGTAAACCTGTGCCCCTGTTTTTTTAATTGTTCCTTAATCTCCATATAGTTCTCTATTATGCCATTGTGGACGACAACCACATCCCCTGCCTTGTGGGGATGGGCATTTCGCTCTGAAGGGATGCCGTGGGTAGCCCATCTTGTATGGGCAAGCCCCATTGTCCCCTTTATCTTGTTCTCAGAGGCGGCCTTTCTTAAGTCGTCAACCTTACCCTTTCGCCTTATTATCTCTATGGATTTGTCGTGCCATATGGCAATGCCAGCAGAGTCATAACCCCTGTATTCGAGCTTTTTCAGGGCATCAATCAGGATACTGAATGCCTCGTTTCTACCCTGATAACCCACTATACCGCACATAATACCTCCTCTTTTTAACCTATTGCACTCTGGATAACTTCAGCTATCTGCTTGCAGTATGTCTCTGTTACATCATAGCTGGGGCCTTCTACCATGACACGACACATATTCTGTGTGCCAGAGTATCGCACAAGGACCCTGCCCTTATCCCTTAGCTCATTCTCCACATATTTGATAATATCTACAACAGCAGGTAATGTATTTATTTCTGGTTTACTTTTAACAGGGACATTTATAATCTTCTGGGGGTATATCTCCATGAGTTTTGCAAGCTCAGACAAAGGTTTACCTGTCCTGAGCATGACTGAAATAAGTTGCATGGCAGTTACTATACCATCCCCAGTTGTATGATGGTCTAAAAAAATCATATGGCCAGACTGCTCTCCCCCGATGACTGCACCGAGTCTCAGCATATCCTCAAGGACATATCTATCTCCTACCTTTGAGGCATGGCATCTTAAACCATATCTTTTACATGCAATAGCAAGGCCAAGGTTACTCATTACAGTGCTGACAACAAGGTCATTTTTTAGTTTTCCCTCTTCCTTTAATGCCTTGGCACATATAATTAAGATCTGGTCCCCGGTAAGTTCATCCCCCTTTTCATCAACAGCAATGAGCCTGTCGCCATCACCGTCAAATGCAAGACCGATGCTTGCACCTGTTTCAACAACCGTTCTTCTCAAGTCGTATGTATGCTGTGACCCACAGTTTTCATTTATGTTTAATCCATTGGGGTTGTTATGGATCACCTCCACATCTGCACTGAGCTCAAAAAAGACAATAGGGGCTACCTTATATGTCGCACCGTTTGCTGTATCTATAACTATCTTTAAATCCTCCATGGTCAAGTCCCTGGGGAATGTATTTTTGAGAAAGACTATATACCTACCCAGGACATCGTCAAGCCTGTATGCCCTTCCCATATCATGGGCAGGGGGGACTTTATCTGGGAGATTACCGTTTAATATGAGTTCCTCTATGGTTTCTTCCTGTTCATCAGAGAGTTTAAAACCATTTCCAGAGAATATCTTTATCCCATTATCCTGATATGGGTTATGGGATGCAGAGATTACAATGCCGGCATCTGCACGCATGCTCTGGGTGATAAAGGCAATACCCGGAGTAGGCAGGACTCCAACAAGATAAGATATACCACCCATTGAAGTAATCCCTGCCTCAAGGGAGCTCTCAAGCATATAACCTGAAATCCTCGTGTCCTTGCCTATTATTATCCTCGGTTTACTGTGGTCTTTCTTTAAAAGATATGTAATTGCCTGACCTACTGAGAATGCTATATGGGAGTTCATGGGATAGCGATTTGCCTCTCCCCTTATCCCGTCTGTTCCAAATAATTTGCCCATAAAATTATCTCCTGATTTTAAATATTGCTAAAATAGTTTTAGACTTGGTAAAATCCCTGATACCTTCTTGCAGATCCTCTCTACAACAATATCAAGCCACATTGTCCCTTCACAGGAGACTGCCTCCGGGAGGCCCTTGATAAAGTCTATATAAGATTTATCGTGCCCTTTTCTGTGTTTTTCCATCCGCTCGAGGAATGTATCCCTTTCTTTTATACCCTCTCTTAGTGCCCTGTCTTCTGTGAATACAGCCTCAAGTCTCTCAAAATTATTATAAAACTCTGGCCTTGTATTTTTCGTGTTTTCAGCGAGGTCTTTTAATCTCTTTATCCTCTCTTTTTTTGCCAGCAATAACTTATCGAGCAGGCCTTCATACAATAGGTGACCAAATTCAAGGTCTTTGAGGAACACTTGCCTCACATGGATATACCACTCCTCAAGGGCAATAAGGTTCGCAATATATAAAATATTATTTCTCAGTATCCTCACGAAAGAAGGGTATGCATGGGGATGTATGTCTATAACAGCATTAGGCAGAGATTTACATATTATCATCTTGTTTTCTTCTAAATAGTCCTTCCTGATTATTGAGCCGGCAGCCACCACATTGCCGAATCCAATCCTTACAGGGCCCACAATACCGCCCTGACCGCCCAAGAAGATGCGGGGTTTGTTGAGCATAACGCCCCTCGGGACATCCCCTATAAGGGAGGCAGTTGCCTTGTCTCCATCAGGGGTAAAATTAAAATGTATATAAGAGCTACCTACCTCACTGTGGTTGTGCCTACTTGTCCCGCCTGCCATAAAACAGTCACAGAAATTAATGAGGCTGCCGAGTGTCACAAAGGGGAATAATATGGTCTGTTTTAATCCAACGCAGTGGGCACCCCCTGCCTCCTCTTCCAGGATGCAGCCTTCACGGACATGGGCACCAAGGCCCATATTTGATTTTTCAAGAAAGATAGACTTACAGAAGTATCCACCCTTTAGTTCAACACCCGCCCCTAACTGACAGTTATCTATGGTTACAGGCGCCTCATACCCGAGTCTTACACCCGATGATATGACAGTCTTTTCCCCGTATATCCTGCAGCCAGGATATATCTTTACGTTGTTCCCTGAGATATTATTGATATCTACCTCATCCCCCACATGGATGGTCATAGGATTTGGGATGTCTACACCTTTTTCCATGAGTTTTTCTATCTTTTCATAATCTTTTGAAGTAAACCCCACTTCCCCCTCCTAAAAAAACCTTAAATATATGGGATCACATATAAGGTAATGAGTTGCCGTAAAATTTTTATAAGAAACCTAACACTTTCAAGGTGTTATGTCAATGTTTTAATGGAAGGTTGTAAAATATAAATTTTGCTTGCATTTTATGAATCATATTAATATTATGAGTCTATAAGATTATGGAGAGATTGGACGATAATATATTATGAGGGTTAAAAAATATGATAGAGAACCTTGAAAGCCTCTACAAAAGCCTCATGGAAAACCTTGTCCATGACCTGGCAAAAGACCTGTACTCAGCTACTTCAAGGGACAAATTTGAATCAGTAGTGTTAAGTGTAAGGCAGACCCTGGCAAAAAGGTGGATAAAGACCCAGCAGATGTATTACAACATAGATGCAAAAAGGGTCTACTACTTATCCCTTGAGTTTCTCCTAGGCAGGCTCTTGAGGAATTATATCCTCAATCTCAACATGGCCAATGAATACAGCCAGGCAGTAGACATCCTCGGGATAACCTTTGAAGAGGCATTAGAACATGAGTGGGATGCCGGGCTTGGCAATGGTGGGCTCGGAAGGCTTGCTGCCTGTTTCCTTGATTCCCTTGCCACCTTACAGTATCCTGGATACGGATACGGCATAAGATATGAATACGGCATATTTATCCAGAAGATAAGGGATGGTTATCAGGTAGAGTCACCGGACAGCTGGCTTAGATACGGAAACCCCTGGGAGTTTCCAAGGCCTGAGCTACTGTATCATGTGAAGTTTTACGGCAAGGTAAAGACCATACAGGGGTCAAACGGTAAATACAGGATGGACTGGACCGACACAGAGGATGTGATGGCCATGGCATATGACTATCCTGTCCCTGGTTTCAGAAACAACACTGTCAATACTTTGCGTCTATGGGCAGCCAAGGCAACAAGGGAGTTCAACCTGGAGTATTTTAACAGCGGAGACTATATAAAGGCAGTAGAGGATAAATCGAGCAGTGAAAACATATCAAAGGTCCTATACCCCAATGACCAGTCCACAGCAGGTAAGGAACTGAGGCTGAAACAACAGTATTTCTTTGTAAGCGCCACATTAAGGGATATACTAAGGAGATACAAAAAGACACACAGGACATACAGGAAATTCCCTGATAAGGTGGCGGTGCAACTCAATGACACACACCCCTCCATTGCCATAGCAGAGCTTATGAGAATCCTTGTGGATGAGGAGAACCTCCCATGGGATACTGCATGGAACATAACAACAAATACATTTGCCTATACAAACCATACGGTCCTGCCTGAGGCACTTGAGACCTGGCCTGTTAATCTCTTTGCATGGCTTTTGCCCCGTCACCTCCAGATTATTCAGGAGATAGACAGGAGGTTCCTCATACAGGTTAAAGAGAGCTTTCCTGAAAAACAAGATGCCCCTGCCAGGATGGGTATTATTACCGGAGGGGCAGACGGCATGGTGCATATGGCAAGGCTTGCCATTGTGGGGAGTCATAAGGTAAATGGTGTGTCTGAGCTTCATACAGAGATATTAAAGGATGTGGTCTTTAAGGACTTCAATGACATGATGCCCGGGCGTTTTATCAACATAACCAACGGCATTACCCAGAGGCGATGGCTCCTTGAATCCAATCCGCACCTGGCAGGCCTCATAACAGAGGTCATTGGGGATAAGTGGACAAAGGATTTAAATGAGTTGAGGAGGCTCGAACAATTCATAGATGACAGTGAGTTCTGTGACCAGTTCATGAAGATCAAGGAGCAGAATAAGGAGGCCCTGTCAAGGTATCTTATGGCAACCTGTCAGATGAGTCTACAGAAGGGGTTTCTCCTTGACTGCCAGATAAAGCGTTTTCACGAATACAAGAGGCAGCTTTTGAATGTCCTCCACATCATCACCACCTATAACAAAATAAGGGAGGGCAGGACAGGGGAGAACTTTGTCCCAAGGATTTTTCTATTCTCTGGCAAGGCAGCCCCTGGTTATTTTCTCTGTAAGCTCATTATCAAGCTTATACACAATATCAAGATGGTGATAGACGGAAATGAGTGGATAAAAAACAAGATGCAGGTTGTCTTTGTGCCCAATTACAGCGTTACCCTTGCCCAGAAGATTATCCCTGCTGCAGACCTATCTGAGCAGATATCCACGGCAGGATACGAGGCATCAGGGACAGGGAATATGAAGTTTGCATTAAACGGCGCCCTCACCATAGGCACCCTCGATGGTGCAAACATAGAGATAAGAAAAGAGGTGGGAGAGGAGAATTTTTTTTCCTTTGGCCTAACTTCAAAGGAGATTTTAGAGATGAAGCCAACATATAACCCCCGTTTATATTACGAGAGGAATCAGGAACTTAAAAAGGCTATAGACCAGATAAAAGACGGCTATTTCTCCCCATCTCAGCCCAGGCTATTCCAGCCTATAATCGATGCCCTCCTGGGGAGGGATGAGTATCTTGTCCTTGCCGACTATGAATCCTATGTAGCGTGTCAGGAGAGGGTGAGCAGAGCCTATATGGACAGGGAACTCTGGACAAAGATGGCTATTCTTAATGTTGCCCGTTCCGGGAGGTTCTCCAGTGACCGTTCCATTATAGAGTATGCACAGAAGGTGTGGGGGATACAGCCTGTCAATGTATGAAAGACCTCAAATGATTATTATTCTTAATGGCTAAACGGATAAAGACAGGCTAAAAAAAGACAATACCTTGTGAGGCAAAAAATGAAAAAGGACAATATGAGCCTTGAAGATGCAAACAAAGATTTAAGGGCGTTCATAGATGCCTGTCCTGATTTGATGCTCAGGTTGGATAAGGATGGGACAATCATAGAGTATAAGGCAAGGGTACCGGAGGAAGAGTATATATTCAAAGAGATGCTCATCGGGAAGAATATCCTGGAAACCCCTTTGGGTCTATCAAAGGAGGTATTCAGGGAAAAGATAGACATGGTGAGAAAGACAGGCTCTCCCATCAGGGTAGAATATTCAATAACCATAGACGAGAAAGAGAATTTTTTCGAGGCAAGGATCGTGCCCATTAAGCCTGTCTCGGATGAAGAGCTTTTCGTGATTATAAGAAGTATGACAAAGAAAAAGACACTGGAGAATAATCTTTTGGTCTCCAATAAGATTTTGGCTGATGTAATAGATTTTTTTCCAGATGCCACCTTTGTCATAGATGCCATGAGGAGGGTAATTGCCTGGAACAGGGCAATTGAGACTATGACAGGTGTCAAAAAAGAGGACATCATAGGAAAAGGCGACTATGAATATGCTATCCCCTTCTATGGCGAGAAAAGACATATCCTTATCGACCTTTTGTTTGAAGAAAATCCGGACATGGAGAAGAGGTATGACTTCATAAAGAGGATAGGCGACACCTATTTTACAGAGGTCTTTGTCCCCAATATATACGGTGGCAGGGGCGCATACCTGTGGGCCTCTGCCTCAAGGCTCTATGATGCCTCAGGTCATATAACTGGTGCCATAGAGACTATCAGGGATATTACAGATATGAAAAATGCCCAAAGGGATATTAAGAGGGAAAAAGATAGGCTCCAGGCTATCCTCGATAATATGCCCCTGGGGATTATACTGGTAGAAAAGGATAATACCTTCGGCTATGTAAACCCTGAGTTTATAAGGCTTTTTGGCTATAATCTCGATGACATCCAAAAAGGTAAAGACTGGTTAGAAAAGGCTTATCCAGATAAGGCATACAGGGATAGGGTAAGGGCTACATGGAAAGAGGATATAGACAGGTTAAAATCAGGTGAGAAGATATCAAATATCTTTAAGGTTACCTGCAAGGATGGCAAAGAGAGGGAGATTAGGTTTCAGACTGCTAGACTCGAATCCGGTGAGATACTTGTTGTGTGCGAGGATATAACAGAACATACAAGGCTGGAACAACAGCTTGCCCATGCCCAGAAGATGGAGGCCATAGGTGTCCTTGCCGGGGGCGTTGCCCATGACTTTAATAACCTCCTCATGGGTATCCAGGGGAATGTATCTCTCATGCTTTTTAAGCTCGACAGCAGTGACCCTAATTACCGTAGACTCACAAATATAGAGGACCTTATAAGAAACGGTGCAATGCTCACAAGGCAGCTCCTGGAGTTTGCAAGGGGTGCACAACGGGACATAAGGCCTATAAATATCAATGAGGTAACGAGAAAGACCGTTGAGATGTTCGGGAGAATGAAAAAGGAAATAACCATCCACGGAAGATATGGCGAGGGTCTTGATACAATAGAGGCAGATGCAGGACAGATAGAGCAGATACTCATGAACCTATTTATAAATGCCTGGCAGGCCATGGCTGGAGGCGGTGAGATATTCGTAGAGACGAGCAGTGCCTACCTGGATAAAAGTCTTACAGACCCTTATCTTGTAGCCCCGGGCAAGTATGTAAAGATATCTGTCACAGATACAGGCCCGGGCATGGATGAAAAGACAAAGGAGAAGATATTCGAGCCTTTTTTTACAACAAAAGAGGTGGGCAAAGGCACAGGTCTCGGTCTGTCTACTGTCTACGGGATAGTGAAGGGTTATAAGGGTATAATAAATGTCTACAGTGAGCCGGGCAGGGGGGCAACATTTAATATATACCTGCCTGTGTCCCAGAAGGCTCAAGTTATGGAGAGAACACTACCGAAAGATATGGAAGGCGGTCAGGAGACAGTGCTCCTTGTAGACGATGAAGAGGTCATCCTCAATGTGGGCAGGGACCTCCTTGAGGCCATGGGATATAAGGTATACACAGCAAAAGGGGGACAGGAGGCTATAGAGATTTACAGAGATAGGCACATAGAGATAGACCTTGTAATACTGGATATGATTATGCCAGGGAAAGGTGGAGAGGAGACCTTTGATGAGATACACAGCATAAACCCTCATGTCAGGGTAATCCTTGCCAGTGGTTATAGTATGGACGGTGCTGCTGAAAGGGTAATGAATAAGGGATGCAGGGGTTTTATACAGAAACCCTTCAACCTCCATGAGCTCTCCAATAAAGTGAGAGAGGTCCTTGATAAAAAAGACCTTTAGGGGGTCAAGGCCTTGTAAAGCCTTTAATGACTATGAGCCCAGGATATAGATACCCCCTACTATAGGGTCTATGATGTTTCTCTCTTTAACAAAGGTTATTATCCTGTCGTTGAGACGCATACCCTTTGGCATAATCTTTACACCGGACAGCGAGAATACATCCTCTGCCACAACCATCCCAGATTTCAGGTCATCTATGGGTATAATCCTCTCTTCAAAAGGCTTATCTGTCTTGCTTTCTATAAAATAGTTTATCCCGACTTTGACAGTTATTTTTTATAACCCATTGAAAATAAACAACTCTTCTCTTCAAAAAAGTGCATTTTGTCACTACAGAGTTTTTTGATTACAGGTTTATGTCTTTTAAGGTTGACAGGTTCTTTGGTGGTGTGATTTTGAATATTCTGAGTATTTGACTCCCCAGACTGTCATATCTGGTTTTTAGTAGATATGTTTGGCCTTTTGACTCAAATCTTGCAAAGTTCATACTATTTATCACTTTTCTTATCTTGAGCGGTGTTGATTCTATATTTGACTCCCTCAGTTTAAACTCAAGGGTTCTTTCAAGTAAGAATGCCAGAAAACATACAAAGAAATGACCCTTTATCCTCTTCTCTGTCCAGTGGAATACAGGCCTGACCTCTAAGTTGCTCTTCATTATCCTGAAGGATTCTTCTATCTTCCAGAGATTGTGATAGGCATTTATGATATCGTATGCACTCAGTTTCTCCTCACTGGTCTGTATGCCGTAGTATCCATCAAACTTCTCATCCCTTGATATGGCCTGTTCATCGAGTATATAATTTGATGAGAGAATTTTAATATACTTCCTTCCTCCTCGTTTTAAGTCCAATGACTTTTGTTCTATTAAACGATTTGCCTTCTCTATTAACCTCTGCCTGTCATGTCTATCTTTTGCTGCACGCTTTGGCGAATAGGTGATGATGAGCTTTTCCTTCAATGCCTCTTTTGTATGTACATAGTCCATAACCTTGTATCTGAATTCATCACCATCATGGGTAGTTGCTATGTTATAACCCTCCTGTGTGAATATGCTATCCTGTATGGTCCTGGGCAGGTTCTTTATACGGCTTGCAACTATGTATTCAAACCCCATGTCTTTTATTTTCTTTAAATTGAGCTTGCTGTTTATCCCCCTGTCAGCCACTATTATCACCCTGTTTAACATGAATCTGTTCTTCAGTTTTTCAATGGATACCTCAAGGGTCTTGCCATCAAAGGTGTTACCGGGGAATAGCTCATAACCTATGGGTCTACCCTCTATATCTATAAGCAGTCCTAATACTACCTGCACCTCGTTGAATTTGTTGTCCTTGCTGAAACCGAACTCCCTTAGAGTATCAGATCTCACACTCTCAAAGTAAAAGGTGGTTACATCATAAAAAACTACATCTACCTTCATACTGAATAGATTCATGTGCTTTAAAAATATCTCTTTTTCCATCTCTTCCTTGTAATCACTTAATATGTCAAGACTGCGATACAGATGCTGTAGCCTGGACTCAGGTAGACCAAAATACATGCCCTGGTTGTTGTATATACCCAGTTTACTCTTGGGATTTAGTAAATGCTCTATCACCATACGAAGGCAGCTGTTGTTTAAATCGAATTTAGTTCTGGTTCTGGACTGAACTTCTTTTAAGATAGTATCAATACCGAACCTCTTCCATAGCTTCTCGTATATCTTGTATCCCCAGTTGACTATATCTGCTTCAGATACATCTTCAAGATTGTCTGACTCACTTATTATGGATTTTAACTTCTCTATTACCTTGAGAAAGGAAAGATCCTTTTTTAATACATCCAGTCTACCGAAGTTAAATAGGACTTTATGTCTTGGAACACCATTTTCATCTCTATAGGATTCTACTATCTGAACATACTGGTGGTTTTTAGATCTGGTTAATTTGATGTACATGTATAAATACTACACTATTATAATAAAAAGTCAAGAAAAAAAGACTAAAAAACATAAAAAAATAATAAAGTTGCCACTACAAAATTAAAAAAACTACATAAGGGGGGTTGATTTTACTGGCTTTTAAGGGGATTTTTGGTTATTTAGTGGGGTGAAACTGTCAAAGTCGGGAGAACGAGGGCTACGGCGTATCTGTCCCTTTTGCCGTAAAAAAAGAAGAATAATAAAAAAATCATTTCATATCAGTAAGTTGGAGCTAAAGACTCTATACGCCATCCCTGTAAGTATGATAGTTCTGTTGTGAGAGACCTTTGAAAAAGGCCTCATGCTATGGGTCATATCATTGAGGCCATTTTGATAAGTGGCTATATTCATTAGAATATAGAATCCATCTTCCACTATTTTCAAGACCTTTCAGGGCTTTGCAAGGGCCTATATTCGTCCTTGATGTTGTGGTATTCTCAAGTTATGATATGGATATGGTAGGCTTAAAGAAGACAAGACCTTTGAGGTGTTTTGCAAGGGCCTTGAAAGATATGCAGATATGGGATTCAAGACCTATTTGCATATTAACATCCCTGCTTTTTATGGTTTTTATTGCCTGGATGCCAGTTTGTAGCGGCTATGAGGGAGACCATTTGCAGAATATATCAAGCAATTCATTGCATCATCAGGGAATGGCTGACCCTCCAAATACAACATGGGGTGTGTTAATAAATGGAAATCCTCAAAAGGTGAACCCCAAGACCACTATAAAGCTCTGTAAGGGTATGGAGAGGCAAGACAGTATTGTTTTTTATAATAACAACAACGGGCCAACATGCACATTTTTCATAGAGCTTGCTGTCACAGAATATGAACAGATGATAGGGCTCATGTTCAGGAAGACACTACCCAGAAGAAACGGTATGCTCTTTATTTACAATGATGAGGATTTCAGGTATTTCTGGATGAAGAATACCTATATCCCCCTCGATATGGTCTTTATAGATTCCAATCTCAGGGTTGTAGATATCTTTAAAAATGCAAGGCCACTCGATGAGACTACAATTGCATCAAAGGCCAAAGCCCAGTATGTCCTTGAGATAAACGGAGGTCAGGCAGACGCATGCAAGATAAAAAAGGGGACAAGGGTAAAGATCAATATTTTCTAATCCTTATAATGAGCAATAAAAAGTTTTCCACAAAATCTGTGGATAATATGTTGAAAACTTGTAGACCTTGCAATGCAACTTATTGATAATACATGAGATTTATCTTGTTTGCCTAAACATTAGGCAAAATGGAAATCCAAATATTTTTAGCTACATATGAAACAGTGGACTAAAAATCTATACCCTTGACAGGAGGGAGGCCATCATCGTATATATGCCTGATTTTTTTCATCTCTGTGATGATATGGGCCATATCCATCAGCTCTTTCTGTGCATCCCTGCCTGTAATGATTACATTTAGTCTTTCCGGTTTTGTCTTTAAAAAATCCAATACCTTTTTTAATGATAAAAGACCGAACCTCAATGCTACCGTTAATTCATCAAGTATGAGTATATGGAAGTTCTTCTCTCTAAGCCTCTTCTCCATGAAGGCCCATGCCTCTTCTGCCATTTTTATATGTCCGGTTATGTCATCTCCGGTATATATAAAATCACCTCCAAAGGGGTGTATCTCGATAAAATGAGCCATGGAAGAAGGGATACCGTGTTCCCCTGAACTACCTTGTTTTTTCATAAACTGTATCACGAGGGTAGACATGTCGTGGCCTGCTGCCCTCAGTGCCACCCCGAGACCTGCAGATGTCTTACCTTTTCCATCACCGGTAAATATGATTATCATCTATCCCCTTTGCTGGATAAATATTTGCCTTTGTGTCTATGCTGTCTATCCTTTTATGCACCCAAGAGGGACTATCTTGGCAACGAGCCTTGATATACCTGCATTATGGACGACCTGGACAACCTTTGAAACATCCTTATAGGCATCAGGCATCTCCTCTACAAGGGTGGATTTGCTTGCTGCCCTTACGTATATCCCCCTATCCTCCAACTCCTTGGAGATGGAACGACCCTTAGATGCCTTGATTGCCTGATTCCTGCTCATGACCCTCCCTGCGCCATGACAGGTGCTCCCAAATGTCTCGTCCATAGCCTTTTTTGTCCCGCACAGGATATAGGATGCCCTGCCCATATCCCCCGGGATAAGCACAGGCTGACCTGTTTTTTTGTATCTTTCAGGTAGCACATCCGAGTCCGGGGGGTATGACCTTGTGGCACCTTTTCTGTGGACACAGACCTCTATCTCCCTTACCTTTCCTTTTTCCATAATCCTGTGTCTTTCTATCTTGGCTATATTGTGACAGACATCATAGACAATGGAAAGCCCGAGTTTTTTTGAACCTGCCTTTAAGGTGTGTTCCATGGTCTCTCTTACCCAGTGGGTAATAAGCTGCCTGTTGGCAAAGGCATAATTGGCTGCAGAGGCCATGGCAGAAAGGTATCTTTTCCCTTCCGGGGAATCTATTGGTGCACAGCAGAGCTGTCTGTCCGGGAGGAAAATCCCATATTTCTCTGATGCCTTTATCATGTCCTTTATGTAGTCGTCACATATCTGATAGCCAAGCCCCCTTGAACCTGTATGGATCATTACTGTAATCTGGTCTTTAAAGATACTGAAGCGGGCTGCAGTATCAGGATCATAGACCTCTTTGATATACCCTATCTCCACAAAATGATTGCCTGAACCGACTGTACCGAGCTGATCCTTGCCTCTCTCATAGGCCTTATCAGATACGCAATCAGGGTCTGCACCCCTTATCTGGCCATTATCCTCTATATATTCAAGGTCTTCCTGGTCACCGAAGCCATTCTCTACTGCCCATCGTGCCCCTTTTTTCAAGACCTTTTTGATTTCCTCCCTTGTGAGTCTCAGGTCTTTTCTGTGAGAGCCTACGCCGCTGGGTATGTTTATATAGAGATGACCTATCAGGTCTTTGACCTTTTCCCTTATCTCATCTAATCTCAAATCAGAGCGGAGCAACCTAACGCCGCAGTTTATATCATAGCCAACGCCCCCTGGAGACACAACACCCGTCTCCATGTCAAAGGCAGCAACACCTCCTATTGGAAAGCCATATCCCCAGTGTATATCAGGCATGGCCATAGATGCACCTACAATGCCGGGCAGACATGCCACATTCTCTACCTGTTTTATGCTTTCGTCTGTCCCCAGGACATGGAGTAGTTCCTCATTAAGGTAGATTATGCCATCCACATGCATGTTGCCATGTCTGTTTACTATGTATCTGTTGTCATCGAGCTTTTTTAGGTGTCCTTCCCTATCTTCCATATTATCCTTTCAGTTGTACAGTCATTAAATTATCTTCAACTGACCACTATCCGCCATTTGTTCTTCACAGGTTTTCTAAACATCCAGTATAACCCTTGCTTTGTATATACCACCTTCCTCTATCAGAGAGAACATGTGATACGTTGCTGCCTTTATCTCCTGTTTTATCCTCAATCTTCTAGGGTCGAAAAGCCCTCCTATTACACTCCCCTTGACCTCGTCATCCTCTATCTTTATGGAGAACTCCTTGGGTATAAAGCCTTCAGTGTCCCACAGGAAGAGGAGTTCATTGATAAAATTTATCAGAAGCTCGCCATCTTTTCCTATCTCGAGTCTCTTACCTTTTTCAGGTCTTATATCGTTACCTTCGATAATCAGGTGGAAAAGCCCTTCTGCTGCATTTATGAAAAGCTCTTCAAGGCTTTTGCCATATATCTCAAGCCCGATATCAGCTTCATGGTCAATGATTCTGTATTTCAGAGGTTGCGTATCCTTTGTCCTGGCCATCTCAACCCCGCCTACGCCTTTAATCCCTTTATGATCCCCTTGATCTTTTCTGTTATCTCAAGGGCCTTTTCCAAAGGTCTCTGCCAGATGTTTCTCCCGAAGATAAGCCCTGATGCACCTGCCTCAAGGCATATCCTTGCCTTTTCCAGCAGGTCATCATCGGAGACCATACCGCCGCCGGCAAATATTACAGGGATGCCACAGGCACTGGCAATAACCCTTTTTACAGCATTAAAGAGGTCTGTCTCATAATCTCTATAAGGTTTTGGTATATCAGGATTCCTTTTAAGAGAAGGTACATTCAGTTTCACCATATCAGCACCGAGTTCTGCGGCAACCCTGGCAGCATACTCTACAGCATAAAGGCTGTCCTTTCCACCCTTTTCATTTATGTCCCTACCCCTTGGATAAGACCATACAATTACAGGTAGACCATTTTTATGTGCCTCCTCCCTCACCTGGGCAAACTGTTCTATGTCCTCATCCTGTCTTGAAGAGCCAACATAAAGGGTATAGCCAACTGCGATGGCTGATAGGGAAAGGGCATCTTCTATGCTTGCAGTTATAGGGGAAAGGGGCTCATCGTCAGAGGGGATGCTTGTCTTTCCGTTTACCTTCAATACAAGGGGTACGTCACCGAAGTAGTGCTCAAAATACCGTCTTGCATTTCCTATATGCATGGCAATGGCATCATATCCCCCCTGCCGTGCAATATCTATTATGTGCATGGGGTTTTGCGCAAAGGGTGCATCAAAAAAATCAACAGGTCCGTGCTCTAATCCCTGGTCATACGGGAGGATCAAAGCCTTCCCATGTCTGTGGAATAATCTCTTCAATTTCACATCTTTTGGTTCCATTGCCCCCTCCTTGGAGATATTTTTTCTAAATTATAGCACATTAAAACCCATTAAATATATAGAGACCTTTGCAGAACTCACCTAGAAAAAATCTGTTGAATTAAGGCTGATTTATTTTTAATATCTTTAGACAAAAAAATTATAAGGAAGGGATTATGAAGATTAGATTCTTAGGTGCAGCAAGGACAGTTACAGGGTCATGCTATCATATTGTATCCGATAAAATGGAGATTCTTGTAGATTGTGGAATGTATCAGGGCAAGGATGCAGATAGCATAAACAAAAAACCCTTTGATTTTGACCCTGAAAAGATTGATTATCTTATTGTAACCCATGCCCATCTTGACCACTCAGGGCTTATCCCAAAGCTTGTGGCAGAGGGTTTTAAGGGCAGGATAATTGCAACAACTGCCACAGCAGACCTTCTTGAGATAATGCTCCTGGATTCTGCCCATATCCAGGAGAAGGATGCGGAGTGGATGACAAAAAAATCTTTCAGACAAGGAAAAGACATAGTCTATGAGCCCCTGTATAACGAGGAAGATGTGAGAAATGCCCTGCCTTTTATAGATAGGAAGACATACAATGAGCTTGAGGAACTGGGCCCTGGAATTAGCTACAGGTTTCTCGATGCAGGGCATATCCTCGGCTCTGGAACGCTTGAGATATATTATAAGGGCATGGAAAAGAGGAAAAAGATCGTCTTTTCCGGTGATGTGGGTAAAAATGGTAATCCCATAATAAATGACCCTCAGCATGTGGAGGAGGCAGACTATGTGGTCGTTGAATCTACCTATGGCAACAGGCTCCACAAGGGACTCAAAGAAAGTATTGACGAGCTCGAGGATGCAATAAGGGCTACATTCAAGAAAGGGGGGAATGTATTAATCCCGGCCTTTGCAGTGGGCAGGACCCAGGATATCCTCTATATACTGAACATGTTTTTAAGGGAGGGGAGATTTAAGAGCCTTGATGTCTATGTAGACAGTCCTCTTGCAGATAAGGCAACAAAGATATATATGTCCCACCCGGAATTTTTCGATGCAGAGGCACTGGAGAATTTTAGATTCAGAAGCAGTGACGGTATGCATCTCCACTTTACCACCACTGTTGAAGAATCCCAGAAACTGAACAAGATCAAATCAGGGGCAATAATAATAGCAGGCAGCGGTATGTGTGAAGGGGGTCGAATAAGGCACCACTTCAAGCATAATATATGGAGGCCTGAATGCAGCGTAATATTTACCGGGTTTCAGGTCAGAGGGACCCTGGGTAGACACATAGTAGACGGTGCCAAGACAGCCCGTATACTCGGTGAGGAGATGGCCATAAGGGCCAAGGTCTACACAATAGGCGGCTTCTCAGCCCACGCAGACCAGAAAGAGCTATTGGAATGGCTCGGCACATTTAAGACAAACCCGGAGGTGATTATTGTCCACGGCGAAGAGGGCATTGAGCTTGAATTTGAAAAGGTTGTGAAGGAAAGGTTAAATCTTATCACCCATGTACCCCACAAGGGTGATGAGATGGAGATATGAAGATATGTAGGAAGGCACCAGAGTGACACAGAAAGGCTCGTATGTAATACATTTAGCATAGGCTCAATCTTAAGCTCAAGGCCACACGAGGAGATAAAAACTGAGATACAGGCTCATAAGAAGCAGAAAAAGACAAAAGACCCTGTCTTTAAAGATAAACAGGGAGGGTGAGGTAGTAATACATGCCCCTTATAAGACCCCTTTAAGGGATATAGAGGGCTTCTTAAGAGAAAAGATTGACTGGGTGGAGAAAAAGCTGGCAGAACACAATGCCATAAAAGAAGAAAACAGGGCCTTTGAAGAGGGTGAGCGCTTTTTCTACCTCGGCAATACATACCCACTTTTATATGTGGATAGCCACAGTTTTAAGGGTGTTAGACTGATAAATGGGAGTTTTATAATCCATAGAGACAACAAAAGCCATGCAGAGAGGGTCTTTGTGGAATGGTATAAAAAGACTGCAAGGGAGCTATTTCAGGAGAGGGTAGGCTATTACAGCAGGCTGTCTAAGCTCTACCCCACAGGGATTAAGGTCACCAGCGGTGTTTACAGGTATGGCTCATGTTCCAGTAGTGATAGTATCTCCTTGAGTTGGAGGCTTATCATGGCACCCCTTTACATCATAGATTATGTTATTGTCCATGAACTCTGCCATATAAAGGAAAAAAATCACTCTCACCGCTTCTGGGATCTCGTTGAGACGATAATCCCAGATTATAGAGGGTGTAAAAGATGGTTGAAGGATAACAGACATCTGTTACTCTATGGCACATCCCCTTGAAAAACCTTGACAATAAAACCCAAAAAACGTTAATTATCAGAGATTTCTATGGACAGGACCCTTCTTCTCAATGCCACATTCGAGCCCCTGGGCATACTGTCTTGGAGAAAGGCGATTACTTTGGTATATCTTGGGAAGGTGGAGGTATTAAGGGAATACGAAAGGGAGATAAGAGGGGTGAATAAGGCAGTAAGACAGCCTGCAGTTATAAGGCTCCTTAAGTTTATCAAGAACAACCATGTAAACATCAGATTCTCCAGGAGGAATATCTTTTTAAGGGACAACTATACATGTCAGTATTGCGGCAAAAGGTTCGATCCTAAAGACCTTACATGTGACCATATTATACCTAAATCAAGGGGTGGCATTACTGAGTGGTCGAATATAGTTACCTCCTGCATAAGGTGTAATCTGAAGAAAGGGGATAAACTCCCTGAAGAGGTAGATATGCTACCGAGAAAGAGACCTTCCAGGCCCAACGGTCTTTATATCTTCATGATGCATCTTGGTATAAAGACACCGCCGGAACACTGGAAGGATTATATATTCATGAGGGATTGATATGGAAAGAATATGGGCGCCGTGGAGGATGGAGTATATAGTAGGGACAACGACAAAAGGCGATAAAAAGTGCTTTCTCTGTATAGACGAGAGACACGACGAGGAACTCCTTGTTATAGGCAGAAGGGGCAAGGCCTTTGTTATAATGAACAAATTTCCTTACACAAACGGGCATATTATGGTAGTGCCGGTAAGACACACAGGCTCCATTGAAGACCTTACTGATGAGGAGCTTACAGACATGATGAGGCTCGTAAAGGTAATGACCGAGATCTTCAAAGAGGAGTTTAAGGTGGATGGGTTAAATATAGGTATAAATATCGGCAGGGCAGCAGGGGCAGGGCTCGAGGAACACGTCCATATCCATGTTGTCCCCCGGTGGTTCGGTGATGCAAATTTTATGGCTGTAATCGGAGAGACAAGGGTTATCTCAGAGCATATAATGCAGACTTATAAAAGACTCAGGGAAAAGTTTGTTGAAAAGGTTTTTTGATTGCTCCCGCCCGGTTCTTACGCCCCGTGACCTTGTAACTACTTTTACAAAGAGGACTTACGAAGACCTTACACTCCCTAAAAGGGCATTGATTGTATTTGATTCAGGGGATTTAAGGCGTCTTCTCGGTAGATTAAGACACAGCCCTATCCATGCCTGGTCTGGCTTCAGGGCTATCTATAGGATAGATGGAAAAGATACAATCTTAACGAGGTCATATTTCGGCGGGCCAAACATTGCTGCATTAGTTGAGGAGCTTGCCTGTTTCGGGGTAGAGGAGTTTATTGTATGGGGATACTGCGGTGCCATAAATGAAGGCTTAGAATTAGGGGATGTTATTGCAGTGAGGGGGGCATTAAGGGAGGACGGTGTATCCTTTCACTATATCGATGACAGTGGAGGCGATATAGTATACACCGATTGGATAGACTATTGGGATGGATATACAAAAGAATATAATCTCTTGGACGGTATAATATGGAGCTGTGATGCCATCTATCGTGAGACAGAAAAAAAGATTGAGGGATACAATAGAAAAGGTATTTTAGCAGTGGAGATGGAGGTGGCTTCGTTCTATAGTGTATGTAAATACAGGGGTGTAAAGGCCATTGCCTTTGTAGTAGTATCAGACCTCTTAATCAATGGAATATGGAAGGGTGGTTTCCATGATGGGTCCTTTAAAAGAGGTGCAAAAAGGCTCTTCGATTTCATCATAGAGAAGGTTATATAGATAAAGGTTTTTAAAGATTTCGATTTTTATGGATTTTAAGGTTGATACCCCTTGACCTCCAATATCACTGCTCCGCCAAAGCCCACCTCTTCTTTGAACCTGATGGAGCTGTCTCCTATCTTAAGGACAGGGTTACCATAATCGCCGATAAGGAATATTATTTTTTTAAAGGGTCGTGCAATACCTTCTGCTGTAAATGGTCCTCCGGTATGATAAAAATCATCCACCTCTTCAGGTCTTATGACAGGCGGTTTTTTGCCATTGGGGTCATGGAATGTGACACTGGTCTGTTCAATGAACCCTTCTTTGATTATATAGACCTCGGTGACTTTGAGTCGAAATAAAGAGTTATTCCATGTGAAGGTTATTATATCACCGGGCATGGATGATCTTGATACAATCTTTCTCCCGGTTGTATAATCCCTTAGATCAACAACAACGCCATTTGGAGACGCTGAAGATAGACCTGTGGATATTAATATTAAAATGATACCCATTGAGATTATGTGACGAGATTTCATAAAATCTATACACAGTCTTTAACGGTGGGGTAATTTATCCGTCATAACATATGAAGAACCCTGGTGCTAACTCGATTCAAGCTCATAAGACCAGTAATATTTTATACCCTTTTCATTGAGGTATCTTTCTG
>ERZ795045.72-NODE-72-length-124607-cov-10.866489_pt1 | contig 124607 bp, 112 predicted proteins | sample MGYA00375129_ERZ795045 | MGnify/ENA primary metagenome ERZ795045 (study PRJEB30174, sample SAMN05720166) | activated sludge metagenome | isolation source: anaerobic digester from wastewater treatment plant | place: Japan | collected 2015-05-15 ...
TCTCTGAGATGATCGTCGGCAAAGAGCCGTCTATTGACATAAGTGACTTGGATCTTGGGCGTTTTGAAAGAGGAGATCTAAGGGTAGAGCCGTCAGTGGTGTAGAGAACCGGCACAGTATAACAGTATATATATATTATGAGGACGCGGGCATAAACACTCGCGTCTTATTACTTTTTGAGAAGTACCTAATTTAGTTGCCAATTTATCGGTGTAACAAATGTAGTTGTTGAAGGTTAATTACGAATGAGGTCGAAGTATATGTCAGAATGTATGATGACCCGTTAGGCGCAACGCAGGCGATTACAATTTTTAGGGGGGATTGAACTTGCTTGACAATTTGAGCCCGCTACGCAAACCGAACAAACTTACTGAAATTATTACGGACAAGATTCGGGAGATGATTGAAGAGGGTGTGTTAAAACCTGGAGATAAACTTCCAACAGAGAAGGAACTTTGCGAGGGATTCGGAGTAGGACGGTCGTCGGTGCGAGAAGCTCTTCAAGGTCTTGAGTATATGGGTCTTATTGAGTCGAGGCCTGGGGTTGGGCGTTTTTTATCGTCAGATTCTGACGTGTTGCTCAATTCAGAGAACTGGAGGCTTACCCTAGATCAGGCATCTGTTTTTGAACTTATGGAAGCAAGGAGAATATTAGAGGTGAGCGCAGTTGAACTTGCCGCTCAAAGAGCCACCGATGAAGTAATTGCGAACTTAGAGAATATTCTAGATGTAATGAGAGAGGTTATGGACAGCGATATGGATCTTTTCTTCGAGAAGGAGCTGGAGCTACATCTTGCTCTAGCGGCAGCTTGTGAGAATAGCGTATTGACCGAGCTTATCAATTCCCTTATTCGCAAGGTTTCCAAGCACAGCGAGAGATTTTTGAGGACCTTACCTTACACGTTTGAACGAACTGTGGATCAGTTTGACGCCATCATAAAAGCGCTCAAAGAAGGAGATCCTGTGCTCGCGCGGGAGAAAATGGACGAACATCTAGATTTGGTTAGATATGCCTTGGGCAAAGAAAAGGGTCACGAAGAATAATCTTGTACACTGCAAACAAGGGGAACTGAATTCCTCGAAACATAGTGTGGTGTTACAGCGTATTGATGGGGGAGTCAATTTGAGGATAGTTTCTCACCCTGTGCTTCAGGAGATTGAAGACGTCAAATGGGTTGAAATCACTGTGGACGGAAGAAAAATTAGGGCCCGCGAAGGAGAAAGCATAGCTGCGGCAATGCTAGCCGCGAACATTAGAATTGCCAGATATACAAGTGTAAGGTCTGAACCCAGAGGACTATTTTGTGGGATTGGGCAGTGTAGCGATTGTATGATGATAGTAAACGGTGTCCCAAACGTAAAGACATGCGTTACATTGGTGGCTGACGGGATGGTAGTGCAAACTCAGTATGGAACTGAAGGACCAGATTATGAGAACGTATGACGCAGATGTTTGCATTGTAGGTTCTGGTCCTGCAGGACTTGGGGCCGCCATCGAGTTGGCAAAGCACGGTCTGCATGCCTTGGTGGTTGACTCTAACCTCTCAGCGGGCGGACAGTTGATCAAGCAGACTCACAAATTTTTCGGACCAACTGCCCACAGGGGCGGCGTACGAGGCATGGTTATAGCCGACGAACTGTATGCTGAAGCCCTGGATTCCGGGGTTGAGGTCTGGCTTGATTCAGAAGTCTACTCAGTATCTAGTGAAATGCAAGAGCGTATGTCGATCGAGGTTCTAAGAAACGCGCGTAGATCCAATTCTTGCGATACTCTTCCAATCTTTCGATGCGCAATCAAGGCCAAATACCTGGTAATCGCTTCGGGAGCTTCCGAAAAGCCCCTTATGTTTCCCGGATGGACTCTTCCTGGTGTGATGGGTGCAGGAGCTGTTCAGACTGTGATGAATGTGGAAAGAGTGTTACCAGGGGAAAGATTCCTGATTGTAGGTTCCGGCAATGTCGGTCTCATCCTTGCGTATCAACTTCTTCAGGCAGGCGCCAAGATATCTTGCGTTATTGATTCTGCTCCAACTATTGGCGGCTATGCAGTTCATGCTGGTAAAGTACAGAGGGCAGGGGTTCCCTTGATAACACGATGTACGATCGTAAAAGCGTTAGGAGATAACCAAGTTAAAGGCGGGCAGATTGCCAGATTGGACGAAAACTGCCAGATAATAGAAAGCAGTGTGGAAACCGTTGATGTGGATACAATTTGCATAGCAGTTGGGCTGAAACCGTACGCTAGGTTGGCTTCTTTAGCAGGTTGTAAGTTTGGCTATTTCCCTCAATTAGGAGGATGGGTTCCTCTCCATAACGATCGTATGATGACTACCGTGGAAAACGTATATGTAGCTGGGGACGTAGCAGGTGTCGAAGAAGCCGCTATCGCCGAAGATGAAGGGAGGCTGGCTGGTCTTGACATAGTTCTAAAACTTCGTCCTGATGATGTTTGTGTGCGATCCAGGATACATGAGGTACAAGCGAGGCTTTGGGAAAGCAGGCGAGGACCGTTTTCAAGCGATAAGCATCAGGCTAAGAAGGAAATAATAGGGCACTGGCATGGGAATGTAGCCACATAGGTTATAAGCTATGAAGCAGGAGGCGTGAGGAATTGGATGATGATCTTATTGTTTGCAGGTGTGAGGAAGTGACCGTCGGCGACGTCAAAAGAGCAATTGAGCAAGGAGCTTTTGACGTGTCAGGCGTAAAGAGGCGCACTAGGGCTGGGATGGGACAGTGCCAGGGGCGGACATGTGAGACATTGATCAGGGGAATATTGGCGTCAGAATTAAGCAAAAGACCTGATGAATTTCGCCTTGATACAGTTAGACCCCCATTATCCCCTGTTACTTTCAAGACTCTGGCAGGAGGCTATGATGAGTAAGGTATGTGACGTGATAGTAGTAGGCTGCGGGGTAATAGGCGCTGCTATAACTTACTATTTATCGGCATCTGGCATGGAAGTTGTCGCAGTAGAGGAAAATGATGTAGGTTCGGGCACTTCGTCAAGGTGTGACGGAAATGTGCTTGTGATAGACAAAAAGCCAGGGTTTGATTGTGAGTTGGCCCTGAAAAGCCAGGAACTGTTTGAGACTCTTGAGGATGATATTTCCTTCGATGTCGAATACCGGCAACTGGGGAGCGTTCTTGCAGTAGAAACTGAGGCCCAAGCTGAGGGAGCGGCACAGTGGCATTCTGCTATGAGTCGTTCTGGAGTGCGCGTTAAGTACATCGAATCTTCAGACGTTCATGCTCACGAGCCAATGTTGGCCCAAGACATAGTCGGGCTTTTCGAGTGTGCTTCAGATTCGTCTTTGAATCCCATGAATCTAGTGTACGGATATGTATTAGCAGCGCAGAACAACGGCGCAGTCATCAAGACCCGTACTAAAGCAAAACGATTACTGCTTGATACCCAGCACCATATTAAAGGGGTTGAAACTTCTGAGGGTACTATACTAGCACCTTTAGTTGTTATCTCAGCTGGGGTTTGGACCCCACAAATTGTGCGAACTTGTGGAGTGGATGTTCCCATCGTTCCTAGGAAAGGCCATATCATAGTTTCTGAAAGGACATTCAAAGTAGCATCCAGGAAGATTCAAGAATTCGGCTATATAATGGCCAAGTTTGGCGAAGAAGGCCAGCGTGATGTAGAACCTGAAATGGAGAAATACGGAATAGCTATGGTATTTGAACCAACGCCTCATGAGAACTTCCTCATAGGCTCAAGTAGGGAGTTTGCAGGCTTCGACACGACATGTAATATGGAAGTTGTCAGTCTTATGGCAAAGCGTGCTATAAGGTTTTTCCCTTGCATCGAAGATGTGAGAGTTATAAGAACATATGCTGGATTGAGGCCATACACCCAAGACCATAGGCCAATTATTTCAAAAGTAGATCAAGTACCTGGCCTTTACATTGCTTCAGGCCACGAAGGTGATGGAATAGGTTTAGCGCCTATCACCGGTCTCCTTGTTTCCGAAATGTTGTTAGGATGTACCCCTTCTGTACCTCTGGAACCCCTCAGCCTTAACAGGTTTATGTGAAGAAGGAAATGCTAACCCTCATGGTGAATACAGTATGTTGAGACGTATATATCAGACAATCTGATCTGATATGCCAACTGATCACTAGGGGCAGATGCAAACCTAGGCAGAGCCATTTAGTTAGCATATTCAGACGATTTTTAAGGAGGTATCGCGAATTGGATTCTAAACAACACGTTGATCTGGTGGAATTATATAGGGACTTTGACGCAAGGTGTGCTACTTCTCTCGACTTCATAACCAGCGCAAGGGAGTACGAGTTAGAACTGTATGTGCCATCTATAGACACAAGAGACAAGGCGCAACGAGAATTAGAAAGCCTTATGTCTGAAAACCATGGCCTGGAGGCTCCAGATCCAGTTTTCCAATTGCTCAAAGATCATTTTGATGAGTTCATAAAAGGTCAGATTTCTTCGCTTAAGAGGATGTTTGATGCTCCCAGCTCTTTTGTGAGTAGACTATCGAGCAGCATTGATTATTATTCCAGGAAGGATTCGCGGAACAGCGTCGAAAGGGCAAAAATTCTTTTGAGTAGATTGGGCCGTGCCGATGAGATGTGGGCCGGGGTACAGAGGCTTTTGCCTGAAACTCCAATTGACGAGGTGTCGCAGTTAGAGGAGGTTTGTGACACTTTAGCGGTAGTAGCGGAGAAAATGGCGCCGCGGGTTCCCCAATTATACAGTGGACTTACGGAAAACACCATTGCCCAGTTACAGTTCAACTTGGAGCAAGTGTCAAATAAGGCCAGAACATGGGCAGCAGAAGTCCGTGAGTTTGTAGATGAAAACAGGTATCGCCTGGAGGGGCGTAGGCAAGAGATAGAATCAGGTGAAGATCCTATTGAGGCGTATAGACGGCTTCTACTTGACCAATTCGGGGTGGAATTAGATGAGATCCTGAAATGGCACGAAGAAGAAATTGATAAGACTAGGTCAGACATGCTAGAAATCGCAAACAAAATAGACGTGTTAGGAGTTCCGAAGGCGAACTCACCTAAAGATGTAGTAGATATTTTGAACCAGTTCCAAGGCCCTTGCGACACGCCTGATGAAATGTTTGTCAGAATGCGGCAATACTTGGATAGGGCCCAAGAAGCAGCTCGTAAGTATGTGAAGTTACCGAAAGAAAGCGTAGTAGTTGTCCCTACTCCTGACACTCTGGTCAAACATTATCCTTGGGGAGGATATGGTGGAGGATGTCCCAGAAGGCGGCCCCTGCAAGGGGAGACCTTTCTTAACGTTCAAAACTACAAGGCTATAACCGATGGTTGGATTAAGATGAACGCCATACACGAGTGTTATCCTGGTCATCACGTGCAGTGGGTTAGATCAGTTCTAGATCCACTTCCTGAAACTGTGAAGATAGGTGCTCGAGGAGTTCCAAATTCAGAAGGAAGCGCCCATAGATCGGAAAAACTTATGGAGTTTGTTTACGAGGAAGACCCGTTTTATCCCTTATTTGTGGCGTACCGACGCCATCATACGGCGGTAAGGATAAAGGCTGATCTTTGGCTTAGGTATTTTGGACGCTCTTTTGACGAGGTAGTGGATCTTTACGTTGAGGAACTAGCATTTGAGCGGAAAGTGGCAGAAGGGCAGGTGCTGGCTCAAAAACTGATGGCTGGTTACTTTACGTGCTATTATTATGGTATGAAGAAGCTTTTGGACCTTGAATCAGAATTTGGTTACGATGAGAAGAACTTTACCGAAGTAATTTTCTCACTGCCAAGGGTTAGCCTTAGGACCCTGGAAAACTTTTTGAAGATGAGTGACGAGGACAAAAACAGGTTTCTGAATGAATTTCCAAGCAAAGTAACGCTTTAGTAGATTATGAACGTACAGTATTGCAAGGCCGCTGAAAATTAACACGAGAAGGGGATCAAACATGCTAAAACGCAGATGGACTAATCTGTTACAGGCCTTAAAGGCTTCAGAGTTGGCAGGTATTGCAATCATGCCAGGACCCAATATGTTTTACATGACAGGTTTATTCATGGGCTTGTCTGAAAGGCCAACTTTGTTAACAGTACATGAAGAAGGCAAGGCGTCATTAATCATGCCTGTATTAGAAAGCCAAAAAGGCCAGTTAGTTGCTAGAAGGTTGGAAGACAATGGGGTTTCTTTGGATTTTCAAGTATTTTCATATGCTGACGAAGAAGGTCCGGAGCGCGCTTTTGAAGCCGCATTAGGTTCTTCATCTGGCACATGGGCTCTTGAGTTTCGCAGCCTGAGACTTCTCGAGTATTCGCTTATGAAAGGCGTCATGGGTGATTTTCAATGGGTAGATGCAGGTGAAATAATGAAGGAGCTTCGGATGGTCAAAGATGAAGCTGAGCTCAGGAGTATGAAAGAAGCGGCTAGACTCGCTGATCTGGGAGTGGAGGTAGCTAGGAAACTACTTGCTCCTGGAGAACGTGCTAGAGATATAGTGGTCGAGATAGAAAGACAGCTCAAGCTGCAAGGAGCGCAGATGGTGAGCATGTCGTTAGCTACTGGCGCAAATACTGCAATCCCGCACGCAGGTACAAGCACCGATCTTATTGAGGAAGGAGACCTGGCGTGGCTCGATCTTTGCGTGAATGTAGACGGCTATTGGTCTGATATAACCAGGACGTACGCAATTGGTGAGATTTCCGATGAACTCAAACAGATTTATTTGATAGTACTGGAAGCTCAAGAAAATGCCAGGCTTAAAGCGGTACCCGGTATGAGTGGCGCGCAAGTAGATGCTTTAGCCAGGGATGTAATAGCAGCCCGCGGGTATGGAGATTACTTCATTCATAGGACAGGACACGGATTGGGGCTCGAAATTCACGAGGATCCTTATATAGTCGAATCTAATCGCGATCCGTTGCCTATAGGCTCTACCTTCACGATTGAACCTGGCATATATCTGCCTGGCAAGGGCGGCGTTAGGATCGAAGACGATGTAGTGTTAACTCATGCTGGTCTTGAGTGTTTGACAAACTACGAGAGGAATCTGCTCGGCTAGTGAATTTTTTGAAGTGTTGATGTGTGTTAGTCGACTGATGCAAAATAGAGGGCTTAATTCCTTGATAGTTACGATATGTTCGTATGCGGGGTGATCGTTTACGCCATGGAAATTCAGGTTTTGGTGGATGAATTGGCCGCTTTGATCAAAAGACCCATAACTCTTGAGGATGTAAATGGCAACCTAATAGCATATTCTGTGCACGAGGACCCAGTGGATCGGGTGAGGCTGGAAACTCTTTTGAGAAGGGGTCCTTCCAAAGACACCCTTGAGACTTTGATAAAACATGGTGTGTACGAAAAAATCCATTCGTCTCCAGGCGTGGTTCGATTAGGGCCTGTTCCCGAGCTTGGTCTTACCTCAAGGATGGCCATTGCCGTACGTTGTGGACGTAACGTAGTAGGATACCTATGGGTCAAAGATGATGAAAGATCCATAACGCCTCAAGATGAAGCTGCTATCATCAAAACTGCTAGGATGATCGCTAGTAATTTTCCAATAGATGGTTTAGAATCAGAGGTTTTTGAGCCTGAAACTAGGCGTATTGCCTTAGAACTTTTATCTCCTGATGGGAAACTAGATCTCAACGAGTTAAAACAGAAAAGTGAAGGGATCAGATTATCGCCTCCATTTCAGGTGTTGGTGCTACACCATCCGTTGCCCCGTTCCTCCTACTATGCTCAGACGGTGTTGGAGACTGTGGAGGTTTTCTTAAAGAACCACAATGTTAACGCTGTTAGCAGTGAATATAAAGGTGAGGTAGTGATTATCGTATGCGATGAGCCTTGGCACAATGTTAGGGGAATCGCTTTAGACTTGAGCAAATATCTGAGTTCCGTGGGTTTTCGCGAATCCTTGGGCATTGGTGGTTCCTTCACAGATGCGTTGGGCATACCAAAAAGTTATCAGGAGGCTCGTGAGGCAATTCAGGTGGGGGCACAACTGAGACATGCAGATCAGAAGCCTTTTTTCGACTACGGACAGATGGCTTTGTACGATCTGATCCAGTGTATGCGAGACTGCAAGGATCATGGAACGTTTGGAAGAGATATAGTGCAACAGCTGATTCAATACGATAGGATAAATGGTACAGAACTGGTTAAGACCTTAGGCGTAATGCTTGACTACGGTTGGAGGAGGAAAGCAGCCGCTGATTGCCTTAGAATACATCCGAATACTCTAGACTACCGTTTGCGCAAAATTGACGATGTAGTTCAGCGTTCCTTGGATGATCCTAGCGTACGGTTGGCAGTGCACATTTGGGTTAAGGTATTTGGCTATATAGGAGAAATATGGGATGACAACAAATGAAACATAGAGGGAAGGAGAGACTCAAACGACATGGACCAGGTTAGTAAGGACTTCGAAGAATTAAGGTTGATGCAGGAATCTTTATTTCATGAGCTTAGTTCGTTATCAAAGCAGATAGATGATTTAATGTGGTATCAAAAGGTTGGCGATATAGCTTGTGTAGACAAGGTAACTTATATAGGTCCTCCTCCAGCCAATCCTATGGCGCAACCGCCCCAAGATCGGGGTAACCCTTTGAAAATTCCAGCGTATACTTTTGTACCTGTAGACGCAGATCCAGCCGAGAAGTATCCGCTTCTCGTTTTTGTTCACGGGGGCGTCCACTCGAATTTTTCAACTGGTTGCGCAAATGTAATAAGAGAGTTGTTAATGCAAGGCTACGTTATTATCGCTCCCGAGTACAGAGGAAGCACAGGTTATGGCCAACAGTTTTATCGATATATAGATTATGGTGGTTTGGAAAATGAAGACGTTTGGGAAGGCAGAAACTGGATGATAGAGAATAATCCCCTGGTTGACCCTGAAAGGGTAGGCATTATGGGGTGGAGCCACGGTGGAATGATTACTCTGATGAACCTTTTCAACCATCCTGAAGGCTACAAAGTAGGATATGCAGGCGTCCCTGTGAGCGATTTAGTGGCGCGAATGGGGTATAAGACGGAAGGGTACAGGCAAATCTTTTCCGCAAGTTACCATATCGGTAAGACTGCATATGAGGATGTGAATGAGTATCGAAGGCGATCCCCTGCTTGGAATGTAGAAAAGCTGCAGACACCCTTACTTATACACACGACTACCAATGACGAAGATGTAAATGTGCTTGAAGTAGAGCATCTGATAAAGTCGCTTAAGGCATTAGGCAAGGATTTTGAATACAAGATATATGATAATGCTCCAGGCGGTCATCAATTCAACAGGATAGACACTAAATTAGCGAAGGAATCTAGGAGGGAGATATATTCTTTCCTGGCGAGGTACTTACATCCTCCTAAGCCATTTGAATAAATACAGCAAGTTTTAGGGGCCTTTATGCATTTGCGAAGGAGTCAAATTTTATGCTATACTTAGGTGCATAGAGGAGCAACGACGTTTTACACAACGCGGAAATTTGTCGGAGTGGGTTTCGCTGAGCCCACTCTTTGTATGTTATGGGGTGATAAGGATGAGCAGGAAACAATTGCTAGAGAACCTTTTTGAAGCTTTTGAGCCTGTAATAAGGGAGATAGGTCTAGAATTGCTAGACGTAGAACTCACTTCTGATGAGTTTAGGCAGGTTATCTTGCGTGTCACCATTTATTCGCCACAGGGAGTTACGTTAGACGATTGTGTGGCTGTGGAAAAGGTCATAAGCCCCATGCTGGATGAGATGGATCCCATTTCTACCAGTTATAACTTGGAGATTTCTTCTCCTGGGTTGGAGAGAACCCTGAAACGGGATAGAGAATACGAGGTATTTAGCGGACGTCTTTGCAAAGTGAATCTTTATGGTCCTATTGATGGTAAACGAGTATTTGAAGGAAGACTTGTAGGTCTTGATAATTCGCTAGGCGAAGAAGGGGTCGTCTTGATGACAGAAGATGGTCGGGCGTTTCTTCCTAGGGACAAGATAAGCAAGGTTCAGCTGATTTACGAGGAGAACGAATTGTAGGGCCGCGAAAGGAGGGCGGGAAAAATTAACAACGAAATAATTAGTGCTCTTAACCAAATTGAGCGGGAAAGAGGCATACCTAGAGAGGATCTTGTAGAAGCTATGGAAGCTGCGCTTCTATCAGCTTATCGTAAGCACTACGGAACGGCTGAGAACGTTAGAGTTCAGTTTGATTGGGAAACCGGTGATATTAAAGTGTTGTCCCGCCGTCTGGTAGTGGACGAAGTTACAGACCCGCTTAAAGAAGTATCCATAGACGAGGCTCAGACTCGGGACTTGGGTTATCGGCAAGGGGATTGGATAGAGGAAGAAATTCCTGCGCTTGACTTTGGACGTATTGCGGCGCAAACTGCTAAGCAAGTGGTAATGCAAAAGCTTAGAGATATCGAGCGTGATATGGTGTATGAAGAATTTTCCGAACGTCAAGGCGACGTAGTTACAGGTCAAGTTATCCGCGTCGATCGAGGCGTAGTTATTGTGGATCTGGGTAGAGCTGAAGGTTTCATTTTCCCTCAGGAGCAGGTTAAGAACGAACACTATAAGGAGCGGGACAGGATTAAGGCATATGTCCTTGAGGTAAAGAAAACCCCAAAAGGTCCCCAAATATTGCTTTCAAGGACTCATCCAGGTCTTTTGAAGAGACTTTTAGAATTGGAAGTGCCTGAAATTCGTGATGGTGTAGTAGAGATAATGGCTTTGGCCAGAGAACCTGGTTCCAGATCAAAAGTGGCCGTGAAAGCCAATTTGCCTGAAGTGGATGCCCTAGGCGCGTGCGTTGGGCCGCGAGGATCTCGTGTCCAAGTGATAGTCCAGGAACTTAGGGGAGAACGGATTGATATAATAGAATGGAATGAAGACCCTGAAATTTTTGTGGCGAACGCTTTAAGCCCGGCAAGAGTACTAGATGTAGTTCTTGACCACGACAGTAGAATAGCCAGGGTTATAGTTCCTGATAATCAACTTTCTCTTGCTATAGGGCGAGACGGACAGAATGCTAGGTTGGCCGCAAAACTTACAGGTTGGAAAATTGACATAAGGCCAGAGCGAGAGGCTCGTCGGTAAGAGAAAGGTAAGCGTTCCGACATGGTAGGGGGTGGTGTTATGTCGAAAAAGATCCCAATGAGAACTTGTCTCGGGTGTCAGACAGTTAGGCCCAAGAAGGAGATGATCAGAATCGTAAGGACTCCTGACGGGCAAATACAGGTTGACTGTACTGGGAAAAAAGCGGGTCGCGGTGGGTATGTTTGTCCAAATGAAGCCTGTATAGATGAGATGGTTAAGAAAAAAAGATTGAGTAAAACCTTCGGCGTGGAGCCACCCCCTTCAGTAATTGAGGAGTTGAAACGCTACGTGATAGGAGAAACGTTCGAGAATTTAGAGTGAGGAGGTGATTGCGGATGGCGAAACGTATCCGTGTATATGAGCTGGCAAGAGAACTCGGAGTAGATTCAAAAGATATTATCTCCGACTTGAACGAAATGGGCGTGGATGTGAAGAACCATATGGCGGGTTTGGACGAAGATGTAGCTAGCAAAGTTCGAGAGAAAAGGCGTAAGAAGGAAAGAGTATCGCCTGGTGTTGGACAACCAAAGGAATCTGCAGTTAAAGATGGGAAGCCGCAAGCAAAGGAAACGCATGTGCAAAAGCCTGTTGCTAAATCGCCTCCCAAATCTGTTGCGAAGGAGACACCGGACAAAAAACCTGCAGCTAGAAAGCAGCGCGCTCCAAGTTCTGGTGGAAGAACTTCTGCTCAAAGAAAAGGGGCTAAACAAAAGGGCGGACGAAGCAAACCAGAAGCACCTGCAGCAGGAGCTAGGCGAGTTACAATCCAAGGAGAAACTCCAGTGCGGGAACTAGCTAATCTCATTGGAGTGCCTGCAACGACTGTCCTTCGCACGTTGATGAGTTTGGGGGCAATGATAAACATTAATCAGAGCGTACCTGTAGACTTGGCTTGCCAAGTTGCAGAAAAACTCGGTTGTATAGTAACGGTGAAAGAACCAGAGATTTCCGTCGAAGATCAGATTGCACTCGAATTGGCGCGTCCAGATGACCCGGAGAAATCAGAGCCTCGACCGCCTGTGGTTACGGTGATGGGACATGTGGACCACGGTAAGACGTCTCTTTTGGATGCCATTAGAGATACGCAAATTACTGCTAGAGAAGCAGGAGGAATAACGCAACACATAGGAGCCTCTGTGGTAGAACACGAAGGGAACAAGTTGATCTTTTTAGACACTCCTGGCCACGAGGCATTTACCCAGATGAGGGCGAGAGGTGCTCAGATTACAGATATAGCTGTCCTTGTAGTAGCAGCAGACGATGGTGTAATGCCACAGACCATAGAAGCTGCAAACCATGCCAAAGCGGCAGGTGTGCCCATAATTGTCGCGATTAACAAAATAGACAAGCCTGGCGCTAGGGTAGAACGGGTTAAACAACAATTAAGTGAAATCGGGCTGGTTCCGGAAGAATGGGGAGGGGACACAGTAGTTGTAGAGGTCTCTGCCAGAACCAAAGAAGGCATAGACGAACTGCTTGAGATGGTTTCCCTTGTAGCCGAACTAGAAGAGCTTAAAGCCGATCCTACTCGAAGAGCTAGGGGATATATTATCGAATCTAAGATAGATAAAGGACGAGGGCCAGTTGCTTCTGCCATAATAAAATCTGGGGTGCTTAAGGTAGGGCAGGTAATAATAACTGATAGCACTTGGGGACGCATTAGAGCCATGTATGATGGCAAGGGTAATCAAGTTGAAGAAGCAGGTCCATCTACCCCTGTAGAGATAATTGGGTTGGCAGATCTTCCTAACGCAGGAGACACGTTTTTAGTTGTCGATGATGAAAAGACGGCCAAAAACATAGTCCGTGAGCGACAGTTAGCTAAAAGGGAAGAAGTCATGGGGTCTACAAGCAGAATGAGCCTTGAAGAGCTTCTTAAGGCTCAGGAAGAAGAGAAGCGAGAACTCAGACTAGTCGTAAAGAGCGATGTGCAGGGTTCGCTTGAAGCCATTTTGCAGGCGCTTTCTAATATGGAGTCTGATGAAGTTGAGGTCCAGATTATTCACGCGGGCGTAGGAGCTGTGATCGAGTCAGACATAATGCTCGCTAAAGCGTCTGACGCCAAAATCCTGGGTTTTAACGTAAGGCCTGATCCAAATGCTAGAAACGTAGCGGAGACAGAGAATGTGGAAATCAGGACTTACAGAATAATTTACGATCTTATTGAAGATGTGGAGAACATGATTAAGGGCTTGGTGAAGCCAAAGTTTGAAGAAGTCATTCTAGGAAGGGCAGAGGTTAGGGACATTTTTCATGTTCCAAACGCAGGAACAGTGGCAGGTTGCTACGTGCAGAGCGGTAAAGTTGTGCGTAACGCCAATGTACGGCTATTGAGAGATGGAAGAATTGTCTACGAAGGAAAGATATCCTCGCTCAGACGTTTCAAAGACGATGTGAGTGAAGTGGCGCAGGGATATGAATGTGGCATTGGGCTAGATCGTTATCAGGACATAAAGCCTGGAGACGTGCTCGAAGTGTTTGCCGTTAGAGAGGTTAGACCAACCTGAGATTTGTAAGGGCGAGGTTGGGATTATGGTTGTAGGTCAGTGCCTAATAGACATAAGGCTTTACGGTGCAAGATCGTTGAAGGATAAGAGACGTGTCACAAAAAGCCTTATATCGAGGTTGCAGCAAAAGTTCGGCGTTTCTTGCGCAGAGGTAGGAGCCAATGATTCCTGGGGAAGACTTCTTCTAGGTATGGCTGTAGTGACTAATAGCCAAAGTCACGCTCTGCAAATATTGAATAATGCGGTTCTTTGGGTAGAAGATAATATTGATGGAGAGATAGTAGACTTTCAGATTGATATAATAACGTGACTACGGGGGTGTTGCTCGTGGCACAGAGGTCCGATAGGGTAGCGGCATTAATTCGTGAGGTTGTATCAGACCTTATAATGACACGTCTTAAAGATCCGAGAATTGGATTTGCTAGCGTTGTTAGGGTAAGCGTCAACAGAGATCTGTCTCAGGCAAAAGTGTATATTAGCGTATTAGGAACTGAAGAGGAAAAAGAAAAGACCATGGAAGGGCTTAAGAGTGCACAGGGTCTTATAAGGTCGGAAGTTTCCAAGGCTCTAGGTATTAGGCATGCTCCTGAGATAGAGTTTATTCTGGACGATAGCATCGAATACAGTATGCATATTTCCAAATTGCTTTCCGAAATTGAAGAAAAAGAGAAAAAAGCTGAAGATAAAAAGCAGCCTGAATAGAAACGCTTAACGTATAATGTAAGCTTTGGGAGAATAGACTAAAGATGACTATGTCTGTTGCTTGGAGAGAGGAAACAACTCAAATAGGCGAGGTATTGCGGCAAAGTGAGAAAGTATTAATACTTGAGCATGAGAAACCTGACGGGGACAGTATTGGAGCAGGTTTGGGGCTTGCTCTTGGCATGCTGTTTCTTGGGAAAAACGCGATTCTTCTATCGCAGGATCCCCATCCTAGTACGTACGATTTCCTGCCCGGTAGGCACCTGCACATTGTAGTTTCTGACATGAAATCCGAATACGGTCCATTCGACGCCGTGGTGTTTTTGGATTGTGCTGATCGTGCCCGTGCAGGGGCAGCCGTTGAATTTGCCAAAGGGGATATTGTGATCAATATAGATCATCATGTTACCAACTCTATGTTTGGGGACATTAACTTGGTGGATCCAGGAGCTAGTTCTACGTCAGAACTAGTGTTTTATCTACTGAAAACCATGCAGGTTCCGATTACACGGAACATCGCTATTTGTCTTTACACTGGAATAATTAGCGATACCGGCGCTTTCAGATACGAAAACACCACTTCCCGAACGTTCGCAGTTGCCAGTCATTTGGTTGATGCCGGAGCGGATCCGTCAAGAATTGCAAATCAGCTTTACGAGTGCAGAACTGCCTCCTTTCTGTTGCTATTGGGGAAAGCGCTTCAAACCTTATCTTTGCATCACGATGGTAAAGTAGCGTCAGTGGAAATCACGAGAGAAATGATACGCGATGCAGGATCTTCATTTCAGGAAACAGACGGCATTGTTGACTATCCGCGTTCAATAGAAGGGGTAGAGGTTGCTTTGTGTTTTAAAGAGAGGCCAGATGGGATAGGGGTAGATGTGAGTTTCAGGTCTAAATGCAGGGTAGATGTTTCGAAAATTGCCGAGGCCTTAGGCGGTGGGGGACATCCCAGGGCTGCAGGTGCAACTATTACAGGTTCCATGGAGGAAGCCAAGGATAAAGTATTTAGTCTTTTATCAAAGGAACAGATATGAACGGTTTTTTAAATATTGTAAAGACCAAAGGCCCCACATCCCATGATGTGGTGCTTGAAATAAGGCGCATTCTCGACGAGAAAAAAGTGGGACATCTCGGCACTTTGGATCCTATGGCTCGAGGAGTTTTGCCTGTAGCGGTAGGGAATTATACCCGCCTTTCTGAATACCTTATGAACGAAGATAAGGAGTATCTAGCAGAGTTCATGTTTGGCATCACTACCGATACTGGAGACATGGATGGCCAGGTTCTTGCTATGCAGGATTGCAGCGACGTAACTGCATCAGACGTTAAACGGCAATTATCAAAATTTCTCGGGAAAATTAAACAAGTTCCGCCTAATTTTTCTGCAGTGCATGTAGATGGAAGGAGACTTCACAACCTTGCTAGGAAAGGGATTACAGTGGATGTGCCTTCTAGAGATGTTGAGATACATAGTTTTGAAATATTGCATTTTTCCCCGGGTGTTTGTGGTCAAGGTATTTTTTCCATTCACGTGGGATCGGGAACTTACGTGCGTAGTCTTGCCCGAGATCTTGGGGAAGAATTGGGTTGTGGTTGTACAGTTTCTTACCTTCTAAGGACCCGGGTGGGCAATTTTCACCTGAAAGATGCGGTACTTACAGATACTTTAAAAAGGGGCCTTTCTTATGAGAGTGTGGACCGATTCTTTGTCGATCCTAAAGATGCCTTATGGCGTTTTCCATTTGTGGAGATCAGACCTGAGTCGGTTGAGTTGGTAAGACACGGTGCCCCTTTGGAGGTTACCGATTTTGTTGATCCTGAAGGGACCTTAGAGTTAATGAGGAAATCTATGCAGGAGTCAGAAGATGAGAGGCCCATTGTTATTTGTACCTATGAAGATCCCTCTAGTAACGCTTATAAGATTGCTTGTGTACTTTCTCTGGATTGGATTGATAAGTTATCTTTTAGGATGAAGTATGAGAAAGTGCTAGTACAAGGAAGTGATGTTCGCTGAAGACGGTCCTGGATCCAGAAACAGAACTTAAAGGGCAAAAAGTGATCGCGGCAGTAGGAGTTTTTGACGGTGTGCACTTGGGTCATAAAGAACTGTTCAGGACGGCTCTTGATCTCAAAAAAGATACCCAGCTACCAGTTGCTGCTGTTACTTTTAGCCCACATCCCAAAGTGATATTAAATGAAGATAACTGCATTTTTGGTTTGCTAACGCTGGAGGAAGAAAAGAAGGCTCTTTTAGAGGTCATGGGAATTGACTATTATTGGGCAATTCCGTTTTCTCGTGAGGTGGCGAGGCTTTCGCCTGAAGAATTCGTAGATAATTATCTTTGTGCTTATATGGAAACTAAGTATATTGTATGCGGATTTAACTTTACATTCGGTTACAAAGGAGCGGGGACTCCACGGTACTTGAAGAGTATCGAGCGCGATAAGGGTTTTGAGGTTAAGATTGTTCCGCCTTTTGAAATTGAGGGCGAGGTAGTTTCAAGCACAAGAATAAGGGAGCTGATATCAGACGGGGATGTGGAAAGGGCAAATAGGTTTTTGGGACGGCCTTATTGCGTTTACGGCGAAGTCATTAAGGGCAACGGTGTGGGTGGGCAGATTGGTGTGCCTACTTCCAACATTGACTTCTCGCCTAATAAACTGATTCCCCGACGCGGTGTGTATGCTGTTTTCGCCAGACTAGTATGCGGTGAACTTATGCCTGCTGTAGCTAACGTAGGCGTTAGGCCTACTTTTGGAGGCGTTCACACCCGTATGGAAGTGCATATTCCCGGGTTTTCCAAGGAGTTATATGGCGAGAAGATGCAGGTTTTCTTTCTTAAATACCTTAGGGAGGAACAAAAGTTTGCCTCACCGTATTCACTCAAGGAGCAGATACAATCAGACATAGAAGAGGCGCTTTTAGTCTCGAAATCCCAGTTAAGACAAGGGTTTGACCTCGATTCATTTACACTCTTGAGCGCTTATGATAGAATTTTTTTGACCAAATGACCTTGGTACTCGGCCACGCGTATCTCCGGCGCATTGCTGGGTCCAAGGCGTATTTTGAATATATGGAGGTACAGAACATTGACACTTGACAGTGAAAGAAAACGAGAGATTATTGACGAATTTAAACGACATGAGACTGATACTGGTTCCCCAGAAGTTCAGATTGCTCTTTTGACCGAAAGGATTTCTTACTTAACAGAGCACCTTAAAGTTCACAAGAAAGATCATCACAGCCGGAGAGGCCTTCTAAAAATGGTGGGTCAGCGCCGTGCTCTTTTGAACTACCTTGCCCAGGAGTCCCCAGAGCGTTACAGGGAAGTAGTAGAGAAACTTGGTCTGAGGGGTTAGGGGATAACTGAAAGGAAGTGTATTTATTGGAAAGTGTTCGAGAATATTCGATGGAGCTCGGCGGCAAACCTTTGACCTTGCAATTTGGCAAGGTAGCAAAGCAGGCCAACGGCTCGGTACTTGTTAGTTATGGAGATACTATTGTGCTTGTAACTGCAACCGCGTCAAAGGAACCTAGGGAAGGCGTAGATTTTTTCCCCCTTACAGTAGATGTGGAAGAGCGCTTGTATGCTGTAGGTAGGATTCCAGGAAGTTGGGGACGCAGGGAAGGAAGACCTCCGGAGAAGTCAATACTACAAGCAAGGCTTACTGATAGGCCTATAAGGCCTTTATTTCCTACGGGTTTCAGAAATGAAGTTCAAGTTGTTATCATGCCTTTGGCAATTGACCATGACTACTCTGTTGAGATAGCGGGAATGATAGGTGCTTCAGCAGCATTGTGCGTGAGCGATATACCGTTTGAGGGGCCCATAGGAGCCGTAGAAATCGGGTTAGTAGATGGTGCCTTTGTTGTTAACCCTGGCGTAGAGGAAGCGGAAAGAAGCGAACTGAAGCTTACTGTAGCAGGGACCAAAGATGCTGTATTGATGGTAGAGGCAGGGGCAAATGGGGTTTCGGAAGATACGATGGTTGAAGCAATAATGGAAGGCCATAAGGTCATAAAAGAAATTGCAGATTTCCAAGAAACTATAGTAAGGGAAATTGGCAAGCCCAAAATGAAGGCTCCTATTTTTGTGCCAAGCGAGGAGATAAAGACGCAGGTGCAACAATTGGCTGGAGATAAGTTGAACCTTGCTATCAGAATAGAAGAAAAGATTGAGCGAGAAAATGCCATAGACGAGGTGTTGAAGGAAGTTCTAGAAGCTTTGTCAGAAGAATTTCCTGAGCAAGAAAGTGAGATAACCGAGGCTTTTGACGATGTTTTGAAGACTAAAGTAAGGGCAATGATAGTCGATGAGGAAGTAAGACCTGACGGAAGGCGTCCAGATGAGATAAGACCTGTTTCTTGCGAAGTATCAATAATTCCACGGGTTCACGGTTCTGGTTTGTTTACAAGAGGGCAGACTCAGGTGTTGAGTGTGGCAACTCTTGGAGCTACCAGCGACATCCAGGAATTAGATACTACAGGACTAGAGGAGTTCAAGAGATACATCCATCACTACAATTTCCCGCCATTTGCAGTAGGCGAAACCAGACCTTTGCGCGGTCCGGGAAGGAGAGAAATTGGGCATGGAGCTTTGGCTGAGAGAGCTCTATTGCCAGTTTTACCAGAGGAGGAAGATTTCCCATACACGATACGAGTAGTATCTGAAGTGCTTGAATCCAATGGCTCTAGTTCCATGGCATCTGTTTGTGGTAGCACTCTTTCTTTAATGGATGCAGGTGTTCCTATTAAGGAGCCGGTGGCAGGTATTGCCATGGGCTTAGTAAAAGAAGAGGACAAAACCGTCATTCTTACCGATATTCAAGGTATGGAAGATGCCCTAGGCGACATGGATTTTAAAGTGGCAGGGACTGAAAATGGTATCACTGCGTTACAGATGGACATCAAGATTTCAGGCGTGGACCGTGACATTTTAAGCGCTGCTCTTGAAAAGGCAAAGGCGGCCAGGTTATTTGTTCTCGGAAAGATGGCTGAGACTATAGATAAGCCAAGGGATTATTTGTCTCCGTTTGCGCCTCGGATAATTGTGATGCAAATTGACCCAGATAAGATACGTGATGTTATTGGATCCGGAGGGAAGACCATTAACAAAATAACCAATGAGACCGGTGTAAAAATAGATATTGAGCAAGATGGAACCATCTTTATTTCGGCGGCAGATGAAGAGTCTGGGCGCAGGGCAAAAGAGATTATTGAGCAAATCACCCGTGATGTTGAAGTTGGTGAGACCTATTTAGGGAAAGTTACTAGAGTCACTTCTTTTGGCGCTTTCATCGAGGTTTTGCCTGGTAAAGAAGGACTTATGAGGCAAGGTGACGCTGGTGAGGGCGGAATGCCCGAAGTCGGAGATGAAGTAATGGTTAGAGTAACAGAAGTGGATCACCTGGGCAGGATAAATCTGTCAGGTAGGTTAGATGCTCCGAAGAAAGGGTCTTCTAAGGACAAGGGTGGTCAGAACCGTTCCAAAGGAAAACCACGAAATAGCGGAAAGCCGAGAAATTAGCATGCGATTTGGAGTTCACCTTTCAATCCAGGGCGGAGTTTCAAAGATGGCTAAAACTGCTGTCGAACTGGGCTGCGAGACTGTGCAGATTTTTTCTCGTAGCCCCAGGGGCGGTAAGCCCAAGCCTTTAGATCCAGATGACATTTACCAATCAAATGCTTTGCTTGAAGAGAAGGACATAAGACCCCTAGTGATACACGCCCCTTATTTTGTAAATCTGGGATCTACAGAAGTGAATAAGCGTGACTATTCCATAGAAGTTGTGGCCCAAGAGCTAGAGAGGGCCGAAGCATTAGGGGCAAAATTCGTTGTAACTCATGTTGGCCATAAACTTAAAGAAGAAGATGATGAGGCTCGTGAAGCTTTGGAGAGGGTTCTTGACGCCATTAGCGAGGTGCTTTCCATGTATTCCGGACCGGTTAAACTTCTTTTGGAGAACAGTGCAGGGCAAGGTCAAGAAATCGGATGTACTTTCGATGCTCTCGGATTCTTGGTGAAAAGTTTTCCAGATGATAAGGTAGGTGCCTGTTTCGATACTTGTCACGCGTTTGCTCGTGGCTACGATTTGTCCGATGCTGCTGGTGTTGAAAGTGTGTTGGCGTCGTTTGATAATCTTGTAGGTTTGAGAAGGTTGGAAGTTGTGCATCTAAATGACTCTAAACGAGAATTAGGTTCTCGTGTAGACAGGCATTTTCACATTGGGCAGGGATATATAGGTTTAGAAGGATTCAGAGCGGTTATAAGCAGTAAACTACTTCCAGAAGATATGCCTGGCATTATGGAAACGCCTAAAGACAGCGATGACGCGGATAAAATGAACCTAACAACAGTTAAGATGTTGCGTGACTCGGGATAATCTGACACTCAGTATTGTTACTTATTACATAGATTATATATGGTGGGGGAGACATGACTAAAGAGATACGATTGGTTGCTCTAGGTGGCTTAGGTGAAATCGGTAAGAACCTTATGCTGCTTGAATCGGGCAACGATATGATTGCTATAGATTGTGGGATTGCGTTCCCTGGCGATGAAATGCCCGGGGTTGATTTTGTGATACCAGATATTTCTTACATGGTGGAAAGAAAAGATCGCCTTCGGGGGATAGTGCTGACCCATGGTCACGAAGACCACGTTGGAGCATTGCCTTTTGTTTTGAGCAAAGTTAACGTTCCTGTATACGGTACAGGGCTTACATTAGGCCTCGCGCGAAGAAAGATGGATGAGAATTTTGAAGGTGAATTTGACTTTAGAGTGGTTGCTCCACGAGATTGCGTTCAGTTAGGGTCTGTGGAAATAGAATTCTATAGGACAACCCATTCTGTTTCAGATAGCACCGGTTTGATCATTCGCACACCTTGCGGAACCCTGGTTCATACTGGGGATTTCAAACTAGATCAAACTCCAGTAGATGGAGACCCAGTAGATTATCATAGGCTTGCCGAAGTAGGGGAGGAAGGAGTCCTTGCTCTCTTATCAGACAGCACCCATGCAGATAGACCAGGGTATACTTTATCTGAACGAGTGGTAGGCGAAAACCTTTTCCAGGTTTTTTATCGAGCAAAAGGTAGGATTATAGTTACAACTTTTGCGTCCAATATACCAAGGATACAACAAGTGATAGACGCGGCTTACAGACATGGCCGTAAAGTATGCGTGGTTGGCCGCAGTATGGAAAATGTGGTAGAAGTTGCCGTAAATATGGGCTTTCTGCAAGTTCCTATGGGCATCTTGATCGACGTGGACGATTTAGACAAATATCCTGCGTCGCGCCTGGTAATTTTGAGTACTGGAAGTCAGGGCGAGCCTCTTTCGGCCCTTTCTAGGATGTCCCTGGGCGAACACCGCAAAGTGGATATAGCCCCTGGAGACCTGGTTATAATGGCTGCTTCTCCGGTTCCTGGCAATGAGACAACAGTATCGAGGGTCGTAGATAATTTATTTAGGCGTGGAGCTGAGGTGATTTACACTCCGGAATCTGGTGTACATGTGTCGGGCCACGCTAGCCAGGAAGAACTTAAGCTCGTGCTGAATTTGACTAAACCCAAATTCTTCATCCCTGTCCACGGAGAATATAGACATTTGGTAATTCATGGCCAGTTAGCCATTGCCACAGGAGTGCCTCCTTCTAATGTACTCATAGGCGAAAATGGCACTATCTTTAGGCTTACTCCAGATCAGGCTGGAATAGTTGGTACAATTCAGACCAGAGACACGCTTGTAGATGGACTGGGTGTGGGTGATATAGGTGAACGAGTCTTAAGGCAAAGACAGACTCTTGGTGAATCTGGCGCAGTTTTCCTGTCGTGCGTAATCGACAAGAAAACAGGAAAACTTCTTACCAGGCCTGAAGTGAAAAGCGTGGGCCTTGTAGGTTTAGATCATGAGGATGGTATCATGTCAGAAGTTGCCCAAAAAGCGGAGCAGTACTTGTCCGTTTTGCCAAAAAAGGATTTGTTGGACAAGGAATCTGTAGAAGATGGGCTCACTTCTATGCTTAAGCGATTTTTCAAAAACGAACTGGGCAAGAGGCCTTACGTACTTTGTACTATCACTCTTATGTAAGCCTGCGCCATTTACCGATTGAGTTTGCCGAGTTTACCTTAAAGTCAGTTTAGGATGGTTCTAGGTATGGGAGTGCGTTTTATAATCGGGCCGGCAGGCTCAGGAAAGACACAACACATAATAGATTCTGTGTGCGATTACATATTATCGCGGAAAAAGGGGGCTAATTACCCTCCCCTTCTTGTAATTGTTCCGGATCAAACAACGTTTCAAATAGAAACCTCTATTCTCGCTGACGGTAGGGTGAAGGGATTTACAGATCTCCAAGTTTTGGGCTTTAGACGGCTTGCGTTAAAAGTGTTAGAAGATACTGGTGGTTACAACTTCCCGTTTATAACGCCTGTCGGCAGGAGCATGGCGGTTCAAGCCATATTATGGGAATTTCGAAATCACCTAAGTATATACAAGCCGATGGTAGATTATCCAGGCTTTAGAGATACCCTTATTCGGACTTTTTCTGAATTCAGAGCATATGGAGTAAATCCTGAGGAACTGCTGGTTGATACCGAAGAATCTAGGGACCACGCCCCTTTTCTTTCTCAAAAACTTGCAGATATTCACCTAATTTATAGCGAGTATAGGAATTTCATATCAGACAGGTTTCTAGATCCTGACGACTACCTTGAATTGGCTGTGCCACGAATCTGTGAGTCTGACATGGTTAAGGATGCTCTTGTGTGGATAGATGGTTTTTCCGGTTTTACGCCCTTAGAATACCAAGTTATTGGAGAAATAATTGAGAATGCCTTATGTGTCGAGATATGTCTCTGCATGGACCGGGAAGAACTTCAGCATCCTGTTAGGGAAACCAGCTTGTTTCACCCTGTGAGGGAGATTTACGAAAAGATCACAGAGATCTGCCTAGATAGAAACATTCCGATAGAGGGAACAGTTTTTCTAGGTGAAGATGAAGTTTTGCCCAGGTTTGAGCATCCAAGTTTATTGGGAGTTGAGCTTGAATTTAGGAACAAAGACCGTCCTAGGAAAACGGTGAAGAAACAACCACCCGATCAGTTAAGCGATGAGTCTTATGACGAGGGTAGTTTAGGCTTTAGAAGTGAGCAACTAGGCGGCATATTTTTGGTAGAAGCAGTTAATCCCAGGGCCGAAGTAGAATTTGTGGCTCGTGAGATAACGAAGTTGGTACGGGACCAGGAGATTGCATTTAGAGACATAACTTTGGAATTGAGAGATTTAGCCCTCTATGAGGATCTTATTGAAATGGTGTTTAAGGATTACGACATCCCCTTTTTTATTGATAAAAAAACATCGTTGTCACACCATCCGGCGGCAGAACTTATAAGATCTGCGTTTGACGTAGTACTTACAGAGTTTTCATTTGATTCGATTTTCAGGTATTTGAAGACTGATCTCGTGCGCGTCGAAAGAGACCTTGTCGATGAATTGGAAAATTATGTTTTGGCAAAGGGCATACGAGGCGAAGTGTGGATCCAACCGGAGCCTTGGCGATACAAGAAGGGCTTCTTTTCTGATCTTGAAGAGTCCGAGGCTGAGGACCTTGACGAAGAACGGATAGACATGATTAGAAAACAAGCTACAGTAGGACTTTGTGACTTCTACAAGAGATTAAAGGGAATAGATGATTCTTACGAAGACGCCGAAGAGGATGACAGTGTTAGCGGGGGACTTACGGCTCGAGATATCTCTTTAGCAGTTTATGACCTTCTTATGGAATTAGAGGTTCCGAAAACTCTCGAGCGTTGGCAAGAGGAATGTGAGAATTCAGGGGATCTCATGAGCGCTCTCGAGCACGGAGGCGCCTGGGACAAAATAGTTGAGATTTTAGAGCAGTCTATAGAGATTTTAGGCGAGCATCCTTGCGATGTGAGAACATATGCCTCGGTAATCGGTGCAGGTTTAGAGGATATGAGTATAGGTGCGATACCTCCCTCTTTAGATCAAGTTTTGGTGGGAAGTCTGGATAGGACTAGGCAGCCTGAGTGCCATGCGACTTTTCTCTTAGGCGCTATTGAAGGAGAAATTCCAAAAAAACAAGGAGAAGATGGAATTTTCACTGATAAAGATCGAGAGGCTCTTCTTCAAGCCGGCATAGATTTAGAACCTTCATCCAAGATAAAACAGTTTCATGAGCAGTACTTGGTGTACGTGAGTCTTACCAGACCACGAAAAAGGCTGTATGTGTGTTATCCCCTCGGAGATTCGGAAGGTAAGGCCCTTTTCCCTTCGCCAATTGTAAGATGGTTGAGAGACTCAGTGCCTGTCGAGGAAATATCAGTTTCTATTGATCCCCCTGGGATCTATGAGGAAGATATCGATTATCTGGTTCCGGCTACCGTTTGGGGGCTCACAGCCCGTCGCTTGTCTTTATTGCGCCATGGGATTGAGCCTGGAGTTGTATGGCGGGAAGCATACAGATGGATGCTTCAGTCAGACGAGACAGATATGACTAGAAAAATCCTGGGTTCTCTTGGGTTTACTAACAGACTTCCACCGCTAGACCAGGCTTTATCTGAAAAGTTATACGGATCCCCTCTCAGAACTAGCGTGTCTAGGATAGAACGATACCAAATTTGTCCTTTCCAGCACTTTGCCCAATATGGTCTGGGACTTAAAGAGCGTGAGGAGTTTAGCTTAGATCCTGCTAAGGCTGGCACATTCTATCACGAGGCTATGAGGGAATTTGTGAATATAGTGATATCCAGTGACGTTCATGTTTTAGACCTTGAACCATCAGATGCTGTAGATATTATGGATGAAATTGTCAAAGAGATGGTTCCGAGAATCCAAAATGAACTGTTCCTTAGTTCTTTCCGGTATAAACACATCTCTAATTCTTTGGCGTCTACTTTAAAGACGTCTGCTAGGCTCTTTATGGAACATGCAAAAAGGGGCGACTTTGTGCCAATAGCAGTTGAAGTTCCCTTTGGGCTAAGCGATGAAATACCGCCATTACCTCTTAGATTACAAGGAGGTCAGGAGGCGCTGATAAGGGGACTGATAGACAGGGTAGATGCTGCAGCAGTAGGAGAGGATATATATGTTCGCGTAGTGGATTACAAATCGAGCCAGACCAGACTAGATCTTACTGACGTATATTATGGTTTATCTTTACAGCTTCTGGTTTACCTGGCTGTGGCGCTGATTAGGTGGGATGAGATAACAAATAGTTCTCATTTCCTAAATATTCCCGAGATAGCTGGAAAGGTCCCCAGCGCGACTATACTGCCTGCAGGAGCCATGTATCAGCCGATCCAGAATATTTTCATAAGAACTGATGGTCCTTTGGATAAAGATTCAGCGTGGGCAGAGATTCGCAAGAAACTGAGAATGACTGGCATTTTTATGGATGATTTAGAGGTAGTGAGGCTCATGGACAAAACTAGTTCAGCACATTCGGACTTAGTGCAAGTTCAATTCACAAAGTCGGGTTTAGGTGCTAAGTCACCTGTGGTATCGCAAGAAAAAATTGAGGCTTTGCTCAATTTTGCCATTGCCAAAGTAGAAGATACGTGTTCGAAAATAATTTCCGGCAGGATAGATGTACTTCCTTTTTCAAAGAAGCAGCTAAAAGGATGTAGATATTGTCCATTTGGATCTTTCTGTACATTTGACGTCCTGATTGAGGGAAACCAATACAGGGTCCTCAAAGATATTCCAAAAGATGTGATATGGGCTGAAATTAAGAGATACGGTGAAGGAGAGAAGAAGTAGTTGTCATCAGAAAACCTAGATAAGAAGTGGACAGCTGAACAATCTCTGGCCATCGATGTTTATGGTAAGAATATGCTTGTTTCTGCAGCTGCGGGCACAGGCAAAACGGCCGTTCTCGTAGAGAGGATCATTAGGCGGGTCCTTTCTCACGACGAGCCCAGCGATATTGAGCGGCTCTTGGTAGTTACCTTTACTGAAAAAGCTGCGGTGGAAATGAAAGAAAGGATAGGGGAAGCGTTGCAGAAAGCCAGGAAAGAGAACCCCTTAGACGCACGGATCCACCGACAGATTTCTCTTTTGGAAAGAGCTCAAATATCAACTATCCACTCATTTTGTTTATCTATCGTAAAACGATATTTTTATCTTGTGGATCTAGAACCAAGTTTCAGAGTCCTGGATTCCAAGGAAGCAGAACTGCTGCGGATCGAGGCCCTTGACGAAGTTTTTGAGCAGCAATATCACCACGGTACAGGCAATTACCAATTGTTTGCTGATCTTGTAGATATGTACGGTGGTCGGGGAACAGATGAAGATCTGAAAGATACAGTTTTGCGGCTTTACGATTTTTCTAGAACGCAACCTTCTGCCGAAGAGTGGCTTGAAGAAGCGTACAGTTTGTATGAGATGGTTGATAATTTAATTGCTGGCACCGAGTCTTTGGACCATTTGTTGAGCACACAAGATTTAGATATAGCGCTTGCGGGGCTTCCATGGACTGAGGTTCTTTTCGAAGGACTATTGACCGATTTGGATGACGTACTCCTTTACGCTGAGGAGGCAGAGAAACTGTGCTATTTGAACAATGGGCCTCAGCACTATCTCCCTGTGATAAGTGAGGAAGTGGGCTTTTTTACGAGATTAAGGGACAAGGTACAGGAATACAAAAGGGATAGGCATGACGTTCTTATTTCAATTAGGAAGATGGTACAGGGATTCAAATTCAGTGATCTTCCTGGAAAGAGGACCGATGAAGTTGACCCTGAACTTTTGGATAGAACCAAGGAATGCAGAAATAGGTATAAAAAAGGTTTCGAACGTATTAAGAGTAACGTGATTATGAGACCTTCTTTTGACCTTATGAGTGAGATCCAAAAACAGACTCCGTATGTGAGATGTTTGGTAGATATAGTGTATGAGTTAGATGAAAGATACCGGGAGAAGAAAAAGGCGCGAGGTGGCGTAGATTTTTCCGATTTGGAAGTTTACTGTCTCAAGATTCTAAAGCACGAGGACCCAAATCTTGCTGCTGAAATCCAGGACGCTTACGATTACGTTTTCGTTGACGAATACCAAGATACAAATCCAATTCAGGAAGCAATAATTTCCCTGGTGTCCAAAGGCGACAACCTTTTTATGGTTGGCGACATTAAACAAAGCATTTATCGTTTTAGACTTGCCGAACCCAAGATATTTTTGGAGAAATACGAACTGTTTGAGCCCGTTGATCAAAAGGGGAACTTCGATCCAGATGCGTTAGGAGTAAAAGTTGACCTGTCAAACAATTTCAGGAGTAGAAAAGAAGTAATTGATGCAGTAAATTATGTATTTGAAAACATAATGAAGAAAAGCGTGGCCGAAATCGATTACACCGCTGAAAATAGGCTAAACTTGGGAGCTTGGTATCCTGAAATCTCGGAACCAGATCTTCTGATCGCTGAGATACTGCTCGTTGAGAGAGAAGAACAAGCTAAAGAGACGCTACTGCAAGGCGGCAATGAAGGGCTGGAAGAAGGTGATGAAAGCCTAGAGGAGTACGAAGCTTTGGAGAAGGAGGCCCTGGTGATTGCGTCCAAAATAAAAGAATTAGTGGATCCTACCGACCCCTTTCAGGTGTGGGATCCTGAGCAGGGTTGCTTCAGAGATTGCACCTACAAAGATATTGCAATCCTCATGCGATCTACCAGAGACAGGGCCAATGTGATGATAGATATATTTCAAAAATGCGGTATTCCTGTGTATTCTGAATTGGGCACCGGTTATTTCAGAGCTCGTGAAGTAGAAGTTGCATTATCCATCCTTTCTGTGATGGATAATCCCAAGCAAGACATACCATTGGCTTCTGTTTTGCGGTCGCCTGTGGTCGGTCTTTCCCCTAGAGACATTACGATTATACGGGTATTTAATCAAGACGGAGATCTATACGAATCTCTTAAAAGTTTTGCTTTGCTTCATAAAGATTCTGATCCTTATATATTGGACCAATGCCAGGCGTTGGATCTGGATGCCCTGGAAGTCTTAGAGCTGAGCCGGGTTGTTTTTGAGTTCCTTGAGCAACTCGAAATATGGCGCACAATGTTTAGAAGGAGGCCCCTAGCTCACGCGCTGTGGGCTGTGTTGAAAGAAACTGGGTATTATGATTACGTTGGTGGATTGCCGGGTGGCGCTCAAAGGCAGGCCAATCTGAGAGCCCTTGTAGACCGTGCTATGGAGTTCGATAGTTTCGGCCGCCATGGGCTTTTTCGCTTCTTAAGGTTTATAGAAAGAATTCAGGAAACTGAGGGAGACCTAGGGACCGCTAGGGCGTTAGGCGAGAACGAAGATGTGGTGGAAATACTTTCTGTGCATAAATCTAAAGGGTTAGAATTTCCCGTAGTATTTGTCGCTGATCTAGGCAAAATGTTTAACACTGAAAATTTGAGGCACGATATCCTTTTTCACAAGGATCTTGGCATCGGAGCCATGTTTTGCGATCTTGACACTAGGATAAAGTATCCTACTGCAGCTCATCAGGCTAATTATATTCAGATAAAAAAAGATGATCTCGCGGAAGAAATGCGGATTTTATATGTAGCAATGACTAGGGCAAAGGAGAAACTTTATTTGGTTGGTTCCGCTAAAGACTTGGAAAAGAAATTTGAGAAATGGAAGAGGTTAGATCTATTAGGAGCTGAAACATATTTGGATTGGGTTTGCCCTCCGGTTCTCAAAGGCTTGGGTTCAAAAGATATACCCTTCAGAGTTGACTTAATAGGGGTGGAAGGGGGCATACCAGTTCCTGAGCCCTTTGCTAGCGGAGGTTCAGTTTCTTCTCGCCAATGGCATGAAGTAACAAATCTTTTGTCCCCTAGCTGGCCAGTAGATCCTTTAGTCTATTCTGAGGTTCAACGAAGGCTAGAGTGGGAGTATCGGTACAGACCGCTTACTGTTACACCTGCTAAAATGAGCGTAGGAGAACTTAAGTCTAGGCTCGATCTTCAAGACGAAACTTGGCGATTGTTCCCGTCTCCCGACAAAAGACTAGTTCCTTCTGAAGGCAAAATACCTTCGGGAGTTGAAAGAGGCATTGCTGTTCACGCTCTTTTGGCCAGAATGGACTTGAGTAAAGGCAGAAACCAGGATCAAATAGCGGAGGAAGTCCATAGGCTTGCTGGTATGGGTTACCTAGAGAGGGAACACATACTAGCAGAAGACATAGCTAGATTGTGGCGTTTTTTCCAGTCCCCTTTAGGCAAAATCATGACTTCGCTGCCTAACAACGTTAGGCGCGAAACTCCTTTTACCATGAGGCTGGATGTAAAGTTGATGGAGGATAGGTCTAACGCGGGATCTGTTGTTATGCCTGTATTCGACTTAGATTCAAACCTTTATTGTATGGACTCTTGCGGTAGAAGCGATTATATCGTGGTACAAGGGATAATTGACGTTCTGATAAACGATGGTGAGTCCCTTACTATTTTAGACTACAAGACCGACTCAATTACCATGGCTGAATTAGATAGAACTTTAGAAACATATACACCGCAAGTAGCCCTTTACTGTTATGCTGCAGAGATGATCTTTGGATTGCCTGTAGCCTCCGGCTTTATATACTTCCTGACTCTTGAAGAATTGGTAGAAATCGATTGGCGAAATTACCTAAACAGCGTAAGTGGGTTCAAAAACATTTAGAAGGAGGTGAATGTGTGTGTCTGCTAATGTGGGGCCAGAATATCTTGCAGCTCAAAAAAAATATAGAGAAGCAATTACTGATGAAGAGAAACTTGCTGCTCTTGAGGAAATGTTGGCTACTATTCCTAAGCACAAAGCAACCGAAAAAATGCAAGCCAAAATTAAACGAAAAATATCTCAGTTAAAAAAAGAAATGCGATCAGGGAAAAAAGGCCCCAAGCAGCAGCGAGAGTTTTATAGAATAGATAAAGAAGGGGCGGGTCAGGTGGTCCTTGTAGGACCTCCCAATTCTGGCAAGTCATCGATTCTCAAGAGCGTTACCCGGGCGGACCCAGAAATTGCGGAATATCCTTTTACGACTAGAATGCCCCTGCCAGGAATGGCGCGATGGGATAACGTGCAGATTCAACTGGTTGACATGCCCCCAATAGCTCCGGAAAATGCTCGCCCATGGATGTGGGCTACCATACGAATGTCCGATGGTATTTTGCTTGTTTTCGATGCAGGCGACGACGATTTGCTCGATCATGCAGAAAACCTGATATTGTTTATGGACGAGAACAATGTTCGAATTAGGAATCAAGGCGAACTGGAGTTTACTGAAAAGCGGGCGCTGTGCGCAGCTAACAAGTGCGATCTGCCTGGCTCCGAAACCAGGATTGAACTACTGAGAGAAGTGTTACCAGAAGATATTGAAGTCATACCCTGTTCTGCTCTTACAGGAGAAGGACTAAATGAACTTATGTATCATGTATTTTTCGATCTTTTGGGGAAAATTCGGGTTTATACTCATCCACCAGGCAAGAAGCCCGACTTTCACGAACCTTTTATATTGAATAAGGGGTCTACAGTACTCGAAGCGGCTGAAGCTATACATAAGGAAATCGCTGAGAATCTGCGATATGCTAGGGTTTGGGGAAAGGGAGTGTTTGACGGGCAGATGGTTCCAAGAGACCATGTTCTTCACGATGGGGATGTGGTTGTGTTTTATACGTGATTTACGGATGGTCAGAGGAATTAGTACGAGCGAGATTGGAGGAAGTGCAGTGCTTACTGAAGGAGAAAAAAGGAGTCTTGAAACTTTTGTCGGTAAGCCAGTTGACGAAATCGAAACCCCTGCTCTGATAGTGGATCTAGATGCAATGCAGCGCAACATGGATAAAATGATGCGATTTCTGTCAAAAAATGATAAAGGATTGAGGCCCCACGCAAAAACCCATAAGACTCCTGCTATAGCTAGTATGCAGATGCAAAGGGGTGCGGTTGGAATCACATGTGCTACTATAGGTGAAGCTGAGATATTAGCTGATGGCGGTGTTTTTGATATCTTAATAACCAACAGGGTTGTAAGTGAGGGAAAGATCCTAAGAGCAGTTGCCTTGACTAGGAAGACTGATCTTAAGATTGCAGTAGATTCTGAAGAAAACCTAATTGATATCTCTGATCATGCACATAAAAGCGGAGTAGAGATAGGAATTGTGCTCGAGGTAGACATCGGTCATAGACGAGCGGGAGTTCGAACTGTCGAAGAAGCGCTTGAACTTGCCAGGCTTGCGTCTCGTCTTCCTGGGGTAACTTACGAAGGTATTATGGGCTACGAAGGGCATTGTGTTTTTATCGAGTCCTTGGAAGAGCGGAAGAAAGTCTCATCTATTGCATATGACAGACTACTCGAATACAAGGATGAACTTAGTAACGCAGGGTTTTCTCCTAAGATTGTGAGCTCTGGTGGTACAGGAACATATCTGTTAGCAGGAGAACAAAGGGGAATCACTGATATTCAACCAGGTTCATACATCTTCATGGATGCTAGATACGCCAATGTTGAAGGTGTAGAATTCGAGCAATCTTTGACTGTTTTAACTTCCATAGTAAGTCATCCCGAGAAAGATATATATATTTGCGATGCAGGAACAAAATCTATGAGTCAGGAATTTGGTTTGCCCTTGACTCTACCTTCTCTGAATCTAGAAGTTACAAACATGTCAGAGGAGTTCATAACTTTAGTTTCTCGCCCAGATCCTTTAAGGGAGGCAGAAGAGTACCTCGGGAACTTGGATGAATTGTACGGTTCAGCGGGTTTCAAGTTGGGCCTTGGTAGTAAAGTACACTTAATCCCCTCTCACTGTTGTACTACATGTAATCTTCACGATGTTTTGTATGCGACCAGAAATGGTGTGGTCACAAACGTTTGGAGAGTAGCAGGGAGGGGCAGGTTTGCATAGAGGAATTCAGATGTCTGTGTAGAACTTTATTACTGATTGTGACCTGAATTCTCTGATGCGAACCATACTTAAAAGGATTGGCAGATCATCTAAAATCATGCCTCAGAGAAAGGAGTGATCATGAGGACGTAGACAGCATCAAAAAGGAAATTCAAAATAAGGGGGTCAAACAATGTCAAAGTTTGCTTTTCTTGAAGAAGAAATCAAAGCCTTGCATGAGCAAGGGCTATACAATGTGATCAGGACCATAGAAAGTCCACAGGGTGCTTGGTTCGTTGCAGATGGTAAGAAAGTGTTGAACCTATGTTCCAATAACTATCTAGGTTTTGCAGATCACCCTAGGCTTAAAGAAGCGGCGAAAAAGGCTATAGATGAATACGGTGTAGGACCTGGAGCAGTTAGAACTATTGCAGGCACGCAGAAGATCAATTTGGAATTGGAGAAAAAATTGGCAGAGTTTAAACACGCTCCTGCGTGTATTGTGTTCCAAGCAGGGTTTACCGCCAACCTGGCTGTTATTCCTGCTATAACAGGACAGGAGGATTTAATTTTTTCAGATGAGCTAAATCACGCTAGTATTATAGATGGCTGTAGATTGTCCAAGGCTGAGGTGGTAAGGTACGCTCATAACGATGTGAAAGATCTTAGGGATAAGATTGTGGAGAACAAAGATAGAGCCAGAAGAATGCTGATAATAACCGATGGAGTTTTCAGCATGGATGGTGACATTGCTCCTCTACCGCAGATAGTGGAAGTTGCTGATGAATTTGGCGCCATTGTTATGGTGGACGATGCTCATGGAGAAGGCGTCTTAGGAGAAAGCGGAAGGGGAATTGTCAATCACTTTAAACTTGAGGGCAAGGTAGACATAGAAGTGGGTACTTTGTCCAAAGCATTTGGTGTAGCAGGCGGATTCGTGACAGGTCCAGAGATCCTCATTGAGTTTCTGAAACAAAGAGGACGTCCCTTTTTGTTTAGCACTGGGCTGCCTCCTGCTGAGACTGGTGCGGCTATTGCTGCCGTTGATGTTCTTCTCGAAAGCGATGAACTAGTTAAGAAACTTTGGAGCAATGCAGATTATTTCAAAGCGGAAATGAAGGCGGCTGGTTTTGATACTGGGCACAGTGAGACACCTATAACCCCTATAATGCTTGGGGATGCGAAACTTGCTTCTGAGTTTTCCAAGCGTCTTTTTGAGAAAAACGTTTTTGCCCAGTCTATCAGCTATCCTACTGTACCTAGAGGGAAAGCCCGCATACGATGTATGATATCTGCGGCCCATGAAAAAGACGATCTTGATTACGGCGTAGAGAAATTTGTGGAAGTAGGTAAAGAACTGGGAGTTATAAAGTAGAGATAAAGACTCAAAGGTTCTTAGGACTTTCTGAGGAAACAGCTATAGGTTTTGCTGTTTCCTTTTTTTAACTGGGCCGATACTAGGCTTCTATACCTGTGTTTTGCGGCTTAGGATTGCAGCTATTGAAACATCATCTGAGATTTTCTCAGAATAAAGGGTTTGACACACATCGCATAGGTCGCGACACAGGTCTTCGGCAGCATTGAATTTGTGTATTACCCTAGAAATGTAGCTTTCGAGCCTTTCCTGGCCCCATCCGTGGTTCCACAGGACCCCAACGCCTGCATTGATTACCCCGTCAGAAACGAGTATAATCCAACTTCCTTCCTGTATTTGAAAGTGACATTTGTGTATCTGTTTTCCCGAAACATTAAAGGTTTGTCGAGGGATTTCTGTAATTACATCATTCTCGACAATTACGGTTCTGGGGTTATTATATTCGATGATAGAACAAGTGCCATCTGGAAGCACCTGGACTATAGTGAATGTAGAGTATCCTACGTCTGTATTATTGGCCACATCTGGCAGGCTTTTCGCGAGGATTTCTGCAATCCTGTCTAGATCAATTCCTTGGTCTAGCATGTCTAAAGCCGATTTTGCTGTGAGAGAAGAAATGACATTGGCGATAACTCCACTTCCTAATCCGTCGGCTAGAATAACGGTAGTAGAAGACCCAGTGTCGTAAACTTCAATTGTGTCTCCTGAAATTGTTTCACCGGTTTTGGGCACAAGGGATTTTCCTACATCAAATTCTAGATCCAAGATGTTCACCTCCTGGTAACGGAGAAAGAGATAAACTCAAAAGTATTCTATCCCTTATTAGCAAGTGTATAACTAGCAGGTAGAACACGCAACATAGTCCGAGTTAATGCAGGTAAATATCAGTATAAACCGGATAATAACATGACTTTAGCGCGGGGAGTCTGTGGCTTCACCTCCAAATGCTTTGCTGATTCTCTCTCGACTTTCAGGAGAATAGTCATCGAGGATCAGTTTGATCTTCATGTCTGGTTCTTCATAGAGCGATATCTCAACAGGTTTTACTATACCAGGCCCTTCTATTATCCTCACGTAAGGACGAAAGGAAGAGCGGCTGTCTTGTTTGGTTACTACGCCTACATAGTCACCTTCGAAAGATAGGATGGTTCCATTTGGAAACAACGCAACTGTGGAGAAAAGCGTATCAACCAAAGTGCCATCAAATTGGGTGTCTTTTCCCTCAGACATATGAGCGTAAACTAACTCAGGGAAAATAGCCTTTCGGTGTGGCCGGTCAGCAGTCATTGCCTCATAAACATCGGCAACTGCAGTAATTTTGCCTAGATCCGATATTTCTGATGAAGTTAAGTTTCTAGGGTAGCCTGAGCCATCTAGCCGCTCGTGATGCTCGAGGGCGCTTTTAGACGCGTAAGGACTAACCTCAAAACAATCTAAGAGTAATTGCCAGCCTTTTTCGGCATGGGTCTTTATGAGCTCATATTCTTCATTGGTAAGTTTGCCTGGCTTGTTAAGTATTGGTAATGGCATCAAGATTTTGCCCACATCATGCAACATGGCACCTGTGCCAAGTTCGCGCATTTTTGAAGTAGGCCAGTCTAAAGCCCCTGCGATTGCAAGACTTAAAACGCAGACATTGATGCTATGGGTAAACGTGCTTTCATCAAACGAGTGTATGGAATATATACCCATCGAGACTTTGGATTTCCGTTTCAAGTCGAACATGATGGCGTCAACTGCATCGGCAATTTCATACATGTCTGGACTATATCCCCTGACAAGTTTATCTACTGCATTGCCAAGAGCTTTTTCTGCCTGCAGTCTGGTTTCAAAGGTTATGGCATCGTCTAGATCTATGTTATTGGATATTGGATCATTTATGGCCACCCGTGTGTAGCCGTGTGATTGTAAGAGCCTTATAAGCCTTTTATTGAGTTTAGTTCCAGCAGCTAGCAGCAGGCGTCCATCGTCACTATGTATTGGAAGAGCAAGTTCTGTTCCTTCTAGTCCATCTTGTAATTTTGCAACCCTCATTCATGCATGCCCCCAGTTTTGGAAACTACCTACATAGTCTAACATCGTATAAATGAGGTTATAAATGTAGAGACACAAGAAAAATTGCCGGCTATTAAGAAACCGGCAATTTGAAGTCGACTATGAAGACAAAATGTCAATTTTGTTTGCTCGTAGAGAACTCTTCTTTTATAGCGTCCAACAGGTCAGGAGTGCATAGCACATCTATGGTTGTAGCTGCTAACGCTTTGGCTCCATCGAGGATAGCTTTGTGACCCATGGGAGATACAGTGGCTTCTGCAAATTCTCTTGAATGACTGGTTGCAGTCCCAGGTTGGCAAATCCCCATATATGCGTGTATGGAAGGTACAACTTGGCTTACATTACCCATATCTGTGGATCCAGCCCCAGATGTCTCGCCAGGGTCTAATACCTTCCTACCTAGGGATTCGAGATTTCGAGCAAAAACGTTTGCCAGTGTCCTGTTGGTTACCATGTTAGCGTAAGGTTTTGCAGTATATTTGAACTTGACATCGGCTCCTGTGGCCAAAGCGGCTCCTTTAGCGCAGTTTCGCACTTTTTCTTCTATTTCTTTTAGGTAGTCCATCTCTTTAGCCCTTACGTACATCCTTATTTCTGCGTAATCAGGTATTATGTTGGGCGCTTCTCCACCTTTAGTTATAACGCCATGGATCCTTGCATCTTCTTTTAGGTGTTGCCTCAATGCGTTCCATCCATTGAAGGTGAGAATGGCAGCGTCAAGAGCATTTATGCCTTCATATGGAGCCCCTGCCGCGTGTGCGCTTTTCCCGTAGAAACTGATTTCTAAAGCCACTCTCGCATTTGAGGACACCATGACCATGTCGACCTGAGAGGGGTGGATCATCATGGCGGCATCTACGTTATCGAAAACGCCGCATTCTACCATAATGGCTTTGCCGCCTGCATTGTCCACGGCACCTTCTTCCGCAGGTGTTCCTAGAATAAGGATGGTGCCTGGGATTTCATCTATCACCGATGCAAGAGCTGCTCCTGCTCCAACGGCTGCAGTGCCAATGATGTTATGGCCACAACCATGTCCTATACCTGGAAGCGCATCATATTCGGCAAGTATCGCTACAGTTGGACCATGTGCTTTTCCTCGCATAGTAGCCCTAAAACTAGTGGGCATGCCGCATATTCCAGTTTCTACTTCAAACCCGTGCTTCTCAAGGAAATCTGTCAAAAGCCTGGACGATTTGAATTCTTGATGTCCTAGTTCTGGTTCATGGTACATTTGGTCGCTGATAGATATAAGGGTTTCTTCTAGTTGGTCTATTGCATCCATGGCCTTCTTTTTGAGATCTTCCTTGGTAGACAATGGGGACACCTCCTCAATCTATTTTTTCTATTCCGCTCATAAGCCAATTCCGACTTTCACCTTAGCTAGAGTGAAAGTGAGATAATGAAATGGCCACTGGAACGTTTCAGTGGCCATTTGAATTCATGACTCCCTACCACTTATCGTAAGAAAAGAGCTCTTCGGCGTTCTTTCTATTTCTCATGACACCTTCTTTGGCAGGATATCCAACGGGCAGTAGACATACCACGCTGACTTCTTCTGGAATGCCGAGAAGTTCCTTTACTTTATCCTCGGAAAAAGCGCCGATCCAGCAGGTTCCGAGCCCCAAGGAGTGTGCAACTAAAGTCATGTGATCCATAGCTATTGCAACGTCTACGAATGCATATCTTCGTTTTGGATTGAGAGCGCATCCTACTATTACAACTGGAGCCTGACCTACAAAAGCCTGGTTGTTGCAGGCGGGCACCAAATCTTTTCGTAGTTTTTCATCTTGTACCACAACGAATTTATACTCTTGTCTGTTTCCCGCTGAAGGAGCCAATCTTGCAGCTTCAAGTATAGTAGATAGCGCTTCCTCGGGAATTGGCTGGTCTTTGTATTGCCTTATAGAACGCCTTCCTTTAATTGCCTCTAAAACGTCCAAGATATCACCCTCCTAATATGATTTGCGCAACTGTTTTTTGGTTTCGCAAAATGGTTAGCAACACTAAGAATTGTTCTGCATCTTATCGCCATAATCCTTTTCTTAGAGGCACGTTCAAGCTATGGTTTCTCTATGCTTGTTACTTCAAAACCTGCAGATTTGCTCCCTGAAAGCGAGAAGTAGTATATGTTTCCGAACTCGGCATGGATTTCAATAGGCTCACCCGCTGGGAATTCCTGATCATTTTTGAGACCTGCAAAAAATTCGACTCTCATCGTAGACAGGTCTGACTTTTCCGGGAAGTCTTCAGCTATTAGGTCGTGCACGATAATTTCCGACATGGCGAAAGGGATTCCCTCTAGGATGGCTACCCTCCATCCACCGATAGGCGTATTGCTCAAGTAGTATTCACAGTGAATGTAGTAAAGATCATCGTCACAATCATTGATAACGGCGATCACTATGTTATCATCACTGGACATATCTTCCGCAACGTTTTTGTCATTGCGTATGGTAGAGCAACCGATCAGGGAAAAAGTAAAAACTAACAATAATATGAAATATACGATCTTTTTCATTCAGATCGTTACCTCCTAATGCTATCTGTTCCTCAGTTTGCCGTCTGTGCTGATGATCAAAAGCACAGACAGTAGTGCAGGCGAAACACCTTTGTACTACTTCGACTGTGTGATCTTTCGTTGCCGGTGGGTTATTCTCCTCTTGTTGCTTAACCAAGCACTACGTAGTTGAATATTGGGTACTCGCATAAGGAATCTAGCATAGTCTTGTATAGGGCGTATTCAAATATCCTTGATAAGCAAGCTATAGCATGCTAGGATAGTCATACACTTCAAAAGGAGGATCGCTTCCGAAAACATGAACAATCGCTAGTTGAAACCGGACCATACTCATTTAAAGACTCGTCTACTCACTGCGTTTTCGGTGGTAGACGGCTATAGGTTTACTAGTGACGTTTCGGGAGGGATCTGAATTGAGCTTACTACGACTTAACGACATCTCCGTTTCATATAAAGGGACATACGTGCTTGACCAAGTGTCGTGCGTAGTTTCAGAAGGTGACCGCATAGGGATTATTGGCCCCAACGGTTCTGGCAAGTCTACTCTTTTGAAAGTGATCATTGGAGAAATCACGCCCGAGAAGGGGAACCTGGTTTGGAGCAAACAGCCTAGAATAGGTTACGTGCCTCAGACGTTTCCCTGGGAGGATGGAAGCACACCTTTGGATGTTATAGGTATAGGAAATGCAAGCCAACTAGGTAGATTTGGCGTCTCTAGGGAACTGTGGGAACGTAGTTCTTCTTTCCTCAGCGGAGGCGAAAAGACTAGGGTCCTTTTGGCAAAAGCATTTCTTAACTATCCGGATGTCCTCATCCTAGATGAGCCTACCAATCACGTGGATATCGCAGGGATACAGTGGCTCGAGACGATTCTCCAGAGGTACCAGGGGACCGTTTTGGTTTCATCCCACGATCGTTACTTTTTGGATTCGGTGTCCAAGAAGATATGGCTTGTAGAGGGACATTGTCTTAAAGAGTACTCTGGCAACTATTCGTCCTATATGCGAATGAGAAAGGCGGAACTGGCTTACCAGGAAAAAGAGCATGCCAAGTGGCAACGGGAGGTAGAAAACCTAGTCAAAGAAGTGAGAGACAGGCGCCAGTGGTACGATAAAGCTCATAAAGACGCCGGTCAGAATGACTATCTTAGGAGACGAAGTAAAAAGCATGCAAAGCAGTTCAAAGCCAAAGAACGGAGAATAGAGAATCTAATGGAGGAAAAGCCTCAAAAACCGGTTACTAAGAAGCCTATATCTGTAAATCTCGAAGACCGTTCTTATCGAACCAAGACCATCCTAAGGGGAGAAAAACTGTCCTTCAAGTATGAATCTGACTCCCCCTATATTTTCCAAAACGCCGATTTTCGTGTGTCTCCTGGCGAGAAGATTGCCCTCCTAGGTCCCAATGGTAGCGGGAAAACCACGTTGATAAGGCTGTTTGCAGGCGAATTAACACCAACTTCCGGTACCCTATATGTGAACCCAAACATCCAAATCGGTTATTTGTCTCAGATGTTAGAAGGGCTTGATGGTGTCTGTAGCGCTGCCGAAAACGTGTCAAAAAAGACGGGTCGGACAGTCTCCGATGCTAGGAATATTTTAGGGTATTTGGGCATATCAGGTGAAAAACAGATTTTGCCTTTGTCCAGTCTTAGCATGGGGGAACGTTCCAGAGTAGCATTGGCTTGTTTGACCTTTGCTCCGTATGATCTTTTGCTTTTGGACGAGCCTACCAATCATTTGGATTTGATAGCTAGGGAGGGAGTCGAGGAGGCTCTAGACTCATTTCCTGGGGCGGTAATCGTATCTACCCATGATCGCTTCTTGGCAAACAGACTTTCTTCTTCCATATGGTATCTTGAAGACAGGACTTTGGAAACTTACAAGGGGACTTATCAAGAGTTTCAGACTTGGCGACTTTCTCGGGATAAGACTGATGATAAAGGGCAAAAGGCTACGTACGATAGGACAGGAGAAGATCTGAAAGCACAGGAGCTGGCCGCTAGATTGAAGATTGCAGAAATTGTATCTAAACTGTATGGAACACTGGATCCTGTAGAAAAGGCTGCATTGGAAAAAGAGTACCAAGAAGCCCTGAAAGCACTTCAAGCCCTAATAAAGGATTGAGTTTCGGGCAGTTTGTCTTGTTACTAGTTTCGCCCGGTGATAGATTTTATTTGGAGCAGAAGGCAGAAGAAGTTTTTTGTGAGAGGTGACAATGTTGCCAGATGGCAGGAGAAGAATAACCCAAAAAGATGATGCAGATAGTTTCATTGAATCTTCAATTTCCGAGATAAGGGAAATTATCGGTGATTCCTCAGCGATAGTCGGAGTTTCAGGGGGCGTTGACTCGACTGTAGCCGCAGTACTAGTTCATAGGGCCATAGGAAACAGGCTACACCCAATCATGGTAGACCATGGATTATTGCGCCACAGAGAAGTCGAGTCGGTTGTGGAGCCCTTGCGAGAATTAGGTATAGATGTTTCGGTAGTTAACGCCCAAGACCGATTTCTAAGCAAACTTTCAGGTGTAACCGATCCTGAATTAAAAAGAAAGATTATAGGCGAAGAATTTATCAGGGTTTTCGAGGATGAAGCGAGAAAGTATAAAGATGTCAGCTTTTTGGTTCAGGGAACTATATACCCTGATGTAATCGAATCAGGACGACAGGGAGATGAAAAAAGCGGGCACCTGGTGAAGACCCATCATAACGTAGGTGGGTTGCCTGAGGACATCCAATTTGAACTAGTAGAGCCTTTAAGGGATTTGTACAAAGATGAAGTGAAGATAGTAGGTGAGTGTCTAGGGGTGCCGAAAGATCTTCTATTCAGGCACGCTTTCCCTGGTCCTGGGTTAGCAGTTCGAGTCTTGGGAGAAGTGACTCGTGAAAAATTAGAGATTGTGCGTAGGGCCCAGCACGTGCTTGACCAGGAGATTAAACACGCAGGATGGTACGATAAGTTATGGCAGTGTTTTTGCGTTTTGCCCGATGTGAAAACTGTGGGAGTACGAGACGGAAGTCGCACCTACGGTTACATGATTGGCATAAGAGCGGTGATCTCATCAGATGCCATGACAGCCCAGTGGGCCCCCATCCCCTACGACTTGTTAGACTCTATAGCTACCAAAATCATTGACGAAGTAGAGCAAGTAAACAGGGTAGTTTACGACATAACATCCAAACCCCCGGCTACCATCGAGTGGGAATGAAGCAAAAGAAGCAAAGGGGACGGGGGTATTTGCTTCAGAAAGGTGAGGATTTTCTATGATTGCCCGATATACCAGACCGGAGATGGCACGCATTTGGAGCGAGGAGAACAAGTTCCAACGATGGCTTGAAATTGAAATACTTGCCCTTGAAGCGTGGGAGATTCTAAGTAAGGTACCTTCTGGTACTGCTCAAATAGTCAGACAAAGAGCCAAAGTCGACCCTGAAAGAATTCAGGAAATAGAGGCCGAAGTGCGTCACGATGTAATTGCTTTTGTGACCCAGGTAGCAGAAACAGTTGGGGAAGAAGGGAAGTATATCCACTACGGACTCACATCCTATGACGTGGTAGATACAGCCCTTTCTTCACTTATGAAAGAGTCCCTAAGCATAGTCTTAAATGACATAGACGAACTGCTAGATGTCTTGGGTGCTATGTCCCTGGAATACAAAGATACACCTATGGTAGCCAGGACTCACGGAGTGCATGCAGAACCCACAACTTTCGGACTTGTAATTGCACTTTGGTACGAAGAGATGAAAAGAAACCGCCAGCGGATTCAAGATGCGATTTCCCAAATATCAGTTGGCAAGATGTCCGGTGCTGTGGGAACGTATGCCCACGTGGATCCTTTTGTAGAGAAATACGTTTGTGAAAAACTAGGGTTAGAGCTTGCCCCCATATCTAACCAGATAATCCAAAGAGATAGACATGCCTTTGCACTTTCAAATCTAGCTATTGTGGCAGGAACTCTAGAGAAGATGGCAACTGACCTAAGGACTTGTGCGAGAACTGAAATAAGAGAGGTGGAGGAACCTTTTGTGTCGGGGCAAAAAGGGTCTTCTGCCATGCCCCACAAAAAGAATCCCGTGGGGCTAGAACAGATATGTGGCATGTCTAGGCTCATGAGAAGTTATGCCCTAGCGGCACTAGAGAATATTAATTTGTGGGATCAAAGGGACATATCCAATTCATCAGTAGAGCGCATAATAATACCCGATTCTATAACGCTCATGAACTACATGCTAAATCGCATGACGGGAATTCTCAAAGGGTTAAAAGTGTATCCTGATAGGATGCTTGCTAATCTGAACCTCACAGGGGGTTTGATTTTTTCCGAAGAGGTGCTTTTGAAACTAGTTTCAAAAGGGCTGACCCGAGAAGAGGCATACGAAAAGGTCCAATCTCATGCGATGGCCGCGTGGGAAGGACCGCCTACGTTCAAAGAAAGAGTGACGAAAGATCCTGAGTTTTTGAAGTTGTGTAGTTCTGAGGAACTTGAATCGTGTTTTGACGTAACAGATACCCTTTCAAATGTAGATTACATCTTTAAAAGAATTGGCCTCGTATAGAATTACGCGTTAAAAGATAAACTAGTTCAGGGATTGAGGTGCTTTTTATGACTGATAAGTACAAGAATTCAGAAGTCGTAACTCCCGAAGTGTGGAGACAGATGGGGCTTAGAGACGATGAGTACAAGCTCATTGTGGAAAAGTTGGGTAGAGAACCTAATTACACAGAACTGGGATTGTTTTCAGTTCTGTGGTCTGAGCACTGTGGCTACAAACATTCAAAAAACCTATTAAAAACCCTGCCGACAGAGGGACCTTACGTACTGGTAGGCCCAGGGGAAAACGCTGGCGTAGTTGACATCGGTGACGGACTAGCTGCGGCGTTCAAAATCGAGTCCCACAATCATCCATGCGCAGTTGAACCGTATCATGGTGCAGCCACAGGGGTAGGCGGCATCGTAAGAGATGTGCTGGCCATGGGAGCTCGGCCTGCAGGCGTTGCGGGTACCGTGAGATTCGGTCCTCTTTCTAGCGAAAGGAACAGGTTTTTGTGTTCGCAAGTATCGGCTGGTATGATGGATTATCTCAGGACACTGGGTATTCCAGCCCTATGGTTAGATGCGTTCTTTGCAGAACCCTATAGCCAAAACCCTTTGTGCAATGTTATGTGCGTAGGGCTTATGAAGGTTTCTCATATTCACAGAGGTCAAGCTGCAGGTATAGGTAATATTGTGATGATTGCAGGCAATCCTACCGGACGAGATGGTATACACGGATGCACCTTTGCTTCAGAAGAAATCGCTGAGGCTCTGGAAACCAAACCGCCTACGGTTGAAGGCGATCCGGAAGTAGAGAGACGGCTTATCGAAGCTTGCCTCGAAATGATGCTGAGCGGAGCAATCGTGGGGATACAAGACATGGGGGCAGCTGGAATAGCGTCTTCTGCAGCAGAAACGGCTGCAAGGGCTGGAACTGGTATCTCAATTGAAATTACAAAGGTGCCAGTTAGAGAAGAAGGGATGACCCCTTATGAAATACTTTTATCTGAGACTCAAGAACGAATGCTCCTAATCGTTGAACGAGGCAAGGTAGAAATGGTGAAGCGCATTGCAGATAAATGGGGCATCCAAGCTAGTGAAATAGGCGTGGTGACCGATACAGGTAATTTGGAGGTTACTGAAAACGGAGAGAAGGTAGCGCAAGTTCCAGCTGAGATTCTAACCGATGCTCCGTTATATGATCCTGAATATCGTGAGCCCACATATCTTTTAGAAACCAGGGAGTTTTCGGCCAAATCGATTCCTGTGCCTTCCTTGGATGAAATTAACCAGATTTTGCTTCGGCTCCTCGAATCGCCCAATATCGTCTCAAAAGATGTCTTGCTCACTTGTTCTCAAGAAACCTCTCAGGAATTAGAGACAGACCAGGCTTTCCACAATTTGAATCCCAAATCTCTGAAACTGGAGGAAGCGGGGCCAGTTTGGCAAGTGTCGGGCACAGACAAAGGGCTTTCAGTGGTTACAGGTGTAAATGGCAGGCTAGTTTATCTTGATCCTAGAGCAGGTACTCAATGGGCAGTTTGGGATGTTTTGTGCAAAGTGGCAGCTACAGGCGCTGTTCCTCTTGGGATAAGCAACTGCCTAAACTTTGGTAATCCCGAGAACCCGGAGATATTCTGGCAGCTAAAAGAGTCTGTTGAAGGAATGGCAGAAGCATGTAGCGAGCTGGGAGTACCGGTAACAGGAGGAAACGTCAGTTTGTACAATGAAACCGGGGGCGTTTCTGTATATCCTACGCCTACCATAGGCGCTGTGGGCGTGATTAGTCATGTTGATAAAGCAATTTCTCCTGGCTTTAAACAGCCCGGACATAAAATTGGGTTGATTGGTAAACTTTCAGGTGACGAAGACTCTATCTGCGGTTCAGAGTATCTTGAGAGGATACACGGAGTTGTAGCGGGTAACGTGAGATATCCAGACCTTAACCTTGCAAAGGCAATAATTGACGTGCTTATTGATTGCTCACAAAAGGGTTTACTGAGTTCTGCCCAGCCTGGGTCCTTAGGTGGATTTGGTACTGCTATAGCGTTGTCTTGCATTTTTGGCGCAGAAGGTGCAAAAGGAGCGAAGATAAACGTTGAGCCCATGAGATGGATGTTAGATACCCGTCACCGTATTGATTCGGTACTTTTTGGCGAATGCAATCCTTTGGTAGTAGTTAGCTTTGATGTAAAATGCGAAGATGCGATTTCTGAGTTGTGTAACGTCAAGGGTGTGCCATTTACAGTAGTAGGAGAGGTTGTACCAGACAGGTTTACTTTAGATATGTGCGTAAGGTGCGGGGAAGCGAAGGTGATAGATGTTTCTTACGCAGAAATGGCTCATGCGTATCATGGTGCAATGCCGCGAGCTCTAGGTTTCCACGATGAAGGTACCCGGTAAAAGTGGCAGACCATAACGAAATACAGTCGTAATTGAATAACGAAGCAAGGTAACGAAGTGAAATAGTAAGGCTGATAGTGCCGCATGGCAGAGGAGGTACGTTTGTTGCTTAGATTAGAAGGAGTATCCAAAACGTACGGAAGCGGTGTAAGAGCGGTAGACGGTTTGGATTTACAGGTGCAACCAGGGGAGATATTTGGTTTCTTAGGACCAAATGGAGCCGGGAAAAGCACTACCATCAAAATGATAGTTGGGATCCTAACTCCCGACGAAGGTTCCATCGAAGTTGATGGAATTGATGCACTTGAGCAGCCTATAGAAGCGAAAAGACGGTTAGGATACGTCCCTGACGAAGCTCAACTTTGGGAGAAAATAACGGGCCTGGAATACCTGAGTTTCTTGTGCGATGTTTATGGAGTGCCCTACGAGGAAAGAAGGTTGCGCGCATTGGAACTTCTCGAGACCTTTGAGATGCTCCAAGCGGTCAACGAACCAATCGGCACATATTCTCGAGGTATGCGTCAAAAGATAGCGGTTATAGGTTCTCTTATGCACCGACCCAAGATTTGGATCTTGGACGAGCCAATGGTTGGCCTAGACCCAAGGTCTTCTTTCATGCTCAAAGAAATGATGCGTTCCCATACGGAACAAGGAGGCTCCGTATTTTTTTCAACCCACGTTTTGGAAGTTGCTGAGAGGCTTTGCGATAGAGTAGGTATTATTCACAAAGGTAAACTCCTCACTGTGAATACAGTTGAAGAAATGAAACATCTTTTTGCTCAGGAAGGTGATAAATCTTTGGAAGAGATTTTCTTGCTTATTACCGAAGCCCAGCTTCCAGAAGAGCAATTGGCTTCTTTGGCAAGGTAACCATGAAGGTCTCTACACTGGAAACATTACAGAGGGGGCAAAGAGATGTCTAACAGTTCAGAAAGCCTGAACTTTCCCAGAGCCAGAAAGCCATTTTCTTCTTTGTTGAAACTTCAGTTCAAGGTGAGTTATAGCCTATCTGGAACAGCAGAAAGAATGGGGCTAGGTTCAAAGAAGAAAGTAGTATTATATCTTTATTTCGGTTTGTTGGCATTGGCCCTAATTCCTTTTATGGGAGTTTTATTTAAATTTTCTAACGCGTTGTCTGAGGCGTTCGTCGGTATGGGACAGCCGGGATTCGTAGTGATTTTAGCAATTATGTCTGGACAGGTAATGGTGATCTTTTTTGGCTTCAGCCAACTGATGTCAGCTTTATACGATAGCAGCGACCTAGAAACTCTCAGGGCTCTGCCTCTACCTCCATGGCAAATAATGGCGTCTAAGATATCGGTAGCATACTTTACTGAACTGCTAGGGGTTATCATGTTTGCGGGCCCATTCTTTCTTAGCTTAGGGATTCATCTGAAAGATATGTCCTATTGGGTTCCTGGTGTTTTCACCCTGCTTTTGATCCCTTGTATACCAATAGCAATTTCTGTGCTTATCATAGCGATTCTCATGAAGTTCACGGCCCGTTCGCCCAAGAAAGATTGGATTCGGGTGCTATCGGGTCTGGTCGTTTTTGCGTTCATTATGGTATTTAACTATTTGAACATCAATATGACTCAATACGGCCCTGAACAGTTTGTTCAATTGCTTATGGAAAATAACGGGCTTGTCGCAGCTGCAAGTAAGTTCTATCCCATCCTTAAGTGGGGCGCTTGGGCGCTTACTGGTACATCTTTGAGCCAAAAGGTACTAGGCTTTTTGCTCTATGCAGGGGTATCTATAGGTGTCCTTGTCTTGGTTGTATCGTTTTCCCAGAGGTGGTTCTTTGAAGGCGCAACTACGGGAACAGTATCGGTCAAGAAAAAAGAACGGGTAACGGTAGAACAACAAGAGGGGGAATTAGCGTGGCCAAAGGCAAAGAGTGCCTTCGAAGCCATGCTTGTAAAGGAACATAGACTTCTTGTACGAAATCCGACTTATCTTATGACCGCTCTTATGAATCTTATGATACTACCCATAATATTGGTTTTCGGCTATATAGGCGGCGGAGGAGATTTAGGGGAGTCTTTAGCCGCAATAACTGGCATCCCTGGAGTACTAGACATAGCTTTGCTTATATTAGTCGGAATACATGGGGCAATAACTGCGATGAGTCAGATTTCGTCATCGGCAGTTTCCAGGGAGGGACAAACATTTTGGATTAGCAAAATAATCCCTGTATCACCTGTAATTCAAGTTAGAGCCAAGCTTGTTTACAGCATTCTGTTTTCATGCATTCAGCTTCTTATACTAGTTGTCATTGGAGTTATAGCTCTTAAACTTGATGTTTTTCGGATCCTAATCCTCTTGTTCCTCGGCGTGTTAGTCTCAGTTCCTGTAAACGCTATCTGTTTGCTATACGACGTATCCTTCGCTAAACTGGATTGGACCGATCCACAGCAGGCAATGAAGGGGAACTTTGGAACCATGGTGGCTTGGTTATTGAGTCTACTGTACGTAGCTGCACTGGGCGGGATTGTATACAGCCTTATACGCTGGGGAGTCGCCTATTCTTGGATTTATTGTGTATCAGGAGCCATAATATTAGCATCTGCTTATGCTTTTATTCGGTGGCTAGATAATGTTGCCGAGCGGAGATATGCTGAAATCTAGAAGCGCATATACTTGAGAGGGGACTAGAAGGCGTGCGAAACAAAGAAGACGAGGTTTTGCGGCTTGCTGAGAAGATAGAACCAGCAATCATAGGTTGGCGCAGGGCAATTCACCGATATCCGGAAATGGGGATGGATACTCCAAGGACCGCTGCTTTCATAGAAGAAGAGCTTAGGAACATGGGAATAGAAGTTAGATGTATCGCCGGATGTGGCGTAATTGGCACTTTAAGAGGCGCATGCGAAGGCAAAACCATGGCGATTAGAGCAGACATCGATGGGTTACCGATAACCGAAGAAACAGGACTTCCTTTTGCTTCAGAGATACCAGGTAGAATGCATGCATGCGGCCATGATGCTCATGCCGCCATAGTATTAGGAGCTGCAATGATCCTCTCGCAGTTGAAAAAAGACTTAAAAGGAAACGTTCGTTTTATATTTCAACCGGGTGAGGAAAGTTCAGGGGGAGCGCGGGTCATGATAGAAGAAGGCGCTTTAGAAGATCCAAAGGTAGACGCAATAATAGCTGGTCATGTAGGAACGCTTTGGCCATTGGAATCAGGGCAGTTTGGTTTCAAGTGTGGGCCCTTTATGGCGGCATCTGACTCTTTTACCATTACCGTGAAAGGCAAAGGAGGACATGGTGCTACCCCTGAGCAATGCGTTGATCCAATAGTGGTCGCTGCACAGATCATCCTTTCTATGCAGGCAATCGTTTCGAGGGAAACAAAGCCCGTAGAACCTGCCGTGGTGACCGTAGGACAAGTTGCGGCTGGTTCAGCCCACAACATAATCCCTGAGAAGTGTGTTCTCAGGGGTACAGTTAGGTACTTTGACAAGGGGCCTGAGCAGTTTCTGCCTAGACGAATTGAAGAGATCGCGGTAGGGATAGCAAGGGCAATGAGAGCCGATGCAGATGTGGAGTATAATCTGGGCTACAGACCTGTCATAAACGACGAGGAGATCACACAGTTTTTAAAAGAATCTGCACGCACAATAGTAGGTCCCGAAAAAGTAGTGGATATTCAAGAGCCTACAATGGGAGCAGAAGATATGTCGTATTACTTGGAGAAGGTGCCTGGGACGTTCATCGGTATTGGCACTGCAAACAAGGAAAAAGGTACGGCGTATCCCAACCATCATCCCAAGTTTGATGTAGATGAAGATGTGCTTCACATTGCTTCAGCGGTGTTTGCTAGGGCTTGCATAGACTATCTAAGCCGTAATTAGCAGTTGGAGTATAGAGAGGAGCGGTTTGCTGAAACAAACCGCTCCTCATACACGTTAGGTATTTGAGACAGTCTAATGTTAGGACAAAAAGCCTGAATATCGTCCGATAATCTCCATAAGCGCGAAAAGGCCCTTAATCGCTAGTCTCATTTTTTCTTCAATGATGTTTCCTTCCTCATCGCAAGTACCCTGTCCAGGGGAGATGAAAATGTTCGCATCATATGAGATAGTTGCGATTATACCCATCTGGCTGCATCCTACTTGTAGCAAATGGGAGCCTGCGTACATATCTTCAATTGAGAATATTGGGAAGCCCATTTGGTCTTTCCAGGTGTCTTCGTAGTTGATCTCAACAGTCGAAGAATTGTACGACTTGCTAATCTTTAACCCTTGCTTAAGTTTGGGGTTAGCCTTTTCAACCTCAGACGTAACGATCTCATAAAGCTGGTCGACCTGCTTGGTATAGATCTCAGGGTTATCTCTCAAATCTTTAAGTACAGCAACTTGTGTCAGAAGTGCTTCTTTGCCCGGATCAAGGGTTACGTAAGCGGCTTTTCCATAAGAAGCGGTTGTACCATATCTGTCTCCATGCATACCGAGAGCCCGCCTTATAGGTACCATAACATCCTCGCGACCGATGATAAGGCCTGAAGTTCCAGAACCTGTAGCCTTGTCCATGCTGTATATGAGCACGTCTGCCCCTGTCTTGCGGGGGTCATGCCCTATGAAGGGAAGTCCCCAGGCGTTGTCGACTACATATGGAACATTGAATTCTTTGGCTAGTTCTCCAATGCCTTTTTGAAGGACAGGTGTGCCTTCTGCATCTTTTTCTCCATAACCATATCCAGGAGTGTCATAGCCGAGAGAAGTAAATCCTGTTAGGTAGGGTGCGTGAGTTTCTGCAACAATTGCGATACTCTCTAGCGACGCCTCCGGGTCTACTTCAGTAAGGAGCGGGACTGGATGATATTTAATGCCGTGATTTGGATATTTAGCGCCTTCTAAGGGCACGATGACTACATCCAAGTTGTCCAGACGTTTGCCTGAGAACCCCAATTCGCCTGCAGTGGCGCCCCTATCTGCCAAAATCTCCTTGTACTTTGCTGGGAACGGTCTACCGTAACCTGCCTGGTGGTGCATATGTTTCTCCAAAGGGGCAATGTATCTGGCGCGATATTTATCACCACGGCCAGTAAGTGGTGGCGAGAACAATGTGTCAAATGTTACCCAGAGTCCACCTTCGCAGGTGCTTACTGGGCATGCATCGTATTCATCACCGTACACGTCTTTAACAATTTCCCTGATTTCCTCGACTAGATTTACCAGAGGTACTACCTTCTTTTCCCCTTCTACAATCGCGTTGATTATATTTTTCCGCATTGGCGCAGGGCATCCGGAGATGGCTCCTGTTAAGCCTATTTGTCCCTTTAACTCGCCGATGCCAAGTTCGTCTGATACTTGTTTTGCTTCTTCATAGATTTTCTGGGTGTTTTGCTGCAAATGCTTATACATTTGGAACTTGTACTTGAAACTAGACATGAGATTAGTCCTCCTTTGTTTTGTGAGAGTTTTGGTTGTGTGCCGTCGTGTTCCTATTGGGTGTGAAAAACACGGGGGTACCGACGGTTAATCCTAAATCTTCGCCTGAGATCGGCTCGCCGTTTATGACGATGTTAATGTGGTTCGGAAAGTGAGCCATGTCATAACCGGCAATGCTTCCTAGAAACCTGTTTCCTGCAAACACCGAATCTTCACTTAGCAAAACCCCACCGCTCAGGAATTCCACGAAACCTACATAAGCTATCCGTTGTACGTTTTCACCGGGAGAAGATTCCTCGTCGGTGACAATTATTTCGTGGATTTCTCCTTGTTTGACGACCCTAGATGGTTGAGGGATAAGCTCGAGGTTGCGATTTTCCAGTTCCCCGCGGAGAACCGCTACAATTCTTGCTGATACAATGGTTTTGTCTGCATAGTAGTTTGTGGTAACAAGTTTTCTCGTGTACGGATCTTGTTCTGACATATTTATCACTCCTCATCACCGATGAGCAGGTTCAGTTTATCACAACATGAGGAAAGGGACAACCTATTATTTCGCGTCTTTTGCATATTTGGGCGATAGTCTTGCAAATAACAGTTAATTTCCTTTGGATATATTCCGATAAATAAAGAAAAGGATTACCTATTTTTAAGATGATTTTCATTTGTTTTTATCGTGTGGACCTAAACGTACAGGTGAGACTAATGAGAACGGGGGAACTTAAATGGAGCAGAGTTTTGACGGGGAGACGCTGGGGTTGGCATGGGTTGAGCAAGGCTTGATAAAGGTGAAAGATCCTAGTCCCGGCTCTAGACCTGCTACCATCAAGCCTACACATGGAGTAGAGGTTGTTATCTCTGGGAACGTGGTAGACGGTGAAGCGCAAGTGTTTGAATCTTCGGAGATAACCGTAATCCCCCTAAACAAGGATCCAGTGTATTCGTATAAGATTCAAATAGCTAACGATGGACTTGAAGCTTATCTTATATTAGATGTGACCGATGGGGTTTACTATGAGCTAAAAGACAGCCCTCCTTCTAACTATCTTAGACTCGAGGTTGAATCCCATGTTGTACCTGCAGAATTGGATCCGAAAGGGATCATTGAATCGGCCAAAAAAATGGGCATAGAATTTGGCTTAGACGTTGAGGCGTGTGTAAGAGCATGTGAGGAAAAACCCACTGAACCGGTTTTGATCGCTAAAGGGCGGCCAAGCGTGCCCGGGAAAGATGGCAAGATAGAATTTGTTGTTCCCCTTGAAAAGGTTATAGATCTACCCATAGATGAACTACAGGTAGACTTTAGAGAATCAGTTCGGATTCCCGACGTGAAAGCAGGCGAAGTGATTGCAGTGAAAACATTGCCTGTTACAGGTGTTCCAGGCATGACTGTGACCGGCAAACCGATTCCTCCTGCGAAACCCAAGGACCCTCCATTTAGAGCCGGAAAAGGTGTAAGGCTCCACGAAGAGGAAGGAATAACTTTTGCCATTGCCACTATTTCAGGTTGTCCTAAGTACAGCGAATCTTCGGGCATAATCGAAGTCGACGAGATATTTTTTCACAGAGGGGACGTGGACCTTAGTTCAGGGAACATTAAGGCTTCAGGGGGCGTGCATATTACTGGCAATGTGGCCGAGGGCACGAAAGTCGAGTGTGAGAGCACCCTGGAAATAGGTGGAACAGTCACAGGAGCTCAACTAAAGTCGTGGGGGACCATTAAAATACTGGGAAATGTTTTCAAGTCTGAAATATCCGCCGGTAAAGATGTCCAATGGGTACAGAAGTGGAACACCATGCTCGAATCTGTAGAAGAGCGTATAGACACGATCTTAGAAATCGAAAGACAGGCTAGTAGGTTAATTGAGGAATTTGGCGTCGAGGTAAGCGCTGAGCAGGTGCGCAGATTGTGCGACCCTGGAGTGTTGTTCGACTATTTTCGCGAACTCATCATGGTTCTAGCCGATTTCTACAAAGAAGACCTCTCCACATTACCTGAAGAAGTTAGAGATGGAATTTTGCGGACCAGGGACAAGTTAACAGATGGTAGCGGCACTGTTTTCGAACGGACCCGAGCAGTAAGCGAAGACTTGGCGATAGTGAGGACGTGGGTCGACTCGGAGATATTAGCGGGACAATCTGACGTAATAGTACCATACATCCAAAACTCAACCGTTAACGCCTCAAGGGATGTTGTGGTTACTGGACAAGGAGTTTTGTACTCAGATATATCTGCAGGTAGAGCGGTAAAGGTGCAGGGGTCACCTGGGCTGGTCCGAGGAAGCAAGGTATATGCTACTGAGTTGATCCAAGTTAATGCTGCGGGTAGTCAGGGTTCAGCAGCTACCATACTTAGGGTTTCGGAAACAGGTACCATTATTGCGGGTACAGTGTATCCGAATACGTCTTTTGTCTTCGGACGCACAAGAATACGAACTGAGAACGCTATGCACTCAGTAAAGGCCAGCATACGGAAGGACAAACTGATTATCCAAAGTAGTACGGGTACTATCGAGGTAGATGTTTAGAACCTAAGCGTCCCTTTCACTGTGATTATCCCCTCCTAACCGGGTCTGACGTTTATTGATGTAGCCGCTATATCTTGAATGCAAATCTAGGTCAAATGCGCGATTTTAGATGTAAAGCAGGGAAAAAATACCTAGGTAGAGAAGTCACATCTGTTTGCCAGTGAGCAAAATTCAAAAAGTCTGGAGTGATTAAGGATGAAAGTATTTATTTCAGTAGATATGGAGGGTATTTCAGGGGTAGTTGCTTGGGATCACACAGAGTATGGGAAAGATGGCTACGAACGGTTTAGAAAGATCATGACCAAAGAGGCTAATGCCGCCGCACTAGGCGCTTTTGACGCAGGCGCCCAAGAGGTGGTTATAAACGATTCCCATGGGGGCATGCGAAACATTGTAATCGAGGAGCTGGACCCCAGAGTCAAGCTTATTAGCGGTTCTTCGAAGCCTTTGTCAATGATGGAGGGAATAGGACCTGACTTCGATGCAGTTATTTTTGTAGGGTATCATTCTAAAGCGTCTTCATTGGGAGTGCTGAACCATACCTATTCAGGACAGGTGGAAAAGTACGTAGTTGAGGACAAGGTGATGGGCGAAACAGGCATGAACGCCCTTGTAGCGGGTTTTTATGGAGTGCCTGTTGTATTCGTGTCAGGTGATTCTGAAGTCACTGCGGAAGCTATAGAAGTTTTGGGCAATGTGGAGACGGTTGCTGTTAAGGAGCCACGCAGCCAGTTTGCGGCTTTATGCCTGCACCCTGAAAAAGCTCAAGAACTCATCAGGGAAAAAGTGGCACATGCTCTAAGAAACCTTTCTGAGTACAAGCCGCTAACTCCGCCGGCCCCATGTACGGTAAAGGTACAATTCCACACCTCAGGGCAAGCTGATCGTGCAGCAATAATGCCAGGAGCAGTTAGGATAGATCCGGTAACTGTTCAGTTTACTGGAGAGGATTATCTAGAAGCATATCGTGGAGCCAGAACTATGATATCTTTGGCTTAGCAGATTTGTAGTGCCTATGGGACCAGATATGCGTTCTCATAGGCACTCACCAATATTGGGCTCGACCACTTGTCTGAGAGACACATCGCCTGCAGAAAAAGCCTTTTGGATACCTTCAGATGTGCTCAAGATCAATCTTCCGTCCTTATCTAGCCCTTGGAGTATACCGCTTTCTGATTGGTGGGTACCATGTGCCGTGTTTTCCACTACAACCTTGTGCCCTTTATAAGCTAGAATTTGCTCTATTTCCGAAAGGAGAGGTTCTAATCCGCTATCTAGGAATTGAAAATACACGGGCTCAAAGGTGTTGAGTATGTTCGCTATGAGGTGTTCTCTGACTATGACTTGTCCAGCCTCTTCACAGAGGGAAGCGGATTTGGATCGTACATCTTCAGGCATGGATGCAAGTTCTATATTGGCGTTGACTCCAATTCCTACAATCACGTATGAAATGCGGTTTACGCCCACTTTCATTTCACACAAGATCCCTGCTACTTTTCGGCCGTTTACTAAGACATCGTTCGGCCATTTAACCTGAGTAAGCAAACTGTAGTCTTTCTCCAAAGTTTTTGCTATGGAGTAACCTACGGGTATGGCCAAACTTGGCGTCTTAGCTGGATCGATTTGAGGTTTTAATATTAGAGACATAAATATGCCTCCCAAAGGAGATTCCCAGCGCCGCCCCAACCTTCCTTTTCCGCCAGTTTGAGTTTCAGCTATAACTAGGGTACCGTCTTGGGCGCCGGGCGCGAGGATTTTGGCATCTTCATTGGTCGAGATTGTACTGGTAGTATAGAAGATGTTTCGTCCCATGAAAACTGTATCTAAATTTTCCATGATTTTTCTAGGAGATATTAGGTCTTCTGATTCAGGTAAGCCACATCCATTGATTAAGGGATGGTCTCCAGGAAATTGCACGTATTGGCCAAGAAAATCCTCATTCATTTGCGCTACCTTCTTTTGCGTTTTATTTATATGACATGTTTTAGGGAAATGCGACCTTGCCTAATATAACAGGTTTCTGTGCTCCCGTGGCAGATGGTACATTATTGGGCTTAAGGCCGATAACCTCATTACCCAAAATGCAAAAAGCCAAAGCCTCTTTGGCTGTGTTAGGGATTCCTATGTCTTCGTGGGTCAAAACCTGTATATTTGGGTCCATAGATTCTAATTCTTCCTTCAATCGCCGGACTAGGTATAAATTATAGGCGCCGCCCCCGCCTAAGATTACCTGGTCAATTGGCCCTCGAGGAGCGACCCACGTTTTATAACTGTAAACTATTGTCTGGACCGTAAGTTCCGACACTGTAGCCACAATGTCCTTAAAATGCTCTTTTATGTCCCAAACTACTCCTTGTTTTTGAATGAATTCCTTATATTCTCCGATTATTCTTTGCGTATATTGGATACCAAACAATTCGCGGCCTGTGGATTTAGGAGGAGGTTTGTAGAAATAGTCGGAAGAGAGAAGATGAGAAAGGAACTCACGGTTCACAGTGCCTGAATTAGCGATTTCGCCGTTAGTGTCCATGGACAAGTTTCCTTTAGTGAGAAGATTCATGGTAGCATCTATAACCATATTACCGGGACCGGTATCGAAGGCGATCACATCGTCCAGGGAGCACGATGGAGGTAAATAAGTTAAGTTCGATATTCCTCCAATATTTTGTACGATCTTACCTAAGTCATCGTGACGAAACATGACAAAGTCTGCATAAGGGACGAGGGGAGCACCTTGACCTCCTTGGGCCATATCTGCAGGGCGAAAATCTCCTATAGTAAGTATGCCGGTAAGTTGAGCTATTACCGATATATCCCCTATTTGAAGTGTAGCTGGTATAGGCAATACCCTATGATGGCAATCAGGCAGATGGATCAGGGTTTGTCCGTGGGACGATATGGCGTCGATTTCCCAAATGGCGTAACCTGCTTCTTCTATGCACTTTAGGGCTGCTTGGGCTAGCAGATTTCCTAGGAAAAAATTAAGCCTAGCAATATCTTCTAAGCCAAGGTTATTTAAGTCACTTGTAATCATGTGTTTCAAAGTTTCAGGATACTTAAGGGACGAAAAATGCTCTATTTCTGCCGCGGTTTGGATGCCAAAGCCTTTTATTCTGCAAAGACACGCGTCTATTCCATCGGCAGAAGTGCCAGACATGAGTCCTACTATGAGACGTGAAGGCTTGACCCGAGCAGATGTAAGTAGATCCACGGCTATAGCCCTCCTATAGTTACAGGAAGCCTTCCTGTGGGTTGTGCAACCCCTAGCAATATTTTGGCCAGAGCATTCATAGCTTCCCTATGGCTTCCGTACGTGCATATATACGCAGGCACCTCAGGCGCCACCGATATATCGTAAGGATTTTGCGTAGCTACAAGGATTACGTTATCTACTTGCTTTATTAAGGATCGAATGAAATCGGCTTGCTTTTCGTCGTTTGCAGCATTTCTACTCAACACTATAGTTGCCCTTACTGATTCAGATGAGGAAATGCATTTGTCTATGGCTTTTGGATCTCCCATAAGCACTTCTGCAATTTCTAACCCATCGTGCAGGGCATTTAAGGATTTCACCAAGTCAGTTTGGGGGAGCAAGATAGATTCCTGAGCAACGATGCAAAGTTTGAGAGTCTGCTCCTTATCTTGTCGCAGGGGCACTAAGTTATTATGATCTTTAACCAAGGTTATGGAACGTTCATGTAAGTATTCTGATAGTTCTTTAAATCGTCTATCATAGGCGGTTTCGGTTGGAAGAGCATTGGGTATCTTAAAACTTTTTTTGAAGTTGAGTATGCGCTCTACAGAGTCATCAAGGCGCGCTTCAGAAATTTCTCCTGACTTAACCCCTTGCAATACTGCGAAGTACGATTCTTTCTGAAGTTCATATGTGTGTGAAACTAGAAGCAGATCGCAACCTGCCTTGAAAGCTTCTACCGCTCCGTTTGCCGTGCCTACATGCTTAACTACAGCGTTCATTTCCAGGCAATCGGTAATGATCAAGCCTTGGAATTTTAGATTGTTTCTTAAAAGTCCCGTTAGGACAGGGTAAGATAAAGTAGCTGGCTTTTGCGCGTCAAGGGGTGTAAATATGATGTGAGCCGACATTATAGCGGGGATACCTGCTTTTATAGCCGCTTTAAAAGGAATCAGTTCGCAAGATTCGAGTTCTTTCAGGGATTGGTTCACTACAGGTAAATCTAGGTGGGAGTCTACAGATGTGTTGCCATGCCCTGGAAAGTGCTTGCCTACAGGGATGATGCCCCCTGAGAGGGAACCTTTGATTGCTTCTACTCCTAATCGGGCAACTGATTTTGGATCTTCACCAAAAGATCTTATGCCAATTACTGGATTCTTAGGGTTGTTGTTTACGTCCAGGACAGGAGCCAAGTTCATATTAATTCCTGCAGCCCTGAGTTGTGTAGCCATGGCTTGGGAAACATCTGAAACCAGACCCAAGCTTTTATCATCTACCGCTGCAGCTAAAGCCATTGGTCCAGGCATTGTAGGGCCATCTTGACTTAGCCTTGACACTAGCCCCCCTTCTTGATCTGCAGCTATAAAAAGTGGAATTCCTGGGCCTGTCTGAGATGCGCACTTTTGCAGCCGAGAGGAAAGACAACTTGTATCTTGAACCGTACTGCAGTTTCTACTGAAATATATTATTCCGCCAGGGCAGAATTCCTCTATTAAGGAGATGCCCTGCCTAGGATCTGTTCCTGGGAATCCGAATATGAAAACCTGGCCCACTTTTTGTTCAATGCTTAAGCTTGCCAAATTGAATTCCTCCCTATGCGCGTATAGCTGCACACACAGCGTTGGCAAACCTCGCGCGCAATCTTATGTGGGATGTACCCTCGCGTCCAGCGTGGACCCTGTTTGTAAGCAGAATAATGGCGAGATTCTTTTCAGGGTCGCACCATAGGCTTGTGCCTGTAAAGCCCGTATGCCCAAAAGCGCTATCAGATAGAAAATCGCCGCCAGAACAAAAGGTTCTTGATGTGAGCATCCAACCCAATCCTCGGCGTTCTTCTAGATTTACCTGTTCTCTAATGGCAGTCTGTATGGCAGCTTTGCTTAGGACAGATCCTTTATCTGGGTTTAACCACATTTGGGCGTATATTGCAGTATCCAAAGGGGTGCTGAACAATCCGGCATGCCCGGCGATTTCGCCTAAGGCGTACGCATTTTCATCGTGTACTTGTCCCCACATAACACGTCCCAGGTCTTCTCGGTACTCAGTTGCGGCCACCATTTTCTTCATAGAATCCAGGGGAAGAAAGCCTGTGCTTTTCATCCCTAAGGGTTCGAATACTTCACGCTTTGAAAACTCTGCTATATCAGAGCCAGTTATTCTATAAACTATTTCTGCGAGAATGATAAAACCCAGATCACTGTAAAGCACATGGGTTCCAGGTTCTGAATTTTCAGGGAGATTGAGGTTGCAGATGGCGTCTATGATTTCTTTCCCCTTGAGTCCTTGTTCCCAGAATTTGATGTGGTCTGGTAGGCCTGAAGTATGGGTCAAAAGATGCCTTATTGTAATGTACTCTTTTCCTCCACAACCGAATTCCGGTATGAACATACAAACAGGATCGTCCAGGCGCAACATGGCCCTTTCGGTTAATAACAGAATGCTAGGAGTAGTTGCCATGACTTTGGTCAAAGAAGCCATATCAAATACCGTGTAAGGGGTCATAGCTATCTTTTCTGGTTTTCTTACAGCCCATCCCCAGCATCTTGGCCATATGGTTATACCGTTTCTTATTACAACTGAAACTGCTCCAGGGATAGGTCCTTCTCCGTCTCCTACAGTGTCTCCTACTACTTGAAAGGCTCTTTCCAGCTTCCCTGGATCAAAACCTGCATCTTCCGGGTTGCCGAATTTTAGATTATCTCCATAGGTCAGGGAAGCAAAAGTATTCTCTTGGCCATTTAAAGGAGTAGCCCATTGGTCGTCGGAGGTTTTGTTCGAAAGGATGCGTACTGCATCTTTAATTGAATTGTTAGTGCGATTCAAAGCCATCTCCGCTTCATTTGGCTCGACTTGGCACAAAAGAGTTACAAGGGCAACTGACACATTTCCTCCGGTCTCTTCCAATGCCCTCTCTGCTTGTTCTTCGTCACATCCTGATGCTTGTTGTATTATTCTTTTTGCCCGTCCCCATAGTTTCTTATTTGCAGTATAAGTGCCTGCCATCAAATTAGAGTATGTTCGCCCCATACATATCATTGCTGCGGTAGATATCATGTTTAGAACCATCTTTTGAGCGGTGCCATTTTTCAGCCTTGTAGAGCCTGCTATTACTTCCGGTCCTACGTCCGGGGAAATAACAACATCGGCAAATTGGCTCACCTTTCCGTTGGAATCTCCTACTACAGCGATTGTAGGTATGCCCAATTCTTGGGCGGCTTTCATGGCCCCAGCTACGAAAGGAGTCCGACCGCTTGCAGAAATCCCTATAACAACGTCAGATTTTGTCGGGTTGTACGACAGGAAAATCTTTCGGCCATCTTCCTCCTTATCTTCAGCACCTTCAATCGGATGGAATATTGCTTCTTTCCCTCCTGCTATGATAGGTATGACCTTATCTTTTTCCAAGCCGAAGGTAGGGTGTAGTTCAGCGGCATCTAGAACACCTAGACGACCGCTAGTTCCGGAACCGATGTAAAAAAGGCGGCCTTCTTGAGAGAGACTTTCTACTACAAGTTTCACACCTTTTGCAATGTTCGGAAGTTCTTTGGCCACGGCAGGTGCTACTTTATGGTCTTCTTCATTCATGACCTGCAAGATTTTGGTTATATCCCAGGTATCTATACCCTCAGTCAAAGGGTTCGGATTTTCGGTTCTAGGCAGATAATTTTCTTCTTGTGTCACCGAGGATCCCCCCAAATGTTGTCCAATTGTTCGAAGACGGTTGTCAGTTTTTCATTGCCAAAATAGCGGCGCCTACTTCTGGAGGATATATAGGATCTTTGAGTACAGCTAAAGGAATGATTTTGTGAATACCCCTTTCGAAGGCTGATGAAAACTGATGTTGGCGAAAACATCCTCCTATCTTACATATAGATACCTGACCTTCGAAACCCAATCCTTTGTGTACTGCTGAAACCATTTTGACCAGCTCCTCAGCTTCTTCATTCAGTATGGTTGATGCTATTTCATCTCCTTTTTCGGCTTCTTCAAAAACTATTATGGACAAATCTGCAATTTCAGGCCTGGTTAATTTGTGAACGGCTGGAAGGATTTCTTCTGGCGTATCAGCATCTAGAGAAAGCATGAATCTTCGTGTAAGAGAAGTCTCAGGTCCCCTACCATCATAGTCTCTTAGAGCTGCTATCAAACCACGCCTTGCAATGCTATACGCGCTTCCCTCGTCTCCTAAGAGCGAGCCCCAGCCGCCTGCCCGCTTAAACTTTCCATCCTTCAATCCCAGGCAATTGGAGCCTGTTCCTGAAATTATTACTATACCATCTTGGCCTGCAAGACCTCCGTAAAGGGCAATTCTTGTATCTTCTACTACGGAAAATGGAATGTCTTCCATAGCGGGCTTGATAGTCAAGGTGGCCTTAGTTATATCGCTGGGTCTGCCAGCTCCAGAAAGACCTATACAAGCGCGTGCGATTTCAGCTTCTCTATATTCTTCAGGTAGATTGGCCAAGGCCGTTGTGACTGCATCCTTAATGGATTTTCCAACTACATCACAGGGCGTGAAGTATATATTGCTTGGACCGCCGTAACCTTGAGAAAGGACCCTCAGATTCCTATCTATAATGCAAGCCGTAGTGGAAGTGCCCCCTCCATCAATTCCTAAAAACAACTCCATGGTTAACACCACCCTGGTATATCAAATCAGTAAATCAAAAAATCTTCTCGTTTGCTAGTGAAATCTTGTGCTTCTTTATTCCAAGTATCTAGCAACCTGTCTGGAGAAGAGTCGTGTTTGAGCGCGTCTGTGAGCTGAGCTCCTCCACACAAAAGATCCAGAAAATGTTTACCATTTGGCCCCGGAGGTGTAACTTCAAAATTTTCTGGGTAAAGATCTCTTAGGGTGAACAACAATCGTACCCCTGTTTCTACAGGCCTTACCACGTTGGGTTCGAATATATGTATTTGAATGCCTTGGCAAATATTCCCGGCCCATTTGCTGTAAGATGGTCTGAAATGGACAGGTCGTGCTTTTATTCCGGGCAGATTCAAAGCGTTAACAGCCTTGGATAGATCTAACGCGTCAATCCACGGAGCTCCTAGAACTTGGAAAGGCACTGATGTACCCCTGCCTTCAGACACATTTGTTCCTTCAATGAGGCAGGTGCCAGGGTACAACAAGGCCATCTCTAAGCTTGATGCGCTTGGAGAAGTAGGGACCCATGGGAAACCGGTTTCGCTGAAAAGCATGCTTCGCCGCCATCCTTCCATAGGTATAACCGTTGGTGCGCTGAGATTCTTTTGAGCGCTCATGAACAGACTGATTTCTCCAGCGGTCATTCCGTGTCTTATGGTGATGGGAGCGTAGCACACAGGAGATATCCAGGATAGGCTTGGAACGTTACCTTCTACTCGTAATCCGTCAATTGGATTTGGTCTGTCAAGCACTACGAATTGAATTCCCCATTCTGAGGCGGCTTCCATCGATAGAATCATAGTAGACATATATGTGTAATACCGTGCCCCAATATCCTGAATGTCGAAAACTAGGGCTTCTACGTTCTTTAGCATTTGTTTGGTGGGTTTTTGAGTTGCTCCGTAAAGGCTGTAAATGGGTATTCCGGTTGTAGCATCTGAGGTACTACTAACATATTGCCCATCGGGGTGGTCTCCATAAATGCCATGCTCAGGAGCGAAGAGAGCAGTTATTTTGTATCCTTCCGCTAACATAAGGTGATAGTTGCTTTCAAGGTCGAAATTTACGCCTGTGTGATTAGTAATCAGACCGATTTTTTTGTTTTTAAGCAACCCTTCTTTCAATAGGATTTCAAGCCCGGGATAAACTCGCACTTAACCATCTCCCTCAGTCATTTCTGTGTCTAATCGGCGCAATATCCATTGGAAGCATTCTACTTGAAGGTATATTGTTCCTTCCTTAGTAACAAAAATAGTTCGTAAAATAGAACACCCTATCCTTGAGAAAAGGGGAATATGTGGATTTGTTATAGATCAGGGTCAGCAAGGGGCAAGGAAAGCTCCATGATAGTTCCAGCTTGGGGTCTTGGTTTGGACACAAGATCACCGCCTAGAAGGTTGGCAAGTCGTTTGCTGATATATAATCCTAAACCCAAACCAGACTGGTGTTCTTGCGCGTTGGAAGACCTGAAGAAAGGTTCGAAAATTCGCTCACTTTCCTCAGGGGGTACTCCGATCCCCTCGTCTTCTACAATGAGTATGGCAGTGTTGTCATGGACTTGCAGATCTATCCAGATCTGCCCTCCTTCAGGAGTGAACTTTACTGCATTTTGTAGAAGATTGGTTACTATTTGAACTATCCTGCAGGGATTGCCTGCAACGTAACAGGGCGTATTCTGGTCGAAGAGAAGGATTAATCGGTGGTCGGTCTGGGTTGCAAAAGAACCTACAACTTCTGTGAGAAGTTGCGTTAGGTCTACGTTCATTTCATTATTAATAGGCTTTGAGGTTTGGAGGCGGCTCAAAGTTAGGAGATCTTCGGTGATGCCAGCTATCTGGTCTATGTACATATCAGACATAGATATGTAGTGGGCTAGATCTCCTTGTTCTTTTTCCAACGATAACTTAACGAGATCATTTGTTGCTTTCAAAGTCTGCAGTGGATTCTTTATCTCATGCACAATCATTGGGATAATTTCATCGGTCAGAGAGTAGGGTTTCGTAAACGCAGTAATATCATGCAATGTTAAGATCAGCACATCGCCTGTAATGAAACGCCACATGGTTTTATGTAGATTAATAAGTAGATTTGCATCACCTTTTTCTGGCAACGTCATCTTCCAGCAGTCCTGCAGTGTCTCTCCATAACGCATTTTGGCGAGTGGAATCTTGTTTTGGATCGTTTGTATCACAGATTTGGCAGAATAGTCATGGGTAAACTCCTCAAACGTTTCTCCCAATTGGGCAATATCGTCACAGCTGAATAGATTCAAACAAGGCTGTGTAACATCGATGATACGTCCAGCCGTGTCCAAACCTATGGCGTTCTGATCTAAGATCTCTGCAAAACATAGCGGATGATTAGAACAATTGCATCCCTTCGAAACTTGCCATTTGCCGCCTTTTTTAGTTAGAAGGAACTTATGTCTTTGTGCTATTTCTGCAATCGATTGAAGTTCTCCGTTTTTAATACTGTATGAACACATAACGGTGATGGGTATTTTGGGCCTCCAGCAAAAATAGATGTTTTCTTGAGCATCCAAAATATTCATATGTCTGCAATCTGCAGAGATGAAGGAAATCTTGAGTCCCTCGTATCCTAGGTCGCCCAGGGATAAGTATTTTTCCTGCAGAAAGTGGGATGTGGATTGGGGCTCTAATCCAGACTCTATAAATTGAATTTGTTCCTGCGCAGGCTCTACATTCATCTCATTGCAGGTAGCCCATAAAACATCTGCGAGCTCTTGTTTACGGAATTTTGGACAAACTAAGATGCACATATCGTTGTGAAGTATGCCTTGGAGTATGTAAGGTACTACTACCTCTATCAGTTCGGCATGTTCTTTGTAGAAATGACATATGTGTGTCTCTCGTGGAAGTTCCAGAAGCATGCTGTTTTCAGGAACCGATTCGTTATAATCCATAAAACACGTCCTTTTTGGTATCCGTCGCACGTACGTTTTAGCCTTTAATTGGGGAGCCATAAGTTTAAATTCTGGGCATAGTTCATAATTCCTGCAATTTTAACTGAAGTAGCTAGAATAACCCAATATCCTCAGGTATTATATAAAAGTGCGTGTAAACTATGTCCAGGGAGTGAACGAGGATTGGGTAATTTGTACCCCAGCTCTTCGGAGCGTATTGCTTCACGGAAATCATCAAAACCAGGGAAGGTATTGGTCACTGGCGGGGCAGGTTACATAGGTGCGCATACTGTTAAAGCACTTTCAGAAGCGGGATATTCTGTGACTGTCCTTGACGATCTTTCTCGGGGGCATCCTGAACATATACAGGGTGTTCCACTAGTTATCGGTCGTTGCGAAGATGAAGGGGCAGTTTCAGACGTGTTTGCGTCCACCCAATACGATGCAGTTATTCATTTTGCAGGTGAAAGCCAAGCAGGTGAATCGGTATCAAATCCGGCCAAGTACTTTAAACGAAACGTCATAGGCGGGCTTACTTTGTTTTCAGCTATGGTCAAATATGGGGTAAATAAATTGGTTTTTTCCTCTTCAGCATCTGTTTATGGCGATCCTTCTGTAATCCCGATTTCAGAGGAGGCTCCAGTCAATCCCAAAACCCCCTATGGAGAGAGCAAGTTGTTTTTGGAAAGGGTCCTTGCGTGGTTTGATAAGGCATATGGTCTTATGTCTATATCGCTCAGGTATTTCAACGCTGCAGGTGCGGATCCTGGAGGTAAAATGGGGGAACTGCATGATCCAGAGACCCATTTGATTCCCCTTGTTTTTGAAGCAATATCGACCCAGGAACCCATTACTGTTTTTGGAGACGATTATCCTACCCCTGACGGGACACCTATACGCGACTACGTTCACGTTACAGACCTAGCGGAAGCCCATGTTTTGGCTCTGAAAGCTCTGGAGAATGGGGCAGAGACGTCGATCATTAACTTGGGTTCTGGAATAGGTTATTCTGTATTGGAGATTATTAAAGAAGTGGAAAAGATAACTGGAAAGACGGTACCTTACGCTATAGGGCAAAGGCGGCAAGGGGATCCTGCAGTTTTGGTGGCATCTTACGACAAAGCCAGGGAAGTTCTGGGATGGAGCCCCAAGTTATCATCGTTAGATGATATAATTCGAACAGCGTGGCAATGGCACTTAAAATGTCTAGAACAGGAAAGCGGCCAATTTAGAGGCTGAGTTTGAAGGACTTCTCACAACTGTGTAGAAATCTATTGTTAAGATGGAGTAGTCTCAAAGGTTCAGGATTTATTTGTAAGAAGTCAACTGAATATTGTGCGGATGAAGGCGCCGGGAGAGACTCCGAAGGAAGGAGCGCCGAAGAAGCAAAGACGCAGTCTGAAACTTTCAGGCAAAAGTACCGTCGCCAGACGCATCTCTGGAGAGCCACTTTAGGGGCACCAAAGGGGAAACTTGTTGACTTGCTGTAGTTGACAAGGAATCTCTCAGGTAAAGGGACAGGGAATAGATTGGTACCCCGTCCCTTTTTCATTAATCTATTGAATCTTTTGTGGTAAGAAAGACAAGGGCAAGGTAAGTATGAGCTTTGAGGGGTAATGTGTTCAATCATAAATAGGAGGTGCGATTGAAATTGGCAGAGAAATTGAAAAAGACTCCTCTCTACGAGATCCACTTGAAAAACGGTGGACGGATCGTAGATTTTGGAGGCTGGGCTCTCCCGGTTCAGTTTTCTGGAATCAAGGAGGAGCACGTTGGGTGCAGGACTAACGCAGCTATCTGGGATGTATCAAATATGGGTGAGTTCATAATTGAAGGGGTTGAAGCCTTGGATTTGCTTCAACTTATCCTGGTCAACGACTTATCCAAGCTATATCCGGGCAAGGCTATTTACTCACCCATGTGTTATCCTCACGGCGGCGTTGTAGATGATTTGCTAGTTTTGTGCATGGAGGACAACAAGTACCTGCTCGTGGTAAACGGAGCCAACATTGACAAGGATGTAGAGTGGATTGAACCCTTAGTTAGGTATTTTTACGAGACAACGTTTAGAAATATATCTGATCAAGTTGCCCAGATTGCCATTCAAGGGCCCAAGGCGCTTTCAATATTGACGAAACTCACTGACTACCCGTTAGAAGGAATCAAGTATTATCACGGAGTTCAGGATGTACCTATTGCAGGTATAAATTGCTTGGTGACTAGGACCGGATACACTGGCGAAGACGGGTTTGAACTTTACTGCAAAGCAGAAGATGGTCCCGCTCTTTACGAAGCTATTGTAGAAGCGGGTAAAGAAGATGGATTGGTGCTAGCGGGACTTGGAGCTAGAGACACTTTGAGATTTGAGGCATCGTTATCCCTTTATGGGAACGAACTGGACGAGAATCACACACCTCTTGAAGCCGGTTTAGGCAGGTTTGTGGCTTTTGATAAGGGCACCCATTTTGTGGGAGAAACGGCCCTTATGGAAGAAAGAGAAAAAGGACTAAGGGTAAAACTTGTAGGGTTAGAGATGTTAGAAAAAGGTGTGCCCAGGAGCGGTTACAAGGTATTTGATGAAACTGGAGAAAAGGAGATTGGGTACATCACCAGCGGTACCTTTGCACCTTATCTTGAAAAGTACCTCGCTATGGCTTATGTTCCTGTTGAATACAGCCAGAGAGGTACGAAAATCAGGGTGGATATAAGAGGTAAGAAGGTTTTAGCGGAAGTAGTAAAAATGCCATTTTATCGCAGGGAGGTTAAGAGAAAATGAATTATCCTGAAAACCTTAAGTACACAAAAGATCACGAGTACGTACGTTTAGAAGGAAACAAAGCGTACGTGGGCATTACATTCTATGCCCAGGACCAGCTCGGCGACGTGGTTTTTGTAGAACTGCCCGAGTTGGGAACAGAAGTAAAGCAGGGCGAAGTGTTGGCTACTGTTGAATCGGTCAAGGCTGTTTCAGATGTTTATGCGCCTGTGTCGGGAACCATCGTAGAGATCAACGAGGAACTCAATGATTCACCTGAGATCGTAAACAACGATCCGTATGGTGAGGGTTGGATTTGCGCAATTGAACTTTCCAATCTGTCTGAAGTTGATGCATTGATGGGTCATGAAGAGTACCGAAAATTAGTAGAAGAGGGCGGAGACTGATGAATTTCTTGCCGAATACTGATAAAGACAGGGAGGAAATGCTGAAGACTATAGGGGTAAAATCTATAGATGAATTGTTCAGCGATATTCCACCTGCTTTGAGATTTGAGGGGGATCTAGATTTGCCCCCTGCAATGAGCGAGCACGATCTTGCCAAACACATGATAGATTTAGCGAACAAAAACAAAGCTACAGGTCTAGTGAATTTCATAGGCGCTGGTGCTTACGACCACTACATTCCTGCAGTGGTTAGGCACGTGATTTCCAGGTCCGAATTTTACACGGCGTACACACCTTATCAAGCGGAAATCAGCCAGGCGGTGCTACAGTCAATATACGAATATCAAACAATGATATGCGAACTAACTGGCATGGATGCTGCAAACGCTTCGATGTATGATGGTGCTTCTGCGGCTGCAGAGTCGGTAACTATAGCCGCCGGGCTTACAAAGAGAAAAAGAGCCCTTGTTTCTAGAACAGTCCATCCAGAAACCAGGGCGGTTATAAAAACTTATGCTGCAGGTCACGATTTGGTCGTTGAGGAAGTCGATTTTGAAAATGGTGTCACATCAAAGGAACACCTTCTGTCTTCAATTGGCACAGACGTATGTTGCCTAGTACTGCAGCAGCCCAACTTTTTTGGAAATCTAGAGGAAGTAGATGACCTCTCTCAAGTGGTCAAGGAAAATGGAGCAACGCTTATAGTTTCTGTGAACCCCATCTCTTTGGGTATCTTAAAGCCTCCTGCTGAATACGGGGCAGACATAGTAGTAGGAGAAGGGCAAGTATTCGGCAATCCTATGGCTTTTGGAGGACCATACCTGGGGATAATGGCGGTCAACCAGAAGTACCTGCGGAGAATGCCAGGGCGGTTAGTAGGTATGACCACTGACGATCAGGGTAGAAGAGGCTTTGTACTTACGCTTCAAACTAGGGAGCAGCATATAAGGAGAGAAAGAGCCACATCCAACATTTGCTCCAATCAAGCCCTTAACGCTCTTGCAGCTACTGTATATCTATCCTGGCTAGGTAAGAAGGGCATTTGCGAAATTGGCGAGCAGTGCCTGCAAAGGGCCCACTATTTAGCTGACAGGATATCCGAATTAGAAGGATTTAGCCTTGCTTGGCAAGCTCCGTTTTTTAATGAATTTACAGTGAAATGCCCGATGGATGCGGACAAGGTTGTAGACGCGCTTATAAAAAAGAATATTCTTGCAGGTTATCCTCTAGGACGGTTCTACCCCGAGATGAAAGATCATCTCCTAATCGCAGTTACTGAAAAGAGAACCAAGGAAGAGATGGATGATCTTGTGGCTGGATTGGAGGGATTGGCATGAAGGGTTTAGAACCTTTGATTTTTGAAATATCGAAACCTGGAAGGAAAGCGTACTCTCTTCCAGAACTTGACGTGCCTGTAAAGAGCGTAGATAGCCTTCTGCCTGAACAACATCTCAGGGAAAGACCTGCTGAACTTCCTGAGGTTTCTGAAGTAGATGTGGTAAGGCACTTTACTAGGTTGTCGCAGTTGAACTTTGGGGTAGATATTGGATTCTATCCTTTGGGTTCTTGTACCATGAAATACAATCCTAAGATCAACGAAGAAGCGGCCAGCCTTCCTGGGTTTAACGATATTCACCCGTATGTACCTGAGGATCTGGCTCAAGGATGTCTCGAGCTAATGTATGATCTTCAGAACTATCTGGCTGAAATCGCTGGCATGGAACATGTTTCCCTTCAGCCTGCCGCGGGAGCCCATGGTGAACTCACTGGCATTCTAATAATCCGTGCGTATCATCGCTCAAGGAACGATCATAAGAGGACGAAAATTCTAGTTCCTGATTCTGCTCACGGAACAAACCCTGCATCAGCGGCCCTGGGCGGCTTTACGGTAGTTGAAATTCCTTCTGACGAGCGGGGAGGAGTGAGCATTGAACATCTGGACAAAGCTATGGACGACACTGTGGCAGGTTTAATGCTAACAAATCCTAACACGTTAGGACTATTTGATGAAAACATCGAAAAGATAGAAGAAATAGTCCACTCAAGAGGCGGATTGTTGTACTACGATGGGGCTAACGCCAACGCAATTCTTGGGATTTCAAGGCCTGGGGATATGGGGTTTGACGTTTTACACTTCAATTTGCATAAAACCTTTTCTACTCCACATGGAGGAGGAGGGCCAGGATCGGGGCCAGTCGCAGTCAAAGAGTTTTTGGAGCCGTTTTTGCCTGTACCTACTGTGACTTTCGATGGACAGAAGTACAATCTTTACTACGATAGGCCTCAGTCAATTGGGCGAATGAAATCATTTTATGGGAATTTCCTAGTAATGGTGAAGGCCTATGCTTACATCCGGGCTCTAGGACCAGATGGCTTGAGGAGAGCATCTGAGGATGCTGTGTTGAATGCCAACTACATCATGAGAAAGATCCTCGAGTATTACGACTTGCCTTACGATCGTCACTGTAAGCACGAGTTCGTGGTGAGCCCAAGTCGGATTAAGAAAGAGACTGGTGTGCGCACTCTTGATATTTCGAAGAGGCTTTTGGACTACGGTTTTCATCCGCCAACCAACTATTTTCCCCTCATTGTAGACGAAGCGCTTATGATAGAGCCTACTGAAACAGAGTCCAAAGAAACGCTGGATGCTTTTTGTGAGGCGCTCATAGCCATAGCAAAAGAGGCTTACGAAAACTCTGAAGTGGTAAAGAGTGCACCTCACACTACTGTAGTCGGAAGGTTAGATGAGGCGGCTGCTGCTCGTAATCCAAACGTAAGATGGCGAAAGCCTGAATGAGCTATAAAGGGTAGATTATGAAAATCGCAGGGAGGAGTATGCACCTTCTCCCTGCGATAAATTTCTTGAGAAATGGAGATCGGTCGTTGGTTTGCAAAGAGGAACTAGTCAGACTTTCATGGAAAGCTAGGGAAGATGCAAGACCTCCAGTTTTTGAAGCTATATACCCGTCTGGCACAGTGCCTATTAGCGTAACTGGATCTGGATGTTCTTTGCAATGTCCCCATTGTGGAGGTAAATATCTCCAGCATATGGTGCCTGTAGACATGCTCAGCGCTGTATTAGCGAAAGACGACGTCAAGAGCATTTTGCTAAGCGGCGGTTGCACAGAAGATGGTCAGGTGCCATTAGCACCCAAACTTCAGTTTGTGAGCGATGAAATTGCAAAAACGTCCAGAAACATAAGGGTAAATGCCCATCCTGGAGTAGCAACTGAGAAAGACGCTTTGCACATTGCAAATTTTGCATCGACTATTTCCTATGATTTTGTCCTAGATGACGTTACAATAAAAGAGTGTTTCGGTTTCAATCTAAGGGGCCAAGACTACGTTAATACTTTGAGAAATCTCCAAAAAGGCACGGCCAAGGTAGTCCCCCACATCCTTGTAGGTTTGTACAAAGGTGAAATTAGGGGCGAGTATGATGCGGTAAAGGTGTTGTCCCAAGAAGGCATAAGGGAGATTATATTCATAGTATTTATACCAACTCCTGGAACTCCCTGGGAAAACCTGTCACCTCCTGATGTGGATTCGGTGTTAAGGCTTTTGGCATGGACAAGGATACTACAGCCGGAAATGAAGATTACACTAGGATGTATGAGACCCCATGGAGGATATAGAGAAAAGTTGGATTTAGGCGCGATAAATCTGGGCGTAGATGGTATAGTGCTTCCTCATAGAAATGCTCTTAGAGAGGCTGAAAAGATGGGGCTTAAGATCGTGAAAAAGAGAGAGTGTTGCGCTTTTGACTAATAAGATTGGGGTATCCTATGGTACATTGAGCCTTTTAGGGCTAACGAATGCACGCGTCTTGGAAAAACCCACGACGGCTCATTTTATGGTGGGAGAGAAATGCGTCTTTTCGTGCAAGTTCTGTAGCCAGGCCAAAGATAGCACTTCTGGGCCCGATTATTTGTCTCGAATAACGTGGCCTAAAAGAGACTGGAGGGAAATCTCCAGTCCCTTTGTTCAATCAGTAGATTCTGGGGCCATTAAAAGAGCGTGCATTCAGGTTGTTGAAACTCCCAAGTCTACAGGACAGGCTTTGGAACTTTTATCCAGACTAAGGGATGCAGCTCCTGCATTACCCATAAGCGTCTGCATGTCACCGACTTCTGTTTCGAGGGCGGAACTTTTCTTTGAGCGAGGAGCATCTCAAGTAGGTCTTCCAATTGATGTGGGCTCAGAAAAGCTATACGCGACTGTAAAAGAGCGAGATTATGACATTTCGTGGGAAGTGGTCGAAAAAGCTTCGAAAAAATGGCCTGATAGGGTGACTACTCATTTTATTGTAGGCTTGGGCGAGACAGAAGAAGAGATGATAAAAAGCATCTACGAATGTTTCAAACTGGGTGTAACCGTTGGGTTATTCGCTTTTACCCCGGTGAGAGGGACTGGCATGGAAAAGATTCCGCCTCCTGCGAGAAGCTCGTATAGGAGGGTTCAGATAGGTGCATTCGTTATTAAAAGTGGAGTTTCTTTGGATAAGTTTGTATTTGATAAAGGGAGAATAGCTCATATTGAAGTTTCAGATCAGAAGGTTTTGACCGAGATAAAAGCAGGTATACCTTTTCAAACATCAGGATGCTCTTTTTGCAATAGACCGTACTACAATGAGCGTCCTGGGCAGATTCCCATGAACTATCCCAGATCTTTACACCTTGAGGAGGCAAAAGATTGCCTAGCCGAATCTGGATTGATCTTTTAGGTTTCACTGGAGAGGTATTATGGCAGGGGGGAATTTTGTGAAAGTAAGATTGTTGTCTCATGGGCCTATGAAAGGGAGATTCAACATGGCAATAGATGAGGCAATACAAAATGCTGTGCGCAGGGGACAGGTTTACCCCACGTTAAGGTTCTATCAATGGGAACCTGCATGTCTTTCTTTGGGATATTTTCAGGATGTGAAGAAAGAGGTGGAGGTAGGGGTACTTGAGGAATTAGGCATTGATTTGGTCAGGCGTCCGACAGGTGGAAAAGCAGTGCTCCACGATGATGAATTAACGTACAGCGTGACGGTATCGGAAGAGGATATGCCAGGGACGATCCTGGAAACGTATAGGACTATATCTGGGGCTATTGTACATGGATTGCAGTCGCTAGGCATTCCGGCTGAGATGGTAACGCTTGAGAGGGGCGCTAAAGCGGGTGACCCTGGGTTTCAGCAGGCGGCATGTTTTTCAGCGCCTTCATGGTATGAGGTAGTTGCGCAAGGCAAGAAGATCGTCGGTTCGGCCCAAGCGAGAAGAGGTGGAGTTATACTTCAGCATGGATCGATTCCGTTTAGCATAGATGCGGCCAAAATCGTAAGATGTCTAAAGACCACCTCACAGGCCCAAGCTGACCGTTTCCAATCTATGCTTTCTAAGAAATCTGCAGGACTTAACCAAGTTTCTAGCATGACAGTTGATCGAAAAGACCTGGAATCTGCACTCATTCTTTCATTTGGGGAAGTTCTTAATTGGGACATAGAGAAAGGATATCTTACCGAGGAAGAAATACAGGAATCTGTAGAACTGTCGCAGAACAAATATGGAAAGAAGTCGTGGACCATGACCAGGGGGAGGCAATCAGACAACCTGGATTCTATGTAAAACATATAGTTAGGGAGGATTTGTACATGTTCGATGCTGTTGTTATAGGTGGGGGTCCAGGCGGATACGTCGCTGCTATCAGGGGTGCGCAGCTTGGAGGCAAGATTGCCCTGATTGAAGCCAAACGAATTGGTGGTACATGCCTTAACGTAGGTTGTATACCAACGAAGGCGCTGGTTCATAGCGCGTCTACCTTTTTAAAAGCCAAAGATTGTGCCAAATTCGGTGTTAAAGCAGAAAAAGTTACACTAGACATGGATCTGGTGATGGCGCACAAGAATAACGCAGTAGAACAGCTGGTTCTAGGCGTTGAGCGATTGGTGAAGGGCAATAATGTGGAAGTTTTTGAAGGTGTGGCTCAGATACTTTCTCGGGATCAAGTTGAGGTAACAATGTCAGACGGATCAAAGCAGATCCTCGATACAAAGAATATTGTGATCGCCACGGGTTCTTCACCTTTTAACCTTCCTTTCATGGAAGGCCAAACAATATCTTCCGATGAAATTTTAGAATTGGATTATGTGCCTCAAAGGTTGGCCATTATCGGCGGCGGTGTTATTGGGATAGAGTTTGGTTGTATTTTTAGTGCGTTTGGTTCTGATGTCACTATAATTGAAATGCTTCCTAGTATTTTGCCTAACATCGACAAAGAGATATCCCAAAGGCTTTCTGTAATTCTGAAGAAAAAGGGTATGTCTATAAACACTAATACTCAAGTATCGGAAGTGCGAATGGAAGGCAATGAAAAAGTAATTATAGGCACTGGCAAAGGTGGTGCACAGAAGGAATTTAGGGCAGACTTGGTGCTTTCTGCTGTTGGAAGGATTCCTAACTTTGGTGGTCTTGATTTGGATTTGCTAGGTGTGAAGTACAGCAAGAAAGGCATAGAAGTTGATGAACGCATGGCGACTAATGTGCCTGGGATCTGGGCCATAGGGGATGTTGTTGGGCGTACTTTTCTTGCTCACGGGGCATCTTTCGAAGGAATTGTGGCCATGGAGAACATATTGGGACGTCCAAGGGTAATGGATTATTCGGCAGTTCCGGCATGTGTATTTTCCATTCCAGAGTGCGCTTCTGTTGGTCTTACTGAGGCAGAAGCTCGAGACCAGGGTTTGGACATTGCAGTATCTAAATTTCCGTTTAGCGCAAATGGCAAGGCTATTTCCATGGGAGAGACAGATGGAATAGTGAAAATAGTTGCGGAAAAGACTACAGGAAAGATATTAGGTATGCACATTTTGGGAGCACACGCTGATGATTTGATTCATGAAGGAGCACTTGCTGTGAGATTGGGTCTTACTGCACAAGACATTGCAGATACAATCCACGCGCACCCGACCCTATCTGAAGCGGTCATGGAAGCTGCTCACGGCGTTTCGGGTTCTCCGATTCATCTTTTGACAGGTCGAGTTAGGTAGCGTTCAAATTGGGAAATAAGAGAGGAAGGTGGCATAGTTAATGAGACATTACTTGAGAAGTCTTGGTGATGTTGACCCTGATATAAAAAAGGTCTTAATAGACGAAGAAAATCGGCAGATGAATGTAGTAGAGCTTATCGCTTCCGAGAACCTGGTGTCGAAAGCGGTTTTAGAGGCAGCAGGCTCAGTTTTGACTAATAAGTATGCAGAAGGCTATCCTGGAAAGAGGTACTATGGTGGTTGCGAGTATGTGGACATAGCGGAAAACCTTGCTCGTGATCGCGCCAAGGATATTTTTGGGGCCGAACATGCTAACGTTCAACCTCATTCAGGGGCACAAGCTAATACTGCAGTGTACTTTGCAGTCCTCAAACCAGGGGATACTGTTTTAGGTATGAATCTAGCCCATGGTGGTCACCTTACACATGGCAGCCCAGTTAATATTTCGGGACAGTACTACAATTTCGTGGCGTACGGGGTTGACCCCGAAACTGAGACCATCGACTACGACCAGGTTCGGAGTATCGCGTTAGAACACAAACCAAAGCTTATTGTGGCAGGTGCCAGCGCGTATCCTAGGATTATCGATTTTGAGAAATTCAGAGCCATTGCCGATGAGGCAGGATCTCTTCTTATGGTAGATATGGCCCACATTGCAGGACTTGTTGCTGCTGGGCTTCATCCTTCCCCTGTCCCTTATGCTCAGTTTGTAACCACTACCACACACAAGACCTTGCGGGGACCTCGGGGTGGAATGATACTGTGCACTCAGGAATGGGCAGCAGCTATAGACAAGGCGGTTTTCCCTGGTATACAGGGTGGACCTCTCATGCATATAATAGCTGCCAAAGCGGTTGCCTTCAAAGAGGCCATGGAACCTTCTTTCAAAGATTATCAGACGCAGGTTGTTAAGAACGCTAAGGCACTAGCCGAGGGTTTAAAAAAGCGGGGGTTCAGGCTTGTTTCGGGAGGAACTGACAACCATCTAATCCTTGTGGATCTTACGCCAAAAGGCGTGACGGGAAAACAGGCTGAGCAGTCCTTGGACAAAGTAGGTATTACAGTAAACAAAAATGCGATTCCTTTCGATAAGAGAAAGCCTACGATCACCAGCGGAATCCGCATAGGCACACCTGCTGTTACAACTAGGGGTATGAAAGAGCCTGAAATGGAGTTGATCGCCTCTTTGATAGATAGAACCATATCGGAGAGGGAAAACGAGGAAGTTTTGAATGAGATTGCACAAGAAGTGTTAGACCTCACGTCAAAATTTCCGTTCTATAATGCTTAAAACACCAATTTCGAGTTACAGGCGAAAGGTGTCTAGATGTTAGGCGTGTAGATTGAGAACTTTTCGCCCTATGGTAGAGTTGATGACAGATTACGCAATTATGAGGGGGCTTTTTATATGACGAGTGACGTTCTTGAGAAACTTCGGACTAAGCTAGTTGAAGATTCGGTAGACGGTTTACTAATCTCAAAACCTGAAAACTGGCGGTATGTTTCTGGGTTTACAGGTGATTCAGGAGTACTACTTATAACGGCTGAACACAGTTTTTTGTTCACAGACTCTCGTTACACAGAACAGGCTCGCAGTGAAGCACCTGATTTCACCGTTGTAAAAACGGTTATAGAAGAAGATGTAGTAAAAAACACAGTTAATGAATTGGGGTTAAAACGGATAGGTTTCGAAAAGGACTACGTTACATATGCTATGTGGGAAAGGCTCAGAGACAGGTTTGAGAAACAGGAGTTAGTTGGCATTTCGGGCTGGGTAGAAGAGTTAAGGATGATAAAAACCTCTGAGGAAGTAGAGTATATATCTAGAGCCCAGAAAATTGCCGAAAATGCGTTTGAACGCCTATTGCCTTTGATAAAGGTAGGAACATCCGAGATTGATCTGGCACTTGAACTCGAGTTTACAATGAGAAAAATGGGTTCAGAGGGAGTAGCTTTTCCTTTTATTGTTGTATCGGGTCCTAGATCTTCCTTACCTCACGGACAGCCTTCGACACGAAAACTTGAACCTGGCGATTTTGTCACTTTCGATTTTGGCGCACGTTTTCAGGGTTACTGTTCAGACATGACTCGGACCATTGTGATAGGGCCTCTAGACGAGAAACATAAGGAGATATATGAGGTTGTGCTAGCGGCTCAGTTGACCGCTTTAGATGTCATTGGGCCTGGAGTTATAGGAAAAGAAGTGGATCTTGCTGGCAGGAAAGTAATCGAAGAAGCGGGCTATGGAGAATATTTCGGGCATGGCATAGGTCATGGAGTAGGGTTAAATGTGCACGAGAGACCATCTGTGGGCAGAACTTCAGAAGACATTTTAGAACCTGGTATGGTAATTACAGTTGAACCCGGTATATACATTGAAGGGTTCGGCGGAGTAAGAATCGAGGATATGGTTGTGGTTACAGAAGAAGGAATGAGAAACTTGACTGCCTCTAGAAAAGAACTCATAGTAGTATAAGGAACTTATGAGTTTTTTCTGCGGCGGGTTGTCATTTAAAGGCGGGGAAATATTGTGATATCAACAAATGACTTTCGCACAGGTGTTACCATAGAAATTGACGGGCAGCCATGGGTTGTGGTGGATTTTCAACACGTTAAGCCAGGCAAAGGGTCTGCATTTGTGAGAGCCAAGATAAAGAACGTAATAACAGGAGTGGTCTTGGAACGCACGTTTAATGCAGGGGAAAAAGTACCAAGAGCTCACGTAGAGCGGCAAGAAGCACAGTACCTTTACAGCATGGGTGACGAATTGACCTTCATGGATGTGGCAACGTACGAACAGATTGTAGTTCCCAAGGATGTGGTGGGCCAAGGAATTTTATATCTGAAAGAAAATACCAACGCATATATAATGAGCTATGAGGGTCAAGTTATTGGAGTGGAAATACCGAACTTCGTTGAGCTTGAAGTTGTAGAAACTGAACCTGGTTTTAAAGGGGATACTGCTACAGGTGGAACTAAGCAGGCCAAATTGGAGACAGGTGCAGTAGTTAAGGTTCCGCTCTTCGTAAATGTAGGGGATGTTCTGAAGATTGATACCAGAACAGGGGAATACATCGAAAGAGTATAGGGTTGAAGGAGGAGATTAACGTGTTCGATCTAAGAGAGAGGGTTTCCTATCTAAAAGGCTTGTTGGATGGTTTGGATATTTCCGATGGGACCAAAGAGGGCAAGGCTATTAAGGCAGTTGTTGAAGTTTTAGATGAAATCGTCGATGCAATAATGGAACTTACTTTTGTTCAAGAGGATCTTCTTGATTACGTAGATTGCATAGACGAAGATCTGGCGGCTCTAGAGGATACAGTATACGGCGAAAGATTTGTTGAGATAGAATGCCCGAACTGTGGCGAATTGATTTCGATTGATCTATCGGTTTTGGAGGATGACGATACAGAGATCATATGCCCCTTTTGCGGTGACGTATTTAGCACTGAAGATGTTATAAGACAGATGTGTCGTTCCTTTAGGCAACATTGCGAAGATCTTGAGGAAGATTGGTATTTCGATGAAGACTGGGATGTTGAAGAGGACGAAGACGACGACGACGAAGAAGAAGAATGAAGGATACCCTTCCCGGCTCAATTGCCTGTACGAGAAGGGACAAACAAGTGATATCGCATTATTGGGCAGCTACTCCATGCCGGGTAGCTGCCTCTTGATGCCACCAGAATTGCCGGTTGCTATGGAGGTTGATTAATTTATATAATCACAATTAAGAAAGCACACCCGGGAATCAAATTCTCTTATTTTTGTGGCACCAAGGAGGCGAAGTGCCGTGTCCCACAAGGACAATGAACTAGAGGACCACGATAAAGATAATGTATCAATACGTATATCCGACGAAGTGATTGCCTCAATTGCCGGTGTAGCTGCAGCACAGGTAGAGGGCGTAGCTGCTATGTCAGGGAATCTAATGAGCGACATTGGCGATGTGTTTTTGGGCAAAAAAAGCGGTGGGAAGGGAGTCAAAGTTGCTTCAGGTCAGGAGGAAGTAGAGCTTGACCTATACATCAATGTAAAGTACGGCGCTAGAATTCCTGAGGTAGCCTACAAGGTGCAAGAGAATGTGAAGAAATCGGTAGAGAGCATGACCGATCTCAGGGTTACGCGGGTGAATATCCATATTCAGGGGATTTCTCAAAGTTCTAATGGCGACGAGTAAGCGTGTAAGAGAAGAGGTGGTCCTGTGCAGTTATTCGACAAAATAGTGCTAAGTATTTATGCTATATCCCTTTCCGTGTTGTCTTTCCTTATTTTTCTCGTAAGCTTAGGATGGATGGCCCCGTTAGAATCGTTTCAATACATTCTTACCCTTCCAAATGGACAGATCGTCATAGGGGTAATATCTGGCCTTTTGTTTATCGTGAGCTTGCGATTTGTTTACATGGGGGTGCAGAGAGCACCAATTCATGCCGTGGTTCACGACACTGAGATGGGGCAGGTGCGTATATCTCTTGTTGCAGTTAGGAACTTGGTTAAGCGCGTTGCGTCCAAAGTTCCCGGGGTGAAAAATGTGAAAGCTGCTGTAAGTCTAGGGGAAAGCGGGCTGCGAGTAGCGCTGGAACTCAAAGTAGGAGTGGATGCGAACGTTCCTGAATTGGCAGATAAAATTCAGAAGACTGTGTCTTCTTACGTTTGGGATGTAGCAGGTGTGAGCGTAGAGAGCGTTACCGTATCAGTCGCTGACGTATCCGGTGACGGGAATCGCTAGGGGGTGCGCCGAATGGACCCGGGAGCCGGGAAAAAAATACTTGATAAGATTGTTTCGTGGATCGACGCCAATCCTGGTCGAGCCTTGGGAACTACTATTGGTTTTTTAATAGGCCTATCCCTGATTACCTTGGGTTTTTGGAGGACTCTTGTGATTGTGGTAGCTACGTGGTTGGGATATTCAATAGGGAGATCGTCAGATGATGAAGGAAAGGGGTTTAGGGAGCTTCTGGAAGACAGATTTCCAGGAAGGCCGCATTTCCATTGAGGACACCGAAGATGACTAGACGCGATTCAAGGATATTGGCGCTCAATGCGCTTTTTTGTTGGGAAGTCGGGAAAGGTAACCCTGAGGAGTATTTAGATATTTGGAAATCCGAAACCGAGCGCGAGTTTGAGGTGGATCTGGACAGCATTGACTACGCTCGGGAATTGGTTAAGACAGTTGTTTCAAATATAGAGGAGATCGATGAAGCAATTGGACAGGTTTCAAAGGGCTGGGCCGTGTCTAGGATGCCTAAAGCAGATCTATGTATCATTAGACTCGCTTATGCCGAAGCCCTTATCCTCAAAAGTGTCCCTCACGAAGTTGTTTTGGACGAAGCAATAGAACTTGCTAAGATTTATGGTTCCCATGCTTCCCCAAGTTTTGTAAACGGCGTGCTTGTAGCTATTTTTATCAGATCAGGCTGGTCAGAAAAGGTTGAAGATCGTTAGAATGTTAGAGTAAGCTCTTTTAGATGTTCGAGATATTGTCACAGTATATTTGGGAGGGTGTGAGTTGAACGAAATAGTACATAAAGAGATTTTGACCCCTGTAACAAAAAAGATAGTAGTAAATGCGCCTTTGATTGCGAAAAAGGCGCAACCGGGCCAGTTTGTTATGTTGAGGATTCGCGAAGAAGGAGAAAGAATACCTCTAACAATAGCAGACTATGACAGGGATGCCGGAACTATAACCTTGATTTATCAAGAAGTTGGCCTCACCACTATGCTCCTCGGACTCATGGAAGTAAATGATACCATCATGGATGTGGCAGGTCCCCTAGGGTTACCTGCAGAACTCCCTGAGTCGGGGAAAGTAGTAGCAGTTGGAGGTGGGGTGGGCGTAGCTCCCCTTTTGCCAAAGTGCAAAGAATTGCACCTTAGAGGTGTGAATCTTACCAGTATAATAGGGGCGCGATCTCATGACCTCATAATTTTGGAAGATGAGATGAGGGAATATTCCGACGACCTTCACATTTGCACCGATGATGGAAGTCGAGGATTTAAAGGTTTCGTTTCCGACAAGCTTAAAGAACTTATAGATGATGGTATGACCATGGATGAAGTGATAGCTATAGGGCCAATGCTCATGATGAAGGCTGTTTGTGAAGTAACTCGAGAGCATGGAATAAAGACGTGGGTGTCTATGAACCCTATCATGGTAGATGGTACAGGTATGTGTGGTGCGTGCAGAGTATCTGTAGGCGGTCAAACTAAATTCGCCTGTGTGGATGGCCCCATGTTTGATGGTCACCTAGTAGATTGGGATGAAGCGTGGAGACGCGCCAATGCTTATACAGAACAAGAAGCGATTGCTGTTGAGCATTGCCGTTGTGGAGGTGGAAATAATGGCTGTTAAGAAAAGAGTCGAAATGCCGACCCAAGATCCTATGATCAGACGTACCAACTTTGATGAGGTCGCCTTAGGATACACAGAGGAGATGGCCAGGGAGGAAGCGTCAAGGTGCCTCAACTGCAAGAAACCTTTGTGTGTAGAAGGATGTCCTGTCTCTGTTGATATTCCACGATTTATCGAGCTTATAAAAGAAGGTAAATTTCAAGATTCAATTGATGTAGTAAAATCCACCAATAGCTTGCCTGCAATCTGCGGAAGGGTATGCCCACAAGAGAACCAATGCGAAGCAAAATGTGTCCTAGGACGTAGAGGCGATCCTATAGCTATTGGCCGATTGGAGAGGTTTGTAGCCGATTGGGAAATGGCCCATGGCAAGTCCGAGATTCCGAATGTGTCAAAAACTGGCAAGAAGGTTGCTATAGTTGGCGCAGGACCTGCAGGACTGACTTGCGGAGGGGATCTTGCCAAACTTGGCTATGATGTGACTATTTTCGAGTCGCTTCACGAACCAGGTGGGGTTTTGATGTACGGGATACCTGAGTTCCGTTTGCCGAAAAGCATAGTGAAGACAGAAGTAGATTATGTTAAAAAGCTGGGGGTTAACATAGAACTCGACTTTATAGTCGGCAGAACCCTTACGATCGATGAGATTTTTGCACAAGGTTTTGAGGCTGTTTTCGTAGGAAGCGGAGCAGGTCTGCCAATGTTTATGCATATACCAGGAGAAAACTTGAACGGGGTATATTCTGCCAACGAATATCTGACGCGGATAAATTTAATGAAGGCGTACCTTTTTCCAGAGTATGACACGCCTATCGTGTCAGGCAAAAAGGTGGTAGTAGTAGGCGCAGGGAACGTAGCCATGGACTCGGTTAGATGTGCTTTGAGACTTGGAGCCGAAAAAGCGATGATAGTATATAGAAGAGGCCGAGAGGAAATGCCTGCTCGCGCTGAAGAAATTCACCACGCTGAGGAAGAAGGCGTTGAGTTTCATCTACTTGCAAATCCCGTAAGAATTTTTGGTAACGATAAAGGCTGGGTTACTAGCATCGAGTGTATTAGAATGGAGCTTGGTGAACCTGATGAATCGGGCAGAAGGCGGCCGGTGCCAATTCCAGGATCTGAGTTTGTTATGGAAGCAGATACTGTTGTGATGGCTTTAGGGACTTCTCCTAATCCTATAATAGTAAACACTACAGATGGTCTCAGTGCTCACTCATGGGGTGGACTTATAGTCGATGAAGAGACAGGTAGAACAAAAAGGCCGAGGGTATGGGCCGGTGGCGACGCAGTGACCGGTTCAGCAACTGTGATTTTGGCCATGGGCGCAGGCAAAACTGCCGCAAAAGACATTCACGAATATCTCAGTAGCGGGTCTGAGGACTGGTAGTAGGAAGGAGGTGGCCTAGGATTGGATTACAAAGATGTGGTTTCAGTAAGCCAGTTAAACTCTTATATCCGGAAAATGTTCTGGGAAGACGACTTTTTGCAGCAAGTGTTCGTACAAGGTGAGATAGCTAACCTTAGAGATTACCGAGGCCACCTCTATTTTACTCTTAAAGATGAGAAGTCTAGCATTAGGGCTGTTATGTGGCTTAACAACCGCAGCAAATTGTCGTTTGTACCTGAAGATGGAATGCAGGTAATCGTTTCAGGCAGCGTTTCTGTCTTTGAGCGAGACGGCATCTACCAGGTGTATGCTACCTATATGGAGCCTTTTGGGCTTGGTGCCCTATATGCTGCTTTAGAAAAGCTAAAAGAAAAGTTGGAAAAAGAAGGTTTCTTTAAAGAAGATCGAAAAAGGCCCCTGCCTATGTTCCCGCGAAAAATCGGCTTGGTCACTTCAAAAAGGGGCGCTGCGATAAGAGACATTATATCAGTAGGTACAAGGCGGTACCCTGGCGTACAATTTGTTTTGGCTGACTGCAAGGTTCAGGGGGAAGGTGCAGCTTCTGCTATTGCTGCGGGGATAAAAGCCCTAAACGAAATTCCAGACGTAGATGTCATAATCGTAGGCAGGGGTGGGGGTTCTCAGGAGGACCTGTTTGTATTCAACGATGAAGTAGTAGCGCGGGCTATATACGAATCTAGAGTTCCTATTGTATCTGCAGTTGGCCACGAGAGAGATGTGACTATAGCAGATCTAGTGGCTGATGTTCGAGCGCCTACGCCATCGGCTGCGGCTGAATTAGTAGTTCCCGATGCCGAGCAGTTGAAATCTGCTGTTAATGCCCTTGTTCAAAGAGCGTATACCCATGTAAAACTAGAGATAGAAGACAATCGTAAAAAACTAGAGAGTCTTGTGTCTAGGCCCTGCTTTGAGAGACCCGATTGGTTTCTTGTCGCAGCTAGAGAAAGTCTATATAGATTGAGACAGGATCTCGAAGATGCTATGAGGAATATTTTAAACCTAGAGCGGCAGAGATTTAACTGGATAACAGGGAAGCTCGATGCATTGAGTCCTTTGAAAATTCTATCTAGAGGGTATAGCGTGACCAGAAGCATTCCTGATTTGCACGTTATAAAAAATTCCGACGAAGTTGCGCTTGACAGTAGAGTGGTTGTCACCCTCCATAAGGGGTCTATAATTTGTCGTGTAGAAGAAAAGTGCGATGAGGAGGGGTTGGAGGTTCAATGAGCGGCGTGCTTGAGAATAACGAGGAATTGGATTTTGCCAGCAGCTTAAAGAAACTTGAAGAGATAGTGAAATGTTTAGAAAGTGGAGACCTTTCTCTTGAAGAGTCACTAAAGAAATTTGAAGAAGGGATCGCGCTGGCGAGGAAATTGGAGATGATCTTGGATAAAGCCGACAGCAGGGTTCAGGAAATCCTTAAGGCGGGCGAAGAAGAGGAAAATGAACACATTTAACCAATACCTTGAACAAAGGCGTGCGGAAATAGACGCATCTATTTCTGGCATTGTAGAAGCATACCAGTGGGATTTACCTTCTCTTAAAGAATGTGTTTCTTATTCTCTTTTTGGAGGTAAGAGATTGAGAGGCATCGTTTTGATTGAGGCTTGTCAAAGTTGCGGTTGCTCTTTTGACATTGCATTACCATTTGCGGCGGGTATTGAAATGATCCACGCGTACTCATTGGTTCACGATGACCTTCCTTGTATGGATAACGATGATTACCGTCGGGGACAGCTTACTTGTCACAGAAAATTTGGTGAGGCTATGGCTGTGCTTTGTGGCGATGCTCTTTTGACTATGGCCTTTGAGATCATGCTATCTTCCACGGGTGCAAGAAAAGATCTGGTATGTCGTGCCGCTCAGGAAATAGCCTCCGGATCAGGTCCCAAGGGGATGGTAGGTGGCCAAGTGCTAGATTTAGAACTCGAAAGGAAAACCCCGGATCCTAATCAAATAATGAAGATGTACAGCATGAAAACAGGGGCCTTGTTTGAAGTGGCTGCTAGAACAGGCGCAATTGTGGGTGGTGCACCTGACAATTTGATTGATGCTCTTGGAGGGTGGGGAAGAAGTTTCGGATATGCATATCAGATAATCGATGACATATCGGACATAGGCGAGAGCCAGAAAGAAGAGGATAAAAGCACCCTTGTGAAGGCATTGTCTTTCGAAGAGGCGCGCAAAGAGGCTGAACGAGCCCTATCTGACAGTATTTGCTGTTTGTCTGTACCAGGGCTGGATGAACGGTTCTTTGTTAATCTTACTGAATTATATATCAATAAGCTGGGCGGCCTATATGCCCCATAACACGGCAATAAGTACTGTTAATGGCATTTATCGCGACGCGCTTGGTGTATTTTCTATGGATTTGGGAGGAGAGGGATTGCGACTCTGTAATGTTAGATCTCCAGAGGACATCCGCGGACTGTCAGTTGAAGAGCTCCAATCTTTGGCAGACGAAATAAGAGGGGAAATTGTGCGGGTAGTATCGAGCAATGGGGGACACCTGGCATCGTCCCTTGGCACAGTGGAGCTCACTCTTGCGCTGCACAAAGTGTTTGATACTCCGAACGACAAGATAGTTTGGGACGTAGGGCATCAAAGCTACACCCACAAAATAATTACAGGACGATATGAGGCGTTTGGAACTTTGCGCAAGTTAGGTGGTATTTCGGGTTTTCCTAAGAGAAATGAAAGCCCCTACGACATCTATGATACTGGTCATGCAGCAGGTTCCATCTCATATGCTCTAGGGCTCGCAAAGGCTAGAGATCTCGATGGGGGAGACTGGAAAATTATAGACGTTATAGGAGACGGAGCCCTTACATCTGGTGTTGCCTATGAGGGTCTTAACAACGCTGGGGAATTAGGTACGCCTCTAATTGTGGTTCTTAACGATAACTCCATGTCTATCTCGGAAAACGTTGGGGGTATCGCACGGTATTTAACATTGCTGAGACTTGCGCCTGCGTATAGGTCTACCAAGTCTGCAATGGAAAAGGTCTTGGAAAGAATGCCTAACATAGGGCGGCGAACCATAGACTGGCTAAGGCGCTTTAAGGGTGGATTGAAATATTTCTTGTTCCCTGAAGCGTGGTTCGAATCCTTGGGATTTAGGTACTATGGACCTTTCGATGGCCATGATTTGGGTGAGCTTATACAGGTGTTCGAAGAGATAAAGATGATTGATGAACCAGTATTGGTTCATGTAGTGACTACAAAGGGTAAGGGTTACACGTTTGCAGAGGAAAATCCTGAAAAGTTCCACGGTTTGGGTCCGTTTGATCCTGAAACAGGCCAAATCATTGAAACTAGAGGAAGCGCACCTTCTTATAGCAAGGTTTTTGGACAGGCCATGGCTAGTTTCGCACAGAAGAAAGACGACTTAGTGGCAATTACTGCAGCCATGACCGATGGTACAGGGCTTGATGAGTTTGTAGCACAGTTTCCAGATAGAGTATTTGATGTGGGCATTGCAGAGAGCCATGCGGTGGTATTTGCTGCAGGGCTTGCCCAGGGCGGAAAATTGCCTGTTGTGGCCATCTACTCCACATTTCTGCAAAGGGCTTATGACCAGATAATCCAAGATGTCTGTCTTCAGAAGCTGAAAGTAGTCTTTGCAGTAGACCGAGCAGGCATTGTTGGCGAGGATGGCGAAACTCATCATGGACAGTTTGACATAAGCTATTTAAGGACAGCTCCAGGTTTAACCATTATGGCCCCTAAAGATGAGGCTGAATTGGTCAACATGTTATGGACTGCGCTCGAGATGCCAGGTCCTAGCGCAATTCGGTACCCTCGCGGCGCAGGCGTTGGAGTTTCCTTTGAAGAGTTTCTGGATAATCCGAAGGAGCTGGAAATTGGAAAAGCTGAACTAATTTCCTACGGTACTGACATAAACGTTCTAGCCCTTGGCAGTATGGTGCAGCCTAGCATTGAGGCCGCCAATTTGCTTGGCCAGAAAGGCATATCGTGTGGAGTAGTAAATGCAAGATTCGTGTCGCCTTTGGATGTAGAGATGATTGATGAATTGGCTTCAACAAGGCCTTTATTGGTGGTTGAAGAAAATGTACCTTCAGGTGGGTTTGGGGAAGCAGTGTTGGATGCCGTTGATCCAATGTATAGGCATAGAATTTACAGACTGACGCTCCCCATGGGCTTTATACAACATGGCCCGCAGCAAGAACTTCGCCGAATATATGGTATGGACGCATTGGGTGTAGTCGCAAAGGTTGATGAGATTTTGAAAAGATTGGAGAAAGAAGAGTGGATAAAAAAGGCATAGGGTTATTGCCTAATCTAGATAAGCCTGAAAGCGAAGAATTGGTAGACGAAATAATACTGTGGTTGGGAGAAAGAAATATTGAAGCTTACCTGCCGCCTTGCGCTGAGGTCTTTGAAAAATGGCGTGAACGGATATTACGTTTGGATGATTGGCCTTTCAAAGTTGATTTTGCAATAGTGCTAGGCGGAGACGGTTCTCTCCTTGCTGCTGCAAGATCACTCGGCCCTCTGGGCATTCCGATTCTAGGGGTAAACCTTGGGCATTTCGGGTTCCTTACAGAGCTTGAAGCCAACAATTTGTTTACCTATTTACCAAAGTTTATTTCCGGAGAGTGGGATAAAGATGAAAGGCTTATGCTTTCTACGGATGTTGTTAGGCAAGGGAAAACTGTATTTTCTAGCATTGCTCTAAACGAAGCGTGTGTGTCCAAGGGACCCTATGGGCGGTTGACTGTTCTTTCGTTTAGCGTGTCAGGGAGAAACGTGGATGTTTACGCGGCTGATGGGCTCATTATTGCCACACCTACAGGTTCTACCGCTTATTCTCTTTCCGCAGGCGGGCCAATTCTGGCGCCTGAGATTGAAGCATTTCTCGCTACCCCAATATGTCCCCACACTTTGTATTCAAGATCCATAGTTGTTCCCTCATCAGAATCCTGCGAAGTAGAGGTTACCTTGCCGAGTCAATCGACGACCCTGTCATTGGATGGGCAGGAATTTTTCCCTCTCGAAAAGAAAGACATTATAGTCGTGAAAAAATCCGAGTATAAGGCATGTTTGCTCAGGATGAAAGGCTGGTCTTTTTACGATGTCTTGCGCAAGAAGATGAAAGAAGGGGTAGACAGGTTACCTAGGGGGTAATACTGGCTGAGTGACAAAAAGTGAATAAAATTAGGAGGCAGTTTGCAAATGAAAGCTAAGAGACAAATGAAAATTATTGAGCTAGTGTCGAATAACGTCATCACCAGCCAGGAAGAGCTGTGCAGATTGCTTGCAGATGAGGGTATAAAGGTTACCCAGGCTACAATTTCCAGGGACATAAAAGAGATGCATTTGGTACGTGTTCCCTCTGGAGACGGACGCTACAGATATTCGCTAATGCCGGGTGATCATACATTGGTGTATAAGGAGAGGTTCAACAGATTGTTTAAGGATTGCTGCGTAAGCATGGAGAAGTCGGGGAACATCATAATTGTTAAGTCAATTTCAGGAACTGGACCGGCAGTGGGAGAAGCAATTGATGGTATGAATCTTGAGGGAATAGCAGGAAGCGTAGCCGGAGATAATTCAGTCATGCTGGTGGTTCGAGAAGGACATGACCCATCAGAGGTGCTTGAAATTTTACGCAATATAGCGGGAATGTGATGATACTTGCTCACGTACTTGAGGATACAGAATTTCGGCATATTTCGAGACGTTGAAATTGAGCTCGGGCCTGGTTTGACTGTATTTACAGGGGAAACGGGTGCGGGTAAGTCCATGATCGTAGATGCGGTTATGGCCTGCCTTGGCTACAGGACGTCTCCTGAAGTCATAAGGGCTGGAGAGGAAAGGGCCATACTTGAACTTTTCATTTCTCCAGAGGGGGATGCAAATGGTTTCGACGAACAATGGGAAAAGTCTCTAGGCGAAGGAACGGAAGTAGCAATTCAGCGCGATATATTACCCGAAAGGTCATACATGCGGATCAACGGGAGAATAGCTACTATGTCAATGGCCCAATCGATTGGGGAAAAGCTGGTAGACATCCACGGGCAACAAGAACACTATTCGCTGCTGCGCGCGCAAAACTACATAAGCATGATAGATAGCATGAATAAGCAAGCCATAGCCCCTCTAAAATCTAAATATTACTCACATTTTTCTAGGCGCCAGGAGTTGATTCAAGAAAAAAAAGACCTAAGTACTGACCAGTCTGCTCGAGAACGCGAGATAGACCTTTTGGCTTACCAAATTGCAGAGATAGACAAGGCTGCTTTGTGCATCGGGGAAGATGAAGTATTGCGTCAAGAATACAGGGTACTTAATTCTCAGAGAAAGCTCATTAACCTTTCCAACGAGGTATATGGATCTATTTATGACGGAGTAGACGGAACTAGGAGCGCGTACGAGCTGATAACCCAGGCGATCGAGTTGTTAAAGGAAGCCGCTGATATAGACCCGGCTGCAGAAGGAACCAAGAACGCATTGGAGCAAGTATCCTATGCATTGGAAGTAGCAGTAGATTTACTCAGGGAATATCAAAAAGGGCTAAGTCTCGAGCCAGGTCGACTCCAAGAGGTTCAGGAACGTCTAGATTTGATTGAAAAACTCAAATCCAAGTACGGGGGCACAATTGAGGATGTGCTCAAGTATAAGGGTAATGCAGAAGAAAGGCTAAAGCATCTTTTGAATGCCAGTGAGATACTAGAGAAACTCGATGAGGAACTAGCGGCGATAGAAAATGAAATGGCTTCAATAGGGCGGACTCTTACTCAATTGAGGAGGGAGGCTGCTACCAAGATGGAAGAAAGCATTTCAGATGTGCTAGAGGAGCTGGGAATGCCTGGGGCAAAGTTCATAGTACAATTGGAACATCAAGAGGATGCGGAAGATGGCGTGTTAGTAGACGGGGTGAAAATCAGACCCTTTCAGGATGGGTTTGATAAGGCAACATTTCTTTTTAGTGCCAATCCAGGAGAGCCTGCTTTACCTTTGCAGAAGGTTGCATCTGGTGGCGAACTATCTCGGCTCATGCTAGCCATAAAATCTTGCGTGGAAGAAGTAGACCCAGTTCCCACACTTATTTTCGACGAAATAGATGCAGGAGTAGGAGGGAGAGCTGGACAGGCGATCGGTGAAAAACTGTGGCAACTCGGTAGAACTCACCAAGTGCTTTGCGTTACTCACCTCGCTTCAATTGCAGCTATGGCCGATTCCCATTTTGTAGTTACAAAAACCGAGGGGGGTGGTAGAACCTACGGGCAAGTAATTGAATTGAAGGACCAAGAAAGCAGAGCCAAGGAGATTGCGCGAATGCTTAGCGGCGCCGAAGTTGGGGCTTCCTTGGCACATGGGCGGGAACTATTGTTGAAGGCAGAAGATTATAAGAACAGCTTCAAGAACTCATAGCAAAAAAGGAATCCTCTTCATCCGAACTTTAGCCTACACCTTGAAGCGATTTAGACTCCAATTAACGTGTACTCAATTCTCCAAGTTGGGTTTTGGGATTGTATTAGCGAAACTTGTTGCCAGATATGGGATGTTAGGTTTTAGGAGTTGATTCCAGGTGCGACAACTAAGGGTGCTCATTGCCGATGATAACAAAGAATTAGCAAGTATCATGAAACAATATTTGGAAGAGCAAGAAGATATGAAGGTAATTGGTGTGGCTTACAATGGGTTCGAAACGCTAACCTTGATCCAGGAGTTTGCCCCAGATGTTGTCATCCTTGATATGGTTATGCCGTATCTAGATGGTATGGGCGTCCTAGAGAAACTAGCTGAGAAAGAACTTTCTGCACGGCCTAAGATCGTCATTCTATCGGCTTTTGGGCAGGATTCTATTACACGTCGAGCCGTAGAATTGGGCGCAGACTACTATCTAGTAAAACCTTTTGAATTAGAAACTCTCGCACAGAGGTTAAGGCAAATGGTCAATTGGGATGATCCCTCTGAGCATGTTTCTTTCCACGTAACCCAAGGAGACGAAATGGCCCGTGAAGCCGCGGTAACGTCCATCCTTCAGAAGATAGGGATATCTCCAAACTTAAAGGGATATAGATATCTTACCGATGCAATTCTGATCGTATCCTATAAGCCAGAGTATTCATCTGGGGTAACCAAGATTCTTTATCCTGAAATAGCCAAGAAGCATTCAACTACGCCTAGCAGGGTAGAAAGGGCTATACGACATGCTATACAGGTAGCTTGGACCAGGGGCAATGCAGGTTATATCAAGCAGAGATTCGGATCAACCCCTGGAAATGACGATAGGCGACCGACGAACTCGGAATTCATCGCTTTTATGGCAGATAGGATTCGTCTAGGTGTTTGATTACCGGCGTAATGGGGGTGCGCGAACCAGTGGAAAATTCAGGTTCTAGCCTGGTTGAATGCATTCTAAATTCAACCCACGATGCGATTATAGCAATTGACGATCACGAAAGAATTATTGTTTTCAATACAGCGGCAGAAAGACTTTCAGGTAAGAAAACTGACGAGGTGATAGGCAAACCTGTATCTGAGGTCATTCCCAATACGCGGCTGAACAAGGTTTTGGAAAGCGGTATCCCTGAGATCAACCAGAGGCAACAACTAGGCAATACTTTAGTTGTGACTAACAGGATGCCGGTTACTGGTCCCCATGGCGACTTGTTAGGAGCGGTTGCAGTATTTCGGGATATTACTGAGATTAAATGTTTAGCCGAACAGGTGACTAATCTCAAAGAAATCCAATCCCTCCTTTATGCGGTGATAGAATCCACTCAAGACGCAATATCAGTTGTGGATGAGCATGGAAACGGTATACTAGTCAACCCGGCCTATACCAAGCTTACAGGATTTGCAGAAAATGCTGTTATAGGTCAGCCTGCTACCATAGATATATCCGAGGGTGAAAGCGTTCACTACGAAGTGTTGAAGACAGGTAAACCTGTAGTTAACGCTAAATTGAAGGTAGGTCCTATGAAGCGTCCTGTGGTTGTAAACGGTGCTCCTATTATAGCAGACGGAAAACTTAAGGGCAGCGTTGCCGTTATTCGAGATGTTTCTGAGGTACTGCAACTCACTGAAGAGCTGGAAAACTTAAAAAGCGTTGTAAAAGGATTTGAACCCAAGTACACATTTGATGACATAATAACCAGCAGCCTGCTTATGCTTCAAGCCATCGAGCAAGCGCATCGGGTTGCGCCGACTCCTGTTACTGTTCTTTTGAGGGGCGAAAGCGGAACCGGTAAGGAACTTTTTGCACATGCTATCCATAACGCATCTACTAGGTACGACAAACCGTTTGTCCGAGTAAATTGCGCTGCGCTTCCTAGGAGCCTTCTCGAATCTGAACTTTTCGGATACGTGGAGGGAGCGTTTACCGGGGCAAAGAAGGGCGGCAAAAAAGGTTTGTTTCATGAGGCAGACGGAGGTACTTTATTCTTTGATGAAATTGGAGCCATGGATATTTCTGTTCAGGCCAGTCTCCTTCGGGCGCTTCAGGAGAAAGAGGTTGTTAGGATAGGCGAGTCCAAACCCACTCCTGTAGATGTGAGGGTGATAGCCGCTACCAATGCTCCACTTGAGCAAATGGTGGCAGCCGGTAAATTCCGTGAGGACTTGTACTACAGGCTTAGCGTGATCCCGATTTTTATACCGCCTCTAAGACAGCGGCCAGAGGACATTGATGGTTTATGCGACCATCTGTTGCGCGGACTAAACCAAAACTACGGAAGGTCTGTAGAAGGTGTCGATGATGAAGTGCTGAGAGTTTTCAGATCTTACAGGTGGCCTGGCAACGTACGAGAACTGGAAAATGTGCTCGCGAGGGCGATTATCAACATGAAATACCAGGAAAGAATCATACGGGTTGAGCATTTGCCTCCTTTGGGATGGGGGACCAACCGGTTATCGACGGAAAAGGGTGAAGAATGTCCACACGGCATTGAAATGGAAGTTGAGACTTTGCGACGGGCAGTGGAGAGGGCAGAAGTAGAAACCATTGGACGCGCATTGGAGCATGCTTCTTACAACAAGACTGAAGCGGCGAAACTTCTAGGTATAAGCGTTAGAACCCTTTATTACAAGATGCAGAAATACGGTTTTACACAGAAATAAGGGGCTGCGGTCACAAGTGTGTGAAAATGTATACAAAGTGTGTCTGCAAAATTCAGCGTGCAATTGGATGCAATACTGCAGGAGATTGCACGCCCTAGGTGAATGAATGTATACCAGAGTAAACAACAAGGCTTGGAAATAGGCGACATAATCGAAAATTGATCTTGGCACAATTATTGCATCTTATGTATGTTAGATGGCAACGTTTCTTCAAAAGAACTTTAGGTCATCATTAACAACAAAAAAAGGGGGATTCAAATGGAAGTTTTCGGTCCGATGGAAACTAACGATTACGAGCAAGTAGTGTTTTGTCATGACAAAGTTTCAGGTTTGAAGGCTATTATCGCGATCCATAATTCTACGCTAGGGCCTACGTTGGGTGGAGTAAGGATGTGGCCTTATAAGTCCGAAGAGGAAGCTCTGACGGACGCCCTTAGATTGTCCCGGGGCATGACGTACAAAAGCGCTGTTATGGGTCTTAATGTTGGCGGAGGTAAGGCCGTGATAATAGGCGATCCAGCCAGAGATAAATCTGAAGAACTGCTGCGAGCTTTCGGCAAGTTCATAGACACTCTAGGTGGAAGATATATCACTGCTGAAGATGTAGGTACGACAACTGAAGATATGGAAATAATAAGATCTGCAACTGAGCATGTTGTGGGTCTTCCATGGATCAGTGGGAACCCGTCTCCTGTGACTGCATTTGGAGTTTTACGGGCAATGCAGGCGTGTGTTCTTGAGGTGTTTGGTGATGAAAGCCTTGCGGGTAGGACAGTTGCAATCCAGGGAGCAGGCAATGTGGGTTACTTTTTAGCGGAGCAACTGCTAGATGAGGGAGCCAAGGTATACATCACAGATATTGTGCCAGAAAAGGTGCAAAGAGTGGTAGAGTTGGGAGCAGAGGCCATATCCCCTGACGAAGTGTATGATGTAGAATGTGATGTTTTCGCACCTTGTGCCTTAGGCGGCGTCATAAACGATGATACAGTGGGTCGGCTAAAAGCCAAAATAGTATGTGGAAGCGCCAACAACCAACTTCTCGAAGAGAGGCACGCGGCAGCTCTTGCCGAAAGGAACATTCTGTATGCACCCGATTTTGTTGCCAACGGCGGCGGCGTTATAAACGTAGCTAGCGAGTTGGCTCCTGATGGATATGATAGAGATCGCGCCCTTGCGAAGGTATCTACGATATTCGATATTATGCTGTCGATTCTTCAGGTGTCGAAGGAGGAAGGCATTGGAACAAATGAGGCTGCAAATAGATTAGCTGAAGACAGAATCGAGAAAGCCCTTCGGCAGAAAAGAATATATGTACCTACTCGTTAAGCAGGAATTAGGCATTCGGCGATGGGACGAGAGGAGGGAACAAATTGGAAAAACGGGTTACTTTTAGGCAAGATCATTGCAAAGGTTGCGGATTATGCATTGAAGTATGTCCCAAGGGAATTATAAAAGTAGGAACTGAAATAAACAAGCAGGGGTATTACCCTGCAGTAGTTGAGGATGAAGCGCAAGAATTGTGCATAAGTTGCGCTCTTTGCGCTCGGATGTGTCCAGATGCTGTTATAGAAGTTTTTCGGTAGTTAAATAGGAGGTGAATATTGTGAGTAAGCCCATTCTCATGAAAGGGAACGAGGCAATAGCGGAAGCGGCCATACGTGCAGGGTGTCGGTATTTCTTTGGATATCCAATAACTCCTCAAAATGAGATCCCAGAGTATATGTCGTGGCGTCTCCCTGAAGTTGGAGGCTCGTTTGTTCAGGCAGAGAGCGAGGTTGCTTCTATAAACATGGTGTACGGCGCGGCAGGAGCTGGAGGTAGGGTTATGATATCCTCGTCTAGCCCTGGGATATCATTGATGCAGGAGGGTATTTCCTATATAGCCGGTGCAGAACTGCCGTGTGTAATTGTGAATATAGTAAGGGGTGGTCCTGGATTAGGTGGAATCCAGCCGGCTCAATCAGACTATTTCCAGGCAACAAAAGGAGGAGGCCATGGCGACTATAGGCTCCTCGTTTACGGTCCAGCTACCATTCAAGAAGCTTGTGATCTTATGGGGAAAGCTTTTGAGGTAGCGGACAAGTATCGAAATCCTGTGATGATCTTAGGCGATGGAATGATGGGTCAAATGATGGAACCTGTAGTTTTCCGCGACGAAGTTGATTCATCAGAAACCCAAGCTCCTAAGCCTTGGGCTACCACAGGGAAAAAAGGACGTCCTGCTAATCTGATTAACTCAATATACCTTGACCCAGAAGTGCTAGATGCTCATAACTGGAGAATACAGGAGAAGTATATGCTCATGGAGCAGAATGAAGTAATGTACGAGATTAAGTATGCAGACGACGCTGAATGGTTCCTTGTAGCGTATGGGACTATCGCCAGGATATGTACGGCTGTCGTTGATAAACTGCGCAAAGAGGGATTAAAAATAGGTCTTATACGCCCTATCACTCTGTGGCCTTTTCCTGTTGAGGCATTCAACCAAGTTGCAGACCAAGCCAAAGGGTTCTTATGCGTGGAGATGTCTACAGGCCAACTAGTGGAGGACGTGAAACTTGCAGTTGAAGGCAGGGCTCCGGTGTACTTCTATGGGAGAACCGGCGGAGCTGTTCCTATGCCAAAGAACATTGAAAAGCGTGTACTCCAAATGATAGCAGGTAAGACTCCCGTTATCACAGACTATTTCGAAAAAATACAGGGAGGTGGGGAGATATGAAGCCGGTGTACTTGCGTCCCAAGTCTCTTACAGATACTGTAACCCACTATTGCCCAGGTTGTACCCACGGCATAGCTCATAGGCTTGTAGCTGAAGTCATTGACGAACTAGATATTCAAGAAAAAACTATTGGAGTTGCGTCTGTGGGATGCTCAGTGTTTGCTTACAACTACTTTGACGTTGACTTTCAACAGGCTGCTCACGGTCGTGCACCTGCGGTAGCCACAGGAATTAAGCGGGTTTTACCTGACAGCGTAGTATTTACTTATCAAGGTGATGGTGATCTTGCATCAATAGGAGCAGCCGAGATTTTACACGCGGCTGCTAGGCGTGAAAACATAACGGTGATTTTCATAAACAATGCTATATATGGGATGACTGGTGGGCAAATGGCTCCTACCACTCTTATAGGACAGAAAACTACTACATCGCCAGCCGGTAGGGACCCACTTAACCAGGGATTCCCTTTGAAAATGTGTGAGATTCTATCTAATGTTGAAGGATCTTATTACATCGCTCGCTTTTCCTTGCACAACTCGGCCAACATAATGAAAGCCAAGCAAGGTATCAAAAAGGCTTTTACGAACCAAATAGAAGGGAAAGGGTTTTCCATGGTTGAGTTGCTGTCTTCGTGTCCGACCAACTGGGGCATGACTCCAAGCGATGCGCTTAAATGGATCGAAACTCACATGATTCCCGAATATCCTTTGGGCGAGTATAAAGGCGAGGAGGGAAAATAACGTGAATCACGATATAATTATTGCAGGATTTGGCGGACAAGGGGTTATGTTAATAGGTACCCTCCTTGCCCATGCTGGTATGGAGGAAGGTAAAGCAGTGTCATGGCTTCCATCATATGGCCCTGAAATGCGTGGGGGAACAGCCAATTGCACAGTATGTATTTCTGATGAACCTATAGCTTCACCTGTAGTTGCAGAGCCTACTGCTTTTTTAGCTATGAATTTGCCTTCGTATGAGAAGTTCATTGATGCGGTTTTGCCTGGAGGTTGCGTGATCATCAACTCAGATCTGATCGAGGTAGACGAGGTTCGTGGCGATGTGAGATTCTATAGGATACCGGCTAACAAAGAGGCGGAGAAACTCGGCTCCATGCGGGTGGCAAATATGGTGTGTCTAGGAGCTCTCTTAGGGGCCGAAGATATAGTTTCGTTAGATACTGTAATTGCATCTTTGCCGAACGTGATTAGCGAAAGGCATCACAGCCTTCTAGATGTTAACGCCAGAGCTCTTAGACGTGGATACGAACTTACGCATAGCGCCGAGTGATATTGAGTAGGTAATATTGCGAGGGAAAGCATTGACCGGTGATAAAACCGTAAGCACAAAGGATATAGAATCTCTTCTTGTATGCATACCGGGTGTTCAAAAGGCACGCGTCGTAGTCAATGACTGGGGTGCGATCAAGGAGATTCACATTCTGACAGGTCTAGATCGTAGCCCCAAACAGATCGTTAGAGACGTAGAAAGCGCTCTGAAAGCGCAGTGGGATATAAATCTAGACCGGAGAGTAGTGTCTGTAGCACAGATTAAGGCAAAAACGCCACTTTCTGAGAGCCGTCTGAGGTTCGTGGGTTTTGAAGTCAAGACGGATACAAGAAGAGGTAAGATCGAGGGGCGTGTCTCCCTCGAGGGCGGCTGCGAAGATCACATAATGGCTTACGTGGGAAAAGCCGAGGGAGATATAGGTTCTAGATCTATCATGTATACCCTAGCACGCGCTACGTGCATGGCGGTAAACCTTGCAATTACGCCTATGAACGAGTTTTTTGTAGATGATGTCACATTGGTACAGATAGGTCAAACAGACGCCGTAAATGTTTTGGTTGGGTTAGTAGGAGCCGGAATAAACAACGAGCGTCTTCTAGGGGCTGCTTTGGTACGGAGAAGTATTGAAGAAGCCTGCGTTCGCGCTACCCTCGATGCGGTGAACAGAAGATGTGAAGTTATGATGGAAAATGATTCGGGAAGCAGATAAGAGTGCACGGGACCTCTTATTTAGGCGTTGGACGCGGCTGCGTTGATAGCGGATGAGTGATAGCACTGCTATATATCATGGCAGTGCTATTTTCTCTTTGAGAATAAGGGGAATTATTGGTTTTTAGTTAGAAGGCATAGGGGTTTCTGGTAAGATGGAAAAGGCAGATAGGTAAAGTTTGTGATTATTCACTCTAAGGGGAAAGGATACTCGGCCATGGACGATGTTATAGAACGTTTCCTTAATTACCTGGAGCATGAGAAGGGTCTATCTGCAAATACATTGGCGTCGTACGGGATAGATCTTAAGGACTATAGGGAGTTTCTTTCTGAATATTCTTCCGAAACTATAGAAACTGCGAATTCTGCTACGATTGTCGCGTATCTAATGTTCTTGCGTAGACAAGGTAGGGCTACTTCCACTGTTGCCAGGAGGTTGGCTGCAATAAAAGGTTTTTATCAATTCTTGCTTAGAGAAGGATGCATTGTAAAAGATCCTTCGGAGAATCTTTCCGCCCCCAGCCTCGAGCGACGGCTTCCCAAAGTTATGTCTCTGGCTGAAATAGAAAGACTTCTAGCTCAGCCTGATCCGTCGACTCCTCTTGGACTGCGTGATAAAGCGATGCTTGAGGTGCTTTACGCAACTGGCTTACGTGTTACCGAACTAGTAGATCTGAACATGAACGATGTGGATTTGTTGGAAGGTTTCGTTCGATGTATGGGTAAAGGGTCTAAGGAAAGAGTTGTACCAATGGGCGAAATTGCAGTCTTGTCACTGAAAGCTTATCTTGAACAAGGGCGAAGCGAGCTAGTAACTGATTTGGAAGAACAGGCTCTGTTTGTTAACCAAGAAGGTGCAAGGATGTCACGACAGAGCGTGTGGAAATTGGTGAAGAAATATGCCAGGCAAGCCGAGATACGTAAGGAAGTTACTCCCCATACTATACGACACTCGTTTGCCACTCACCTGCTTGAACACGGAGCTGATATAAGAGCAGTCCAAGAAATGCTAGGGCATGCTGATATTTCTACAACTCAAATATATATCCATGTTACAAAAGATCGGCTCAAAGAAGTCTATGCTAAGAGCCACCCTCGGGCATAATGCGCTGACTGAGGGGCCAATTGTGTACTGTAAAATGTACGTAGTATATCACGGTTCAGCCGTTTGTGTTAGTATTTAAACAAGTCATAACCAGGAGGTGCTCTAGTGGGAAATCAGTTCATCCAGTTGATCCTGCGGGTTCCTGGGTTTTTGTTAGCCATCAGTGTTCACGAATATGCCCACGCTAGGATGGCGTATAAACTTGGCGATAGTACTGCCCAACTGAGTGGGCGGATGACTATGGAGCCATGGGCCCATATAGATATAGTTGGAGCGTTGATGTTGCTCGTGTTCGGTTTCGGATGGGCAAAGCCTGTTCCAGTTGACCCATTCAGATTAGAGAATCCAAAGCGAGATATGGCTAAGATCTCCGTTGCAGGTCCCGTGGCAAACTTGATAACCGCTTTGATTTTAGAAGTGGTGGCAGTTATCCTTATGCTTTTCGTGAATTTTCCTGGGTCTTTAAGGTATATCCCCTTAGTTTTGGAAGTAGGTGCCTGGATAAATGCAGGGCTTGCTATTTTTAATCTTATCCCTGTACCCCCTTTGGATGGATCCAGGATTTTAGAAATGTATATCCCTTATAGTGCAGCACATATCTGGAACTTCATGGAGCAGTATGGATTTGTGATATTAGTAGTCCTTATGGTTCTTGGAGTGGTTTCGGCTGTGATGCAACCTTTGGTAACCGGTTTTATGGTTTTCGCGCAGAAGACGGCCCTTCTTTTGGCTGGAATCTTTGTAAGATAGACGCAAGGTGTGTAGAATATGGCAATATTGCAGTTGAGTCCGCTATTCAGATCTCTTCGAGAACAAGTGGAAACTGACGACGTAATGTTAGATGACGCAGTAGAGCTTATGGTTGATGCTTGTTTCCTGATCTTGGCCAAAGTCAAATGGTTGTTGCCTCAATCGGAAATAGCGGAACAAGAAGCTGATGTTCAGGAGGCGGCGCAAGATTCGGGTATAGTTGAGGAAGCCGTTGTACCTCTTTTGGACCAGTCTCGGTTTTTGGCTGCTGTTTCGAATGTAGAAAGTTTGATGCTTGATTCGCAATATGCGTATTCAAGGGGAAACACCCAAGGTTTCTACGGGTCAAGCCAGATAGAAACTGCCGCTATTGATCCTTTAGAATTACTAGATTGCGCTAGAAGATTAAAGGATCAAGTAGACCAGGGTGAGCAGGCAGTTGTGACCGTGCGAAAAAGTTTTGCAGAGCACTTAAACTGGTTTTGGCGAACAATAGCTAGCCTAGGTTCTCAATACAAGGTGGTCAGGTTTTCACTGTTTACCAGAGGTGAAAAGAGGGAATCAATCCTTAACTTCCTAGTACTTTTAGAACTCATAAAGAGAAGAAAAGTGTTTGCGAAACAGCCAGAACCTTTTGGCGATATTATCTTTGCAACCAAACCTCAAGCTGTACGAGGAAAGGAACTGAGTTGATACATGGATGTATGGTAATGGGAGTGGAACCCTATTGGATCTGAGTATTTTGATCGAAGCTGTTCTTTTTAGTTCCAGCGAGCCAGTATCATTGGAGGACCTTTCTCAGGCATTCGGTGTCTCTCTAGAAGAGGTTGAGCAAGGGGTAGCAGTTTTGGATGAGTTGTACTCGACCCGAGGCATATTTATCCAACGAGTTGCAGGAGGGCTTAGAATAGCAACTAAGCCAGCGGTGGGCGAGATAATATCCAGAGCGTTTACCAAGAAAATTCAAGTTCCTTTGTCCCGAGGCGCCCTAGAAACCTTAGCGGTGATAGCGTATTGCCAGCCAGTGACCAGGCAGGATATTCAGGCAATTCGGGGCGTAAATCCTGAAGCCAGTATAGATACACTTTTGGAGAAAGGACTAATTGAGGAAGTCGGACGAAAGAAAACTCTCGGAAGGCCAAAATTGTATGGAACAACTGACGAGTTCTTGAAGAAAACTTCTTTGAATTCTATTGCTGATCTTCCGCCGTTAGTTACCGATTAGATAATTCGACCCAAAAAATTAGAGGTGTGTGGGTATTTGCGTTGTCCACTTTTTAAGTATAGAATACTTTGTGTACAGAAATAAGTTACAGTGGCATAAGGTAGGATATGTTGGGATATTTTTCGATGCGTGGAAAGTAGAGTATGGATGGTGACTAAGATATGGTTTATTCTCCAGATGATCATGATACATTAGAGAACGCTCTCGATTCTGATGAGGTTGCACAAGGTGAGGAACAAGTTATTGAAGACAGTTCTCCAGTCTCGAAAGAGGATTCTCCCTCCCCAAACTCTGGCGAAAAAGTCACAATGTTTGTCGACGAAGATGAAGATAGCGCCTCAATAAGGAAGCACGTCTTTGAGCTAGCAATACCTGCGCTAGTAGAGCAGATTCTCTTGACCCTCATATCGATGGTGGACATGATCATGGTTGGTAGGTTAGGGCCCTGGGCAATCACTTCAGTAGGACTTTCGAACCAGCCCATGATGCTAGCCATGGCAGTTTTTATAGCCATTAACGTAGGCGCGACGGCTTTGGTAGCTCGTTTCGTAGGGGCAGGAGATGCTAAAGAAGCATCTAACGTAGCCCGACAATCCCTTATGATAGCCGTCTCGATGGGTGTAGTCCTAATGATACTAGGACTTATATTCGCACCCAATATTTTGCTATTCATGGGTGCAGAACATGATGTTATAGGCCCAGGTACGCAGTACTTGAGGATTGTATGTTTGAGCATACCGATGTGGGCAGTTAGTATAAGCCTAACTGCTGCTCTAAGAGGCGCTGGGGATACAAGAACCCCCATGGTTGTCAACATAACTGCCAACTTGGTGAATATACTTTTTAACTACCTTCTTATTTTTGGGAATCTTGGTTTTCCAAGAATGGAAGTAGCAGGTGCTGCGGCTGCAACATCTTTATCTCGGTTAGTTGCGTGTATCCTAATGCTGAGTAGAGTGTTCAAAGGAGATAAAATCATCAAGATAACCATTCATGATTCTTTTGCTTTTGACTCTGAGATTATAAAGCGAATACTCAATATAGGTGTCCCTGCCGCACTTGAACAACTTGTTCTTCGTACAGGGCAGATGGCGTTTGCCAAGATAGTATCGAGCTTTGGTACTGTTACTTACGCCGCTCACCAGGTTGCGTTGAATATAGAAGGATTATCTTTTGCCCCAGGAACTGCTTTCCAGATAGCATCCACCACACTAGTGGGTCAGAGTTTAGGAGCCAAGAACCCTGATAAAGCTGAAAGGATCGGTTGGGAAACTGCTAAGGTTGGCGCGTTAGTCGGCGTTTTCGTAGGCGTGATCTATTTCTTTTTCGGAGGTTACATAGCATATCTGTATACTGATGACCTTACTGTTATTCACCTTGCTGAAACTGCATTGAAGCTAATAGCTATCTCGCAACCTTTTATGATTTCGCAATTTACTTTCACAGGAGCCCTGCGAGGCGCAGGCGACGTTAAGTGGACGCTCATAATAACTATGGCTGGTTTTTGGGGCATCCGGGTGCTGACCGCTTACATCCTAGCTATTAGACTAAATCTAGGGTTAATGGGTGCTTGGATTGGTATGGCGTTAGACATGATCGTAAGATGTATTCTGGCGGCAATGCGATTCAGAACTGGGCATTGGAAATACATACGAGTTTGATCTGAATAGATAAAAGAGACTATGAGTTACATCGACTTAAGAGTCAATAAAACCAGCTCGGGCTTGTTAAAGAGCCGTAACTGAAACGGCCCACTGTTACCTAAGCCCCTGCTTACGACCATTGCAGTTTCATCGTATCTGTAGATACCTTGAGTGTATTTGGGTAGGAATCCTTGCCCTGGAGAAACAAGCCCTCCTACTCTAGGTATCTTAATCATGCCGCCATGGGCGTGGCCAGAGAGAACTAGATCGATATCATAACTTGCGTAAATTTCTAGTAGATGTGGACGGTGAGCCAAAAGAATACTGAAAGTATTTGGTCCGATTCTTTCGGCGATTTGCGACAATGATCGCTGGCACCCTTTTCCCTGTTCTTGAGTATCAGGGCTGAAGGTGAGCGGATCGTCTAGACCCGCTACTGCAATCTTAGAGTTTCCTTTTTCAATAATCTGCACCTGGTTTCTCAAAAGGTTTACGCCGTACTTGGAAAGAAGATCCTCAAAAGCACCGAAATTATCTACGCTTATCTCGTGATTGCCAGTAACGTAGAAAATAGGAGATTGGTTCTTGATAGATTTGAGCAATTTTTCAGCTGCTTCGCAAGTGAAAGACCTGCGATCTATCAGGTCTCCAGCAATGGCGATCATGTCGGGCTTGAAGTCTTCTATTGCCGATGCAATGTCAGATTGTTCTTGCCCAAATATGCTTCCGTGCAGATCGGAAATGAGGGCGATACGCAACCCGTCAAAATCTTTCGGGAGGGTCTTCAATGGCACTTGATAATATGTGACTTCCAGGGTATTGTTCTCCACATATAAGAACCAGGCAACCAAACCCAGCGCCAATATAGCTGCTACCCAAAATACAGGGTTAGCGAGTATTGGCATGCGAACTGCACCTCCTCGGTTTCATATGTAACCATTGTACTGGTTTTAATACGCCAAGTCACTTGTGAAAGTATGAACCTTAAATGGTTATCGATTGTGTCTATTGTCACTGGATGGTATTATGTTATATGGCTGCTCATCAATAATGATGAAGCAAGCCATGTGGGCTTGGATCCTACATAATGAAATTGGAGGTTGGTAAAAATGACAATCGAAGAAAGATTAAGCGAACTCGGCCTATCGCTGCCAGAAGTACCCGCTCCTGTGGCGGCGTATGTTCCAGCGGTTCGTGTAGGAAATTGGGTTTATGTATCGGGGCAGACACCTTTTAGGGATGGCGAGCTCCGCGTAAAGGGGAAAGTTGGCGGCGAAGTTACTTTGGAGGAAGCTTACGAAGAGGCAAAGCAGTGCGCTCTCAATATTATGGCTGTTGTAAAAAGTGTTGCTGGATCCCTAGATAACGTTGAGCGCATAGTCAAAGTAGTAGGTTTTGTTGCTGTGACGCCTGATTTCACTGATGCTCCAAAAGTAGTTAACGGAGCTTCTGAACTTTTCGTCCAGGTGTTCGGAGATAAGGGAAAACATGCAAGATCTGCTGTAGGAGTGTGCGCGCTTCCTCTTGACTGTTGTGTTGAGGTTGAAGCTGTAGTTCTTCTAAAGGAGTAGGACGAGAAGCGGGGCATCTCCAGAGTGTGCGGAGCACAAGGCAAGAGGAGGGATGAGTCTGAGCATTGATTATAGCGAGTCGTACTATAAGGCTCTCAAGGTTTTGAGTGAGTCTTCTATGCCCATAGGAGCGTGGAACCTTAGTCGATTAATGCTTGAAGAAGGAATAACTGTTTCGGAAGCTACAGCAGGTAGGATTCTGAGAGAACTTGAAGACAAAGGGTATGTACGCGCCGAAGGCAGAGTAGGAAGGGTAATTACTTCTTCAGGCAAAGAGATTCTAGAAGAATGGAGGAAGGCTGAGGCGCAAAACAGAACTCATACTGCTTTTCTAGAAAGCCTGAAGATTACGGATAAACAGGAATTGATTGACGTATTGGTTGCGAGGAGGGCCATCGAAACTGAGACGGCGTATCTGGCTGCTCAGAATGCAACTGCCCAAGATGTGCAGAAAATCCAACGCATAATTGAGGAGCATGAGCAGCTGCTGGCATCTGGCAACTCAGGAGTTGAAAAGGACGTAGAGTTTCATCGAGCGTTGGCTGCTGCTGGAAAGAACAAGGTGCTCTTAAGCGCCCTTGAGGTGATCTACCACGATCCCGAGGTTGGCCGTGCGTTGGAGCACATCAGGTCGAAAATGGGATCGCGGATGGTAGAGGATCACAAGCGCATAGTTGAGAAGGTGGCCGCAAAGGATAGGCAGGGCGCAAGAGAAGCTATGGCTTTTCACATAGATAGCGTTATAAAAGACGTGAATACATACTGGGCAGAAATGGTCGGCCCTCAAGGAGGAATCGAAAATGTCAGCGAGAGATCGGATTCTTGATGGATGCGACCTTGAGACGTTTATTGTTTGCGATGACGTTGAAGAAGGAAAAAGTCTGGGGTTAAGGCTTATGGCGGAACTGGGATTCGATGACGCAGACGTGGTGTTCTGCGAGATGGGGGGACCAGGTGTAAGGATAAGGTTGCGAGGTTACGTCTATAGACCGGCTGCGGAATACAGATGGTACGATCAGGAGGCAGATTCTATTGAATGAACCGAAGAAAGTGTTGTTGGCTCCCCTTGACCCTGTTCACGACGTGGGCCTCAAATTAATTAGAAAGAAACTGATGGATAGAGGACACGAAGCCGTGCTGTTGCCCCCTGACCTGACTCCAGAGGAAATTGTATCCCGCGCTCTTGAAGAGAAACCTGATTTCATCATGGTAAGTCGGGCTCTTAGCTACGGTACTTCAGAACTTCTGGCGAAATTTGTAGACTTATGCGATGCTGCTGGACTTAGGCCTAGAACCAAACTTGTGGTGGGTGGATTGAGCATGCGCCCTGAAATGGCTCAAGAATTGGGATTTGACGCAGGGTTTGGGCCCGATGCTCCTGCAGAAGCAGCTGTGGATTACGTAGAAGGAAAAGAAATTGTATCCATAGTCGGCACTAGACCAAGATCCAAAGTAGATTTGACCCAGGGTTATACTTACGAGTTTTCAGATAAAGAAATTGGAGATCTGTGCATTCAAGCGGCAAAGCAGCTGTTAGATTGGGCAGAAGAAAGAACCAGTCCAGGTATACGGAGAGCCCAATTAAGATTAGAGATGGAAGAGGCCAGATCTAAAGGGAGAAGCGAGGATGTAGACAACCTTCGAGCTGAGTATGCCAAGATTTGTTCGGGAGAGGTCAAACAGTGGTACCAAACAGGGGAGCCTGTTTCTCACACCCGCCCCCTAACCCGGAAGGAATTGAAAGAAATTGAATTGCTGAGCGAGAAGAAAGATCATATGCAATTCCCTGTATCCCAGGATATTCTCAATGATTACAACGTGTTCATTCAGTACGGAACAGGATGTCCCGAAATGGATGCTTACCACAGTATTGTGTCTATCGCGTGGGGTGCTAGGGGAGTGGTCCACTTCGACCCTTCCTGGGGTGCAAGAACTGAAGGTTTACTGGAGCAGGCCTGGAGTCACGAGCATGATGGTACAGTAATTACTTTGGACAACTTGAACCTTATAAAAAAGGCATTGCTTCCGGGAACATTGTGGCAAGTGCGCGCACATAGGGGGTTGAACACCCCGGAGACCGTTGTTTTGGCTCATTTGGCCGGTGCAGATCTTACCAAGATAAACATGGTTTATGGAAGTTTAGGTGCAGGAACTGATCCAGAGAGATTGGTAGTAGACGGGGTAGAATCTATGAAACTTGCGGCTAGATACAACCTACCATACGATGTTGTAACAAATGAAGAGTTGTGTGGCGTTCCTGCTGCAAAAGCTTTCGCTGGGATGTTAGTAGTTGCTACCGCAGGTGTTCTTTTAGGAGGGAGACCCTTCCTTCAGCCACTTTTTGCTCATTCGCCTGAAGCTATAATCGCGGGAACAATGGATGACAACTTTATAGATTTTAATGTGGCTAAGATGAAGGTTCTTTCTTCCATCATAGATGCACCTATATGGCCAGGGGCTCCTGTGGGATTCTTGACCCAGTCCCAAGATAGGTGTCAGTCTTCAGTGATGACGGCTCTTCATGCTGCTCTTGCTTTAGACTCAGGGGCTATCGCAGTTACTATTGCGTCGTCTGACGAAGCTTACGCCGGTGGACCAATAACTGTGCCTGCGCGGATAGATACCCTAAAAGCCACCGCTGCTGCACTGAGGTTTTTCGGTAAGGGCGGCATATCTCCGACAGCAGAAGTTGACAAAATGGCGTGTGATCTTAGGAATGACATTCTAGACGTCCTTAACAAATTAGTTGCCCGTGGAGATTTTGTAGCATCTCTTTACGAAGGCATATTGGGTGATAGAGAAGACGGAGCCTATCCAGGAAGAGCAGGTAGAGGAACTGTTACCCTGAAAAAGGTGTAATACGTAGAATTGATGGAGGAACTATATGAGGGTTGTTATTGGAGTTGCAGGGACTGCTAAAAACACCGGCAAAACTACAACTCTTCTTGCAATTACTAAGTTTTTTCATAGTAAAGGAAAAAATATATTTCTGACCAGCATAGGATATGATGGCGAAGATTTTGATAACATTACCGGGCTTCCAAAACCTAGGATATTTGTTCCCGCAGGAGCCATGGCGGCCAGCGCTTTATCTTTGCTGGAGTCGTCGGATGCTGAATTTAAGGATTTGAAGTATACGGGTGTAAATTGCGCTTTGGGTCCTGTTTTTGTGGGAATAGCAGGTACCAGTGGCAAGGTCGTCTTGGCGGGTCCTACAAATGCGGCGGATCTGGTTTCAGTTATTGATTTTTCACCTGAAAATAGTGCTGTCCTGCTAGACGGTGCTTTTTCCAGACTGTCCCCTATGGTAGCAGCTGATTCGCTGGTTTTAGCTACAGGGGCTGCTAGAAATGAGGATCCTAGGAAAGTGGCACGGGAAATAAATGCTATTTACCGAGTTATGTCTTTGCCTGAAGTGCCCCACCAAAATTGTGGCGACCAGGCGGTTGCCGTGGGCGGAGAAGTGCTAAGAATTTCAGGTGGGCTGTTCCTTCCTGGACAGGGCCGCAAGATGTTGAGAGATTTGGACTTAAGTAGAACCTACAAGGTCTTGCACGTTGAAGGGATTGTGAATCCATCGGTATTCCTTGAAGTTCTAGACGCTTTGGGTGTTTCCAAGCATATCCTGAGCGAGAGTCGTAGCCCAGTATTATTCGTTTTCGATCATCCTATCATGCTGTTGCTGTCTGGAAATGTTATATTATGGGAAAGGGTTCTGGATCAGATTTCGAGGATGGGCTTTGCTGTTTGCGTAAGAAAGTCTATCAATTTCTTAGGGGTAACAATTAATCCTTATACCCTTTCCCAGTTGGAAAACGGCAAGTACGAGGCCGGCCAGGTAGAACCGAGAGAGTTTCTAGATGAAGTTAGGAAGCATACCCAAGCGCCCTGTACCGATATCGTCCTTGAAGGACCCCATATTCTATATTCCTGGTTGGAAACGTTGATGTGAGGATTTGAAAAGGATCAGTTGCTATGGATACAAAAGAGAAACCTATACGGCTTTCGAAGTTTTTGGCTCAAGCGGGAATATGTTCTCGCCGTCGTGCCGACGAACTTATCCAAGAGGGAAGTGTAGTTGTAAATGGCCAGGTGGCCGTTTTGGGCCAAAAAATTGTTCCCGGCAAGGATGAAGTTTGCGTCGAGGGGCAGCAGGTTTCTGGTGCAGAGCCTAAGGTTTATATAATGCTAAACAAACCTCCAGGGTATCTAAGCAGTTGTTCAGATCCCTTTGGAAGGCCAACCGTGTTATATCTAATCCCCCAGGTGAAACAAAGGGTTTATCCCGTTGGTCGCTTGGATTTGGATTCAGAAGGATTGCTTCTTCTCACTAATGACGGTACATTAGCTTATTTTCTCACACATCCCAAATACCAGGTGGTTAAGGAATATGTGGTTGATATAGAAGGTGAGACGCGCCATGACGACATAAATCGTTTATTATCAGGTATAGTCATTGACGGTGTGAAAGTGTATCCTGATTATGCAAGGTTCTTAAGGAGTCCAGACAATATAAAGCGCATTGTAATAGGTGTGCACGAGGGGCAGAAGCATCTGGTTAAACAGTTGTGTTTTGCTTTGGGTTATGATGTTAAGCGGCTTTTAAGAACTAAGATGGGCCCACTTAGTCTTTCTGGATTAGACAGCGGAAAATGGCGTTATTTAGATCCTAAAGAAGTGAATGCTTTGTACAAAACGGCGCTAGCAGGACAGGAAGGGGAGCACAATGGCGGAAAACCAAAAAATCAAATTTCAGACAGTTGATGACGTTAAGAAATTTGCACCAGATAAAAACAGGCTCTTTTCTGCGACCCATGAAGAGATTATCTCAGGAGCGACGGCTGACGTATACTTTGTTCGTACCAATGAGATACTGAACAAAGAAGGCAAGGCGGATACGTGTGTGACAGTGGAGATATTCCCAAGTCGGCCAGGCATACTAGCAGGTATGGTTGAATGTTTATATCTTCTGGATGGGCTTTCGCTAGAAGTTTGGGGGCTTGAAGAAGGGGAAAGCTTCGAAGCAAAGGAACCGGTCATGCGAATCAAAGGCCCGTACTCAGTTTTTGGGGCTTACGAGACTGCTCTTTTGGGCATTTTGGCAAGTTCTTCTGCGTGGGCTACAAGGGCTAGAGAATGTAGAGAAGCAGCCATGGATAAGCCATTCTTTTGTTTTGGTGCCAGACACACCCATCCCGCGGTAGCGCCAGTCATGGAACGGGCAGCAGTTATCGGCGGAGCCAACGGCGCTGCATGTATTTTAGGAGCCAAGTTTTTGGATTTGGATCCTGCAGGTACTATACCCCATTCCCTTGTACTCATCTTGGGAGATACCGTAAAGGCAGCCGTAGCCTACAATACTCATATGCCCAAAGATGCACCTAGGACAATCCTTGTGGATACTTTTAAAGACGAATGCGAAGAAGCGCTTAGGGTAGCAGAAGTTCTAGGGCTAGATATGGGTGCCATCAGATTGGATACTCCTTCTGAGCGTGGTGGGGTTACTGACGACCTGGTAAAAGAGGCAAGGGCTCGTCTGGACTTGGCAGGTTTCAACCATGTACAGATCTTCGTTTCGGGAGGTTTAAATCCTGAACGGATATCACAATTATCTGCTGTAGGCGCTGACTCTTTTGGCGTTGGGAGTTATATATCATCAGCTAGGCCTATAGATATGACTATGGATATAAAGGAAATAGAGGGCAAGCCTATAGCAAAACGTGGACGTATTCCAGGCGTCATACATAACCCTAAGCTAAAACGGTTTCTTTAGAGTAAGTCCCATTCTAAAGAACATGTATAGGATCAACTGATCTGAATCTCACCTTGTTGCCTGGTTTTAGCTGTGCAGCTAAGGGCAGATCATGACTTATTACAGTTGCTGCTCTTTTATACCCACCTGTGGTCTGGCTGTCGGCAAGGAGCATCATAGGCTGTCCGTCAGAGGATACTTGTATAGTTCCAGGGACGACAGGAGCCGAGATTATGTCTGCTTTTCCTTCTGACAGCTTAGGCCCTTCCAACCGTATACCCATCCTGTCCGATTCTGTCCTCACTTGGTAGATGTTTGTTAGCAGCGTTGCGAGCATTGAATCCGTGCTTTCTGGACCTGTAATAATTCGCAAAGGGACAGCTGGCGCTTTAAGCATACGAAAATCGATCCGAGATGTTTTTACATGGGTAGATTTTGCTTTCTCCAGGATAGATCCGTGAGTTGGTAGGGGACCTACTTTGATCGTATCTTTGTGTTTTAGCGGTCTGCCGAAATAACCGCCAAAGCCTGCTCTTAAGTAGGTGGATTTGGAATTAAGCACATGGGGAACTTCAATACCTCCTGATACTCCGAGATACGCTCGTAATCCCAAAGTAGTTTGTCCTATCTCAATAGTTTGTCCTTCCCTAAGTAAAAGAGCAGCATCTGCAGGAGCTGGTCGCCCATCTATCTTAATGGAGCAAGGAGCCCCGGTCACGGCTACAGTGAGGTCCGTTTCAGCTACGAGAGTGGGTCCCTTTACAGTGAGTTCCAGAGCAGCTGCGTCTGGGTTGTTGCCACACAAAACATTGGCCAGCGTGAAAGACCGCATGTCTGCTGCTCCTGACACGGGTACACCGAACTTTCTGTACCCAAAGCGTCCTTGATCCACCACTAACGTTAAAAGGCCTGGGTCTGAAACAGTTAGACCGTTTACTCCTAAACCTATTTTGGGCAAGTGGTTTATTTCTTTACGTTGCCAAACTTGCTGCTCAGGCAAGCGATGTACAGGAACAAACTTGACGTAATCGCCCGGTTCAAGCAGCGAAGGCGGGTCCATCTCGGGAGAAAACAGTTCATAGTTGGTGCGCCCGATTATTCTCCAACCACCGGGCGTATCCCAGGGATAGATGCCTGTTTGATTACTGGCGATGCCAATAGAGCCTTTTGGCACTTTTTCTCGTGGCTGATCTAATCTAGGCAGTGAGATGGTTTCGTCCAGTCCGCCAAGATAAGGGAATCCAGGAGTAAAGCCTATCATGTACACCCTGTATAGTCGCGAAGAATGCCTGTTTATTATTTCCTCCTCGGAAATGCCCAGATATTGAGATGCCCATTGAAGATCTGGGCCGTAATCCCCTCCGTAGCAAACTGGTATTTCTACCACAGTCGGCTTGCGAAAAGACAACATATGTGTCTGAGACTGGAGAGAAGATATTAGTTTCCGAATGTATGAAGGCGAAATAACCTTGGAGTCAAAGTGTACTGCTAAAGACGTATAAGAAGGTTGAATTTCTGAAACGCCTGGGAGACAAAGACTCTCCAATGCATCACATAGATTAAGAACCATGTTGTTTATATGTTCAGAAATTCTATCGCCTAGTTTTACGCATAAGGCGGTATCACCGAGCAAACTAAATTCGTAATTTTGGTTTTCCATAACTCACTATTACCTCCCACTTATTTTCCAAATGGGAACTACTTGGCAGTTCATGTCTAATAGGCGGTCCCTTACTGTTTTGGCTATCAGGGGGGCTCCTGGGGTATCGCCATGAATGCATATAGTATCTATCTTTAGCGACACTTTTTCACCAGAAGGTGTAAGCACTGTTTGCTCTTTGACCATTCGAACCGCTCGTTGAGCTATTTGATCAGGGTCATGTATAACTGCTCCAAACGAGGTTCTTGGTGCTAATGTACCGTCAGGATTATATGCCCTGTCTGCAAACCCCTCGCTTGCCTTGGGTATCCCAATCTTATCGGCAGCGTCTAGCATCAGAGACCCTGCTAGACCGACTAATATCAAATCCTGCCCGCCTTTTTGCACCGCGTGGGCTACTGCCATTGCAGTATCCCAATCTACAGCAGCTCGATTATAGAGCGCTCCGTGAGGTTTAACGTGGGTGACCTTTACTTTTCTCCAGTTCGCAAAGGCTTCTAGAGCTCCTATTTGGTAAAGTACGTACGATTCAATTTCCTTAGGTGACATATCCATGTTCCTACGCCCGAACCCCTGAATGTCGGGTAAACCAGGGTGAGCGCCTATAGAAACTGATTTTTCTGTGCATTTTTCAATAGTGTGGTCCATTATGAGAGGATCCCCAGCGTGTAACCCGCATGCGATGTTAGCAGAAGTGACATATTCAAGAACCTCTTCGTCGTCACCTAGACTCCATATTCCAAAGCCCTCGCCTACATCGCTGTTTATATCTATGAGTTTCATACAGATGAACCCCCTTTGATCAAAAAGGACATTTTGTTTCTGTTAGCGTAATTATATCCCAACTGGACTGTTAATTCAGATTTCATCATGCTAAACTAGGGGTGTTTTACAGGGAACCCCTATGAAGAACCGATTTTAGTATTCAGCATAAGTCAGAAAATATTGATATAATCATGAATCGGAAGGTGTTCAGTTAAATGGCATGGGATCAGGTACGTAGAGAGGATCCACAGCAGTGCAGAAAATTGAACATAGCCATAGATGGCCCTGCAGGAGCCGGCAAGAGCACGGTAGCAAGAAGGGTGGCTAATTGTCTCGGTTATACCTACGTTGATACAGGTGCAATGTATCGTGCGTTGGCAGTATTGGCCATAGACCGTGGAATTCCTTTGGACGATTTCACGTCTCTGGGGGAGTTGGCATCTGAGGTTGAGATCTATGGATTTGACGATGATGGCGTGTTTCGAGTGTGGATCGACGGGGAAGAAATCACACACAGACTTAGAGAACCTGAAACGGACAGGGCAGTTGGAATACTTTCTATGGCCACGCCGGTTAGAAAAGTCCTTGTTTCTCTGCAGAGACAGATTGCTGAGCGAGGCGGAGTAGTCATGGAGGGTAGAGATATTACTAGCGTGGTGATGCCAGATGCAGAGGTTAAGGTGTTTCTAACAGCGGATGTCCATGAAAGGGCCAGGCGCAGGTGGCGGGATCTGATTGCGAAAGGCGCTGACGTTCCCTTCGAAAAAGTTTTGAAGGACCTGGTAGAACGAGATGCGAAAGACCTAGAAAGAGAATGGGGCAAACTTGTAAAGGTGGAAGATGCTGTTTTGATCGACAGCACCAATATGAGCATCGAAGAAGTGTGTGATCACATAATCGAGCTATGTGAGGAGAAGCAAAAGTGTTCTACATGATTGTGAGATGGGTAGTTAACGTCGTTTTGAAGGTGCTGTTTGACATAGAAAGTCAGGGCTTCGAAAACTTTCCCCAGAGCGGACCTGCTGTTCTTTGTTGCAATCATATGTCCTGGTGGGATCCGTGCGTGCTGGGTTGCTTGGCTCCTAGGCCGATTTACTTTATGGCGAAGCGGGAATTATTTGAAAACAAATTATTTGCGTGGGTGCTGCGAAACCTACATGCTTTTCCTGTAAATCGGGAAAAAGTAGATATAGGTACAGTGAGAAAGGGGCTAGCGGTTTTGGAAGAGGGGAATATTTTGGGTATGTTTCCCGAAGGAACGAGAAGAAAGAGTCCTGAGATTAGCCAGGCCCATGCGGGTGCTGCACTATTTGCCATTAAGGCGCAAGTTCCAGTAATTCCCGTAGCAATCAAGGGCACTTACAGTTTCAGAAACAAAATTCGTGTCGCGTGCGGCGAACCTTTTTATCTAGATTGTAACACTGGTAAATTATCCTCTGATTTGAAACAAGGTTCAGAGCAGATCATGGGTGCGATAGTCGGGTTGTGGAATGGTTTGGATCTGGATGAGGCTGTATGATGGAGATTAGACTAGCTGAGCATATGGGATTTTGCTTCGGGGTAAGAAGGGCAATAGAAATGATAGAAAAGGCCTTGGAAGACGGGCCTTATCCCATATGGACGTTGGGACCTATAATTCATAATCCTGTGGTTATAAACGATCTTTGCGAAAGAGGAGTTAGGATAGCAACGGATCTAAGCGAAGTAACCAGTGGAACGTTGATTTTGAGGACTCACGGGACAAGGGCAGACGAGTGGGCTAAGATTTCTCCAGAAGTACACAGGATCGTTGATGCCACATGCCCATTTGTGAGAAAAGCCCAGGAAAAAGCGGCGGAGTTTGCTGATGCAGGGAAAAATATAATTGTGTTCGGGGACAAAAATCATCCCGAAGTCGAAGCTTTGATGTCCTACGCAGGTGAGCGTGGGATTTGCATTGGAAATGTATCAGATATAGATAAGATACATTTTGCGAAAATGGGGGATACGTTTGAGGTTATAGCTCAAACTACATCCCGAGTGTATGAACTTGAACAGCTGGTAGACGCCCTTTCGCAGAAGGGTATAAATACAAATATTTCGAATACTATTTGCACAGCTACCCAAGAAAGACAGCGATCTACCATGGAATTGGCACGGGAATGCGACCTTGTCCTCGTAATTGGAGGAAAAGAAAGTGCCAATACGGGTCAGCTTGTTAGAATAGTGCAGGATTTTGGTGTAGAATGTTATTTAGTAGAGTCGGTAGAGGATGTGCGGCCCTCGTGGTTTGAGGGTAAACACGTCGTAGGCGTAACGGCTGGCGCGTCTACTCCCGACTGGGTAATAAAGGAGGTTGTAGGCAAGGTGGAAGAAATTGAAAAGACCAACTTGGAATTAAAGCCGGAGGAACTACAAGAGGAACATGGACAAGAAAAGAGTGATGCCGAGCAATCAGAGACAGTAGCTCCTGAGATTTCCCCTGAAACTCCGCAAGGTGATGTTTCTGTAACAGACGAGGAGAAAGGATCTGAAGAGGAAACAACTGGGGATGTACTTGATGAAAGAAGCGAAGTAGAACTGTACGATGAGACTTTTAAGACCTTGCGAGAAGGTGACATCGTTAAAGGGAAAGTGATGTCCGTAGATGAGAACGGAGCTTTGGTTGATGTCGGGTACAAATCAGAAGGGATTATCTCCGCACAAGAACTCGAACGTCGTGACGGGATAGGGGACATCGACATCTCTCCAGGAGATGAGATCATGGTCTATGTTCTGAGCGTAGATTCGGTCGACGGTAGCCTACGACTCTCTAAGAGAAGAGCTGATGAGGAATCGGCGTGGAAAGAGCTTGAACAGGCTTACAGTGAACAAAGCATTATTGAGGCCCCAGTCGTTCAGGAAGTGAAAGGTGGGCTAGTGGTTGATGTAGGAGTCAGAGCTTTCGTTCCTGCATCGCAAGTTGAACGAGGCTATGTAAATGACCTTTCAAAATATGTGGGCCAAACTCTTAGGCTAAAAGTTCTTGAATTAGACAGGTCAAAGAATCGAGTAATCTTATCTCAAAGAGTTGTTCTTGAAGAAGAGCATGAGAGACTGTGCAAGGAAACATGGGAAACCATCGCTGAAGGGCAAGTTAGGACGGGTATAGTCAAAGGCATAACAGACTTTGGGGTATTCGTTGATTTGGGCGGAGTGGACGGTCTTTTGCACATATCCGAGCTGTCATGGGGAAGAGTTAATCATCCGTCTGAGGTAGTTCGGGAAGGAGAAGAGATAGAAGTAAAGGTTCTAAAGGTTGACAGAGAGCGAGGAAGAATTTCCCTAGGCAGAAAGCAAGTTCTTCCCGATCCATGGGATGATGTGGAAGAAAAGTATCCTGTGGGTACGCAGATTAAGGGTGAGGTAACGCGAACTGCACCCTTTGGCGCTTTTGTTCAGATCGAACCTGGTGTAGAAGGGCTTGTTCACATATCAGAGATTTCTCAGCAGCATATTGCAAAACCTGAAGAAGTTGTTGATTCAGGGGATGAGGTCATGGTCAGGGTTTTGAGAGCCAGACCTGACGAAAGAAAAATAAGCCTTAGCATAAAGCAGGCAGATCAGACTCTCTTAGAGAGCGAAGAGGAACCGGTAGAGGAATCAAAAGAAGAGCCTCAACAGGAGGTTTTGGACCAGGCGGTAGAAGAAGCAGTAGAAGAAGCAGTAGAGGAAATACCGGAAGAAGAGATAGAAGAAGAGATAATTGAGGAACCAGTAGACGAAGGTGCAGAAGAACATGTGCAAGAAGCGATAGAGGAGAAAACAGAGGAAGCAGATACTGAGAAACCTGAGGAAGATTCGAATTCAAAAGGTGAAACGGAAGATGACAGGTTAGAAGAAACTGTTTCCGAACAGACTGGCCAAGTAGAGCCGTCTGAAGAATGTGGGGAAGACCCAAAAGCCAGCGAAGATTCTTGCGGTGAAGGGGAAACTGCTGAACCTAAGTAGTGTGTCCATAAAATGGCATACTCATTTTCTATGATGTTCCACAGAAAAAGGGGAGTGTTTTCCAGACATTCCTAAGTAGTAAACTCGCAGGATGGGTGTACCTGCGAGTTTGCTATGGAAAGTGCACATCTGCATGTGGGGGTTATCCATGTTGACTACTACGAATGCTGGTGGTTTAGTAAGGGCGGTTTACCCAGGAAGTCTGGGTGAATATATAGGAATTCGTCCTGGTGATAGAATTCTATCAGTGAATGGTCGCACGCTCAGAGATGAGATTGATTTTAGGTTTTATAGCGCCGAGGATAATATAACTCTTGAGCTACTGAACACGGATCTTAAAAGAATGATTCTTGAAATAGAAAAGGAACCTGATGATTCCATAGGGATAGTTTTTGAGGATCCGATTTTCGACGGGATAAGAACGTGTGTGAACAACTGTTCCTTCTGCTTCATATCCCAGCTTCCCTCAGGTATGCGCAAGAGTCTCTACTTGCGAGATGACGACTACAGGCTTTCGTTTCTGTTTGGTAACTTCATATCTCTTACAAACCTCGAGGAAGAAGATTGGCATCGCCTAAATGAGCAAAAGTTGTCTCCACTTAGAGTATCCCTTCACACTTCAGACCCTGAAACTAGAGCCATTCTTATGGGGAATCCTAAAGCTTCTACAGGTCTAGAAGACCTCAGGCGGTTGAAGGATATAGGTATTTCAACCCACATTCAGATTGTGTTGCTGAGAGGGATAAATGACGGAGATCAGTTACTATCTACTTTGGACGACCTAGAGTCTTTGGGTGATTCTATCCTTTCTGTGGGAATCGTGCCTGCAGTTTACACCAAGCATAGGTTGATGTTACCTTCTCCAAAAGTAGACCCTCAATGGGCTCAAGACACCATCTCCATGATCGAGAATTATGGAAAAAAGGTCTACAAGAAACGGGGAGTTCATTGGGTTTACGCAGCTGACGAACTTTATTTTGTAGCGGGTGTAGAATTTCCAGAGCATGATTTCTACGATGACTTCCCCCAGTTCGAAAACGGCATAGGGATGGTAGCCGATTTTAGGCTTAGGGTGCAGGAGTTGAGAGGCAACGAGGTTGTTGGGAGAAGAGATAGAGAAAGGCCTAAAGTGCTTGCAGTGACAGGTGTCATGGCGTACCCTGAGATTGTATCAGCGGTTAGATGCCTCGGCCTTGAGCGGCAGATCTCGGTACTCGAGGTTGAGAACCACTTTTTTGGAGATACAGTTACCTGTGCAGGTTTGCTTACTGGTATAGATATTTCCCGTGCGATATTAGATTGTAAAACTCGAAATCATGAGTACGAAGGGGTTTTGATACCTTCTTTCGCTGTGTTCGAAGGCAAGTTTTTGGATGATCTGACTGTAGATGACCTACGGGAAATAGTGGCCCTTCCTGTACGCATTGTGGATCCTAGTCCTGATAGTTTGCTAGAGTCAGTATCCTTTTGAAGGAGAGTAGCCTGATGGCCTTTTCTGTGGCAATTGTTGGCAGGCCAAATGTGGGTAAGTCTGCCCTTTTTAACAGAATAGCGAGAAGCAGTTCGTCTATAGTTCATAAGCAAAGCGGAGTCACAAGAGACAGGCTTTACGCTGAGTGCGAATGGCAAGGGCAAGAGTTTACTTTGATAGATACAGGAGGGCTCGATCCTCAGTCATCTGACGAACTAGTTAAAGCCATTGCCGCTCAGGTGGAACAAGCAATGGACGAAGCAGATGTGCTGGTTTTTGTAGTTGATGCTCGGGCCGGGATTACGCCTCAAGACTTAGAAGTTGCCCAAATACTTAGGAAGACTCAAAAACCTGTTTTGGTTGCTGCCAACAAGTGCGATTCGCCTGGTCAAGACCAAGCAGCGTTAGAGTTTTACTCCCTTGGATTTCCCGATGTATTCCCCATATCTGCTATTCATGGGTTAGGAATTGGCGATCTGTTAGATAGAATCGTGGAGGAAGGGCATGAACTGGTCAGAACTTCTGAAACGGAAGAGGAAGAATCTGTCGAGGGGGAGTTTGAGGGTATAAAGGTGGCTATTGTTGGAAAGCCCAATGTGGGAAAGTCATCCCTTGTCAATCAGATTTTGGGCCAGGAAAGGATGACGGTGTCACCGGTACCAGGTACAACTGTGGACTCTGTAGACGTGAGGTTTAACTACCAAGGTAAAGAGATTGTGTTGGTGGACACTGCCGGTCTGCGGAGGCCAGCCAGAATAGATGAGAAGCTTGAAGAATTAGCGGTAGGGCGAGCTTTGAGATCTATTAAGCGTTCGGATGTTGTACTATTGCTTATAGATGGTACTGATCGTCCTAGTGCCCAAGAGCGGAGGATTGCAGGGTATATAAGGCGTAATGGAAAGGCTTCAATCCTGCTGGTGAACAAGGTGGATTTAGGATTGTGGAATGACATGAGCCAAGAAGAATACGAGAATCTAGTTCTTTACGAATGCAGACCCATCGCGTATTCAAACGTTTTCTTCATCTCATGCCTTACGGGCAAGGGGATGAATATGATATTGCCAGAAATTTTATGGACTTATGAAGAGTATCACAAACGCATCGAAACCTCAGTTCTTAATCAAGCGCTGGCTGAAATAATGGATTTTTATCCTCCTCCCCGGGCGGGTAAGATTTTTTATGCCACTCAAGTAGAGCAAGCGCCTCCCAAAATAGTATTTTTCGTAAAAGATCCGTCTGCCATTCCTGAGTCATACATCGCATATTTGGAAGCGGAGATTAGAAAGAGATTTGGATTTCGAGGAGTACCCATCAACATGGAGTTTAGGCCGAGAAGATAAAAGGAGAGTTAATATGACGGTCGATTGGACTTTGCTACTGCTTATAAGTGCTCTGGGGTACTTTTTGGGTTCAGTTCCGTGCGGCGTCATAATTGCAAAATTTGCAGGTGTACACGACCTGATGTCTCGCGGCAGCGGTAACATAGGAGCTACCAATGTGTCTCGCGTGCTAGGTGCTAAATACGGTGCCATCGTTTTAGTTCTGGACATGACAAAAGGAATTATACCTGCTTATCTAGGTTTAAGGTACCTTAACATAGGCTCGTTTGGAGCGCTGATCCCAGGTGTGTTTGCTATCTTAGGACATAACTGGTCCATATTTCTGAGATTCAAAGGTGGCAAAGGAATTGCTACCACCACTGGGGTAGCATTGGTTGCGTTTCCCAAGGTTGTAGCTGTAAGCGTTTGTGTTTTTGTTCTGACAGTTGGTATAACTAAGTATGTTTCCCTTGGCAGTCTCTTGGCGGTTTGGGTTGGCTTTTTCTATTCGCTTACCATAGGCCTAAGCAACCTTGAAAAGCTGGTTGTCTTTATTATTGCAGCTGTGGTTACGTATAGACATAAAAGCAACATAAGAAGGCTACTAACAGGTACCGAATCCAGGTTGGGGGAAAAGGAGAGAAAAAGTTGAGTTGAGAGAAATGGACAAAAAGGCGTGTATCCTAGGATCTGGGGCATGGGCAGGAGCTTTGGCCATTATCCTATCAGATAACGGTTTTGACGTAACGCTATGGGCGAGAAACAGCCATACAAGAGAGTTTTTTTCTGAGGCGCGCATGCTACCTAAACTGCCAGGCGTCTGCCTGCCGGATACAGTGAATATCACTGGTTGCGCTGACGAAGGTTTGTCCCAGGCGTCGTTAGTTGTATCGGCTATTCCCTCATCGGCAGTATCTTCGGTAGCCAACAGTTTGGCCATGTATATTCCACCTTACGCGTTTCTGGTTTCGGCAACCAAGGGTTTTGACTATACCTCTTTGAAAAGACCTTCTCAGGTGTGGGTTGAAGCTAATCCAGAACTTAGGCTAAGAACCTGCGTTCTATCGGGGCCCAACTTTGCCAAGGAAATAGCAGGACGGCTTCCGGCTGCTACAGTTGTAGCGGGAGAAGATGAGTCAGCGAGGCTCACGGTTCAAAAGCAGTTTATGACGCCTTACTTCAGAGTGTATAGCCACGACGATGTAGTAGGAGTTGAAGTTGGGGGAGCCCTGAAAAACGTAATCGCGTTAGCTTGTGGCATGGTTGAAGGTATGGAATTGGGCGATAACGCTAGGGCTGCCATAATTTCGCGAGGCTTGGCTGAAATGGTCAGGTTAGGTGTTTCCATGGGGGCTGAACCTCTGACTTTTTCCGGTCTTTCCGGGCTTGGAGATTTAGTGCTTACTAGTACAGGCAAATTGTCACGCAATCGACAGGCTGGTGTAGCAGTTGGGCGAGGGCAATCTATAACTGAGTTTATTGAAAAAACAGGATATACTGTGGAAGGTTTTCAAACAGTTAGGGCAGCCAGAGATCTGTCTCTGGTTCACCAAGTAAGAATGCCAATAACAGATGTGGTATACAGAATTCTATATGAAGGTATGCCTGTTTCAGATGGGGTTTCTGAGATTATGAACCGCGAAGCGAAGCCTGAGTCTGAGCCGTTTTTCAGATAGGGGTGGTAAACGTGTCTCCATGACCTTTTCCTTGGAAGTTTCCTCAATGTGCCAAGTGGACTCAAAAAGAGGAGTTTCAGCTACGTGTTGTAGAAATCTTAGTTATAAAAATGTCTTGGCTAAACGGCATTTACCGTAAGTTTTGCCAAGGGAAGAGGAGCGTAGGTAATGATATACGATTTTGATAAGGTTTACGACAGAAGGAAGTATTTTAGCAGCAAATGGGCTGTTAAGGAAGTGTTTGGCCGCGAGGATATTATCCCAATGTGGGTAGCCGATATGGATTTTCCAGTAGCCCAACCCATTCTAGACGCTATTTTTGAAAGGGCAGAGCATCCTATTTTCGGATATACCATGATACCCCCTGGCGTTTATGAATCTATTATTGAACGGCTAGATAGAAAGTTTGGGTGGAAAGTGGAGAAAGAGTGGATAATGATCACTCCTGGCGTCATGCCTGCAGTAAATGCAGGGGTGATCGCTCTTACAGAACCTGATGATCTTGTAGTGCTGCAGAGTCCTGTTTATCCACCGTTCTGGGGCACTATTGAAGGAAACGAGCGGAAGACTGGCGTAAATCGACTGAAACTAATCGATAATCGTTATGAAATTGATTTTGACGATTTAGAGAAGCAATTTAAGGTAGATGGAGCAAAGGCTTTGATCTTGTGCAGTCCCCACAATCCTGGTGGACGAGTGTGGTCCAAAGAAGAGCTTGTTAAAATGGGTGATATCGTTATAGATTCAGGTGGCGTAGTTATCTCAGACGAAATTCACTGCGAACTTCTTCTAAAGGGTTACGAGCATATACCTTTCGCTTCAATAAACGAGAAGTTTGCTATGAACTCTATTATCTGTTTTGCTCCTAGCAAGACCTTCAATATTCCCGGATTTCACGCTTCAGTTGCCATCATTCCAAATGAGAAGATTCGCGATGAGTTTAATAAGACTCGGCAAGGACTCATGGGTTCTCCCGGCATTTTTGGCTTAGTAGCCATGGAGGCGGCCTTCAGGTATGGCGATGAGTGGTTAGAACAAGTCCTTGAATACATAGAAGAGAATGTAGATTACGCCATTTCTTATATCGAGTCCAACATACCTGGTATCGTGCCTATGAGGCCTGAAGGTACTTATCTCATTTGGCTGGATTGCCGCGGCCTAGGCCTTGAACCCGAGGAACTCAACGAATTCTTCATTAATGAGGCGAGAGTAGGGCTAAACGCTGGCGCTACTTTCGGTCCTGAGGGTGAGGGATTCATGCGCCTAAACGTCGGTTGTCCAAGATCCATCTTGACTGAAGGATTAGATAGGATTGCACAAAGTGTGGCGAATCTAAAAGGAAATGCCAAATAGGTTAATGTCTTTCATCTAACACCTTGATCAAGTCAGTTAGGGCAGAGCCGGCTTTTTCGTGAATTACTACTGCAGCTGCCCTATCGTACGGTGTTGGCTCAAGGTTTATAATCCCGATTTGTCTAGATAGCCTTGGGAGGTACGAAACTGGAGCAACTTGCAGACTAGAACCTACAACCAGCATAAAGTCGGCTCTTTTGGCTTGTATTATAGCATCTTCAAAACATGGAGGCATAGGATCTCCAAATAGTACTACGTTAGGCCGTATTATGCCACCGCATGTACATTTTGGGGGGATTATGCCCTCTTCTGCTTCAGACAACAGAAATTCGAAAGGAAACTCTCGCCCGCATGCATCGCAAAAAGCGGTTCTCAAGTCTCCGTGTACTTCTATAACGTTTTTTGAACCTGCTTTATGATGTAGTCCGTCAATGTTCTGAGTTATTACGCATTGAATCAAGCCGCGCTGCTCAAGCAAGGCTAGAGCCTTATGAGCTGGATTAGGGTCTTTGTTGCGCATGATATTTAGCAACTCAAGACCGCTACTATAAAAGTGTTCAGGTCTGTAGTAAAGCATTTCCCGGCTCAAGATCTCTGTCGAATCTACATTTTGCCATAGTCCGCCTGGTCCTCTAAAGTCAGGTATCCCGCTCTCAGTTGAGATACCAGCGCCTGTTAATGCCACAGCGTATTTTGATTCCATGAGGCAGTCAGCTAATTTTTCTATATCAGACTTCATATATACATCACCAAACTATAAAATTCTGCATCCGGTAGATTAATGGTTTCATCCCGCGCTTTAAAGAAGTGCCCTATCTAACTATTATCTTAATTTCCCTGCAAAGGCAAGTTAGGGGTGGGTTAGGTCATCTAAAGGTTGTTGACGTGTGAACTATTAGAGGATACGATTTGATTAACATGTTAACTAGTTAGCCTAAAGAAATTACCGAAGACTACATCACGAGAAGGGGAAGAGGACATGATAGTTGTAACTGGGGCTCCTGGGCATCTGGGTAATAATTTGGTGAGGATTTTACTTGAAGACGGCTTCCAGGTAAGGTCAATGGTGCTGCCTGGAGAAAATCTTGAGTCTCTTTACGGTTTGGAAACTGAGATTGTAGAAGGAGACGTGCGGGACATGAACTCGTTGTACAAGGCGTTTGATGGAGCAGACACAGTGTACCACTTAGCTTCTGTAATCAGCCTTTTGCCAGGATACTCTGAAATTCTTGAGGAAGTGAACGTAAAAGGAGCAAGGAACGTTGCAGAGGCATGCCTCAAAACCGGAGTTCGTCGCTTGGTGTATACTAGTTCCATTCACGTTCTAGTTGAACCTCCAAAGGGGCAAGTAATAGATGAGTCGGCACCATGCGATCCTAACCGAGTTCATATGGCCTATTCAAAGAGCAAGGCAAAAGGCACTCTCGAGGTTCTGGATGTTATTGCCAAAGGGTTGGATGGGGTCATAACATTGCCAACTGGGATCATTGGCCCACATGATTATAAGCCTTCAGAAATGGGATGCATGATTCTTGATTACGTGCGAGGAAAGATCCCAGTGCGAATAAGTGGGGGATACGATTTTGTTGATGTTAGAGATGTAGCCCGAGGGCATATGCTGGCTGCCGAAAAGGGCAGAACGGGCGAAAAATACATTTTGTCAGGCCAATGGATCTCTATGGATGACATTATGAAGGAGATCTCGGCCCTCACCGGTGTTTCCCTTCCACGTTTCCAGGTGCCCATAGGTCTTGCTTCTGCCATCGCTTCCCTGCTTACATTATATAGCGGTATTACAGGCGCCAAGGTTCTTATGAATCGTGATTCTATAGCTACTTTGAAGAGCAACTCCCTTGTCTCGTGCGAAAAAGCTAAGAGCGAGTTGGGCTATTCTGCTAGGCCCATACGAGAAACTATAAGAGACACGGTCAAGTGGTTTGAAGAGACGGGCAGGTTGCCGAAAAGGTAAAGGAGGAAAGGTAGGAGACAAGTGTACGATTTTTACTCAATTATTGCCTATGCAACAAGAATGGTTCAGATAGGCAAGATATGCGTGAACAAGGGGCTCAAAGAAATTGGGCTAACCAGCTCTGAATCAGATGTGTTAATGTTTTTGTACGCTAATGGAGACGACATAAGACAGGATCATATTGCCGCTGGTGTAGAAGTAAGCAAGGCGGCAATTTCCAGGACTATAAATTCCCTGGAGAGAAAAGGATATATAGTAAGGGAGCAAAGGGACGAGGACCGACGGGCTTGGTACGTCAGGTTGTCACACAAAGCTTGGGTGCATAAAGAGTTTATCCAAAAACAGTATGCTGATCTTGTAGAAGCTGCGTGCCGTGGTATCGACGAACATAAAGTAGGGGAAATTGTGGATATATTCAAAACGGTTGTAGATAATATGGAGGAATACCGAGTAGCGCAGGGGACCTAATTTCTGGATTCTTTGTCGCTGGTAATGGGGGCTTTGACATGATTACAGGTGAATTATTAGAACTTGTTTATGAAGCCGCAAGTATACAGCGGTGGAACGATCATATGAGACCAGCTCAAGGATTTACTGAGCTGGACAAGCAGGCTCAGAAGATGGTTTACGCGTACATTTTGGCCAAATTCGAAGAGACCGAGGGAACTATCAACTTTGATTGGACAAAACTAATTGAGGGCGGCTTGTTTGAATTTCTTCACAGGATAAAACTTACTGACATTAAGCCCCCTGTTTTCCACCGGATGATGGAACAAAAGGGAAACGAAATCAATGAATGGGTTTTAAACGAATACGAAGCCTTGTTCGATGGCATAGACTCTAAAATGCATATGCGGTTCAAAGACTATCTGTTTGACAGTGACTATGCTCGTAATGAAAAAGAAATTCTCAATGCATCACACTATTTGGCCACTAACTGGGAATTCCGACATATATACCGCTTGAACCAGGGTTTGTACGGCTTGGACGAAGAAAGAGAAAGTATAGAAAGGAGACTGAGCCAACATCGTTCTTTGGTCGGGGTGATCAATTTAGCCTTTGACGTGCCAATACAGCACTTTGTGGATCTTGTAGGACAGTTAAGGTTTCAACAGCGTTGGGCCCAGTCACCTAGGATACCTCAGACATCGGTTTTGGGTCATATGTTGGTTGTTGCCATAATTGCGTACTTTGCATCGTTAGATTTAAATGCGTGTCCGAAACGTATATATAACAACTACTTTTGTGGGCTATTCCACGACTTGCCAGAAGTACTAACTAGAGACATTGTGGCTCCGGTCAAGCGCTCGGTCCCAGATTTGGACGTAATAATCAAAGATATAGAATCTTCTTGGGTTGAAGAACGCATATATCCCTTGCTTCCCCCAGAATGGCATCAGGAGTTTAGATACTTTTTAGAAGACGAGTTTACCAATAGGGTCATGATAGACGGAGAACGGGTAAATACTTCTATCACTCCTCATTACAATCAAGACAAATACAATCCTCTTGATGGTGAAATAGTCAAGGCTTGCGACCGCTTAGCGGCCTTTACAGAAGCCGCAATATCAATACGACACGGGGTCAAGTCCAAACATCTCTACGACGGTCTTTCCATATACTCAGACTACCAAGGAGATAAAGGGATAATATCAGGAGTAGACTTCGGTCCCATCTTCAGAAGCATGGGGACGGTTCTCCCGCTTCCATAGATCATACTGTTACGGCGCTTTTTGTTATGCGCAAGGGCAAGACAGACAAAATCCAGGGGTAGACAACGGCGCTCGTAAAGGTTAAACTTATTAAGTGAGTCGGGCTGTGGCGCAGTTTGGTAGCGCGCTTGAATGGGGTTCAAGAGGTCGCAGGTTCAAATCCTGTCAGCCCGACCA
>ERZ795045.75-NODE-75-length-122088-cov-37.589840_pt1 | contig 122088 bp, 94 predicted proteins | sample MGYA00375129_ERZ795045 | MGnify/ENA primary metagenome ERZ795045 (study PRJEB30174, sample SAMN05720166) | activated sludge metagenome | isolation source: anaerobic digester from wastewater treatment plant | place: Japan | collected 2015-05-15 ...
TGCTAGGCGAACTCTCTGTCTCAAATGCCCTTATCTCCCAGATGCAATTTGTTGTTCAGAGGTGGGGGCACGAAGATTCAAACGATCAGCAGCGCAGCGACCAACAACCAGGCATGAACCTGCCCAAGTTTGCAACGGGAACCGTATCATAGGGGCGGTATCGCGCATGCCTTGTCCAGTTTTGTCGACCACCACACAGGAACGGCTGATCATCCAGCCTATGAGCGGAAAACCGCCAGATCCAAACGCCAAAACGGCCGGTACAGAGCCCGGCCGCTACGCATTTAAGTGGAACACTCCCACCGGAAACGGCCCTAATTCCCGAGGCACTTGATCCAGGCCACGCCGGCAACCGCCCGATGGGGATCGAGATAGGGTACGAGTTCGCCGCCGAAGACCTCGGGGCGATGCTCGTTCATCACCGTCTGCCCCACTACCCAGCCCAGGGCCGCACCGAAGATCACATCGGAGAAATGATGCTCACGGGAATCCAGCCGCTCAATGCCCGACAGGGCCGTGATGGCGAACATGGGCACGCCCACCACCGGCCCGTAGGCATCGTTCAAGACGGTGGCCAGGGCCATTGAACTGGAGACATGACCGGAAGGCCAGCCGAGGTTCGTTCCGTTCGGCGACTCGGTGCAGGCCGCCAGCTTGAGCAGCAGGGTACTCAGATCGGTAATGATCAGCGCGCTGAAGGCCCGCTTGCCGACCTCATAGGTCTTGACCTCCTGCATCGCCTGGCCGGCCACGTACAGGGCCCCTGCCACGGCGAAGGCGGTGGCCGGATTGGTCAGGGCGTCGAAAGTGTCGCGCTCGCTCTGGCCGAAAGTGTGGTGCTTGTCGTAGTGGTCTTCGATGCAGTCATCGGCCCCGCCGTAGCGCACGGCCAGCGAAGCCCCACCCGCACCGATCAGGAAGGCCAGGTTCCACGGGTTGCCGTAGGTCGCCTTGGTGTCGTGCCAGAGGGTCTCGGGGGCTTCCTTCAAATCGCGGACAATGGTCTCGAAGAAACCCGGCAGCGGTCCGCGCTGGATCTCGCAGGCGGTCTCCCCAGTGGCCGGTGAGCTTTCAGAGACAGCCTCGCGGGTTTCGAGAACGGCGGCCTCGCTGGCCGGGGCGGTTTCGGGCCCGGCCACGAGGCGGAACGAAGGCGGCTCGAAAGCGGTGGCCAGGCGGAACATGCTCCCCATGTCCGATGCCGACCGGTCAGCGGCCCGGTCGCCGGCGCCGGCATCATAATGGGCGGCCAGACGGGCCGCGGCCACCTCCTTTGCCCGTTGGGACCAGGAGGATTGACCACTCGCCGTTCCGGCCAAGCCGTAGACCGCAACCACGAACACGATTCCCAGGGTCTGGAACTTCCCTCGCGTCATTTCCGCTGTCATGTCAGGGCGCCCCTGCTAAAAGTGGATCAGACGTGTCCTCCGGCTCACGATATCTTTCGACAAGCTGACGAATCTTGGGCTGATCGGGCTGCAGCTCCAGCGATCGATGCCAATCTTCGACGGCCTGCCGGCGAAGCTCGATTCGACTCGGATCGTGCAGGTACAGGGCCATCCGCGAGACGCCCAGGCCGGCGTGAGCCTCGGCCATCTTGGGGTCCAGGGCCACGGCCTGTTCGTAATAACCCGCGGCCTCGGCGAACTGGCGTTGGCGGAAACAACAGTATCCCAGCCGCTCATGGGCGGCAGCGAGGGTCGGGTCCGCCTCGATGGCCTGCTCCAAGGCCCGACGCGCCGTGGCGTAGCGGCCCTGCTTGAGCAGCGTGGCTCCCAGGCTGACCAGCACCCGCGGCTGATTCGGATCACGTTCGAGCGACTGGTTGAAGGCGCGGATGGCCTCGTAGTATTTGCCCTGGGCGGCGTAGACCGCGCCGAGATTGGTGTACGCGGCCGGGGCGCTGGGGTCGATCTTGGCCGCCTGCTGAAAGGACTCCAGGGCCTCGGTCAATTCGCCGGCTTCCTGGTAGCAGACGCCCAGATGCAGGCGGGCCTGATAGTCGCGGGGCCGAAGTTCGCAGGCATGCAGATAAGCCCGCACGGCATCGGCAAAGTTCTTGAGCTGTTGGTAGGCCTCGCCCAGGGAAAAAGTGTCATCAAAGCTGAGGGGGTTCAGCCGGACGGCCTGCCTGAATGCCTTGGCGGCTTCCTCGTAGTCGCCCTTCAGCCGGAAGACCTGGCCCACCTTGGAATGGGCCTCGGCCCAGCGGGGGTTGAGGTCCACCGCGGCCTGAAATTCGGCCAGAGCGGAATCGAGATCCTGGGTCTGGAGCTTCTCTTCCCCTCGACGCATGGAGTTTTCAGCCCGCAATGCGGCGAAAGGCACGAACTCGCGCTCGGGAGTGCAGCCGACGGCCACGGCCAGGAGGATAAGGCCGGGCGAAATTGCATTCCGTTGCCAGTGGCGTCTGCGTGTCTGCATGGTATCGGCGACGGCGCGGCCTCCTGCTGATGCCACCCCCGAATCCGCTTACGCGCGCGGGATTATACCGGGCAACGGTAAAGGGAAGCAATACGCCTGTGTGCTGCGGCTCTTGAGCCGTGGTCTGAGCACTACAGCGTAAGGTCGTAGCGGTCGGGCCGGATACCCGGCGAAAGCTGGGTGCCGGCCGTTTCACGGACAAAACGGCCGGTACGGAGCGCGGCCGCTACAGAAAATAGCTCAGTTTGCGCTGTAGGGTCTGAGACGGCCCACGCGCCTTCCCCCGCTGCTCGAGAGCAGTGGCACACAGATCTGGAGCTGTAGCCCGCCAGAGGGGGCGCTGCGAGGAAAGGTCACTGGACGCTAAACGAATACAGACGACCGCCGTCACGGACGCTGAATCGCAGGCGCGGCGGGGCTTCATCGAGTACCTCGCGCAAGGAGCGGCCGTCGAACTTGACGGCGTGCCGGAGAGAGTCGCCGGTCAGGCGCGCGGAAGCGATCACGCGGCCGCTATCGCCCACAACCGCCACCTCGATGGGGCCGATGCCATTCACGAGCAATTCGCCGCCCTGGATCTCCAGGGGCCGGGTGGTCAGCTCGCCGGCGTCCACGGAGACGAAGCCGTCAAGCCGCAGGCGGGCGCGGAAGATGCCACCGCCGCGGATGCGGACGTCGGCGGGACCGTTCTTGCCGTGCGAGGAAGCGCTGTAGTAGTAGATCAGCTCATCGCCGATGCGGAGCGGCCCCTGCGAGAAGTCGCTGATGTAGCCGCCGTCATTTTGCCCGTTGTTGCCGTCCTGGGGGCCGTTAGGGATGAACACTTCCGGAATGCCATCGTCGTTGGCGAAGGGGACTTTCTTCCAGTTCAGGCCGTCGCGGCTGGAGACCAGCTTGAGAAAGGCACAGCCGGCCTCGGACCAGGGATAGTCGCCGTGGGAATGCCAGATCTTCAGGCTGCCCAGCCACATGGGGCCGTAGCGCCAGGCGGTGCTCTGGTAATATTCGTCGTAAGGCATGTCGCCGTTGGCCTCACGGGCCGCGGGGAGCAAAGCGATGCGTTCAATCCGTTTGGTATCGAACGGGGCATCCAGCTTATCAAAGAAGACGTAGGCCCGGCTGCGCAGCTCGTTGACGGGGATGGTGCGTTTCTTGCCTTTCACCGGGGGTGGTAGAGGCACCTCGGGGTTGCGGGGGTCGATGGCGTAAGGCGTGAAGAACTTGAACAGGCCCAGGAAGCGGTCTTCCACCGGGTCGTAGGAAAACAGGGTCACGTCGCCGGGGCCGCGGAGGGTGCGGCCGTCCTGGCGGATTTCGCGATGGGTGAGGTCGTCGCCGCCGGCCCAGCCGTCCACCACCATCGGTCCGCGCTCCCAGGTCTTGCCGTCGCGGGAACGCATGAAGTGGATGCCTTCGAGGTCATCGCCCCAGTTGGCGTACCACATCCAGCCCTTGTAAGGCCACTGGTCGTCCTTCGTGTCGTAGTAGCAGGAGAAGTAGTCGGTGTTGGTGGCCTTCCGGCCGCTGGCCGGGTCGGTCAGCTCGATGGCGATGGGCTCGGCGTACCAGCTTTCCGGCGGGCCCCAGTCCAGACCGTCCGGCGAAGTCAGCCGGTACATCTGGAACGGCGGCCAGGTCTTGGCGAACATCACGTAGCGTTTGATCTTGGGGTCGTAGACAATGGTGCCGTAAGCCAGCAGGGTTTCGCCCGGCCGGGAGGCGATGACCGGGCGGCGACCACCATTCTCCTTGACCGGCTGGCGCAGGGTTCGCTTCAGGCCAACCTGGGATTCGATGAGGAAATCATCGACGAAGAGCTGAGGCTGTCCGGGCTGGATGACCACCGGGCCGTCGGCGGCACGGGCCGGATTGGCGGTGAGGGTTAACATCCACCCACAAAGCAAACACACCGATCCCATCGTGAAATGTCGCATCGCACCTTCCGCTGGTTCAGGTCATCCTCTGACAACAACGGCCGGCAGGAATGCCGGCCGTCGCCATCACGAAATCGTTTTCCGGGCTGGCCGACACCGGCCGCCCCAATCCCCACCACCCGCATCAGGGATTTCTGGAGAAATAATCCCAGGTCTCGAAGGTCTTGACACTATTCTGGGTGGGGCCTTTCGGCTGGGCAATGCTGGGATCGACGGGCGAGCCGCTCGGGTCCGTGGGCATGGGCGCTTCGCGCACATACTTGGCATGGTAATCCGTGAACAGAACGTTATAGCCGGTCTTGTGGGTTTGAGCGCCGACGCCCGCACCACCCTTGTTGGCGAAATAGTTGTCCGCCACCAGCGCGTATACGTTGCGTCTGCCGTAGCTGGGGTTTTTGGTGGCGGCCCGTTTGGCTTCCAGCCACTCAATGAACTGGAGCTGGAGCTGCCGCCTGGATTGCTCCTTTTCCAGGTTTGTCATGGGGTAGCTATCCCGCCCGGCCTCCCGCGGGTGGCGTGTCCCGTACTGATCCGAGCTCCACTGCATGGGAATTGCGTAGATGTAGGACGAGAAGGTGTTCGGCTCGTTGACGTTGAGGAAACCCCTTCCGCCGTAGTTCTTCCCATCGATGTAGTAGTCGTCGCTGGAGCTCAGGGGATTACTCGGGCAGAAGAACAGATGAATATCCTGGCCGGCGTACTTCTTGCCGTACAATCCACCGACGTTGACCCGTTTCCCCCCCTCTTTCATGTAGTACTTATAGCTATACCCCACCATGGGCAATACCTGCTTGTGGTCCGCTGAATAGGTGGAAAAGCCGACGCCCATTTGATGGAGGTTGGAAAGGCATACCGAACGACGGGCCTGGTCCCGGGCCTGCTGCAGGGAGGGCAGCAGGATGGCAACCAGCAGCGCGATAATCGCAACAACCACCAGAACTTCGATCAGCGTAAAGCCGCGCGGTTGGCGGCCGCTTGATGATTCGGGAGTCTTCAGACGGATTGGGGCTGGGGTCATCGATTTCCTCCAGGCACGTTGAAAAAACTGTCTCGGCCCTTGTCCCGGAATGTTCCAGGAGGAACCGCCCTCTCATATAATGTTAACCAGTTTCCAAGAGACCTGTCAACAACGCAGTTGGCGCCTCTTGAGCCTGATGGACCGCCAATCGGGGCAAGACCCCATCAGCGGCAGGCCCGGAATCGGCAGGAGAGACCGCGAGGGGAGCGTCCGGCACGCCGGTTGGGCACACCCAAACCCCTGTCCACGTCACGTCATCCGGCATCAATGAAAAAGGAGCGGTGTCGTCACCTTTTTGGGGACTTCACCGCTCCAGATTCTTCAACAAGCCGTCCTATAGTCGCGGCACCAGCGGGTTCGGACTTACGGATTTTTCATGGCATGGTACCAAAGCTCGAACGAATTGACGCTGCCGCTGGTCAGATCGGCTCCCAGGTTGTAGCGGACAAATTTCACATGGCCGTCGCTGTAAGCGACGTTCACGCCATACCTTCCGTGCGGCGGCTTGACTCCGCCGATCACCCAGTCCATGACCAGCGGCTGCATGCCGCGGGGCATGACCCGCAAGGCGTCGGCGTCGCTGCTGCTATTGGCTTTCTGCCTCAGCACGTCCATCCACCGAGTGCTGAGCTTCCCCGCGCTCCGAGGATAAACATCCAGCGCAAGCTTGGGAGCCCCTGTGCGGGCCGCCATTGGCAGTGCGTAATTGTAGCCGCCAGGCGTCCAGTTGTTTTCATCGGGTGGAGGCGGAGTCCATAAGTCTTTGAGATTTTCGGTTCTGTACTGGACGCTCGTCGTCGGGCAAAAGAGCGCTTCCCATTCGTTACCCGGGGCTACGCCCTGCCTGGGTGCTTTGGCCTGCCCCATGTGCTTGCCCAGCAACAGAGCCAGATTCACGAGAACCTTCGTCGACTTGTCGCCCCCGCCGTAGGCTTCATGACGCGTTTCTGACACGCTGTAAGAGAACCATCCTCGCCACGGCAGGTAGTCCTGGTAATCACGCGCATATGAGCGCATAGCGACGAGTTGATTGTGCAGGTTCGTGGCGCAAACGGATCTCCTCGCCTGATCCCGGGCATTGGCCAGCGAGGGCAGCAGAATGGCCACCAGCAGAGCAATGATGGCCACGACCACCAGGACCTCGATCAGGGTAAAACCTTGTCGGGGGTTACGGGCGCAGTCCACCCCCCGATGCTCGATCAGCAACACGGGGGTCCGCCTGCGGGCTAAGGTTGGCGCCATCGTCTTCCTCCGGCACATGGGGCAATTGTCCATTTCAGAAAGGCCCGGCGCAACGCCGCTGTATAATATGTTAACCAGCTTGCCTGTGGATTGTCAACAGGTACCACCCGCCCAGAGGTAACTTAATTTCGGCGGCCGCGTCAACGGGGCATCCAAAAAGAACGGCCGGCGTTTCCGCCGGCCGTTCAGCTGCGAGCATCATCCCTTGGAGGAGACAGGGACAAACTCAAGGATTATTGGAGAACAACTCCCAATAGTAGTACAAGTTGGGGGCGCCACCTTCCCCGCTGCTGATGGTTTTGACGCCGCGAGCAATTTCGCGCTGGGGGTCGCGGACAAATTTGGCATGGAAGTCGGTAAACAGAACATTGAATCCCTGGCCACGGTGCGGAACCTTGCCAACGCCCATGCCAATCAGATTATCCGCAACCAGGGCCTTGACGTTCTGTCGCCCCACGTATTTGCCGGCCGACTCCTGTGTACTCACGAACGCCTTATAGTAGGGATGCCAGATTTCTTTGGGATAAGCCTTGGCCGCGTCGGACCGGGGGAACTGCCATGCATCCACGGGGGCCGCGTACATGTAGCCGCTCCAAGTCGTGTACGGCACGTTCGGCTCATTGTCCCTCATGAAGAAACTGCGTTCGCCGTTCGCCGGATGATCCTGGTAGTACATGGTGTTGTCGGGGCAGTAGTACAGATCCAGCTCCTTGCCGCAGTACTTTCCGTAGAGCGCGCCCACATCGCAAAGCGGGCGATAGTTTTCTCCCTTGGTGTACTTGAGCGAATACATGTTGGGGCTGCGCCACGGCAGGTACTGCTTGTAATCCGCGGCGTACATGGCAAAGCCTGTCCCCATCTGGTGCTCGTTGGAGAGGCAGACCGACCGCCGGGCCTGGGCCCGGGCATTGGCCAAGGAAGGAAGCAGAATGGCCACCAACAAGGCAATGATGGCCACCACGACCAGCACCTCAATCAGGGTGAACGCGCGTTTCGCCCCCTGCTGGTTCATTCTGTAATGACGGGACCCTGTCATGATTGTCCTCCAAAGACGGGAGTATGTGAACCGCATTGGAGTCAGATCGAGGCCCCAACAACGGCTCGCAGCGCACGCGACCACTTCTATGTTAACTAGATCGGGCCTAATGTGTCAACAGTTAATCTCCGCACCCCTTGCAAATTGTTTTGCAGCGTCTTTATCGCCCCAGGCCGGAAACAGACCGCGCGGCGGACGGCGGCGGGCCCGCCTCCAGCAATGGACTAAGACAATCATAATTCCTTCAATTGCAAGAGATAACAGCCGCCAGGGAGCTGGTCGGCAGGCATGAGAAACGCTCGGACCGGTAACGTACTGGCCGGTAAAGCCCGGAGACTAACCCCCTGGTGACGGAAATCCGTCACGCCCATTATTCTGAGATAAAGGGCCAAAGCTGTCAACACTACCAGGCGGTCCAGCCACCGTCGATGACCACATTCTGACCGGTCATGTAGCCGCTGGCGTCACTGGCCAGAAAGACGACCGCGCCCTTGAGTTCATCGGGCCGGCCCATGCGCCCCATGGGGCTCTTGGTACAGAGTCGTTCGACCATGGCCCGCGGTGCGGTCGGAGCCGGGAAGGGGCCGGGGGTCAAGGTGTTTACCCTGACGCCATCCTTGGCCCAGTAGACGGCCAGATGCCGGGTCATCTGCACGATGCCGCCCTTGAGCGTGTGATAGGCCACGGAGCTGGCCTGGCAAATGCCGGCGTAGGCGTCCGGGTAGGAGCCGACGAGGGCATACATGGAGCCCAGCATGATGATGCTGGCCCCACCGCCACGTTGAACGGCGTGATCGTGGATATGGCGAGCCAGAAGGAAGCAGCCAGTGGCGTTGGAAAGCTGCTTATTGAAGGCCTCGGGGGTGATGTTGGTCAGATCCCCGGGGGACAGTTCGTAGCCGTTATTGACCAGGATGTCGATGCGTCCGGCCTGCCGGATGGCGTCGGCGACGCCGCGTTCGATGGATGCCGGATCGAGGTAGTCCATTTCGATGCCGTAGTGCCGGGCGGCGTTCCGCACCGGAAGTTCGCGGGCGAAGGCCTGGGCCTTCTCCTGCTTGCGGCTGCTGACCACCACGTTGGCGCCAGCCTCGGCCAGCGCCCGGCTCAGGGCCGCGCCCAGCCAGCCGGTGGCGCCGGTGACGAGGGCGGTTTTGCCCGAAAGATCGAATAGTTGTTGGATGGTTGGTTCGGCCATGATGGAAATCTCCTTTGGAACAGCATGCGGGGACAAGGAGACGATGGGACACGGAGGATTACATCCCCGCCGCCAGTCCCTTTGTCTCCTTGTCCCCTTGTCCCGTTGTCTTCCTGTCCCCTGCTCTCCCGGTCAGTTTATTGTTACTCCGCTCAGCGGACGTTGGTCCAACACTGGTTCTCGACGGCCTTCAGCACCGCCAGATTGACCCGCAATGTTTGCCAGCCTTCCTCGAAGGTGCAGGCCACCGGCCCCTTGCCCTCGACGGCGTCGAGGAACAGGTTGGCCTGATTGATGAAAATGTCGTCGCGTTCCAGCGAGAACTGGTATTCCAGCTTCCATTCGCCGCCGGGCTCGACCATGGAGGACCAGCGAGCGTTACTCAGGTCGAAGCGGGCGGTGCCGCGTTCGCAGATGACGGTGATGGTGTTCTCGTTGGGGGCCTGGTGCTGGTTAAGGCTGATGCAGCCCATGACCGGCCCATGACGGCTGATGACGTGGACGGTGTCCTCGACGGTGACGCCCTCGAGCACGAGGTGGTCGGCATCGGCCATGAGCCGGTCGACCGGGCCGACGAGGAACTCGGCGGCATTCATGGCATGGGTAAGGACGTCCTGGATGGCGCCGCCGCCGGTGGCCCGACTGGTGTAGTAGATCTGGCGGTAGGCCGGGCGATACTTGGGAAAATGCTGGCCCCAGGTGCCCACCACCTGCACGGGCTTGCCGAAGCGACCGCTGGCGATGGCATCCCTCATCCCCCTCAACGCCGGGTGCGAACGATACGTATAGGCCACCGCGGCGAGCACGCCGCTTTTCCGGATTTGCTCGGCCAGTTCGGCCACGCCCTCTTCGCTGGTGCTGAGCGGTTTTTCGATCAGCACGTTCAGGCCGGCCTCGACCAGCCGGCGGGCCATGGGAATGTGCAGGTGCGAGGGGGCGGCGATCAGGCCGATCTGGTGGCCGGCGGCGCGATCGGCCAGGGCGGCTTCGAGATCGGCGTAGCCGCGCGTGCCGGGATAGCGTTCCAGAATCGTATTGCGAAGCTGCTCGTTCGGTTCGCAGATGGAAGCCTCAACGCGCCCGGTGGCCCGGAAGGTGCGCAGGTGCCGCTCCCCGATGGAACCGACGCCGATGATCAGGATTTTGTGCATGGTTTGGTTCTCAGCTCTCAGTTGCCAGGTCTCAGAGGCTGTCCCACAGGCTGACAACAAGGTCAGCGAGGGGCAGGTCGTTCATGCCGTTTGGCCGGCGACAATCGCGGCTCCGCCCTGCTCAAGAGCAGTGGCATAAGTCTTTTCGGGACAGTCTCAATCAGTTACCTACTCTCAGTGATCCGTTCCGGCCGCCGCGGGTCAGCGCGGAGGCCGGAAAACCTTCCGGTTTACCGCCCTTCCACATAGCTCTTACCGTTTTCGCAGAACCCGTTGTGAAACGTGAAGCCCAGGGGGGCGAACTGGCGCTGGATCTGCTCCAGGCCCTGCTTGACCATGAGCAGGTCGGCCATGTGACAGATGAAGGTGGCGCCCATTTCGAGCAGTTGCTTGGTATGTTCGACGGAGAAGCCGGGCATGCCCCAGTGCTTGCCGGCCTTTCGCGCGGCGGAGGCGATCTTTTCCACGGCCTTCCGCATGACCGGATGGTCAAACTCGCCGGGGAAGCCGCTCAGGACGGTGAAGTCGGCGGGTCCCAGGAAGAGGACGTCCACTCCGGGGACCGCGGCGATTTCATCGGCCCGGTCGACGGCGTGCTGCTCTTCAAGCTGGATCAGGACGAAGGTCTGTTCATTGGCCAGCTTGATGTATTCCTTCATAGGCATGGTACAGTATGGCATGTCGGGGTTCCCCCCGTCGAAGCCACGTTTCCCAAGGGGGGCAAATTTGGCCCACTTGACGACTTCGGCGGCCTCGGCGGCATCGTCGCAACGAGGATACATGATGCCCTGGGCACCGGCCTCGAGGAGGCGGCTGATGCGCATAAACTCGCCCTTGGCCGGGCGGGCCAGAATGTCAGACCGCCCTACCCGGGCGGCCCGCATCAACGCCGTGGCGGTTTCCATACTGTAGGTATGGTGTTCCAAATCCATCCAGATCCCATCGAACCCCATCAAGCTGGTCATTTCAAAGACGGATGGATCGGTGAAATGGAGCTGGGTAAGCAAGACCGGCTCCCCGCGCGAAAGCTTCGCTTTAATGACACTAGGTCTCATGATATATCCAGAAAGATAATTGTTGACAAACTGTCCCCGATCCTGTAAATCATAGAGCGATGAGAAGCTTACCCGATGAGTCAGCGTTGTCAACGCCCGAAGACTTCGGTCAACAACGGGATCAGGCATACCACCGCATTCGCCGGCTGCTAATTTTGCAGCAGATCCCCGAGGGGGTGCGGCTGCGCGAGGCTGAATGGGCCTTGCGGCTGCAGGTGAATCGCACGGCGCTTCGGGAAGCCTTCGCCCGCCTGGAAGCCGAGGGGCTGATCGAAAAAGGCCCCAAGACGGGTTATTTCATTCCCGTTTTGACGGAGCGGGATACGGAAGAGGTGATCGAGGTCCGCCTGATGCTGGAAGGGGGCGCGATCGAGCGGATCTGTCGCCTGGGGTTAAATACCCCCAAGCATCTCAAGAAGATGCGCGACGCCTGCGACCAACTGGAGCGACTGGTTCGCGAGGACTACCTGCTGGGCGTCGCCGAGGCCGACCGCCGCTTCCACGAGGCTTTGATCGAGGCCGCCAACAACCGACGGCTCTCGATGTTGTACCAGCGGGCGCCGCTGCCCATCATCCACCCGGTGATCCTGAGCGGCCCACAGTGGATGGCCAGCGTCCAGATGACGCTGGATGAGCACCGCGCCACACTCGCCGCCATACTTGACGGCCAGGTAGCCCGAGCGCTGGATCTTCTTCGGACACACCTGAAAGAGCGTTCGTTGATCCCGCTCTCGCCGCTTTAATTGCTCGTTGCACCGCCTTGGAGACGGGGGACCGATGATCGGCAGCATAGATCCGCCGCGCCTGTATCTATTGGATTGGGCCGTCATTGCAGCTTACGCCCTCGGCATGCTGGCGATCGGCTATCTCTTCGCAAAACGAACCAAGAGCACCGACGAATACCTCACCGGGGGACGAAACATGCGTTCGTCCTCCATCGGCCTGTCGCTCTTCGCCACGTTGATGAGCACCATCACCTATCTCGCCATTCCCGGCGAGATGATCAACAAAGGTCCGGTGATCCTCTGGTGGATGGCGGTGCTGCCGGTGGTCTACCTGATTGTGGGCTATGCGCTGATCCCGCTGTTCATGAAGCTGGCGGTTACCAGCGCGTACGAGATCCTGGAGACGCGTTTGGGGCTGACCGGCCGGTTAACCGCCTCGGTGATCTTCCTGGCTACGCGCCTGCTGTGGATGGCCCTGATCATCTATCTCACCGCCGACAAACTGATCGTCAAGATGCTCGGCTGGAACGACAGCGCCACACCCTGGGTGGCCGCGGCGATCGGGATTATCACCGTCATTTACACGTCCATGGGCGGTTTGCGCGCGGTGGTGCTCACCGACGTGATCCAGTCACTGATTCTGCTGGGCGGCGCCATCCTGACCGTGGTGGTCATTACCGTCAATATGGGAGGCGTGGGCGCCTGGTGGCCCCGGGAATGGTCGCCAAGCTGGGACCAGCAGCCCTTCTTCAGTTGGGACCCGACGGTGCGGGTCACGGTGTTGGGTTCGCTGGTCTTCATGACCATCTGGTGGATTTGCACGGCCGGCTCGGACCAGATGGCCATCCAGCGCTACCTGGCCACCCGGGACGCGCGAGCCGCCCGCAAGGCGTTCGGCATGACCCTGATCGCCAACGTGGTGGTGCACGCGCTGCTGGTCTGTGTGGGCTTCGCCCTGCTGGGCTTCTTCCGGGCCCACCCGGAAAACCTGATGCCGGGCATGACCATCGAGAAAAACGCGGACAACCTGTTCCCCTATTACATTGTCCGGTTCCTGCCGCCGGGGATCACCGGCCTGGTCATCGCGGGGTTACTGGCCGCGGCCATGTCCAGCCTGTCCTCGGGTATTAACTCAGCATGCTCGGTCATCAGCTCGGATTTCATCGGGCGGTTCAAGCAGCGACGCGGGCCCCTGGCAGGGCTGGATGCCGACGACAAATCAAGCGACTGGTCGAAGGCCGCCGCGAAGTCCAGCGACCCGGACGCGCTGGCGGCCACGCAGCCGATTACGGTCGGTCAGACCCGCCTGATCGCGGTTATCTCGGGGCTGGCGGCGGTATTGCTGAGCTTCGTGATCGGGGGAATCACCGGGAACATCATGGAGATCACGGTCCGCACCAACCACATTTTCGCCGCCCCGCTGTTCGCCCTGTTCTTCATGGCCCTGTTCGTCCGTTCCGCGACCGGTTTCGGGACGATTTTCGGGGCACTGTACGGCTGCGGGGTGGCCATGGTCATTGCTTACTGGGATATGCTGACCGGCAGACCGCCATTGAGCTTCCAGTGGATTTCGCTTATTTCGCTGGTCGTGTCCATCGGGGCCGGCATCCTGCTGAGCCGGGTGATACCCCGGTCCAAGACGTGGACCGGGTGGGCGATCCAGTCGCTTGTGGCCGCCCTGCCCCTGGTGGCTCTGTTCGTGGTCGTCCTGCAGTACCGGGTTGGCTGATAGTACGGTTCGGAAGTTCTCGCCCGTCTGAAGTTTCGGTTCCGTCCGCTCCTGGGATCCGGCTCATTGATCCCGGGCCTGATTCCGCTCGGCCTCTGCCATTTCGACCTCGGCAATGACCTCGGCCGGTGAGAGATCATCCGCATAAATCAACCGGCACAACGCCCGGTGATAGCGGTCGGTGGTCCACATGGCCGATCCCAGCAGGGCGCGGAACTGTTCGTGGCTCAGATTCGCCCCCGCGGTGGGCATGGACACGCGGAAATCCAGCTCGCCGGTGGACATGTCCAGTTCGAAGCAGCCCAGCGACAGACCGTAGTTGGCCCGGGCCAGCGCGTCGGCCATTTGCGGACGCTTGGGCTCGGGGACGATCTCCGGAATCCGCACGATCGCGCCCACCAGGGCCGGATCCTGCCGCAGAAAGATCAGCATGTGGAAAGTTCCGGTGCGAGCCCGGAAGCCGGTCTCAATCCCGGTACCGTCCTCCCGCACGCTGTGGCCGAAGCCGTCGTCATCGAGATAGCGACAGAGTTGATCCAGCGTCAGCTCAGCACCGTCCATGGATGACCCCTTCTCCCGTTGGAGGATTCGCCCGGCGGCCTTGGAGGGACGCTTTCGCGGCGTCGTGCGAACCTCACCCCGCTTTTTCTTGTCCGGCAGGTGGGCCAAAGCCCCAGGGTCTATCGGTGGGTTCCCCGGTTTCTTCACGGGCGGCTGCGGCGCGCCGCGCAGCCGCCGCCACCAGCCGGCCAGCGCGGCCCAAAACCGCTGTCCCACTCCGCCGCCAGACTCCCTCGTGCGATGGCTCATCCGTCGGTTCGCCCTTTCCACATACTATATGACCGCGCGCGATCCCGCGACACGCCCTGGGGCGCGCCACCGCACCAGTCATGCGCTGGGCTGTTGACCATCGCGCAGGGTCATTAATCGCCTCCCCGCTGCGGGGGCACTTCTATCATAACACACCCGGGCGTCTAAGGGGCAATCCGCAAGACGGATCGCCGCTTTTCCCGGCCGGCAGCGTAAGTCTTTGTCATCAAGAGAGTTCAGTCCACCGTTTTCGCCCTTTACGAGTCGATCCGACCGTGCAACAGCCGCCAGTGAACCGGGCGGAGCGCTCTTGCCAAGCACGCGCCCGCATGCTTCAATCCTTGTCATAAGAAAGGCAGGTACACGATGGCAACGGAGGCGGTCTGGTATTTTGCGCGTGGAAATCAGCATGTCGGGCCCATGTCGGTGGAAGACCTCGTCCACCAGACCGGCGGCAACCCCCAGGTGCTGGTGTACGGTCCCGGGCTGGGGGACTGGACGCCGGCCATCCAGGTGCCGGCGGTTGCGGCCATGCTGAGCGGCTCGCCCCGGCCGGCCGGCAGCATCCCTCCGCCGCCAAAGCGGGCGGACGTCATCGATTATGAGATCCTCGGCGCGGAGATGCAGTACGCCGTGATCACCCTGGACCCCGGCGAGATGGCTATCGCCGAGCCGGGCTCAATGATGTTCATGAGCCCGGGGATCAAGATGGAGACGGTGTTAGGGGATCCTTCGGCCCAGCAGCAGGGGTTCTGGGGTAAGGTGGCCACGGCCGGCAAACGGATGCTCACCGGCGAGTCGCTGTTCATGACCACCTTCTCGAATGTCGGAAGCGGCCGCGAGCAGGTGGCTTTCGCCGCCCCCTACCCCGGGAAGATCCTGCCCATGGATTTAAGCGAGATGGGCGGCGAGTTGATCTGCCAGAAGGACTCCTTTCTGTGCGCGGCCCGCGGCGTGCAGATCTCCATCGCATTTCAGAAGAAGATCATGACCGGGCTGTTTGGCGGCGAAGGCTTCATCATGCAGCGGCTTTCCGGCGACGGGCTGGCCCTGGTGCATGCGGGCGGCACGCTGAGCAAGCGGACGCTCAAAGCCGGCGAGACCCTCAGGGTCGACACCGGCTGCCTGGTGGCCTTGTCGCCCAGCGTCAATTACGACGTGCAGTTCATCGGCGGGTTCAAGAACATGCTGTTCGGCGGCGAGGGGTTGTTCTTCGCGACGGTGACCGGTCCGGGCGACGTGTGGCTTCAGTCGCTGCCCTTCTCGCGCCTGGCCGGAAGGGTGCTGGCCAACGCGCCGTCGACAGGCCGGAGCAGCAAGGGAGAGGGATCCATCCTCGGTGGGCTGGGCAACCTTTTGGATGGGGATAACTCTTGAGGGTGGTGAGGGGTTAGGGTTCAGGGTTCGGGGTTCAGGAAATGCGGACGGGGGACGGAGACGGCGCGACAAAGGGATGGGGGACAGGGCGACAGAGGGATCGGGGCGGGGGTGACTCTGTGACCGTGGGTATGTTTTGCGCCGCCTGTAGCGGCCGGGCTCCGTACCGGCCGTTCTCCATGCTTCTTTAACGCCCAAGTCGAATAGCTGGCAAAAGCTGGGTGACCGCTCCTTGCCTGTGTAGCGGCCGGGCTCCGTACCGCCGTTCTCCATATTTCTGCAGCACCCGGGCCGAATACCCGCTCTCCGTTCGGATTTAAGAAGGCGGGCAAGATGCCCGCCCTCCTATGGATTCACGAAGGCGGGCAGGATGCCCGCCCCCCAAGAAACGGCGCCCCGCCCTACAGGAATAGGACGGGGCGCCAGACAAGGGACATTGCTCTCAGGGGCCTACGGCCGGCGTGCCGGCCACAGACCGTCTCAGCCATCACAGGTCGGATCGGCCGCAACCATCGGTCCGGAAATGCAGGCGTCGAACGCGTCGAAGTCACCCTGATCGACCTCGCCATCTTTCAGGAGATCGAAACACGAGCACTCGCCGCTGATTGCCGGCATGAACAGGCACCGCTGGAGCAAGCCGAAGTCCTCCTGGTCTACGTCGCCGTCACCATCCGCATCGGCGAACGGGTCTCCGCACAAGGGCGACCAACCGATGCCGTCGAACCAGGTGCGATCATCCCTGCTGGTCCCGTCCGGGCCATTGATGTAGAAGCTGATGGTACCGGACTCATCGACCTCGTATTGGCCGAGCGGGGCAATCAGCAGCCACTGGACACCCGCGCGCGTCGCAATCGGGCTGACAAACTCACGTGCGTTGGCGCTGGCGAGCATTGCGTTGGTCTTGTCGAAGATCGTGAAATCGCCGGTCGAGCCCACGCGGAATGCCACGTCCCAGAAACCCTTATTGCTGTTATTGTTGTGGAACAGCCCGTAGAAGTTGTAGGTGCCGGGCGGCAGGGTCAGCGTGGTCACCAACGGCTCAGTCACCTCGTCACTTGTGCCGTCGGTCTCCCAGACTGTGCCTCCATTGACGTTGTCGAAGGTGCGCACGTGCCAGAAGCCGTCGGCGGCATTCCCGCCACCAGTGGTCCCAGGGCTGCTCGCGGTGGCATTACCGTCTGTGCCGGTATTGACCAGAGCGCCGTTGATGGTCGTGTTTCCATCCGAGCCCGTGGTATTCGGAACGGCATCGACATAGTTGATCTTCGTGCGCAACACCGGCAGGCCCGGGGTTGCGACGCAGCCCTCGATGCCCGAGTACGTCTGAGTGGCCGAGATGAAAGAGCCGGGCGGCAGAGGAGGCACCACCAACGTGACGGTGGACTCCAGGCGCGGATCAACGGAGCCGATCAGGGTCGTTCCATTCAAATAGACCTTGACCATCGTGGCCTTCGAGTCCACGCCGCTCACGGTCACGAGCGTATCTCCCACCACGGCCGCGCTGAGGGTGACCGGCGACACGCCGGTGCAGTCAGCCACCATCGTCGGGGTGGTCGGCGCGCAGCTTTCCAAGCCATTGATCACCTGCCGGGCCGTGAGCATGTCCCCGGCGGTGAGCGGGGCTACATCGATCGTTACGTCTGCGGGCGTGGCCGGCGGAGTCCCCGTGTAAGACACCAGGAGAGTGGTGTCATTCACGTAGATGTTGACCGCCTCAGCCCTGGGATCGATTCCCCGGACGGTGAGGGTCGTGTTGACGCCGGCGGGAATCATCGGATCAATCGTCACCGCCGGAACCAGGTCGCAGGCACCGGCCGCCACCTCGGGCGCCGGCCCTGCGCAGCTTTCCACGCCGTTCACAACCTGCCGGGCGCTGATCCTGTCGCCAGGCTCAAGGGCCGCCACCTCGAACGTCTGGGTAAAGTTTCCTTGCGTGGGGCCTGAGCCAATCAACGTCGTGCCGTTCTTGTAAATGTTGACACTCTCCGCCTCGTACAGCAACCCGTTCACGGTTACCGTCGTGGGTTTGCCGACGCCGATAAGCGGGTCCACGGTCACAGGAGGAATGGTCCCGCAGAAGTCCCGGGTGGTCTCGCCCGATTCAATGACCACGTCATCAATGATATAGCTGATGGCCTTTTCAACCGGCGTGGTACCAAAGGCCACTTCGTTGAAGGTCAGCGTCGACAGGGTAAAGTCGGCGGTACGAGTGGCCAGAACGCCATCGATAGCCACTTCGATATAGACATTGCCGGCGAAGCCGCGAATGACAGTCATGGAGAGCTCATGCGGCAAGGTGTCCCTGATGCGCTCGTCGAACGGATCCTCCATCGGCAGTTGCGGCGGCAGCCCGAAGACTTCCTCCTCGGCCAGCATCGAACCGAGGTTGCTGTAGACAGGGCCGCTGCCGGAGATGTGACTCACGCCTGGATCCACGTTCTCATCGCCGGTTGCGATGCCGACGACGTAGCCGAAATCATCTTCGCCTATCGCGATGTCCGGCTGGTCCAGGCTGGCCGGGGTACCGCCGTCGTTGAACAAGCCGAAGCGGAAGGCATCGCCGAAATCGACCACCGTGGGCAGACGCAACTTGAAGGTCAGCCGGATGAAGTCACCAGCCTTGGCCAAGGTCGTAGCCGGGAAGTTGGCCACATGGATGGGCTGGGGCTGGGTGACGTTCACATGCAGGGCATTGTCGGTGCCCAAGCCGTTGGGCTCGGCAATGTCCGGGCCGACCTGGAGGGTAAACTCGGCCGGGGGCTGATCGCAGCAGGTCCCGTGCATGGTTCTCCAGACCAGGCCGGTGTCAGCACCATTTTCTACCGGTCCCTCGAGCACGCCGTCATTGTCGCGGTCGCCGTCGCCGAAGCCGTCCGACACCTGCAGCGGCGCCGGAGAGGAGACGAGCTCATAACCGACCCCCTCATACCAGCTTCGCTCATCGTTCACCCCGCGGTTAGGGCCAAGGACATAGATATCGATGGACCCGTCAACGGTGTACTGGCCGAGCGGGGCGATCACGATCGCCCGGTCACCCTCTCGCGTCATGACCGGGTTGACGAATTCACTCCCCTCGGGGCTGGACAAGATCACGTTGCCGGAGCTGAAGGCTTCCAGGCTGCCCTGGGAGAAGCGGGCGTAGGTCCCCGTCGAGCCAACGCGGAAAGCGGCGTCCCAGGGTGAGCGACCATAACTGCCGGTCCAGATGAGGCCATACAGGTTGTAAGTACCCGGGGGCAGCGTGAGCGTGGTCACCAGCGGCTCAGGGGTGATGATTTCGTCCCAAGTCTCCCAGACCGCACCGCCATTGGCAAAGCCGGTCCGATAAGTCCACAGCCCATCCGTATTGGGGTCGATGCCCGTGCCTGTGGTGGCGTTGCCGCCCTCAGGCTCGAAGTTCACCAACGCGCCATTGACCGTGGTATTGCCATCGTCACCGGTAGTGTTGGGTACGGCGTCCACGAAAGTGATGTAAGGCGAGGGCGGCATAGCGGAGACCACCGTCTGCGAAACGGTACCGCATCTCTCCACGCCATTGATCGTCTGGCGGGCAACGAGCACATCATTGTACCGCAGCACGGGCACCTGGACGACCAGGCTGTCGGGCGTGTTCGGCGGGTTGCCATTCGTTGACCCGATGAGCGTGTCGCCACTGTACACTTTGACCACCTCGGCCTCGGGAGACACGCCGGTCACCGTGACACTGCTCGCGCCGGCGAGGACGGGCTTCGCAAGGGTCACATCAGGAACATACGAGCAAGCCTCAGCAGGCTGATAGCCGATGCCGTCGAACCAGGTTCGCTGGTCACCGGTGACGCCCGGCTGCACAAAACCCGCAGTCGAGACGGTGATCGGACCGTCGGTCTCCAGGGTAACCATGCCAAGAAATGCGGCGAAGAGACGGCGGTCACCAGAACTCACCATCAGGGCGGGCAGATCATAGCCGTCCAACTGCGTCTGACCCTCCAGATTGGTCGCCGTATTCTTAGTGAAGCCGGTCAAGTCAGCGGTAGTATCCTTCTCGCCGATGGCCGCCGCGATATCCCAGTTGCCACCGCCGTTACTGCCATTCCAAAAGAACACGTACACGAGATAGGAGCCCGCCGGCAGGGTGGGCGTACTCGTCCACAGGATGGCGTCATCATCATCAGCGGCGTCGCTTGCGCCTATCGAGACCAGAACACTCGGACCGTTGACGTCGGTGCGGGGCCGTTCGGACCACTTGCCGTCATCGGCCTGCTTCTGGTCCTTCGCATTGAGCAGGAAATTGACCGGATCTCCCGTCCCGGGCACGGCCCCTTTGACGGTCACGTTGGCGCCCTCCCCAGCGGGGACAGCGTCCACATAGGTGATTGCCGCCCACGCCGGGGGCGCGAACAGCATCAGAGCAGTCAGCAGCACGATGAATCTGTTCATGTGTTCCTCCCTCACGAATTGGAAAGCGATGGTTCGTCCTCACGTATCGCACACCCTGGGCCAGGAGCCGGGTCCACGCGACCACGGAAAAGCTCCTGGCGGCAGTACAGGCATCCTGCCCGCACCCGCACGGGCCAGGGGCCCGTGTAAGAGTCCGCCTCACAGGCCGGCACCGAGTCCGCCGCGGGCGGTCCATGTATGCCGCTTCGGCAACAATCGGCGCGGCCCATCGCTGCTTCAGAGCGGTGGCGCGCCTCTTCCACGGCCGATCCAGAGCATTCGAACCCCACCGCTCGCGCAGCGGGGCCGCTCACGTCTCAATCATCGCAGGCCCGCGCGGCGACGACCGCCGGGCCGCTCTCACAAGCCAGAAAGGCCTCGAGATCATGCTCATCCACATCGCCATCGCCGCGTCCGCCATGGTCACGGTCGAAGCACGCACACTCGGGCGGCAGCAGGCCCGGCGACGACGATGGGCCGGTGGCGCAGCGTTGGAACAGGCCGAAGTCGTCCTGATCCACGTCGCCATCCCGGTCCGCGTCAGCGAAAGGATCATTGCACACCACCCGGTATCCGACCCCGTCATACCAGGTGCGATCGTCCTCCCCGTTCAGTAGAAGATCTGCCGGGTTCACATAGATGTCCACCGGCCCGGCCAGCTCGAAGCGTCCCAGGGGAGCGATGAGCAGCCATTGGCCGCTGTCCTCACGGGTGGCCACGGGATTGATGAAGTCGCTTCCATCGGCGGCGGCGAGGATGCCATTGCTCTTGTTGAAAGTCGTGAACTCACCGGTGGGACCAACCCGGAACTGAATGTCCCAGTCTCCGTTGTTCTGGGCGTTGTTCCAGAACAAGCCGAAGAGGTCATAGGTTCCCGGGGGCAGCGTCAGGCGCGTGATCAGCACCGGTGGGGTTTCACTGGCGCCGGCCTCCCAGACTTCGCCGCCATTTACCGTGTCCCGGGAGCGAATGTGCCAGTTGCCATCCCCAGCGTTTCCCATCTTGTCGCTGGTGGTGGCATTGCCGTCGGTCCTGGTATCCACCGGGGCGCCGTTGATGGTCGTATTGCCGTGGGTGCCGTCGAAGGGATCCGCGTCCACATAGGCGATGTTGAAGGGCACCCACCGCCCGGTGGCGGGAATACAACCTTCTACGCCCAGCACGACCTGGGTAGCCGAGATCGTCTGGGTGGGCAACAGGGGCGCGACCGGAACCCGTACCGTGTCGGCGCCGCCGGCGGGCGCTGATCCGATCAGGGTGGGACCATCGGCGTAAACATTCACCTGGGTGGCGGCAGGGTGGACGCCGGTCACGACAACGACCGTGCTTCCTTCAACCAGGCCTTCGACGGAAACGGACGGCACGCCGATGCAGTCACCGACTCTCGCGGAGGGGGCAAAACCACAGTGCTCGATCCCCCCCACCACCTGCCGGGCGCTCACGAGATCGTTGAGGGCGAGTGAATTGACGGGAACCGTCAGGGTGGCCGGCGTGTTGGGCGGATCGCCGGCGACCGATCCGGCCAGGCTGTCGCCGTTCACATAGACATGGACAGCCTCGGCGTCGGGATGGATTCCGTTAATGGTGACGGTCGTTGCGCCAGGAGGAATTAACGCGTCAACCGTCACCGTGGGGATCGTCGCGCAGGTGGGCGTCAACTGTTCATACGCAATTCCTTCGTACCAGGTTCGCTCGTCGCCCACGGTCAGATCAAAGGCATTCACATAAATTTCGAGCGGGCCGGTCACATCGACCTTTCCCAGCGGGGCCATGAGCAGCACGCGGCCGCTGTCCCGGGTGATCACCGGACCATCGAAGTCGCTGCCGTCCTCGGTCGTCAGGATCGCGTTGTCCTTGTTGAAGGTGGTAAAGTCGCCGGTCGGGCCGACGCGAAAGGCAATGTCCCAGAGGCCGGTGTTGGAAGCGGTGTTCCAGAAGAGGCCGTAAAGGTTGTAGGTGCCGGGGGGCAACGTCAGAGTGGTCACCAGCGGCGCGGTGTTCTCTTCCCCGGGCACGTCGGTCTCCCATACGGCGCCTCCGTTCGCGCCCAGGCCGGTGCGCAGGTGCCAGCGATCATCACTGCCCTGGGTGGTGTTTTGCACCTGGTTGCTGGTGGTGGCGTTGCCTCCGGCGGCGAAACTGACCAGGGCCCCATCGATGGTGGTATTGCCGTTGGTTCCGTCGGTGTTGGGGAGAGCATCGACAAAGGTAGCGCCCCGCTTCGGAAGAATCTGGGCCACCACCTCCACGTTGTAATTGGTATAGCTCGTGTAGACGCCCCGAAACCAGACCAGAGCGTTGTGCAGGCCGTCGGAAGGCGGCAGGATCGGCCGGAGATTATCGACCTCCGAATTCTCGGTGATGGGCGTCCAGACCCAGGTCGCGCCGCCGTCACGGGTAACGCCTTTGAAAATCTCGTAGTGGGCCAGGGCCGTGTCGTCGCGCGGATCAATTTTCGTGGAAATGTACAGCGTGTCAGGATCGTCGGGATCCAGCGTCCCCAGCCCGGTGTAGTCGTATTCCGGTGAGAACAGATACCCGCCGGCCTTCGCAATCTCGTACACGTGCCAGGCCGTGCCGTCAAAGCGGCCATACAGGAAGCGATGGTCGTTGTAGTCGCTGTTGTTGGCCCGGGCGGTGAACAGGATACGCGGGCGCCCCTGCCGATCCAGGCGAATGGCCGTCGTCCAGGCGAAGCCCAGCGGCGAAGTGTCGGTGTCAAAAACGCGAGTGTACTCGTTGGGCCGCCGGGCGATCCCGTCGAAGAGGTTGTCATCGACCACGTTGCCGAAGGAGTCGTAGACCTTCCCGCCGCGGATCACGCCGTGATAGATGCTGTTGTCATAGGCCCGGGGATGATCCTCGGTGGTGATAAAGTGAACCTCGTCGACACCATCCGAGGTGTACCTGAGATACGGCCGGGTGCCATCCTGTCCGGTGAACTTCGGATCGCCCACCGGCTTAGGCCAGTCGAGCAGTCGTCCGCCATAGGTCCAGGTCTGCCCGTCATCATCCGAAACCAGCACGTTGGGGTCCATGTCGATGGTGCGGGCGAAGTTGTACAGGCGTCCGGCCCCGCCGTTCTCCAGGGAGAGCCGGTACACGTTGGAATAGGTCGTGCCGGCGCCGTTGTCGAAGGTCTGCTCGGGCTCCCAGGCGGTGGGATCTCCGGGGTAGGTGGAGATACGGTAGCGGGTAAACCGGTCGCTGCCATGCTTGGCATACATGGCGATGTAGCGCCCGTCGGGACGAACGAATATGGCCGGCGAGTTGTGATCGTCGGCCTGGAAGTTGGCATGAAGGACGAAGCGCGTGATCTGGCCGGTATTGAAGTCAAACGCGGCAATCTCAATGTTACCGTCGCGGGCGGATCCGCCCGGCCCGCTGGCATCGGCAACCGAACCGACGATCAGTTTTCCCCCGTGGATGATCGCCCGCTCGTCCTCATACCAGCACCAGGCACCGTTGTCATTCAGGACGATCCGCTCGCCAACCTCCGCGGCTTCCAGAGCGGAGACACACATCATCCCCAGCCCTGCGGCAACGGCCAACCCCAGATATGAACCCTGATTGAGTTTCATCTAAATGCTTCTACTCCCACCAAAGAAGCCGCTGCCCCCCTGTATCAGGGCCCTGCTCGCGACTTGAAGTGATTTCAACCAAAGTCCCCGGGGATCGTCCGGGGGACGTCTGGCCGGGAATCACGTGGAGGCAATTCCGCAGGTTCTATTGCCACATCTTAAAGTCTATTCATCGGGGGGCTTGACGCAATGAGATTGAGCGTATTCGTTTTGAGAAGTATGCCGCACTGCAAGTCCGCAAACAATGAATCACAATCCGCGGCTCATCCGGGTCGTTATTACCGGCCCACCCCCCGGTCATGCATCATCATCATCGCTCCTGGAGTCGAGTGGGAAATCCCCCTCGCGAGGCAGTTGGCGGCGCACGCTGACGCCGCAACTGTGTTCAATCGGCGCGCAAAGAATCTCCTTTCCCAGACGTCAGCGGGGAATCGCGTGTCCCCCGTTACGCTAAGATCGTTTTCGGACCTTTCCACAGCAGCCTACCCTCTGAAAGCCGACAATCACTCCCGGGAATCCACCCCAAAATCCGGCCACCCATAGGCCGGTAACACATCCCCCTGGGGCGGGCCCGTGGTTCCGTTTCGACAGCGACAGGTACGGTTCGGCGCTGCTTGAGTGCAGGGGCGAGCATCCTTCGCGGCAGGCGCTTACGGCTCCTGGGCAGGCCGGCGCGGGCGCAATGCCCGCGCCCACGCCGGGGAGACAACCGCGCGTCATCCTCTTTGACTGAAGTTTTTATTTCGCCGGGCGTTCCCGGGATTCGGCAGGAAGGCGTTCCGGCCGGGCCGAATCAGCGGACATCTCCACCGGCAGGCGGAACACATCGCCGGCCTGGTTGCAGAAGTACAACCGCGACTCGGAAGGCTGCCGCCCGTGGCCGTCGGCCCAGAAGGCGTAGAAGTCCGGATGGGCATTCACCGGCTGGCGAACATAGGTATGGTTGTAATCGCTGCCGGTGGTCATTCGCCGGGCCAGCTTCCAGTTCCGCCCCTGATTGTCACTGATCCACATGGCGACTTCCCCGCCGGTGTTATAGGCCTGCGGGCCCTTCTCGGTGGGGCCGATGATCCGCCAGCGATCGGGGGCTTCGATATAGAGGGAACCGGTGTCGTAATTGTTGTCGGAGATGATGTCGCCGCCGTGGATCTCCCAGTCCGACCCGGTCCAGCGGGCGGTGGTCCAGGTGCGCGGCATGTTCTTGGGCCCCGACTCATACCCCCTGCTGGTGGTGTAAAGGATCACCGGGCGGCCATCACCATCGTACGTCAGGTCCTGAATGTAGACGAGCAGGCCCTTGCTCTCATACTCCTGCACCAGGGCGGGATTAATGATCTCGGTCAACGGGATTTCCAGCTCCTGGCCCCCGGCCGACTTCCAGGTCTTTCCAAAATCCGCGGACTCCATGTAATAGAGGTTCGTCCGCCAATTCAGCCCTTTGACTTTGGGATGGTACATGAAGCAGGTGCCCAGGCGTCCTCCGGGCGCCGGGCGGCTCACCTGGTAATGGCCCTGGGCAATGCTGGAGAGCAGCCGGCGTTCGGTCCATTCCACGCCGTCTGGACTGGTCATCATGCAGATGGTGCGGCCGGGGTTGTAGAAGGTGTGCAGGAACAGGAAGCCCTGGCCGGGGAAAGGCCACGGCTGGGGATAGGAGAAGTTGCCGGTCCAGACCAGCTCGAACTCATCCACGCTGTAAGGTTTCTTGCTGCGCGAGATATAGGAGGGCCGGCTCCGGCCATGGCTGCTGGAGAAGACCCAGATGAAGCCCCGGTCATCCACGTTGATGACCGGGTTGTCGTGGGCGTCGTCGGTCTTCTTGTCCAGGAGGATGGTCGGGCGCGGGACCGTGCCGGTCCGGTGGTCGTAATAGGAGACCATGTGCACCAGCCGGCTCAGGGAATCTTTGGTGGTGCCGCCGTAAACGAAGAAGGTCTTCTGGACTGCCTCCACATACCAGGCAAAGGGGGTGTGATTGGCGCAGTAGGTGCCCAGGCCGCCGCTGTACTTGTAGACGTACTCGTCGTTAGAGGGCTGGTTCATGTACCAGATGCCGCGGTAACCGTCGTCCTTGGCGTTGATCAAGACTTTCGGCTCGGATCGCTCGACCCGTCCGGCGGCGGGAACCGAGGATGGCTGCGTCTTCCACTGGTCGCCGGCGAAATTCGCAAGCGTCCAGCGTGCGGCGAGATCGCGCGCGAGACTCTCCGCGGGCTTTCCCGAAGCCACCGCTTCAATTTCTTCGGCGGTCAGTACCCGGCGCCAGACGCGCAGATCCTCCATCCGACCGCGGAGGAACCGCTCATGATCGTTGATGGACCCGATGTAGAGTTTGCCGGCCACCCCTTCCATCCGGCCCGGCGCCGCCACGGTTTTGACCAGTCGGCCGTTCCGGTAAACCCGGATCGATTCCCCATCGTAGCTGCCGGCATAGTGAACCCACGTGCCGGGCTCGGGAGCCGGAGCCGTCGCGTAGGCGTATGCACCCGCTTTATGGGCAACCAGCATCCGCACGTTTTTGTCGTACAGGTAGAACGTGAACGCGGTATTGGCCGCGCCCACGTTCAGGAAGACCTGCGACTCTCTGGCATCGGCCAGGTTCACCCATCCGGCCACCGTCAGGGCCGTGGGGTTCAACGCCAGCGCTTCTACTGGAAGGGCGTAGGCCGTCCGGCCGTTGAATTCGACACCGGCCTGCGGCGGGTTCACCTCGGCGGATTCGGCCCCGCCGGCGACAGAGGCCATCCCCAACAGACAGGCAATCGTCAAGATGCGGCACATGAACACGTTGTAATCCTCCCGAAGGCGATGAAGCCGCGGACAACAAACCCGGACCAACAACAGGCCCCGGGCACGCGCCAGGCGGTTTCCCGTACTCTACACACAAAGCCTGCCCCCCGCCATTGTTTTGCGAACCGGGGGCTTGCATCCTGCCGCCAAATGGGTATGCTCATGCGTGCTGACAACTGAAGACGTGCACGATTGCAGGTTTCCGCATTGCGGAATCAAAAGGGAAGGTGGTGAAAATCCACCGCGGACCCGCCGCTGTAATCGGAGTACCGGCCACCTGTTGCCATTGTCCGTTTTGGGGCGCGCATTGTGCCTGAACGGCCGAGAAGGCGTGGCCGGACGCAGACCTCTCAACCTTTTCGTCTGCCTCCTCCGTAAGCCAGAAGACCTGCCTGCGAGCGTGTTTTTTCCTCTATGTGCCCCGGGTTCGGGCGCTTGGAAGCCAAGTCCGGGATCGCACTGACGCCGCTCAAGCGGCCGAATCTGCGGTCCCGTTTGCGTTTTGCGACACGGCATCCCGGTGTTCCCTCCGCGGGCACCGGGATTTTTTTGTGGCTCGAGGTCGGCCACAGAAAGGCAGTGATAATGCAGACGCAGGGTTCAGGGTTCAGGCTTGGGCGTTGGCGGCCCGGGGTTCGGGAAAGCATGGCAGGCCTCCGTTTTCGGAGCGACGGTGAGCCGCGAATTGACCACCTTCGCATCCCACAACCGACCACCAGGCCATGGTCTCCTGCCGTGTCGGAAGTGGCGACTCCTTCCCACCAGCATGGCTCACAAAGCAGTGGCGTACACCACGGGGCCGATCCATTTGAACCGGTGAGGATATCCACGCGCTCGGGCCGATGCACGACCCTGGCGCTGCCTGCGGTGCTGGCGATGGTCCTGGCGGCGACGGCATCAGCGGAAACGTGCTTTGTGGAGATGTTTGCCGACGACCCCATCGCCGCGGGTCGATTCGTGCTTGCCGATCCGGCAACGGGCGAGCCGCAGTTCGTCTATCAGCCCGAAACCCATTCTCTCCTGGTCCGCCATCACACCGGCCGGCCTACGATCCGTCTGGTTCACCCTCTGGCTCGGCCCCTGACCGATCGCGACTCTTTTACGCTCCGAGTTACGTTCCGCGTCATTGACCCTCAGTTTTCCAGCGAGGAAGACTATTTCGCCCAGCTCAGCTTCGGCCTCATGAATGCGGCCGGCACCGGCCCTAACCGCACTGACCACATGCCGGATGCGCAGGATCCCAGCCTCCACGGCGCCTTTGACTTGTTCGCGGTCGATTACACGCTCAGCAATTCATTCTGGGGTTACTATCCAGGGCTGGCCCCCACGGTCACTGCCAGTCTGCCGGATCCATATTTCCCTGGCGGTTATTACGACGCCATGAGTCTGTACCCCGGTGCGGAGAGCCTGCTGACGGAGGAAGCGCTGCTGCCCTACACGACCCTGACCGCGGTTGTCGAGTACGACGGAGCCACCCGCCTGGCCATCCTGCGCATCTACGAAGGGTCAACGGCGCTACCCATCAACCTGGAAGGCGAAGGCGGGCCCGGCGGCACCGATGGCGACGTCACCACGATTGTGACTGCCGTCAAAACCTCATCGGCCCTGCGCGAAAGTTACCCCTTCCGGGTCGATCGAATCGGCTTGTTCTCGTGGAAGGACGATTGGGCCGCGATGGACGGCACCGCGAAGGGTCTCGACGCGGTGTATGAACGCATCGAGTTGACCTGGACGGCCTACCCGGATCTGACCGACGACGGCCGGGTGGATGCCGACGATGTGGAGGCTTTTCAGACCTGCCAGAGCGGACCGGCGGTGCCGCAGGAAGACCCGGTGTGCCAGAACGCCGACCTGGACGCCGATGGCGACGTGGATCAGGACGACTTCGGGCTTCTGCAACGGCAACTGGGGACAGAGCGGCCATCATGAAACGCGCTTTCACGCTCATCGAGGTGCTGGTGGTAACGGCGGTGATCGCACTGCTGGCCGGCCTCCTGCTGCCCGCTCTGGCCCAGGCCCGCAATCAGGGACGCCGGGCGGTGTGCCTGGCCAACCTGCGCCAACTCGCCATCGCCACCACCGGCTACCTCGATGAGAACCGTGATTACTTCTGGCGCTACTACGTGGACTCCACGGACCCCAAGGGCAGAAGCTGGTGGTTCGGCTTTGAGCCCAACGGGCCCGGTTCCGGCAAGTACCGGCCGCTGGACAAGACGCGGGCGGCGCTGGCCCGCTATCTGCGTTCCACCGATAACGGCCTGCAGTGTCCGTCGTTCCCCTACGAAGATGGGCTGTATTTCCCCAAGTTCGCGGCGCGCAGCGCTTCCTATGGTTACAACCTGTTGCTGGGCACGCCCCATCCGTCCAGGCCCACCCGCCGGCGGGCCGAGTTCCGCAACCGTTCCGCCAGGGTCTTCGTCTTCGCCGATGGCGTGCACTTTGATTTCAACCCTGGTATTAACGAAGGCCACTACATCGAATACGCCGCCAACCCGGCCAGTCTGACCTCCAAAACCGGCTACGCCCACTTCCGACACAATCGCCGGGCGCAGGTCTTATTCCTGGACGGCCATGCCGATGCCCTACCCCTGCGCGGACCGACCTATCCGGCCCTCACCCCCGCCGGACCGGCAGGAAATCTCACAGGCCCCAACGGCGGGCGAACCCTCTACGGAGATTGAGCTTAAAACAATTTCATCCGACCTAACGAAATCCGATTAATCCGGGCAGTTTCCCCCCTCGCACCCGGGGGAATGGGGACCTCAAACGGACTTGTTCAGCACGCTCAGAAACAGCCGCAGAAACCTTAATCTTTACCCAAATTATCCTGGATTCATACTCCCTGGCTCATGCGGCTAGTAACATAGAGAAAAACTTTAAGAGGCCTCTTGCAAGTTTCAGGCTTACCCAAGTATATTGCGCAAAGTTGCTCCAAGGCGACAATCATGTCTTTGGACCTTGGAGGAGATGGGAGCTGGAGGGGGCGGGCCTTGAGGCGCGACAGCGTGCCAGCTTGGCCTGGAAAGGTGGGAGAGAGAGTTGCGCTCAGATCGGATGAACCGGTCTTCGGTTCTGGTCGTGCGTCCAAAGCAATTGGGAACCGCCCGTCTGGTGGCGGAGCTTCAGGCTCGCGGCTGGGAAGCTGTCCCGATTGAGTCTTTTGACGTCGCCATCGCCGAAGCCAGGATTTGCGAATTCCCCGTCGTCCTGCTGGACCTCGGTTCAGCGGCGGCGCGTTTGCAGCCGGCGGGCCGTTCGACCTTCCCGCCGGACGCCGACTCCGATGAAGCGCCCTTGAGCCGCGGTCTTCAAGCCCTCCGCGATTTTCGACAGGCCTCCCCGACCTCACAGATCGTGTTATTGGTAGATGGCAGCATGGATCTGGCAACCTGCTGCCAGGCAGTGACATACGGCGCCGCCAGCTTTGTACAGTGGCGGGACCACGAGCCCATCGACCCCATCCTGGATCGCCTGGCCCAAGCCCGGAGCCGATACTTGGCCGCTCTTGAGGAAGGGCGCGAGCTGCACTCCGGCAACGTTTTCGACCAGACCGGATTGGCCGGTCAGAGCCAGGCCATGGCCCGTTTGCTGCTCCAGGCCAAGCGGGCCGCCATGATTTCGGATGCCCCCGTCCTGATCTACGGCGAATCAGGGACCGGCAAGCAGCTTCTCTCTGAGGCCATTCACCGGATGGACCCCAAGCGGAGACCCAAGCCATTCCTGACCGTCAACTGCGCCGCGATCACCGGCTCCTTGGCCGAGAGCCTGCTCTTCGGGCATCGCAAGGGCGCATTCACCGGCGCCACCGAGGACCGGCCCGGCTACTTCCGGGCAGCCAACGGCGGGACGCTGCTGCTGGATGAGATCAGCGAGTTGGAGAAGCCCCTTCAGCCCAAGCTCCTGCGCGTCCTGCAGGAAAACTGCGTGCTGCCGGTCGGTGACGACACGGAACGCAAGGTGGACGTGCGTGTCATTGCCGCGTGCAACCGGCCGCTGCCGGTGCTGGTCGAGCAAGGTGAGTTCCGGCTGGACCTGTATCAGCGGCTAAACGTCATTACCCTGAACGTGCCCCCCCTGCGGGACCGGCCGGAGGACATCCCCCCGCTGGTGCGCTTCTTCCTGCGGCGCTATGCCAGCTATTACCCCCACCCCATCACTTCCGTGGACGACCGGGTCTACGAGCTCCTGGCCCACTCCATCGGGTCGGGCAACGTCCGCGAGCTGGAGAACGTGGTACGCCAGATCCTGGTCTTCAAACGGGCCGGCACCCGCATCGAGTTGAGCGACATTCCGCCGGGGCTGATCGAACGGCAGACCGGCCGCGGCAAAGGGCGATCGGTCGACAGCGACTTGACCGCCGCCATCGCTGCGATGCTGGACCAGGGCACGTTCACCCTCCCGGAAATGCTGGACAGGGTGGAAGCCATGATCCTGCGCGAGGCGCTGTCTCGCCGCGACAGCACCCACAGCCAACTGGCCCGCCAACTCGGGCTGTCACGGCGGACCTTCTACAACAAGCTGCGCAAGCACGACTTGCCCGGCAAACAGGGATAACCAGAGCCCCGAGTGCAAGCGAGGGGGAACCTGTACAAGACCTTCACTCAGCACACAGTACTTTCAACTCATCGCTTTTAATACGCCGGTTCATTGCCCGGCTTCCACTTGATGTTGCAGCCCGCGCTGGGCTTCTGGTCCTCAGGTGCCGGCCGGCCGGCCAACACCGCGTCCAGGGCGGCTCGAAGATCCCGGCCGGTGACCGGTTTGCCGTTGCCCGGGCGGCTGTCGTCCAACTGACCGCGGTAGACCAGGCGGCGATTCCTGTCGAACAGGAAAAAGTCCGGCGTGCAGGCGGCGCCAAAGGCCTGGGCGACCTCCTGGGTCTCGTCGTAGAGGTAAGGAAAGGTATAGCCCACCTCGCGGACCTCCTCGCGCATGCGCGCGGGGCTGTCGTCGGGGTAGCGCTCCGCATCGTTGGCGTTGATGGCCACCACCGCCACCCCTTTGGCCTGATAGTCGCGGCCCAGCCGGGCCAGCTCATCTCGGACATGCTTCACGTACGGGCAGTGATTGCAGATGAACATCACCAGCAGCGCGGGGGCCTCCTTGAAATCCGAGAGGCTGACCAGCCGACCGTTTGTGTCCGGCAAGCGAAAATCCGGGGCTTCCAGGCCCAAGGCCCGCATTCGTGATGGAGTCAAAGCCATAACTGTTCCTCCATGTGGGCGTTACGCCGCAAAGGAAAATCCCCTAATCAACGATCTTCACAGGTTCTTTATCTCCGGCCAGACATTCCTGTCTTGGCGCATCCCTGGCCACGCGCCATAATAGGACCTCAAATTGTAAGACTCCACGGAGGGGCCTGGCCCGGCGCAGTTCTCAGTCGCGGTGCGGATCGCGGGCCAATCACTTCGCTACGGAAAGAGGCGAAATCCGGACTTCATCTATCGTTACGAGGCGCAAGGAGAAACCATGAGGACGAGAAGCAGGATCTGGGCAGTTTGCGCTCTGGCGGGCATTGGCTTCGCAACGGCCGCCCAAGCTCAGGAGGTTGTGATCAGCCAGATTTTTCCTGGAGCCGGCTGCAAGGGGGCAAGGTGTTCCGCATACCACAACGACTACGTCGAATTGTTCAATAAGGGCGCGACCCCCGCGACGGTGTCCGGGTGGTCAGTGCAATATGCGTCAGCGACCGGCACGAATTGGAGCGTCGCCGCTCTGCCTGCCAATGCGGTGATTCCCCCCGGGGGATATTTCCTCGTCAAACTGGAAGGAAACACCAATGGCCTCGCCGAACTTCCCGAGCCTGATGCCACTGGCAATCTGAATTTGAGCGCCAGCGCCGGGAAAATCGCCCTCGTCAAGTCAACCACCGCCCTCAGCGGAACCGTCACCCTGCCCAACCCCAACATCGCGGATTTCGTCGGGTACGGCTCAAATGCCAGCATTTACGAGGGAACTGGTCGTGCGCCCGCCCCCGGCACCAACTACAATGCAATTTTCCGCAAAGGTGCCGGCTGCCAGGACAGCAACGATAACGCTGCCGATTTCGAAGCTTCGGCCGCCGCCCCGCGCAACAGTGCCTCCACACCGGCTCCTTGCGGATCATCCACCAATCTGAGCGCCACGCTTGAGGCCAATCCCAATCCGGTCCCCGCAGGGACGAGCGTGAGCTTGACCGTGACGGTGACCCCGGGCACGAATCCGCCCAGCACGGGCATTACCGTAGTGGGCGATCTGTCCGCGTTGGGCGGTAGCGCCAGCCAGGCCTTCACCGAAACCGAAGCGGGCAGCAATGTCTTTACTTTCACCTTGACCATTCCCGCCGAGATCAACCCGGGTCCCGACAACGTCAACCGGTCTGTCAGCGTCACAGTCACTGATGCGCAGTCTCGAAGCGGCTCCGCCCAAGCGACAGTTACGGTTCGGCCCAGCAACGCGAGCATCGGTGGGCAGGTTGTCATCAGCCAGGTATACGGCGGCGGCGGCAACAGCGGCGCCGAGTACAAGCACGATTTCGTCGAGCTGTTCAACCGCAGCACCGTTGAGGTAGACCTGAACGGCTGGTCAATCCAGTACCGGGGGGCCACGGGTGACTGGTCCAGCGTCATAGCCAACCTGACGGGCACGATTGCGCCCGGCGGTTATTACCTGGTCCAGCTCGCGGCGGGCAGCGGCGGGACCCTGGATCTGCCTACCCCGGACGCCATCGGCAACATCATGATGGGTGCCAGCAACGGCGTGGTCGTCCTCGTCGCCAGCACCGAGGCCCAGACCGGCTGTCCGACGGGCAGTCAGATTATCGATCTGGTCGGATATGGCACGGCAACCTGCTCCGAAGAGGCGTCCACGGGCGCGCTCTCCAACACAACCGCCGCCATCCGCAAAGATGGTGGCTGCGTAGATACCGACAACAACGCGCTGGACTTTATCGTCGGCCCACCTTCGCCGCGCAATAGCGCCAGCCCCACGCATGAGTGTTCGATCGGCGATACCCTGAACGGATTCCTGGGGGCTACGCCCAATCCGGTCGCCGCCGGGGACGTGGTCACGGTCACCATCGCGGTTTCCGGCGGCACCCCCGCCTACACCGTTCAAGGCGATCTGACCGCCATCGGCGGAACGGCCAACCAGGCTTTCTATGATGACGGAACTCACGGCGACGTGACGAGCGGCGACGCCGTTTTCACCTTTGAGATACCAGTCCCCTGCACAACCGCGCCGGGCACCAAGACCATCCACGTCATCGTGACTGACAGCGGTTCCAACACCTTGACCCGATCAATCGACCTGACTGTCAACGACGGCACGGTCGCCATTGGCGAAGTGTTTGAAACTGGGGATTCGGGGTACGACGACGGGCAGCCGCGAAACGCCACCCGTTGCGTGGGCGAAACGGCGACCTTCTCCGTCTTCGCTCGCGGCGGAAACCTCAGCTACCAGTGGTATAACGCCAGCGGCCCGCTCAGCGACGGCGGGAAGATCTCGGGAGCAACCTCCGACACCCTGCGGATCAGCAACGTTCAGCCGGAAGACGCGAACGCCGGCCCCTACTACTGCATCGTCAGCGGGTGCGGCGGCAGCCAGCAATCGAACGCGGCCACGCTGACCATCGGATCCCCGGCCAGCGCCCACGACAAGCAGGTGATCATCAGCCAGGTATACGGCGGCGGCGGGAACGCCGGTTCGACCTATACCCACGACTTTATCGAGCTGTTCAACATGGGCACCACGCCGGTGGATCTGACCGGCTGGTCGGTGCAATACGCGAGTACGAACGCCAGCGGGATTTCGGCAAACTTTGACCGCCCGGCCCGCATCACCCTTCTGAGCGGCGTCATTCAGCCGGGCAAGTTCTTCCTGATCCAGGAGGCGAAAGGCAACGGCGGCACGACCGCACTGCCCTTCCCGGATGTGGATGGCACCACGCAGACCAACGGCGGGATTGCCATCGGTTCCAGCGGCGGTAAGGTTGCGCTGGTGAAAGCCACCACCCCCCTGGCGGAAATGGGTCCGTACGGCAACGGCCCCGCGCCCACGGCCTGCTCCATCGTCGATTTTGTCGGCTGGGGCAACAACGTTGGCTGCGCGGAGGGCGGTAACCCCGCGCCCGGGACCAGCAACACCACGGCCGTGGTGAGAAAGCTGGATTGCGTATCTGCCATGGACACCGACAATAACGGCAACGATTTCGTGGTCGCCGATCCGCTGCCGCACAACAGCGCCTCGTCAACGGCCGCTGCGATCCTCACCCAGCCTTCCGACCAGTTCTCCTGTCCGGGCACGACCGCGACGTTCAGCGTGGTGGCCGACGGGCTCTGCCTCACATCGTACCGGTGGCAGGTCAACACCGGCAGCGGATGGGTCGACGTGACCACCGGCACAGGCTTTGACACGCCCTCCTACACGACGCCCATCCTGAGCCCCGAAGATGATGGTAACCAGTACCGCTGCGTGGTGAGCAACGCTCAAAGCACGGCTATCTCGGAACCGGCCACGCTGTCCACCCGAGCGACGGAGAGCGATAAACAGATCGTGATCACACAGCTCTATGTCGGAGGCGGTAACGCCAACGCCGTCTACCAGAATGACTTCATCGAACTGTTCAACAAGGGCACCACGGCCGTCGATCTGTCCGGCTGGTCCGTACAGTATGCCTCGGCCACAGGTGGCACCTGGAACAACAAGATCGATCTGAGCGGCACGATTGAGCCGGGCAAGTATTACCTGATCCGGGGGCAGGCAGGAACTGGCTGCAATGGCTCTGCCTGCGGCGACCCGTTGCCGGTAACGCCGGACGCGATCTCCACGATCAACATGAGCGCCACCGCCGGAAAGATCGCGCTGGTCAAGTCGGTTGAACAACTGGGTGGTACATGCCCCCTGGACGACTGCCGGGTCATTGACTTTGTCGGCTTCGGCTCAACCGCCAGTTGCTACGAGGGAGCCATCGGGAAGGCCCCGGTGGGCGACAACACCCAAGCCATCTTCCGCAAGGGCGACTGCACACCGCAGGATACTGACGACAACGCCGGCGATTTCGAGGTCGGTCCGGCCAATCCGCGCAATTCCGCCTCGACGGCTTGCGGCCCGTGCAAGCAGGCGCCGTGGGCGGATGCGGACAAGGACGGCGACGTGGACCAGGCCGACTTCGGCGCGTTCCAGGCATGTTTCAACGGTGAGGACACCAGCGGTCTGCTGCTCGGCACGGCCTACGCCTGCGAATGCTTCGATCGCGCGGGGACGTCCGGCGCGGTTGACGAAGTCGACCTGGAGCGGTTCGAGCAGTGCGCGTCCGACAGCGGTCCGGCCATACCGTGGAACCCGGCCAACCCGGCCTGCTCGGAGTAAAGAGCCGACCTTGTAAAAGCTCGACAGGATCGAACCCCCGGCCGGGGCCGATCGGCCCGCTCGCCAGAACCAGGCGATCGGGACGGTCGCCCCGGCCGGGTCGTTTTGCGCAGCAAGATTAGTCAACCAACCCGATCGCCAGACACACCCAAAGTCACGGCGTGCCCATTCCACCAATCCCATTCATATACGCCGCCGGGCCCGCGCGTGAACATGGCCCCCGGCGTGTGACCCCGGCACCCGACCGCGCGTCCACATGCCATCCAGCCCCGACTATGCAGTCTGCAAAATAGCAGCCCAAACGGGAGTGCGAGCATGTCATGCCCCGAAGGGGCATCACGAGAGTAGCCACGGGTGGAGCGAAGCGGAACCCGTGGTTCAAAGCCCGCCCCATCTTTCATGCCGCCCCGGCAGGGGGGCGTGAGACCACGCACCAGCCTCTCACCCCGCCCCGGCCGGGGCAGGTGCTTGTGCGCCGGGTGCTCGCAACCACCAGTTTCGCTGCGCTGCACTGGTGGCTACTCTCACCTGGCCCCTCTCGGGGCCACGAGCGATTACCCAAGCAACACACACATCTCCAGCCTCTGACTTACTCCGGCCTCAGCCGGGCTTGCGGTTGATGCCATCCTCCCCCTCATTGGTTGTCCAAATCATGAACCCACCTCTGGAAGAGGTGGGCTACCCGCTCCGCCATTACCCGATTGGAGAATCGAAGGTCATCGAGCGCGCCCTACGCTCCATCTCTCTATCTCTCCCACTCTCCATCTCTCCATCTCTCCTCGTCCCCTCATGCGGAGTTGCCAGACAAAGCGTCACAAGGGCCGCGGGCGGTCAGTGGTATCGACGCAGAACGCCTACCACCACGCCTTGGATGCGGATGTTGTCCACGTAGATGGGCGCGTAGGCGGGATTGGCGGGCTGGAGGCGAACCTTTTTCCCCTCTCTATAGAACTTCTTGAGGGTAGCCTCGCCGTCGTCGAGCAGGGCCACGACCGTTTCGCCGTCGCGGGCGGTTTCGCGACGCTCGACGACCACCAGGTCTCCGTCACGAATGTGCTCATCAATCATGCTGTCGCCGCGAACGCGCAGGGCGTACACGCCGGCACTGCTCTTGAAGAGGGAATCAAGCTCGATGGTCTCGGGATTCTCGATGGCCTCGATGGGCGAGCCGGCGGCGATATGTCCGACGAGAGGCAGGGTCGCGCCCGACTCGTCGGGAAACTCAACTCGCTGCGTAAGCTCCAAAGAGCGAGCCCGGTGCCGCGAACGCCGCAACAGGCCTTTCTTTTCGAGGCCGCTGACGTGCTCGAACACGGTGACCTTGGTGATGCCCAAGACGTCGGCGATCTCCTGCATCGTCGGGGAATAGCCATGCTTGCGCTGGTAATCCCGCACCAGCATGAGAATGCGCATCTGCTTGGGGGTCAATCGACGAAACGTATCCTTGGTCTTGCTCATGGGCGCCCTCCGCCAGGCCGGCCAGACCTTCGGGGCCGATGACCACCACAGGCCAATCGGTCTGCCGGCCGATGTGTTCGCGGTTCAGTGCAGACGTTCCACCAGTCTGACGGCCGGCGACCGCGGCAATCGCCGCGTCGAACCGGGCCAGCGCCTCATCGTGAGAATCTCGGGAGGGTCCATGCGCGCTCATCGCCCCGCCATCGGCAGCCCAGCCGTCGCGCCCGGCCATACCCCTGGCCGGCGCAACGACCGGAGCGCCGCCGGAGCGGACCGGTAGTGCGACGCGGAAAGCACCACCCGGCCCGAACACACACAGCGGCAACTGCTCTGATACGTCGTGATGAAGCATGGACCCGCCTCCCTGCGGCACTATCCGTCAGCAGAACTGTCTTCGCCTGGTCGGTGTCGGACCCGGTCACGAGTGAACGGCACATCCGGCATGTGCCACCAGACACCGCCACCGACAGTTCGTTATCTGTACGGATATAAGTATACCCTAACTCAATCCAAACGTCAAGGGGCCGACGATCAAGAACGGCCATCACGGGGGCCAACGCGCACCACCCCCACCGGCCAGCAGACCTCCTGTCCGTGCCGTCAGAGGATGACTCACTCGATTATCGGTCCCAAGCCCCTATACCTAGGTCGTGCCGCATCCCTGGCACCCAACGTCTAGCGTATATCGGCGGGTCTTTGAGGCCGGCTTGATGGATGTTCTAAGTCGCCCCAGCGGCGAAGCTTACAGGGTAATGGGAATAGAGCGCGGAGCCTCCACGTGAATTCACCGGGCCCACAAGTACCACCGTAACCATCGGACATGCAATCAGTTACATCACACACGCTATTTTCCGATGACGTCCCTTCGCCGTGGTGTTTTTCAAAAAATTCGGTCCGGGAAGCTAACTGCAAAAGAGGCGTAAGAGGGGTCCGTTTCTCGCCGGCGAGCTGTCTGTGCGCGGTCTGCCACTGCTCATGGGCCGTGCTACAGGTTTTGAGGTTTTGATCAGTGGCGAAGGTCGAAGTCGCCCTGGCACGGCTCAAGAGCCGTGGCACACGGCACGCTCAAGAGCCGTGGCACACGGCACGGTGCGCCCATCGTGTTCTGTGGTCTCATCATCGCGCATAGCCGGTACCATCCGCGGCCTTTTTTTGTTGTAATGTTGCAGGCCCGGAGCAGCCAACCAGAAGAGGCGGTCACGATCTGAGACGGTCTGTTGAGACGGGCTCATCCGGTATCATCGTCCCAATCGGCGGATCACACCGGCCGGTCTGCATGAGGGCTCATCATGACGCAGGCACATCGACGGTACAGGATTGGCGTACTCCTGGGGCTTTCGGCGGGGATTCTGTCTGGCGTTCACGCAACGGCGGGCGAACAGAACCGCACCGGCAGCGAGGATAGCCCAGCGCCCGCGACGGCGCCGGCCGGACAGGTGATCGAGGGGATCGTGGTCAACCATCTGGGCGCCGGGTTGCAGGGAGCGATCGTGCGCATCGAGGCGCTGGACGCCAGTGAGGACGATCCTCCGCTGGCCATGACCCGGGCCGGAGAGACGGGCGAGATCCACATTCAGCTTCCCCGGCGGATCGAGGCCACGGTGCGGGCCCGGGTGACCCACGACGGCTATACCACCTTCCTGCAGGAAATAGATCTCACCAACGAAGAGGAACCTCCGTGGATCGACGCGGTCATGGAAGGCGCGGCCACGCTCAAGGGCGTGGTTCGCGATCGCCTGTTCAACGAGCCGGTGAAGGGCGCGCAGGTGATCTGCGAAAGCGCGGGGCAGGACTTTCAGGCCATCACCGATTCGGCGGGACGCTATCAATTCAACACCATCGCTCACGGGCCGGTCTCGCTCATGGTGACGGCCAGGGGTTTCGGCGTGAAGCGGATGATGATCCACGTCCGGGAGAACCAGGCCGAGGCTGACATCGAATTGGGTCCGGAGCGCAAGGTGGAACTCACCATCGTCACGGACCAGGAGCAGCCCGCGGCCGATGTTCGCGTGGAGGGCTACGCACAGCCGGGCAATGAATACGTGAACGCCACCACCGGGCCGGATGGCAAGGTTTCGCTCCACGGCATCAACGAAGAGGCCGAAACGATCCTGCTGCGCCTCAATGGGCCGCGGTTTGTCCAGATGCGCGGGTTTGAAGTGCAGGTCCTCCTGCCCCCGGGAGAAGAGAACGAGAGCGGCTTGCCGACCTCGATGCCGGCCGTTCACCAGGAGCTGATGGTGCAGGTGGCCGGCCGGATCAAGGGTCGAGTCACCGACGCGAAAACCGGCGACCCGATCGTGGGCGTGCGGGTGGTGGTGGGACATGAGTTTCGCAGCGACGCACCCATGGCGTGGACCGCGCTGGACGGCACCTATGAACTCACCGGAGTGGCTCCGGGAGATAACCTGTTGTCCTTCCAGCACCGGGAATATGCGACCGCTTTCCAGGAGATCCACATCGAGCCGGAGAAGGTTGTCACGGCGGACGCGAAAATGGATCCCGGCCAGGCCCTGGGCGGAAAGGTGGTGGGCTCCGACGGCAAGCCAATCGCGAAAGTGTTTGTAACCGGCGACGTGTGGGAGGATTATACCACGCTGGGTCTGCGGGCCATCACTGACGAGGAAGGCACATTCCTATTCAATAACGCCCCCGCCGGCGAGGTATTGTTCAGCTTTGTGAAACCCGGCTACGGACGGCCCTTGCAGCGGGCCCTGGCCTCCGGGAAAACCGACCATCTCATCACGCTGGACGTGCTGCCGCCGGATCTCGTTGACGCCCCGCCGATTCCCCCGCCGGCCCGGCTGGAAGTGGGCAAGGTCGTCCCGGACATGACCCTCGTGGGCCTGGACGGAACCACCTATATGCTGGCGGACATGCGCGGCAAGTACGTGTTCCTGGACATGTGGGCGACCTGGTGCCAGCCGTGCATGGCCGAGATCGAGAACATCAAAGCGCTGCGCGCGAGCATGAAGGAACGAGCCGATTTCGTGCTGATCGGCATCAGCCTGGATACGGATCGCGACGCACTCAAGCAGGCCATCAGCAAACACGGCATCGACTGGCCGCAGGTGTTCGGGCCCAAGTCCGGCGCACGCGAGGCTTTTGAGACCTTCAACGGTACGGCCATTCCCTACACCTGCCTCATCGGCCCGGACGGCAAGCTGCTGGCCCAGAACCTGCAAGGGGCCGGACTGGTCGAAGCGGTGAAGGCGGCGATGCAAAAACCCACCACCACCAAACCGGGGGAGTGAAGAGTACTGAGTACTGAGTGCTGAGTATTGAGTGCTGAGTGCTGAACGCTGATCGCTGACCGCTGAACACTGAAGGCGGCTGGTTGAACGCCGGGCAACTATACACCACAGCGCAAAGTGGGCCATTTTCTGTAGCAGCCGGGCCGGGGCCCGGTGGGAACTGGGCGCCGCCCGATTTGCAGATGAAACAGCCGGCACGAGGCCCGGCCGACTTTGCGCTGCGGTGCCATCGTGTTGCGGGAGACAAGGATAGAGAGGGGACACTTGTTTTTTTGTAGAATGCAGGCAACGGCGTTCACAACGTCCTTTCGGGAGAACGCTGCGGTCGCGTGGAAGGGGAAAAGCAAACCTTTCACCAGACAAGCTGAGTGTCTCTGAAATGCTGGAGGGGGGTTTCTCATGCGCGCTTCACGCCTTCATGCTGCTGGTATTATTTGGATGCTTTCCTGGGCCTTGACCGCCGGGGCAGATGCAGCGGCGACCATGGTGGGGGTCGGTCCGGGCGGTTTCTATCGTATTGATCCTGTGACAGGTACCTGCACCCTCGTTGGGCGCCTGCACCCAGACACCTCGATGTTCCAACAGCCTCACGCTATGGCGGTTCGTCCTTCAGATGGGAAGATCTTCGTGTGGAACAACGTTCACTATGGACTCCTCAACTATTCGCTGTCCACCATCGATCCGGACACAGGCCGCGCCACCGTCCTGCAGCAGTACTACGACGCGGTTCCAATGCGGGCACTGAGTTTCGGTCCCGACGGAGCGTTGTACGGGCAAGGCGACAGGTTTTACAGGTTTGACAGTGCAACGTGGGCCGTGACAGACCTTGGGCCCCGCTCTATCTCGCTGAACGGAATGGATCTCGGCCCCGACGGTCGCCTCTACGGCCTGGTCGGGGATGTATTGGCGTCCATCAACCCTGCCAACGGCAGCGTCATCTCCAAGATCACGTTGAGCCAGATTATCGACTACACTACCTCTTTGGCTTTTTCGCCGGACGGCAAGCTCTATGGCGTGAGCAGCAGTTTGTTAGGAAACACGATCTTCTACGACATCAACCCTGTGACTGGGGAGGTCTCAAGTCTCGGGCAATCTTCCGTCGTCATTTATGGAGTGGGCTTTGTTCCCGAACCATCTACGTTCGCGCTGTGCTTCTGCGCGTTGGGAGCAGTCCAATGCAGACGACGACGCGCTGCGGGGTTGGCGGCATCGTGAGGCATAATCCTGATCGATCAGGAGCAGGTAACCAGTTTCCGGTTTCCGGTTCCCAGTCTCGAGTTCAGAGGCTGGCCCTTTGTCACTCAGGCCTCAGCACTCGGCTTTCAGCGGGATGCGTTCTGCTGCTGGCTGAACGCTGACCGCTGATTGCTGATCGCTGACCGCTGATTACTGTTGGCCATGATCCACATTTCGCTTGCCGGCCGGGAGCAATGAAGGGTGCAATCGGTTCCCGGCACCTTATCCGCCCTGGCACCCTGTGGTTGATTTGCCGGGGGGATGCATACGGAATAGAATGGTAGCCATGATCCCATCAAAGCCTTTTACATGCTCCCGAAGGGGGTTTCTGGGCGGCTTGGCTTGCGGGCTGTTCGCGGCCAAGCCAGGTGTCGCGGGTCCATCGACCCGGCCGGTAGACGAGCCTCGCTTTCTGACCCGCGGGGTGGTCATTACCGCCGACGATCTCACTTGGGCGGACTGGCCCCGGCAGGCCAAGGCGGCAGGCCTCAACACCATCGGGCTTCATGCTCCCGTCTCCGCGAGGGTCCTGGCCCAATTCATCCAGTCGCAGGCCGGGCAGCAGTTTCTCGACACGTGCCGTCAGATCGGTTTGGCCGTCGAATATGAACTGCACGCCATGTCCGACCTGTTGCCGCGGCGGCTTTTCGACACGTCGCCGGAGCTTTTCCGAATGAACGATCAGGGCGTGCGGGTTCGTGAGGGCAACCTGTGCGTGCATTCCGAGCAGGCCCTGCAGGTCGTTGCCGAGAACGCCGTTGACATCGCAAAGACGCTGCGCCCGACGACCGGCCGCTATTTCTACTGGGGCGATGATGGCCTCGCGTGGTGCCGTTGCCCGAAATGCCGGGGGCTCAGCGACACCGAGCAGTCGCTCATGGTGTCCAATCACCTCGTCGCTGCGTTGCGCAAGGTGGACCCCAGGGCGCGGGTTGCTCACCTGGCATACCACAACACGCTCGCGCCCCCCAGGCAGGTGAAACCGGCGGAGGGGGTGTTTCTCGAGTACGCCCCGATCCATCGCAGGTACGACGTGCCGTTCGAACGGGCGGACGACGCCCAGAGCCGGCAGGAGTTTGAGAAGCTGGACGCCAATCTCGAGGTGTTCGGCCGCGAAGACGCCCGCGTGCTGGAGTACTGGCTCGACGTTTCGCTGTTCTCGAAATGGAAGAAGCCGGCGGTGAAGCTGCCGTTTAACCCGGAGGTGCTGTCGGCCGACCTGGACACATACGCCCGCCGCGGCATCAGGCACGTCACCACCTTTGCGGTGTACATCGATGCGGAGTACGTCGCGAAGTACGGGGCCGAGCCGCTCAGGCAGTATGGAGAGGCATTGAATCGGACGCGTGGCTAGCGCGACAGCGCAAGGCAAGCTATTCCCCGTAGCGGCCGGGCTCCGTACCGGCCGTTGCTGGGTAAAACGGCCCGTACAGAGCCCGGCCGCTACAACCTTGCGCTGTAATGCCAGGTTGCACGCGTCGTCCTGTCCCAAATTCGAGGGGGCGAAGCAGCGGGCAAAGGTGGTCGGCGAGGGATCAGGAGGCTGTGGGAAATCGGTTCCTGATACCTTATCTGTCCCTTCGAGAGCAGAGTGAAGTATCCCAGGCCGGGGGATCACTATCTGGTCTGGGTCGAAAAAAGGGGGGACGCGCCACTTTGATGGCCGGTGAGTAGGGAGCGAAATGGGGGCAGAAATGGGACAGCCTGGGGACTGGCCCTGAAGATGGGAGAACATAGCATGTCAATCTGTGCCTGCGGTTGTGGTGAGCCTACTGCTGGCGGCACTTTTCGCCCTGGCCATGATGCGAAGCTCCGCGCGAAGATCGAGGAGAAAGTGGGCGGTTTGCTGCCGCTGGATCGGCTCGTTGAGCTCGCACGGAAGTTTGCCCACGACCAACTCCCTCTCTCGGAGTTCGGGGCTGCGGTGAAGAAGGAGTTTGGGCGTGCGTGAGGTCGTCTAGCCATCTCTGCAGGGCAGAGGCGGGAAGATGACGGCAATAGCGGCAGGTGTACACGAAGAAAATGACCATGGGCGACGAGCTCCAGTTATGTTGTCTATGCGGTAGGATAGCGACCGAAGATGATCCAATCACACGAGAGCACGTCCCGCCGAAACAATTCTACCCCAAGTCGCTACGAGATGGCCTGAACCTCTGGGTCGTGCCAACCCACAGATCATGCAACAACAAATACAAGGCTGATGAGGAGTATTTCTACCACGCCACGTACCTCTTGGTTGCGGAAGTCAACCCACGGGCGGGTGCTGTTATACGGGAAGACATAAGGCGCCGAGCTCAAAAACCCCAGACCCGCGTGCTCCTACGGAGCATTCTACGTGAGTTTCGCACGACGACGGATAAAGGCTTGCTGCTCCCACCGGGCATGGTCGCATTCAAGACCGACGCGTACCGGCTGCAACAAGTTGCGATCAAGATAGGGCGGTGCTTATTCTTCCGTGACCATAAGAGGTTCATGCCATACGAGAATTGCAGGGATATCCGGCTTTGCGAAAGCGAAGACAACGTGCCTGAGATGTATACCTTGAGCTGGGAGATGAGCAAGGTAAACGTCCACGATCTAATACCGACGAATCCGAGCGGCATCGTGGTCGTTACGGATACAGAGACAGGACAGGCTCCGACCGCTTGTCGAACGGTTTTTGACTACCGCACAGCTTACTGTGAGCCGAAACGATTACATTTCTATACGCTGAGGTTTTGGGAAGCATTTATGTTCTGTATGGCATTCGAGCAGCCCTGAACAACGTGGAGCAGGCCTCGCCTGCCACGTGCGGCATTGGGTCGGGGCGGGAAAAAAGAGGTCGGGAGGTCGGGAGTCTGTGAAATTGATCAACGCTGGAAGACCGGCGTCTGAACTCCGGCCCGCTCCAGTCTTCCCCTCATCGAGCCATAGAACCACCATCCAGCCCCCTCGCGTCCCGCCCAAAACTGGAAACTGGAAACTGGCAACTCAAAACACCTCCGCGCTCATTTTCGCCCCCCCGACCAGAACGGCGCCGGTGTTATCCCAGCAGCGCAAAGCCGAGCTCTTTCTCATCCGAATACCCGGCCAATCAGCCAGACGGACAGTCGTCAAACAAGCAGTCAGCCGTCAGCAATCAGCCCCCAGCCACTGGCACCGAACCACAAAGCTGACCGCTGACTGCTGAACGCTGACCGCTGATCGCTGACCGCTTTCCCTCAAGGCTGCCGGGCGTAGCGGACCAGGCGTCGTTCGAGTGGGCCGGCCGGGGCGGGCAGTTGCAGGGTATGAATCGATACCTCGGTCAGGCCGCGACGGCGGGCCTGGGCGGTGCCGGCAGTCAGTTCCTCGTCGGACAGATCGCCGCTCTTGTAGAATACGACCGCGCCGGCCGGAGCCAGCAGCGAGCGCACCTCCTCGATGCCTTTGGCAATCTGCGTCACCGCCCGCATGACAATCAGGTCGAATTGCTCCCCGGGCTCCTGCCGGACCGGCGAACGAGACGTCCGCCCTCCGGCCTGGCGGGCGAGGTCGGCAGCCCGGATGTGGCGGGCGGCGAGATTGACCAGCCCCAGGTCGGCAGCGGCTTCCGCCACAAAGCGGGCCTTCTTGCCGGTGCCATCGATGGCGGTTATCCGCCAGCTTTCGCAAACCACCGCCAGCGGGACGGCCGGAAAACCGGCCCCCGTACCCACGTCCAGCAGGGTCAGGGAGACATCCCGGCGAACCCAGGGGGTGGCCAACAGCGTCAGCGAATCGGCATAGTGCTTGAGGGCCGCGTCGGCGGGGTCGGTGATCCGGGTCAGGTTGAACGACCGATTGGCCTCCACCACAAGGTTGAAATGCCGCCACAGGCGTGCGAGGTGATGATCCTGCAAGGGCAGATGGAGCGCGTCGGCGGCGCGTTGGAGCGTGCTTTCGAATACTTCGCGGTCGTTCATCGCGCCTATTTTAATCGACGCAGCGGATGGGGGCCTGCCGTTCGCGGCGGGAAAGACATTCCGAGCCGGCCCTTCGGACTCGGCGTCCGGGCCCATCGGAGGGCGGGCATCCTGCCCGCCTCAGAGGCGTGCAAGATGCCCGCCCTCCGATGCGCCCGGCCGCTTCACCGTAATCCTTTACCAAGCCCCTTCTCGGGGGCCGGCGGGCTGCAGACTTGATCTGGAACGGCCGGACCGCTAGCCTCCTTGCGTCCCTAGCAGAAAGGAAAATGCCCCGTGCCGGATATCAGGCCATTCAAAGCTCTGCGTTATAACCCAAGCCGCTTCGGCCAGGACCTCTCCGCCCTGATCGCCCCGCCTTATGACGTGCTGGACGACCGGGACAAGGCCCGGCTTCTGGCCCGGAACGAGCGTAATATCGTGGCTGTCGACCTGCCCCACGTGCCGCCCAAGTCGGCCGGGCCGGATGAGGTTTACGCCCGGGCCGCGGAGACACTGCGGCAATGGCTGTCCGAGGGCACACTGATCCAGGAAGACGCCCCCGCCATCTACGTGTATCACCAGCAGTATCAGCATGGCGGCCGTTCGTTTGTGCGGAAGATGTTTTTCGCCCGCATGCGGCTCGAAGAGTTCGGGGCGGGGACGGTTTTCCCCCACGAGCGGACCTTCGGCGGGCCCAAGGAGGACCGGCTCAAGCTCATGCAGGCCTCGCGGGCCCAGCTTTCGGCCGTGTTTGGACTGTACAGCGACCCGGCCAACGCCATCAGCGGCCTGCTGAGCGTAGATGAGAGCCGCCCGGACGCCGTTGCCGAGATGGACGGGGTGAGCAATCGACTGTGGGTCCTTCGCGAAGCCGGCGTCATTGACGCCATGCGCGCGAAGATGGCCACCCTGCCGGTGTATATTGCCGACGGCCATCATCGCTATGGCACCGCGCTGATTTATCGCAAGCTGCTGGCCGAGCAGGGCCCGTTGCCGGAGGACCATCCCGCCCAGTTCGTGCTGGTTGGGTTCTGCGCGATGGAAGACCCCGGCTGCGTGATCCTGCCCACGCATCGGGTGATCAGTGGGTTCACCTCGCAGCAGTCGGAGCGGATCCTGGACGCGCTGGCTGCCGGAATTGATCTGCGCGTGGCCGACGCGACCCGCTCCACGCCGGAGGAATGGCTGGCCGCATCGACCGGCGCCGCACAAGGCGCGCAGGATGCCCGCCCCTCTGATATTGCGGTCTATTCGCCGCACGGGGGGCAACTCTACCTGGGCACGTTCACGAAGCGAAGCGTGCTGGATACGCTGGCCGCCGATCGCACACCGCCCTACCGACGGCTGGACCTGGCCTATCTGCACGACTATGTGATCAACGAACTCATTGCCAGGGGAGTCCTGAACGGGACGGCCCCCACGATCCAGTACACCCACGCGGCGGACGAGGCCGTCAAGCTGGCCAAAGATACCGGCGGAATCGCCTTCATTACCCGGCCGTGCACGATGGACGATCTGCGCGCGGTCAGCGAAGCCGGCGATCTCATGCCGCAGAAGAGCACCTTCTTCTATCCCAAGCTGGCGACGGGGCTGGTGGTGAACCCGCTGGAGTAGCGATTCAAGACAAATGGCTCCTTTATAATGGCCCTGACCGTTCGCGGCCGGTATGACAGTGGCGGCGGGCCACCCGGCGTGCGCCCGCGTCGCGAAAGACAAGTCTTCGCCTGCGTGCATTGAAGGCGTAACCGGATGCGGAGCGAGCCATGAGTATTCGGCACACCTGCGAATGCGGCGCCGACATTCGGCTGCCTCACACCGCCGCCAGGCGGAAAGCCCGGTGCAAGTCGTGCGGCGTCATCTTCACCGTTCCACCGCGCACCACTGCCGCTTCAGGGGCCGACCGCCCCGGCAGAAAGCTCCCGGTGGAGGCACGCGCGGGCGAACCAACCTTCGACAGACCATGGTCCACGCCGGAGTCTCTGGATCTGTCCGGATTCGACTCCACCGGCCCGGAAGCGGCGGAATTCACGGCTCCCGACAGCACACGGGACGACCTGGACGAAACCGGCCTTGTCGAACGGTCTTTCTGGTTCGATCTGGCGGGCTCCTTTCTTTTCTTCATTGAGCCAGGCAACCTCGTTACATGGTTAGCGCTGGCTGTTGCTACGGTGATTGTGGACTTCCTCCCGCTCTGGGGTTGGCTTGGTTTGATAATCCGCCTCGGCGTCGATGCGTACATCCTGGCCTTTCCGCTGGCCACGGTCCGGGAGATCGCCTCCGGGGAGGATGAACTCCCGTCCGTCTGGATCCACAACCTCTACGATGACCTGTTCGAGCCGGCGCTGGAGTTCGTGGGGACCGGAGTGTTCGTGATGCTGCTGGCCCTGGCCCTGGCCTGCTGGGCGTGGTGGCAGGCGGGCGAAATCGACTTTGGCATTTTTGCCGCCTCCGGCGTATTGAACGGCACAGGGCTGTCCAGGGCGGTGCCGCTCCTCGTGCTGGTCGGGCTGTTCTTCTGGCCGGCGGTGATGCTGGCGGTGGCCATCGGGCACACCTTCTCCGGGCTGTGGCCGCATGTCATTGTCCGCACGCCCATGGGCGCTCCGCTGGCCTACGTGGCCATCTGTGCGGCCCTGGTCGTTGCCGCCACGGTGTCCACCCTGCCGGCCCATCCCAGATTCGTGGCCGCGGTAACCGGGTCCTCGCCGGTGGGCGGTCTCGTGCTTCGCCTGGTCGGCACGATCGTCGGGCTCTACTCGTCCATCGTCGCCATGTGGGTAATCGGCCTGTTCTACCGGCACTACAAAGACCGCTTGCCGTGGACGGCTGAATGACCGCCCCGCTTCCTTCCCCTCTTTTGCGCCGGAGTTTAGAATGGCGGCCGGACTCACGCAGCAGTAACAAAGGAGCAGCTTTATGGCCAACTCGAACCATCCTTCCCGTCGCGCCATTCTGACTGGAGCGGCAGGTGTTGCCGGCGGCATGGCCCTGGCGCCTTTGGCTTTCGGCGCTGATGCGCCCGAACGTAAATCCAGCGGCAAGATCAACCAGTCCATCTCCAAGTGGTGCTACGACCGCAAGCTCTCGTATGAGGAGCTGTGCCGGCACGCCGTACGCATCGGATACAAGGCCATCGACCTGATCGGCCCGAAAGACTGGCCGATGCTCAAAAAGTACAACCTGGTGGCCTCGATGTGCCCCGGCTCGGGCAGCATTCCGCAGGGGTGGAACCGCAAGGAGAATCACGCCCGGCAGATCGAGGAGATGAAGAAGAACATCGATCTGGCCGCCGAGGCGGGCATGCCCAACGTGATCTGCTTCTCCGGCAACCGTGACGGACAGCCGGACGAGGAAGGCATCAAGAACTGCATCGAAGGGCTCAAGCAGGTGGTCGGTTACGCGGAGAAGAAGGGCGTAACCATCTGCATGGAATACCTCAACAGCAAGGTGGACCACAAGGATTACGCCTTCGATCGGATAGCCTACGGCGTGGCCATCGCCAAGGGCGTCGGCTCGGAGCGGTTCGGCATCCTCTACGACATCTACCACGCCCAGATCATGGAAGGCGACATCATCCGCACGATCCGTGAGAACCACCAGTACATCAAGCACTATCACACCGGCGGCAACCCCGGCCGGCACGAGATCGACGAGACGCAGGAGATCTACTACCCGGCCATCATGAAGGCCATCGTCGAGACCGGTTTCAAGGGCTATGTTGGGCAGGAGTTCGTGCCGGCGGGCGATCCGGTCAAGGCCCTGGAGAATGCGTTCCGGATCTGCGACGTGTGACGATTTCGAGGCACAATCAACCGAGAGGTGCTGATAATCTGGCGAACTTGTACCGAATTTGCGGTACGTAACGGCGGGGAACCAGGATTTTACCCCGACCGGCACGCTGACGGCCGCGAAGAGTTGATCTTTACGGCCGCTCGCGCCGGGTGAACGGCGTAGCGGCAGGAAGCGGCAAGCAGCAACTTGCCTGCAAAAAATCATTGATTCCGCAAGGCCTTCCAGATTACAATTTCGCCACAGGTCTCAGAGGGGGGTTCAGGAAGTTCCTGAACGTATCTACCTCTGCAACCCTGTCGTGCTCATCCTAATGAAACGAGATGAGGTTCACGGCATGGATCACGTTCTCATTCACATCAAAATTGGAGGAGAAGTATGAAAGAGTGGAGGAGTAGTATGAACACATCCTGTTGTGCCAGGTCGAGGCTTGGTGTGCATGCCTTCTGCTGCGCATTGATTGTCGGCCTGGGCAGCCTGCTGGCCTTCAATCAGCAGGCACGAGCCAACGTCTTTGCGGCCCACCTGGAGACCTCGGCCACCTCATGGAATTTCCAGAGCGGGCCTATTACTTTCAGCTATCGGCTCAACCAGCCGGCCACCAGCGTCAATATCGAAATCTATCGCGCCGCCGATCCCAACACGGTCATCAGGACGATCACCAACTGCCCGACGGCCCGGGGACTGAATCAAGTGTCCTGGGACGGGACGGACGATCTCGGCACCAGGTGCCTGCCGGCAACGATTACAAATTCCGCGTAATCGCGGTCGATGCGATCGGCAACACCAGCGGCACATGGGTCGACATTACCCCGAAGCCCGACGGAGTCAACGAGATCGGCGACGCCCAGTTTGGCGCGCCCCAGGGCATCACCATCAACCGCGAACCCACGAGCGCCCATTTCGGGCGGATTTACATTTCCAACTCGGCTTCAACGGCGTCTACCAATCCCGGGGCGACCGCGGCCGGCGACGGGCTGTTTCTTTTGAACAACGACCTGACCTTCCGCGGGGGCTCGGCCAGCACGGCTGCGGCAGCCGCCAACAGCAGCCTCGTCACCAGCACCACCACCTCCGACGTTTTGAGCCCCTGGAAGTGCAACATCAACCAGGACAACCCGAATGAGATCGTGGTGTCCGATTATCTCGACGGCTACGAAAACGTCTGGGTGTTCAACGCCGATGGAACCGAGGTGCAGCGTTTGCTCAACAGCAGCACGACCGGCCCGTCGACCGGGGCGGCCGCCAATCACGGTAACCAGTTTTGCACCCTTCTCTCGGGCATCGGAACGGGCCGCAAGCTCTGGGCAATAGATGAAGACAAAGACGCCGGTGGGACGCGGTTTACAGGCGGGTATGACCTCCTCCGCTACGATGTTGGGACTACGCTGAGCAACTATACCGGCCAGCCCGCCGAGGTCAAGAACGGCGGCACCACACACACCAATCCGACTGTCACCAACTTCTACTCGGGTTGGGACATGCAATTTGGCCGGGTGAAAGGAACCTCGCGGCTTTATGTCGCCTGCCGACGGGGCAACGCCACCACCGGCAACCTCGCCATGGTCTGTTGGACGCTGGACGGCAATGGCAACCTGACCGGCGCTTTGTGGAGTGTCCAAAACCCGGCATTGTCCGTGCCCGCTGGCCTGCCGGACAACTACGCTGAGGGCTGGAACTATACTTCCAGCATCGCGGTTGACGAAGCTCGTGGCCGCGGAGCGGTTGTCTCCGCCAGAGTAGCGAAGGTCTTGATTTTCAACACTGAAACCGGTGCGATCATTGGGCCCGCTTTCACGGTGGGTAACGGCAGCACCACGTCGTACAGGGGCATCGACGCTGATTTCGACGCCGCCGGTAACCTGTACACGGCCAACGCCAACGACGGCCACGTCCGCGTGTGGTCGCCGCCGGACGGCCCCAACAGCTACACAACGCCGTACTCCGGCACGATGCTGCTCAACTGCCCTTACGCCACACCGACCATCTTGGTACAGCCGGTCAGCGGCAAGACCTGCGAGGGGCGGTCTTTCACCTTCAGCGTGGTGGCTGAGGGCCACGGCGCCGAACTGACGTACCAGTGGAAGCGAGGCTCGACGGTCGTGGGTACCAACAGCCCCACGCTGACGCTCAGTTCAGTCACTGCTGCCGATGCCGGCAACTACACGGTCACCGTAAACGGTTGCGGAAGCGTAACCTCCTCGGTCGCCACTTTGACAGTCGTCGCCAACTGCATTCCCGACTACAATGGCGACAATCTGGTCAATCAAAGCGACTGGGTGCTCTGGGAGGCCTGTGCCACGGGCCCGGACGTTCCCGCGAGTTCCGAGTGCCTGAGCGCTTCCCCGCCCAAGGACCTCGACTTTGACGGCGACGTGGATCAGGACGATTTTGGCATATTCCAGAAGTGCCTGAACGGGGAGTACGAACCGGATCCGGCCTGCGTCCGCTGATGAGCAACACCATGATCGGGGCGTGTGCTCCCGATAAACGCCTTTGATCGAAAGCATTCAACTTGGAGGCCGGTGCCACGCAACCCGTGGCACCGGCCTTCTGCCTGTCATCGTTGTTCCAGGCACATTCACATGAAAACGGCTGGCACTCCAGGCCGGCCGCTACGAATCGCAAATCAGTTGGTTCAAGGCAGGCGAGCGAGACGCCCGCCCCCCATGGTCACACCTGCTGCCAGTTCTGCCAGGTCTGCAGGACGCGGATGTAGCTGGCCCGGTTGAAGGGGCTGGGGTCGGGGCAGCGGTCCTTGCTCATGCTGCCGCGCAACTGGTCCAGCGACTCGTACTCGTTGGCCTCCAGCCATTCGCTCAGACCGGTCTGCACGACCCGCAGATACGCCGGGCCGTGCTTGAGCAACGCCGAGACCATCTGCACCCCGGTGGCGCCGCACATGATGGCCTTGACCGCATCCAGGGTCGTATGCACGCCGCCGGTGACCGCCAGGTCGGCCTTGACCTGGCCGGCCAGGATCGCCAGCCATCGCAGCCGCAGCGGCAGGTCGCCGGAATCGGAGAGGCTCAGCTTGTCGACGAGTTCGAGGTTCTCCACGTCGATGTCGGGATGGTAGAAGCGGTTGAACAGGACCAGGGCATCGGCCCCGACGGAATCGAGCTGCGCGGCCACGTTGGCGAAGGCGGTATAGAAGGGCGAGAGCTTTACCGCGACGGGAATCTTCACCGCTTCCTTGACCGTGCGGACCATCTCCACCGTGCGGCTGACCACCTCATCACCGGTCAGGTGCGGGTCGGTATTCAGCGTGTAGACGTGCAGTTCGAGGGCGTCGGCCCCGGCCTGCTCGATCTGCCGGGCATATTCGAGCCAGCCGCCGACGGTCACGCCGTTGAGCGAGCCGACCACCGGCACACTGACAGCCTTCTTTACCTGGCGGAGATGTTCAAGGTACTCGTCCGGGCCAAGCACGAAGTCCTTGGGATCGGGGAAATAGGTGACGGCCTCCTGGAAGGAGTGGGCCGGAACCTCCATATTGCGGAAGGTGGACACCTCTTCGCTCTTGATCTGCTCCTCGAACAGGGAGCGCAGGACAATCATGGCCGTTCCCGCATCTTCAAGCCGGCGAACGCGGTCAAGCGTATCCGACAGCGGGGAAGCGCCGGTGATGAACGGGTGCGGAAGCTTGAAACCCAGGTAGGTGGTTGTCAGGTCCATGTAAGCATCTCCAAGTTCTTCAGCCAAGAGAAATACGCCAAAGCGACAGAACCAGAATAAGGCCAACGCGCCGCACTCTGCATTTTTTTGATTTGTCGGCCCGGAAATCAAGAACGACCGGTGGCCGGATCAGGTCTTGAAGGTGCGGTCGCCCGCAGCGAACGGGCGCGTCGCCCCCCCCACCGGCGAAAATCGCTCCCCCCGTTTTTGAAAGGATGGAGCGTGCAATCCACCAGACCGGCCCGGCGTGCATACAAAACACAGGTCGGGCCGGCAGCCCTGACGCGGACCGGAAGAGGTCCGCCGGGGCTGCCGCCCGACCTGCTGACTCGCTCAGTGGATCAGGCCGGTTGACCTGACTTATTTATCGGACCACAGGGGCCGGATCAGGCGTTTCAGTCCGCCTGGCCAGCCGAGCCGTTGCCGTTGTTGCCCACCTCGGCCTTGGGCACGCACAGCTTGGCCATGTGGTCGTAGATGGCCACCCGACGGGCCGCAGCCGCCTGGGCGTCGATAGCCAGTTGACGGAACCGTTCCGGATTGATCTTCTCGACCATGCGGAAGCGGGTCTCGTTGCGCATGTAGTCGGCCACCGGAGTCTTGCCCGGCTTGGCATCCAGCGACAGCGGCGGCTCGCCGGCCAGCAGCTTGCGCGGGTCGTAGCGGTACAGCGGCCAGATACCGCTGTCCACGGCCAGTTTCTGCTGCTCGCAGCCGAAGGACAGGTCGTAGCCGTGAGCGATGCAGTGGCTGTAGGCGATGATCAGCGACGGCCCCGGATAGGCATCCGCTTCGAGGAAGGCCTGGACGGTGTGGTTGTCCTTGGCCCCGAGGGCGATGCTGGCCACGTACACGTGCCCATAGCTCATGGCCATGAGGCCGAGATCCTTCTTCTGGGTGCCTTTGCCGGCCGCGGCAAACTTGGCCGCCGCACCCAGCGGGGTGGCCTTGGAGGCCTGCCCGCCGGTGTTGGAGTAGACCTCGGTGTCCAGCACGAGGATGTTGATATCCCGCTGCATGGACAGGACGTGGTCAAGGCCGCCGTAGCCGATGTCGTAAGCCCAGCCGTCGCCACCCAGGATCCAGACGCTCTTCTTGACCAGGTAATCGGCCAGCAGTTCAAGCCGGCGTGCCTCGGGCGAATTGATCTTGGCCAGGGCCTTCCGCAGGGCGGCCACGCGTTCGCGCTGGGCCTTGATGCCGGCCTCGCCGGACTGATCGGCGGTCAGCAGCTCGTTCACCAGGTTGTCACCGATCTGGCCGGCCAGTTTGGCCAGCAGGTCAGCGGCCTGCTGCTTGTGGGCGTCGAGCGCCAGGCGATAGCCGAAGCCGAACTCGGCGTTGTCCTCGAAGAGCGAGTTGGCCCAGGCCGGTCCGCGACCTTCGCTGTTGGTGCAGTACGGGGTGGTCGGCAGGTTGCCGCCGTAGATGGACGAGCAGCCGGTGGCGTTCCCGACCAGCAGGCGGTCGCCGAAGAGCTGGGTCATCAGCTTGACGTACGGCGTCTCGCCGCAGCCGGCGCAGGCCCCGGAGTACTCGAACAGCGGCTGGAGGAACTGCGAGCCCTTCACATCCAGGCGCGTGATCGCGGTGCGATCCACCTCGGGCAGGCTGAGGAAGAAGTCGTAGTTGGCCCGCTCGCGTTCGCGGATGGGCAACTGCAGCTCCATGTTGATGGCCTTGTGCTTGGGATTGGCCTTATCCTTGGCCGGGCAGACAGCCACGCACAGCTTGCAGCCGGTGCAGTCCTCGGGGGCCACCTGGATGGTGAACTTCTGGCCGCGGAACTCCTTGGCCTTGTAATCGACGGACTGGAAGGATTCCGGTGCATTGGCCAGGGCCGCCGGGTCGTACACCTTGGCCCGGATGCTGGCGTGCGGGCAGACCATCGCGCACTTGTTGCACTGGATGCAGACCTTGGGATCCCAGATGGGGATCTCAATGGCGATGTTGCGCTTCTCCCAGCGGGTGGTCCCGGTGGCCCAGGTGCCATCAACGGGGAAGGCGCTGACCGGCAGCAGATCGCCCTTGCCGGCCATCATGACCGCGGTGACGCGCTGCACGAAGTCGGGCGCGGCCTCGGACACGATCGGCGGCCGACCATGCTTGGCGGTCACGGCAGCGGGCACCTTGACCTCGTGCAGGTTGGCAAGCGTTTCGTCCACGGCCGCGAAGTTCCGCCGGACGACCTCCTCGCCCTTCTTGCCGTAGGTCTTCTTGATGGCCTTCTTGATCTGCTCGATGGCCTCTTCACGCGGCAGGACGCCGGAGATCGCGAAGAAGCAGGTCTGCATGATGGTGTTGATGCGGCCGCCCATGCCCGTGTCGCGGGCCACGCTGACGGCGTCGATGGTGTAGAACTTCAGCTTGCGATCCACGATGACCTGCTGGGCCTCGCGCGGCAGCTTGTCCCACACCTCTTCCGGTCCGAAGGGCGCGTTGAGCAGGAAGACCGCACCCGGCCGGGCGTAGTCGAGCACGTCGAATTTCTCGAGGAATTCGAACTGGTGGCAGGCCACGAAGTTGGCCCGGCGGATCAGGTACGGGGCCGCGATCGGCCGGGGGCCGAACCGCAGGTGGGAGATGGTCATCGCGCCGGACTTCTTGGAGTCATACACGAAGTAGCCCTGGGCGTAATTGTCCGTCTCCTCGCCGATGATCTTGATGGAGTTCTTATTGGCGCCCACGGTGCCATCGGCACCCAGACCGAAGAAGACGGCCCGGACGGTGTCGTCGCTCTCGATGTCGAACTCTTCGTCGAAGTCCAGTGAGGTGTGGGTCACATCGTCCACGATGCCCACGGTGAAGTGGTTCTTGGGCGCGGGCTTGGCCAGCTCCTCGAAGACGGCCTTGACCATGGCCGGCGTGAATTCCTTGCTGGACAGGCCGTACCGGCCGGCGATCACGCGCGGCTCGGCGGCAAAGGCCGAGCGACCGGCGTCGCGGGCCTCGCGCAGGGCCGTGACCACGTCGAGGTAAAGCGGATCGCCCGGGGCGCCCGGTTCCTTGGTGCGATCGAGCACGGCAATGGACTTCACCGTCTTGGGCAGAGCGTCAATAAAGTGTTCGATGGAGAACGGACGGTAGAGTTTGACGCTGAGCACACCGACCTTCTCACCCTTGGCGTTGAGATACTGAGCGGTCTCTTCGGCCGTTTCGGTGCCCGAGCCCATGATCACGATGACCCGGTCAGCCTGCGGGTCGCCGGAGTAATTGAAGAGCTTGTACTGCCGACCGGTCAGCTTGGCAAACTGGTCCATGGTGTCCTGCACGATGTCAGGGCAGGCCGTGTAGAACCGATTGCAGGCCTCGCGGGCCTGGAAGAAGGTGTCGGGGTTCTGGGCGGTGCCGCGAATCACCGGCCGGTCCGGGGTCAGAGCCCGTTCGCGGACGGCCTTGACCAGATCGTCGCTGATCATAGCCCGCAGATCGTCATCGCTGAGGGCCTCGATCTTGGCCACCTCGTGCGAGGTGCGGAAGCCGTCGAAGAAGTGCAGGAAGGGGATACGCGACTTCAGCGTGGCGGTGTGGGCGATACAGGCGAAGTCCTGGGCCTCCTGCACGGAGTCGGAGCACAGCATCGCAAAGCCGGTCTGCCGGCAGGCCATCACGTCGGAGTGATCGCCAAAGATGGACAGCGCGTGCGTCGCGATGGTGCGGGCGGTCACGTGCATGGTGAAGGGCGTCAGTTCGCCGGCGATCTTGAACATGTTGGGGATCATGAGCAGCAGACCCTGCGACGCGGTGAAGGTCGTGGTCAGGGCCCCGGCCTGCAGGGCGCCGTGAACGGCGCCGGCAGCGCCGGCCTCGGACTGCATCTCAGTCACCTGTGGGACGGTTCCCCAGATGTTCTTCCGACCGAGTGTCGACCATTCGTCGGAGAACTCGCCCATCGGCGAAGAAGGGGTGATGGGATAAATCGCAATGACTTCACTGAGGCGGTGGGCTACGGAAGCAGCGGCTTCGTTGCCGTCAAGCGTGATGAACTTTCTCGAACCCATTTTAATCTCCTGAATCGCCGTACCGGCGGGTATCCTGAGCCGCCCAGCAGGCTGACAACTCATCGGGTGACCATCTTTCCTCGGGGGTGCGGGCGTGCGGTCCGCCTGTATTCCGAGAGGCGGACATTTCATCCGCCTGTGCTCCGGGGAGCGGGCGTCTGCCCGCCTCGCTCTGTCCGTCTGCGACAAAGGGGCCTATCTTGTAACGGAAAACGTTCCAATTTGCCACTGGGCGGGCACCCTATCACCGCCAGGTTTTTTTCTTGTGGCCGACCGCTGGCCGGACCCAACCCCTTCAACGAACACGAGTTCACGATATTGATGGCGCCATGTCGCGGAGAATAAAGTGTAGGGCTACCGGCACACCCTGACCGGCCAAAACCGTGAAAGCGGCCTCGGAGAAGGCGGCCGATGCCCCACTTTTGGGGTTTCCTCCCCGCTCCGCTGCGGATATCGTATGTTGCGCCGTTTCAGGTGTTTACAAATTGAACCCGCAGGAGGTTGGCCATGTTGATTGTTCTGGTCCATGTGCATGTCCGGGCGGATGCCGTCGAGGCCTTCCGCGAGGCAACCCTGAAAAACGCCCGCAACAGCGTCCAGGAGCCGGGTATCGCCCGCTTCGACGTCATCCAGCAGATGGATGACCCCACCCGCTTCGTGCTGGTTGAGGTCTATCGCGATGAGAACGCGGCGGCAGCCCACAAGGAGACGCAGCATTACAAGGAGTGGCGGGATACCGTCGCAGACATGATGGCCGAGCCCCGGAAAGGAATCAGGTACGCCAACGTCTTCCCGGATGAGGAAGGCTGGTGAGTCATGCGCTTTGAGTTTGCCACCGCCACGCGAATCGTGTTCGGGCCGGGAACGCTCAAAGAGGCGGGTCCGGCAGCCGCTGAGATGCTGAACGGAAACGGCGAGGCCAGGGTGCTGATCGTCACCGGCCGATCCGAACAGCGTGCCCGGCCATTGGTGGACCTGCTCAGCCGGCATTCCCTGGAGAGCCTGACCTACCCGATCGAGGGGGAACCCACGGTTGAGAAGATCCGGGCGGGCGCGGCCGTTGCACGCAAGCTGAACGCCGGGCTCATCATCGGCTTCGGCGGCGGTAGCGCAATCGATTCGGCCAAGGCCATCGCGGCGATGACGGCCAACGAAGGCGACTTGCTGGACTACCTGGAGGTGATCGGCAAGGGCCTGGCTCTACCTCGCCCCCCCCTGCCCTGCATTGCCATCCCCACCACCGCCGGCACTGGCTCGGAGGTCACCCGCAATGCCGTGCTGGCCTCGCCCGAGCATCGCGTGAAGGTGAGCCTGCGCAGTCCGCTGATGCTGCCCCGGCTGGCAATTGTGGACCCGGAACTGACTTATGGCTTACCGCCGGCGGTGACGGCCGCCACCGGCATGGACGCCTTAACCCAGCTCATCGAGGCTTTTGTCGGCACCCGGGCCACCCCGATCACCGACGGTCTGTGCCGGGAAGGCATCGAGCGCGCCGCCCGGGCCCTGCCGAGGGCCTATCGCAACGGGTCTGACGTCGCCGCCCGGGAAGACATGTGCGTGGCCAGCCTGTTCGGCGGCCTGGCCCTGGCCAATGCCGGCCTGGGCGCGGTGCACGGATTCGCCGGCCCCCTCGGGGGGATGTTCCCGGCGCCGCACGGAGCGGTCTGCGCCGCCCTGCTGCCGCACGTGATGGCCGTCAATCTCCAGGCCCTGCGCCAGCGACAGCCGGACAGCCCCGCCCTGACCCGGTTAGACGAAGTGGCCCGTATGCTCACCGGGCGGGCGGATGCAACCGCCGAGCAGGGAGTCGCCTGGATTCGAGAACTCTGCCGGGAACTGGCCATTCCCCCGTTGCGGACTTACGGCCTCGGCCCGGATGACATCCCCGTCCTCGTGGAGAAAGCCCGGGCGGCCAGCAGCATGAAGCCCAATCCGATCGCGTTGACGACGGAAGAGTTGGCACGGATAGTGACGGAAGCACTGTGAAGACCGTCATTCGCGGATTCACCGCCACTGTAGCTCAAGGGCGATTCCGGCTTTCCCGCGGCCGAAATTCTCGCTATCCTCCTCTGGTCAAGCACTATTGGCGTCGGGGATCCCATGAGGCTTCCGAAGTTTCACACCGTTGCGCATCGCGTTGGCGTCGTTGGCCTGTACCGAGCGGGCAAGACTGTTTTCCTGACTTCGCTCATCAACCACCTGCAGAACCACGACCCCCGTGTTCTGCCCATCGCGGACGGCCAGAGCCGGATCATCTTCCGCCGGCAGCTTCCGCCCGAGAATGGTTTCGAAGAATTTCCCTACTTCGAACATCGCGACAAGCTGGTCTATTCCCGCCAGTGGCCGGTGAAGACGAGGGCCACCTGTCAGTACCGCTGCCAGTATTATCGTTCCGACTGGAATCTCAGCCGGGGCGAACTGTCCTTGCTGGATTTTCCCGGCGAGCGGCTGGCGGATCTGCCCATGGCCGGCTGCACGTACGGCCAGTGGAGCGATTTCATTCTGACACTTTTCCGCGAGCACAACGAATACCGCGTTTACAGCCAGCCGTACCTGGATCTGCTGGCCCGGCCGGACGCATCGCCGGAAGCGCTCATCAATACCTACCGGCGCGTGCTCAAGGATCTGTTCCTGAACTTCCGGCCGGTGATCTCGCCGTCCACCTTCATCCTCACCGACGCAGGGCTCTGGGTGGGTGATCTGCCGCCCGAGCAGCGGTTTGAGACCAACTACGTGGGGCTGGACCGCGAGAACCAGTTCCTGCCGCTGCCGCGCGAGGTGCGCGACCGCCGACCGGAGTTGGCCGGGGCTTTCGCGAGCCGGTACGAGGTGTACCGCGAGAGAATCGCCGTTCCGCTGGCCCGGTGGATGCAGAAATGCGACGAGCTGGTCGTACTGGTGGACGTGACCACGCTGCTGGCCGGCGGACTGGGCATGTACGAGGGCAACCGCGAGCTGTTGCGCAACCTGATGACCTTTCTGAACCCCGGCCAGAACCTCTGGGGCGTATCGCTGAGCGTCATCGGGCGGACGTTGCGCATGTTCCGGCCGCTGCACGACTACGTTTCCGAAAAATGGGACCTGACCTGGGGCGGCATCCGCCGGATCGCCTTCGTGGCCACCAAGGCGGACAAGGTACACGCCAGCCAGCGGCAACATCTGCAGATGCTGCTCAAGGACATGGTCGAGGACCTGGTCGGGCCATACGTGGAGGGCTCGATCCGCCTGGACGTCGATTACTTCGTTTGCGCGGCGGTGAACTCCACGCGCAGCACGGCCGACGGGCGACTGCAGGCTCGTTTCCGCTCCAGCGACAAAACGGAGGTCTACACTCCTTCACTGGTGCCGACGGCCTGGCCGCACGAGGACTGGAGCGAGATGGGGTTGCGCTATCCGAACGTGGCCCCGTGGATGCCCCCGCGGCGGGATGCGCCGCCGGATCATCTGGAGCTCAACCGCGTGGCGGATTATCTGTTGAACGGGTAAGTGACCGTGCGCGATGGTGAGACATTCACCAGAGCGGAAAACAACCGGTCGCCCAGCTTGTGTGCCACGGCTCTTGAGCCGTGCTTGGACGCCTCCAAGCGCCCGTGCGTAGCGGCGAGGCAGCCACCAAAGTGTGGCAATGACAGGCAAATAGTGGATCGGAGATGGTTGATCAGGGGCTGGCAAAAGGTGGCAATCCCCCCTCAACCGACCATCACCGACTTCCAGGAGCAGAAGCATGGCCGAACAACCCAGAGCGTACGGCAGGACCGGCGGCGCCGACCCGATCCTTGGGGATCCGAACGAGGCTCCCCCGCCCCAGAGTGCGCCTCCCCGCACCGCGGACACCCCGCCCCGTTGGGAACGGCAGGAAGCCGAGACGCGGTTTACGGCCGCATCGGCCGTGGCCGTGGAAGAGCGGCCGGACGCCGCGGTTGAGGACCGGCCGGAGATGCTTGGAATCCCCGATCATGCCGCGCTTGATGCCCAGCCCGTGCCCGAGGAGGAGGATCTGTTCCCGAACTGGCCGGAGGAACCGGTGGAGGAATCCCCGGAGGAACAGCCCCCGCTGCCCGCGTGGCGGCTGGGCGGTCTCCTGAGCGCCAGCGGCATCGGGGCGATCCTGATGCTCTTCGTGGGCGCGTCGTTGCTGTTCGTGATCGCCCAGGCGGCGGCCCTACTGGAACAGATCGAGAAGCTTCCGGACTGGCTGGCCGTCCCGGCCCTGGCCGGTGCGGGTCTGCTGATCCTGGTCATGGTGGCGGCGGCGGTACGGCTGCTGATCCTGTACCTGCGCATGCGGGCTTCACCCGCCATCAGCGTTCACGCTATTCAGGAGCTGAGCCAGCGGGCGGAAATGCGCGAATTGGCCTCACAGCAGTACTCCGCGGCCTGCCGCATCCTCCGCACTTTTGTCGAACGCTATCCCCTGGAAGGCAAGCATCGCGAGGCCATCCTGCGGCGCAGCGGGTTCCGGCAGGATGAAATCGAACGGCTTCGCCACAGCGCCGAGATTCTCCTCGGGCGTGAGCTGACCACCTACGAGGGTTGGCTCCAGGAGTGCGACCGAACCTTCCTCGCGGTGCTGGACGGGGTGGCCCGTCGGCGGATCCGCCAGTACGCGATCGCGGTCGGCGTCAAGACGGCGGCCGTGCCCACCGGGTTTGCGGATACGGCCATTGTGCTGCTCAACGCGTACCTGATGATCGGAGACCTCTGCCGGATCTACAACCTGAGGGCCAACAGACTGGGCACGTTGGCGATTGTCGGCCACGTCTTCGTAAACGCGTTCTCTGCGGCCAACCTGGAGCAACTGGCTGACGCGGCGGCGGACAACGTGGGCGAGGCGGTCTCGACGGCCGGCGGGCTGCTGGCCGGCGTGGCCAAGACCGCAACGGCACGGCTCGCCGAAGGCAGCGCCAACGGCCTGCTGTTCCGCCGCCTGGGCCTGACTACCATTCGCCGCCTGCGGCCGCTTCAGTTGACGAAATAAGGACGCGTCAGCAAGTGGTGAGGCATTACAACGCAAGGCGTGGCGGCCTAGCCGGGTACCCGGCGAAAGCTGGGTGCCGGCCGTTTTACGGGCAACACGGCCGGTACGGAGCCCAGCTACCACAGAAAATGGCCCACTTTGCTCCGCAGAGTAAGAGCAATCACTGCCCGGTAAACAGCCGCGCGCGGATGGCCGTGAACTGAGATTCGGCGCGTTTTCGACTGCCCAGCAGGCCGCTGCTTTCGCAAAAGCGTTTGACGGCCTCGTCGTACAGCTCCGGACTGATAAGCAAGGCGGTCGGATGGGGTATCCTGACAGTCTTGGCCAGCCGCCAGAGCCACCAGACATCGCCGGCTGACAGGTGGAGTCGGGCCAGCGTATAGCGGTACAGAGCGGCCGGAGACATTTCGCCCTGCTCGCCGCGCCAGCGTTGCCAGCGCCACGCCAGCCAGGCCGCGACCAGCAGGCTCGCGATCAGGACCACCCCGAGCAGAATCTCGATCCACAAGTTGGGATTGGGCGAGCTGAAATGCTGGTGGAGACTGCGCAAGTAGTACGACCGATTGATTCCTTCAGCCAGATAAGGCGGCATCATCCCATCCCCTTTCCGGTTGCGCCGGCCATGGCCGGTTTCTCGGCGTGATCCAGGATCTTGCCGGCCAGGACCCGGGCGCGCAGGCGGATCTGCTCGTCGGCATCCGACTCGGCCATGTTCATCACCCGGGAAGCCAGCGGCAGCAGGTGCATCTGCTCGACGAGCCACAGTGCGCTGACCCGGTGGGCGCGATTCTCGTCGCCCAACATCAGCAGCAGGGTTTCGGCGGCATCGCGCACGCCGAGCTTCAGCAGGGCCCGCACCGCATTGGCCCGGGTACGATTATCCGGGGAGGCCAGCTTGGGAATCAGGTCGGCGATGAGATTTTCCCCGCCGATGCGGTCGAGCGACTCGACCGTGTTGGCCTGTACGCGCGGATCAGGATCGTCGAGGGTGGCATGCAGCACGCGCCGGCTGGTGGGCGTGTCCAGATGGCCCAGGGCGGAGACGGCCGCACTGCGCACTTCCGGCCGGGGGTCACGGCAGAGTCGGTAAAGCTGTTCCTCCACCGAGCCGGCCAGATCCAACAACACCACCATGCGAAGGGCCCGAAGCACGTCGACCGTCTCGGGGCGGGCCAGCCAGCCGGCCACTGTGGCCGGGGACAACCGGCCGTCGATCAGCAGTTCTTTACCGAAGCGGACCCGTTCCGCCTCGGTCATGCGGTCGAAATCCTGCCAATACCGGCCGGCAGTCAACCGTTCGCGACCCACGGTGGGACTTTCGGAGAAGTGGAACAGCCTGCCGGTGGTCTGGGGCAAGACCTCCGCCAGCAGTTCGCCCGGGGGATATTCGGAGGGACGCCGCCGAACCAGTTCGAACCGGGCAATCAAGGAATATGGCCCCTCGCCCGCAGCGGCGATGGTACGCAGCAGGCCTGTCGTCCGCGGATCTCCCAGGCGGGTCAAGGCCCATAATGCCGCCCGGCGGGCAGTGGCTCCGCCCCGGCGGTACAACTCCTTGAGCACGTCCAGCTTGTCCTTGTCTTCCAATCCGGCGGCCAATACGCAGCGGGCGAAATGTCGCTGGGCCTCCTCCGGCAGGCACACCACGTCGAGAAGCTGATTGCGGGTACAGGCCAGATCGCGAATGGCGACCATGGATTTGGCCATCCGCGGCTCGACCAGGCGCCACGACTGGCCCAACCATGCCTCCAGGAAGGCCGGATCGGTACACGATGCCAACACCTGGGCGACGATGGGGCGAAACTCCGCGTAACCCAGGGCGGTAAACATGAACGGGATCATGCGCGGGTCGCGGCCATGACCGAGCACATTTTGGGCCGCTCTGGTGAGCCTGCTGCCGGGGGTCAGCAGCATTTTCCAGAACCGCGAGCCCAGATCATCGCAGAACCACATGGCCGCTTCCACCACCTCGGCGTGCTGATGGAACTCGAAGGAACTTACCGCGGCCTCGATGACGGAGACGAGCTGGCGGCGATCTTCGCGGTAGCCCTCCAACTCGACCATCTGCCGGTGGACCTCGTCGGGCCGCGGGTCGGCGTGCAGTTCCACCTCCGGCCGGGGAGCTGACCACAACAACTGCTCGGCCAGGTGACGTACCGTCTGGGCGGCTTCGCTCCGCACCGCGGACGCCCGGTCGCGCAACGCCGGATCCAGCAGGTAGGCGGCGCAATAGAAGTTGCCGCGGCGCATGATCTGAAGGACATTGATCCGCGTCTGTTCGTCAGACGATGCGAACGCCTCGCGCAAGACGCTGAACACTTCCTCGCTGCGCGAAAGCATCAGGTCTCGAAGCGGTTCGTCAAACCGGTGCCAGGCGGCCACCAGCCCCTTGAGCCCTTCGCGCGTGTGCCGGGCCAGCAGGGTCTCGACCACCGCCCGGGCGGCCGGCCCCTCGACCCGGCCAAGCACCGCGGCCAGCGCCTTGTCGGCCGCCGACGTCCGGGCTTCCTTGAGTACCTCGAAAATAATGGGTTTACAGACCATGCGCGCGGTCCTCCCAACCTCGTTATCGGCGCAAAGGGTAGGCCGCATCAGGTACGTTCGGCAGGGTTGCGGACTATCCCGAATTCTTCACCACTGAGACACAGAGAACACGGAGAAGCAGATAAATCATGCCGTTTCAGCAGGCTAACTCATAAGTCCTGCATTCTGTGTGCTCTCCGTGTCTCTGTGGTGAGATTGTTAAACATCCGGGCTGTCCGGCTCTGAGACCGATAATCTTGCGCCAGGAGTACAGCGGCCTTTTCGCCGGTCCATGATCCAGCAGAACAGATACCCGGCACCGGTCAGCAGCCAGAACCAGGCGATGCCGCCCGTGAAACGCCCTTCGATGATAGAGAACAGCGCAAATCCGCCCAGGACCAGGGCAGCCCCGACGCCTTCCCACTTCCAGCCGACTATCAGCCCTATCCAGAGCGCCAACATGAGGTGCAACTGAGCATTGACCGCCCAGGGCTGACCCCATGGATTGGGCGGCCCTTCACCAATCGCGATCAGGCCCATCAGCAGGAAGATGGCTACCCCGACGAGCCGGGCGAGCCAGCGAACAACGAGCACGATCAAACATCTTTTGTCCAACAACAATGTGGCTTCCGTTGTCATGGCTACAAGCAACTCAGCCTCCCGCCCGCATCGTGTCCAGAGTCCACATAGGAACCTCCTCTGCGTGGTAAGCAAACACTTACATGCCCCCTAAAGAAAAAACGCCACTTACTTCCGGTTTGTCTCCAGCAGTAACTGCCCCACCCCACGGAACAGCGACTGCCGTTGGCGGTCGTCCATGAGCCCCAGTTCGCGCGAGATATTCGAGACGGTCCCGACGCCGACCAATGCCCACGCGGCCATGTTGCTGTCAGCGCCTGCCTTTGCACCCGGCCCGCCAAGCTGCTCGACGATGAAGCGGTGGAACCGGCCGTACATGCGCCGGAGGGCTTCGCGGATCTGGGGGTCGTCGGTCTCGCTCAGCCCGGCGAAGACGATGCGGTACAGCCCGGACTCGCCGTGGTGAACGGCCTCATATTCCAGGACGCGCTGGGCCGGCGGTTCTTTCCCACCCTTGGCCAGCAGCTTCAGCCAGATATCGAGTGAGGACTCCGACACATAGTCGATAGCTGCCAGGAACATGTCCTTCTTGCTGGGCCAGACGCGATACAGGACGTTCTCGCGCACGCCGCAGCGCCGGGCCAGTTCGGCCGTGGTGGCCCGCCGATAACCCAGTTCCGCGAACGCGGCCGCCACCACCGGCAGCAGGCGGTCGCGATGTCCCTTGGGTTGTACCGTGGCTCGGGGCATAAGTAAGTGTATACTTACTTCCGACCGGTCTGTCAACTGGTTCATTCCAACCACCCGGGTGGTTGTTTTCGTGCAGTCGCCGGCACAGGATCGGCCTCAGTGAGCCCCAGAGCCGCGTTCATTCCTTGGCACGAGGTTTGCTTGCTTCTGAACAGTGACGTGGGGAGTACGGACCATGAACCAGCGAGAACCGCTCGAACTGGGATATGCGACCAAGGAGAGCCCCCGGAAGACACACCACCTTTCTGACTGGTGCTGGCTCGTGGGTCTCACGGTAACCGTTTGTGCCCTGGCCTTTTCAATCTGGTTTCGCCCCGAGAACACCCAAGGGTCCGCTGTGCGGCCAATCTCAGCGCAATCGGCGGATCCTGCCTCACCTACGCGGAAGCAAACGGCGGCAGTCTGCCCGTATCGCTCGATGTGCTCACCTACGGCAAGCGCGCCTATCTCCAGCCCAAGCAGCTATTCTGCCAGGTCTGCGACGGCGCGTTCATTTACGTCCCGGGTCATACGAACCAGGGCGACCCCACGGAGATCCTCGCCTACGAGCCACTGAGTTACCACAAAGGGGAAGGTGGGAATGTGCTGCGGCTGGACGGCTCGGTGAAGTGGCGCAGCGGGAAAGACTATGACGAGGCCATGGCCCGTGTCAAGGCCCATCTGCGATCCATACCCAACCTGCCGGCGCAGTAAGCAAGACGGCAAACCCGAGTACCGCTGTGACCGCCCACGTCGGGCCTGAGGACCCGACCTGCACTTTGCGCGCGGGAACTGAGAGGTGACGGGTGAGAAGGGAGAACTGGATGGGATGAGAGATGGTTGCCGGCCATCGCCAGTTTGCAAGGCAGACGGCAAGGGGCTACCATGTAAAGGGTTACATCGGGAGGATGCCATGAGCACAACTGGTCGTGATTTGCTTGCGGCGTTCGATGCGCTTGATCCTGTCGAGAAACAGCAAGTGGCCGTTGAGATCCTGCGCCGGTCGGCCGGGGTCGATGACCTGACCGAGAAAGCCTTCGACGAGTTGGCGGACGAGCTGTTCCGAGCTTATGACGACGAGGAGGCGGCCGGTGCCGGGGATTGACCGCGGGGAGGTCTGGCTGACGGATCTGGGCTCCGTCGCCAAGATCCGGCCCTGCCTTGTGCTCAGCATACGACCCGAACCGCAGGATCGGGTTCTTGTCACCCTGGTGCCGCATACGACCAGCGTGCGGGGAAGTCGCTTTGAAGTCGCGGTGCCCAAATCGTTCCTCAAGAGCGGGGCTTTCGATGCTCAGGGGCTCGTCACCGCTGCGCCGGCACGCCTGATTCGCAAGCTGGGGCACCTGCAGGCGACGGAACTGGCGCTGGTGGAGGAGGCGGTCAAGCGGTGGCTGGGGCTGACCACCTGACTGAATGACGGACGAACCTGGGACTCGTACTGGCCGGGCAAGGCCGGGTATGGCTTACGTAGCAGGCCAGAATCAGTGATGTGCGGTTTTCTCCACCTGGCGAGGAACCGTGATCGCTAAGGCATCATTTGACGCGAGTATTGAGGACGATGGGCGCATTTTCTGATCCGTCTTCGTTCGTCGGCACAAAGACTGTGTGAAGCACGTCCCCCTGTGGAGTTGGTGTAGCAAAATCTGCGATGTATCCGATCCGAGTTCCGGATTCCGTGTAATCCCAGATCTGGAATACCTGTCCTTGGAAACATCTCTTTTGAAACGTCAGCACTGCATGGATGTTTGTGAGCGGTATCTGTTGGTGGTCCTCGATCAGTAGTTCGACGGGGCCAGTGTTCCATTCAATGTCTTCAAGCACATCAGGGCCGACATTGAACCATTCCGGGTGAATCTCCCTGAGTCTGTCCAGGGTGCAGTTCGGGAAGTCAGAGAACTCGTGGGCTTCAGCACTGCGAATTCGGAGTTTACGCACGCCCGACAAAGGTGGAAGCGGCTGGTTGGAAAACACACGCGGCGTCGTCCCCGTCTTGATGAAGACACCAAACACCACAACTCCGCCGCTCGTTCTGAAGGCAAAATCAGATCCAATCTCGGTAATAGTCTTGACGTCTCGAAGAATCACGCCACATGTCCTACCCGCATCGATTGCTGATGGTGTAAAACCTGTCGTACTGACCGCAACGGCTTGATTAAACTGAAATCGGATCCGTCTGCCGGCCAGTTGTTCAATCCAATCCGATCCCTGCTTTCCTTGGGATGGGCGATCTCGACACTCGATCAATACTCGATACGGGAGAGTCCCAAGCTTGCCTGTTATCTCGATATCCAGCTCAGCGAGTTGGGTGCCAGTCTCGCCAAACACGCGTCTCCTCGACTGGACACGGAACTGTTGCGGGAGCAATGCTCGTTCAATTGACGAGACGAGTTCTTCGAGAGCCTCGCCGGAATTTGTTTTCTTATGTGTTTTACCCATTGGATTCTCCATCTTCCGGCGACATGAGGTTCGTTTTCGCCTGTATTCACAGGGCAAGTCGTCACCTCATTATGCGGCGTTGTAAGTGTCATCCGGACAATCCGGCGCTACTCAGTTGCTTGGCTGGTGATCTCGAGGTAAAGATCCAGCAGCGAAAGCGGTTGCGGTTGCTGCGGGGTGGTCGAGAGTTCCAGCGTGTTCGTGCCTTGGCGCAGCGGGGTTTCCTTCAGAACGAATTCCAGCCAGTTGTCGCGGAGCCGGCCGGGGGACAGGGCCTTGCCGTTCAGTAGTGCGCGCAACTCTTTGGGGTCGGGCGGGGTTTTGAATTGCAGGCGCAGGGTGATGCGGGTGGAGGCGTTTGGAAGGCGGGCAGGATGATCGGTCCCCAGGCGGGCAGGATGCCCGCCCTCCGAGCTGGCGGGATGGTTGGCCTCCCCGCCGGGCAGGGTTTCGCCGATTGGGAAGTCGATGCGGGCCGGCTTATCGGGGGCTATTGAAACGGGGTTGGCCGGGTTGAGGATCGGGGCCTGGATGAATTTCTGGTGCGGGACGGGCATGGAGCCTGTGCCGCGGATGCTGGCGAAGTAGGTGCGATCAAGCTTTTGCAGCACGGACGGGTCGCCGAGCTCGCGCCAGAGGGGGCTTTCCGGGTCGAAGAAGTTGAACAGGTAGACGCCGTCGGCGCCTGAGGCCCACACGTTCATGGCCCGGCCGCGGTAGGCGGCCAGGGTGCTGCGGAGCTTGCGGGCGGATTCGTCGCGGACGCGCGACTCGTCCAATGAAGGATATACCTTGACGCCGTAGCGGTGGCCGAGTTGGACGCTGTATTCCCAGGGGTTGAACTGGGCGTAGCCGCTGACGATCAGCAGGTCCACCAGGCCATCGGCCAGCCACTTTTCGAGGTCCAGGCCGATGTGCCGGCAGTACTCGACGGAGTCCGGGACGCGCACGGCCAGCAGGATGGGCCGGCCGCGCTTCCGGCCGGTGGCGTGGGTCATGGCCCGGATCCGGCGGAGCAGGCCGGTCATGTGGCCGCGTTCCTCATCGCCGCAGGGTTGGCCCTGGCCGGAGCATTTGAAGAAGAAGGCGTGGCGGAAGAAATCGAGCTCGATGCCGTCCACGGCATAGTTCTGACAGACCTCCTCGCAGTAGCGGAAGGCGAGGTCGCGGATTTCGGGCACGGCGTAGTCAACCGAGGACCATGTGCCGTACTTGGGCCGCTTTTCCTTGCTGCCGATCAGCCATTCAGGGTGCTCTTGTTTGAGGCGATTGGCCCGGAACATCACCGGCCCGTAGGCGGCTCCCGAGGCGTCGTGGGTGTCGTTCATGCGCATGGACCAGAAGAGCTCGATGTTGTGCCGGTGGGCGAAGTCCACCATGATCGCGAGGGGGTCGAGGCCCTTGTCGAGGAACTCACGGGTGCGGTTGGGGGCGAACATGGCCTCGCGGGTGTCGAAGACCTGCCCCACTTTGGTGTTGTGGGTGAACAGGCCGAAGCCGGAGCTCCAGGTGCAGTAGAAGATCGCATCCACATGCGAGCCGGCAAGGGGCGTGGTACGGGCGCGCAGCAGGTCCTCGGCGGTGGCCGCCTTGCAGAAGTAGATGGGCTCGTTGCCGTCGTTGTTGAAGATGACGCGGCGCGGGCGGTTGACGGCCTGCTGGTGCAGGGCTTTCCAGGCAGCGTCGTCGGGCTGAGACTGGCCGGTGGCGGCAAGGGTGCAGAGAATGGACAGCAGAAGGGTGAGCGTAGTATTCATGGCGGGTATCGTATGGGAGGCCGCTGGATAGGGCAAACGGAGTGATGACTGATGAGCGTCAGGCGGTCATTCTTCAGAACCCCATTGCTGCTCTGATGTCCCCCCCTGACACCCACTTCTCACTTCTCACTTCTCAGTTCTCACTTCTCACTTCCTCAGTAGTTGAGCCCGCTGTTGCGCAGATGCACGTACGGCTCCAGGTCCCCGTGGCTGGTCCCGCCGACCACCTCCCCGACGTAGATGCGGTGGTCGCCCGAGTCGGCAAAGGTCATCACCCGGCAGGCCAGGTAGCCGGCGCAGGCCTCGATGATGATCCCCTCGGGCACTTCGCGGATGGGCAGGCCCTCGAAGGCCGGTTCATCGGGCCGAAAGCCTTTGCCGAAATGCCTGAACATGGGGCCGCGTTCTTCGGGCACCAGGTTGAGCACGAACCGGCCGGAACCTTCAATCAACTCCTGAATCGGCCGGCCGTGCTTGACGGCCACGGTGACGGCCGGGGGCTGGAAACCGGCCTGCTGTACCCACGAGGCCAGCATGCCCGTGGAGCGGCCCTCGTGGCTGGCGGTGACGACGAAACACCCGCTGGGAATCCGCCCCAGCGGCCGGCTGATCTGTTGTTCGAGCTCTTGGTTCATAGCCCTGGATTTTAGCGGCCTGCCGGGGGCCGGCGTTTATTTGCAGCTTCGAAATGATTGCCTGATGAAGCAGTCAGCGCGGGCTTCGCCCGCAGCACAAGGGTTCAGGGTTCGGGGTTCAGGGTTCAGGAAATCTTGCCGAGAGAACCAGAAATCACGCGACATCATTGAAAAAGGAAAGAGTATCAGTGATGAGAATTCTTTCGCGCAAGCAGTCCGGCGCCAGCCTCGCTCTGCTCGCGAATAACGGTCACGAGGCCTCGCAAGGCGTCGAGCACGCCAGGAGCCCGCTTCAGTCGGGCTTGCGGTTGATGCCGACGGCACCTTCATCGGTTGTCCAAATCGTGAACCCACCTCTGGAACAGGTGGGCCACCCGTCGAGCCGGGGGGTTGGCTTCAGGCGGCCAGTGGTTGCCGCCACCTTCAGGTGGACGCGCGCCACGAAGGGGCGGCGCAAGACGCTTCACCAGCATCTCACCCCGCACGGCTCAAGCGCCGTGGCACACACATTATGTTCCCGGGTTGTCTGACCAACAGGCACGGTCATTGGGTTGGGTCAATGAATTGGGACATTGGGTTTGCTGCCCGAATGCAGCCCGGACCAGTCGAGGCAGGATCTCGCCAGCGGGTCCGCGAAGCCACACGTCGGCCCGGCCTTCTTCGGGACCGATGCCGATAACGGACGCGCCCGACATTTGCGCTTCGTGCGGCAGCATGGCCGCAGGCATAACCACGCATGACGTGCCCACGATGAGGAAGCAGTCGCATTCGCGGGCCGCCTCCCACGAATCGCTCCAGGCCGGCTCGGCCATGGCATCGCCGAAGAGCACGATGCTGGGCCGGTGAAACACCTTCCGGCCGGGGCCATAGAGCGATCGAATGGCCCACAGAAGCCGCGGCAGCGTAAGCGGGCCGCGGGCGGCGCGCTGGAGCGAGCGCACGATGTCCTGCATCTGGGGCCGGGACAACAGCCGGACAAACTCTCCGTCCTTGCCGACGATCTCAAACAGCGAGCCGTGGACCTCGTGCACGGTGGTGCTGCCGGCGTCCTGGTGCAGGCGGTCCACGTTCTGGGTGATGACGGTCACGCGGGTGTGCTTTTCCAGGTCGGCGATGGCCCGATGCGCCGGGTTGGGCGCAGCCGCCGCCACCGGTGCGAGCACCTCCAGGAGGAACTCGGCCAACAGCTTGGGTTTGCCGGCGGCGATCTTGAGCAATCCGTTCCAGTTGGCGAACTGATCCGGCGGGAAGCGCTGCCAGAAGCCGCCGCTGTCACGGAAAGTGGCGATCCCGCTCTCGACCGACACGCCGGCGCCGGTAAACACGACCACATGCCGGGCGGAACGAAGCCATTCGGCGGCGCGGAGTATGGAGGCATTATCAAGGTGCATGATGATCTCCATTCCAGCGCAGATACAGGTAATAGCGTCCCTCACGGTGCTCCACCCGGCAGGCTCCGCCGAATGCTTTTTCGAGCAGCTCCGAGGAAAGCACCTCCTCCTTCCGGCCGGCCGCGAGCATCCGCCCCCGGCGAAGCACCAGCACATCCTCGATCCAGGGGCCGATCTCTTCGATGTGGTGTGTTACCATGACCATGGTGGGAGCATCCGCCTCGCGTGCGAGCCGTTCCAGGTGGGCCAGGAACAGTTCGCGGGCGGCCGGATCGAGCCCGGCGCAGGGCTCGTCGAGGATGAGCAGCAAAGGGCGGTTGATCAGGGCCCGGGCGATCAGCACGCGCTGCTGTTCGCCCTGCGACAACAGCCGGTAGGCGCGTTCGGCCAGCGGCGCCGCGTCCACCCGCTCCAGCGCCGCCCGGGCCGCATCCCACTCGTGGGGCTCGAAATCGCGGTAGAGGCCAATAGAGGCATCCAGCCCCGACACGGCCACCTCGATGGCCGTGCTGTGCATGGGAAACTGATGCAGCACCGCCGAGCTGACCCAGCCTACCGCCTTGCGCAGCTCACGCAGGTTGCAATCCCCAAACCGCTGTCCCAACACCGACACCTCGCCGGCGCTGGGCCACTCGTAGCCGGTGATAATCTTCAACAAGGTCGTCTTGCCCGAGCCGTTGGCTCCCAGCAGGGCCCAGTGCCGGCCCGGCTCAATCCGCCAGCAGATTCCCGAAAGGATCGGCCGGCCTTCGCGTAGGTAAGTAATGTCTCGAAGCTCAACGATCGCCATGGTTGCACATCCAGGAAGCAGAAAGTTGCAGAGTATACCCCCGTGGACGGCCGGCTTGTATGCTCTGGGCATATGATCCAGGGCACATGAATCAGGAGCACAACAATGCCTAAACTGACAGTGGAAGGCGTGGGCACCTTCGACGTCCCCGAGGGCAAGCGTCTGGTCCTGGCTCTGGAGGACGAGGCGGGCGTCGACCAGTTGCATGCCTGCGGCGGACACGCCAAATGCACCACCTGCCGGGTCGAATTCATCACCGGGGAGCCTGAACGGATGACGGAGGCCGAGAAGGGGGTGCTGACCGCACGGGGGCTGATCCAGCAGCCGGGCCTGCGACTCAGTTGCCAGATCGTCTGTGACCATGATATGGCCGTGCGGGCCATCTCGCGCCTGGCCGGCAGCGGCCGGCCGGACACCGGCAAGCGGCCGGAGGAAGAAATCACCCCGCCGCCAGTGTGGACGAAGCGAGACTAAATCGGACCGGCAGCGCCGGCGCGCCGGCAGCGCCAGATGGGACGGAATGGCCCAAGGGGCCTGCTTCGTCTCATCCGTCCGATCCGCCCGATCGGTCGGATCCGCCGGATCCGTCTGATGATTCGAATTGGTCCCCCCCCTACCGCGCCGGGGCACTGGCCGGTTGCGTGGCCACCGGAGTAATGAAGATCGGGAACCGCGGACCGAGCACTATGGCTTCCGAGGTGGTAATCAGGTCGCCGTTTCGCGCGTAACAGATCGCCTCGCCCTGCGGTTCTCCGAGCAGGCTGATGGCTTGCGGCTTTTCCTGGAAGATGGTCTCGAACGGCCGCCCCGGCGGCAAGGTGAACTCGTAGGCCGCCAGGTAAGTCCGCAGCACGATCCGCCGCCCGTCGGGCGCCACCGCTCCGCCGGTCACCATGCCAGGGACCACTTTCGAGAGGTCGGTCACGAATTCCAGGACATGCACGGATCGGCTGTTCCACCGGATCGAATCCCCCGGGAGCCGGTAGACGCGGGCCATTACCTGGTTGCGGACGTCGCGTTTGGTCACGATGTAAAGATCGCCGGATTCCGGGTGCACCAGCAGGCATTCGGCATCATAACGGCCGCTGGGGTTGCCCGCCGGCTGGCCTGGCCGGGCCGGATCGGGGTAGTCGAAATGGATGAATTCAACGCGCACCTCCTGCCGGATCGGCCCCTGTGTCCAGTCCACCCGGGGCTCGGCAAAGCGAAGAATGCGGGTGTCCGCGCGCCGACACGGGGGATTATTGCCGCCATCGAACACATACAGGGTATGACCCGGCCCGGGGGCCATGTCCTCCCAATCGCTGCACCTGGCCCCGCGCAACTCCACGTAGCCCAGGTCGGCGGCCACCCGGCGCTGCCGGTCGGCCGCGGAAAGGCGGAGGGCATAGACGCGCGGCCGCTGATCCGAATCGTTGCACGTCCAGAACACATCCGGATCGAAATGGCTGGGCGCGATTCCGCTGGATTCCCTGATCTGGTCGCTTTTTGAACGAGCCAGGAACGCGTGCGGCCCATAGGCGCGCTGCGGACCGGTTTCCACGGCAGCGTCGCCGGCCAAAGCGAGACGGGAACAGACCATTACGAATGCCGAAACGCCGAGCACGGAAACCTGAAGCCTGAAAACCAACGGGCGAAGCCCGCGGCGTGTCCTCGCGAGTTGATTCCTCCAGGTTGCCGCGGCTGTAAGCACGATCACCCTCCGCATTCCTTCCCCGGGAACCGATCCTTTCCGCTCAGACACGATTCGAAGATGAAATAATCGTTGATGTCCACGTCGTCGTCGGCATCCAGGCGGGCATGGTCGCAGGCCCGGGAGGCTTGCAGCATCGGCATCGCCATCATGCAAACCATGAACCGTTGCATATCCGCTTCGTCCACGTCGCCATCACGATCATAATCGGGTCGCACCGGCCGGATGACCAGCTCCATGGGGATCTTCAAAGGGCTGTTGTAGGCATCCATCGAGAGGATAGAGAGCTGCGCCCGGTGAACGCCGGGCCTCAGATGACCGGCGGAATAGCTCACGTTGATGACCTGCAACTGCTCGCCCGCGAGGCGGCCACTGGCGGGCGAAACCGTCAGCCAGTCCGCATCGCTGACGATCACGAACGAAACCGGCTGGCCGCCGGAGGTGCTGAGAGCAAAGGTGTCCATCTCCGGCTGGAGGCCGACACGGCTCGACCGCTCGATCTTCTCCGTGCTGGCCACCAGCGGAATCGTGACCATCTGGTCGATCCCCAGGCGAAGCACCTGGGCCGAATAAGGCGGCACCGTGAGCATGAGCGGGTTGCTGGCCGGCAGCGAGGCGGTTTCGATACGTGCGTCAGCCAGGTCAATGTCCTGCCCGACCAGCGTGCGCACGTCCGCCTCCGGCCGGACGGTGCAGCCGCGCAGGTTGATCCGCGTGCGCACCGGCCGGTCGCTGGAGCGGTTCATCAGGATGGTGTAGACCTCGTTGCCGTGCCGGGTGGTCGTGGCGGAGAGGACCGGCACGGCATCAACGCTCGGCGTGGCCCCGTTGAAATCCGTCGCCCCATTCTTGGGGCCGACATGGCCGAAGGAGGCGGTCTGCACGTCGGTTCGCACCAACTGGGTGCCGATCCGCCCGGCCAGCAGCTTGAAAGCGGCGGCGTTGGGGCGTTCGCTGCCGTCACCTTTGAGCGTTCCGCAGGGATAATTGCCGAACAGGTGGTGATAATGCGTGCGCGGCGTGGGCCACTCCAGCAGCACGCGCAGGGCATCCACGTTGTGAAGCTGCTGCTCGAATCGATCCGCCGCCAGCGGCATGGCGCCGGCCGTCGTCTTCCACTCGATCGGCTGAACCTCGTCAACCCAGGCCCGCAGGTTCTTCCCCTTCAGGCGGATCACCAGGTCGCATGTGGTCGTGTCCGGCTTGGGCGCGCCGGTCAGCACGATCCGCTGCCAGGTGCCGGCCTGCGTTGCGGTGGTCAGGCCGATGATCTGTCCCTTGCTGGGGCCGTCGTTGGCCTGGCGCAGGATGGCATGCAGAGCGGTGGGCGAATCGGTCTTGACCCACAAGCCCGCGCCGATCATGGCCAGGGGCAGCCGGCCCTTGAGGGAGATCTCCTGCCGCACTTCCGCGGCCCGGCCCTCGGGGCCGGTGACCAGTTCCAGGCCGGCAGATCCGCGTCGCGCCGCCTCCGGCAGGACCGTTGCCGAACCGGTGCCCTCGGGTTTGATCTCAACCGTCCAGCCCTTCGTGCCCTCCTCAAAACCGGCGTTGGGCAAGGGCCGGTTGTCATTCGGCCGCTTGCCCCAACACTTCATGTTCCACTCGGTCCACTCCAGCGGGACATGGTATTTCAGTTCCGGGTCCACGTATCCCCCCAGGCGCGGGTTGGGTATCCCATGGCGAAGCGACAGGATGTTGGTCAGGTTGTGAACCGTCCAGATGAGCGTGTCGCCCGTGTTACCGCCGTAGGTGTAGAAATGTTCCTGTACGGCATCGATGAGCCCGGCCTCGGCCAGACGGTTGACCTCCGCCGTCCAGGCCAGGTTGACGGCCCGATCGGGCGCCTGGGTCGGGTCCTGATTATTGCCCATAGAGGGATAACCCACCATTACGAAGTAAGGCAGGACATCGGTGGCCTTGCCCTCCGTTTGCTGGGCATCAATCAGGGCCTGGAACATGGCCCGAACGTAGGCCTCGCAGGTGGCACCGTAGATCTCCGGGGGCCAGTCGGTCCGGGCCTGGCCCCAGTTCTCGTTGCCCAGTTCGAAATGGGTCAGGGGCCGCTTGCCGGCGACCGCACGCTCGATAGTGTACTTGCGCATCAGCTCCACCGCCTCGGCCAGCGTGCCGAAATGGTAGTCGGTGTTGCCGCAGGGGTTGGGGGCAGTGTGCCGGTAGCGGATGCGCTCCTCGAGGGGCGCGCCCGGCGGCGGCATACCTTCCAGGCCTTCCGTTCCGCCCTGCATGTTGAGCGTATAGTACGGCTCCGCCTCGATGGCCTCGCAGAAATCCAGAAACTCGTCCACCGTCATCTGGCCGGGCGCCGGATTCCTCCAGTTGTACCGATCGGCCAGGCACCCGTTGGGGAACCGCACCGTCTTGATACCCATCTCTTTGACTCGCGCGAGCGTGGCGGGATTGACGGCCTGGGCCCGGTCCACCGCGGATTGGGTGAGGTTGGTGCCGACCAATTGCGGGCTCACCTCGTGGATGGTCTCCTGGGGGTAGATGTCGATTTCGGCCGTCACCTGCTCGGGCAACGGCGGCCAGGCCTGTCGGGGCGATTCCTGACCCCAGGCGATGGCCGACCACGCCAGGCCCAAACCACAAGCCCACAGCACAGGAAGGCTTCGCGTGGAGTCGTTCATGTCGTTTCCGTGCCTCCGTGAGGAATCATTCGCCCAACAGCCGCAGACGCAGGCGGTTCAACGCCGCTTTGCAGGTGCGGTCACGGATTTCATCGCGGGTCAGGCAGTCGCCCAGACGATGCTCGGTCACCTGGCAGCCTTCAGCGTCGGCCAGACCGATGTAAACCAGCCCCACCGGCTTCTGCGCGGTACCTCCGCCGGGGCCGGCAATGCCGGTGACGCTCAGGGCGAAGTCCGCGTTGGCCCGCTGCCGGCAGGCCGTGGCCATGACCTCGGCCACCTCCCGGCTGACCGCTCCGTGCCGGGCGATCAGGTCGGCCGGCACGCCCAGCAGGGCCGTCTTGGCCTCGTTCGCGTAAGTGACCACCCCCTGCAGAAAGTAACGGCTGCTGCCGGGAATGTCCGTGAGCCGGCCGGCCAGCAGTCCGCCGGTGCATGACTCGGCGGTCGCAATCGTCTTCTGCTTATCGAACAGCAACGCCGCCACCGCCGCCGCCAACTGGTCGTTATTCTCGCCGAAGACCAGCGTCCCGAGCCGCCGGCGGATCTCCTCGCGGTCGCGATCCAGCAGGGCCTGGGCTTCCGCGCGCGTCCGTCCTTGAACGTGGATGCGGACGCCGATCACCGTCTGCTGGGCGGTCGTGCCCACCGTGGGGTTCCGACCACGGGCCATGAGATCCCGAATTTTCTCAGCGATATCCGACTCGCCGGCCCCGAAGCAATACAGCGTGCTGGCCAGGATCACCCCCTCGCCGGCCAGCGGAGCCAGCACCGGCAGCACGTCGCGGTCGTACATCACGCGCATCTCGCGGGGTACGCCGGGCATGATGAAGATGAGCGTATCTTTCCACCTGGCCCGGATGCCGGGGGCCGTCCCGCAGGTGTTGGTGATCGGCTCGCTGCCGGTGGGGAACATGGCCTGCACGATGTTGGCCTCCGGCATGTCCCGCCCGCGCGAGGCGAAGAACGCGCGGATCTGCTCGACGTATTCTTCGCGGCGTTCGAGCCCCACGCCCATCAGGGCGGCCAGGGCGTCGCGCGTGAGGTCGTCGGCCGTCGGCCCCAGCCCGCCGGTCACCAGCACCACGTCCACCTGCGCGCAGGCCCGCTCCAGCTCCTGGCGGATAGGCTCCAGCTCGTCGGGGACGGTCACATGCCATTGGACACGGATACCCAGCTCAGCCAGCCGTTGCGAGAGCCACGCGGAGTTGGTGTCCACGGTCTGGCCAAGGGTCAGTTCAGTTCCGATGCTAAGAATTGCGGCATTCATAGAGAGAGTATAAATCCTTCTTCGGACCGGCCACGATCATCTTGAAGTGTCCTTCACCAGCCGCTCCACCGCCGCGGTGAGTCGCTCCTCGATGTCTCCGGCCCAGCGCTCCGCCGGCAGGCCGTACACGGTGAAGGACCCGCTCTCATACCCTCCCTCTTCCCAGACCCGTTTAGAGGGGATATAAGCGAACACGTCATTGCTGTAGCCGGCCACCCAGGTGGTCGGCCCGAAGCGCCGCTTGAAATTCAACGCGTAATCCACCACCACCTCCCCGCCCATCGCGATAAGGAGCTGATCGCCCAGCCGCCACACCGTCACCGGGCAAGGATACGATTTCGGGAACTCCTGGCCCTGTTCAAGCTGCCGCAGCATCCGCTGGCCCCACCGGCGGAGAAGCATTTGCTGGGACTCGGCCGCTTCCTTCAGGCGGGCCTCGGTCGGAGTGGACTCATAGGCCAAGGGCACGAACTCGAAGGCCGTCCGTACCCGCGGAGCTACCGGCCGCATGGGCTTCTCCAGCGCCGCCGCCACCCCTTCGGCCAGCATCCGACCGTATCGCTCCGCCAGCTCCACCTTCCGCCGGGGAAGCGGGTTCTGATCGGCCCCGCAGGCCTCCCAGAACATCGCCTGGGTCTGGGGCCAGCGCTTCTCCAACTCGGCCTGGGCAAACCCCGCGTAATCTCCGCACCACTGGTAGAAATTCAGCGTCGTGTTATGGCAGGAATAGCCGAAGACCACGGCCAGCAGCTTGCCTGGGCGAGTCGCTTCGGCCGAGTCCGCCGGCCCCTCCACCTCCCGCACGGCCAGCACCGGCACGGAGTGATCCACCGGACCCTCCAGCGGCGTGCCCGCCTCCTGAAGCTGGGGTACCTCGGCCTCTTTATTGTTCCGGCGGTTCACCGCGAACGTGCACTTGCCCTCGACCGCCCACAGGGTGACCGGCCTGAGGCGCGCGAGCGCCTCGCCGATGGCCGTCACCGTCTTGCGCTCCAGCTCCCGCGAGTAGGCTTCAATGTCGGCGATCCGCTCCTCGCTGAGCGCGTAGCAGTCAAACAGCGATTCGCGCAACACCGGCCCGCAATGCGTATGCGATGCCGTCAACAGGAACTGATCACGCCCCAACTCGTGACGACTCTTGAGCTGGGCCGCGATGTTCTCGTAAATCGTCTTGGGAAAGCCCAGCAGATCCGCGGTGACCAGCACCGCCCGCCGGCCCTGCGGGTCCTGCAGGGCCAGCACTTTCACCCACAGATCCTGAAGCTTGCCCTCAGCCGGCTGGTTGCGGCTCGCGTAGCCGGCCATCCACAGCGGCTTCTCCGGCGTGATCACCACCCGCGACAGCCCGGCCTTCCATCCGGAGTGGCCGGAAGCCTGGTCGACCTTCGCGTCGGCCGCCAGGCCCCACGAACCCACCACCATCACCGTCGCCGCTATCAGGACACATGCTCGCCGCAAATTCATAAAACGCTCCTCTGCATGGCCAGGCGCCTCCCACATGAAGGCGTCTGTCTTTCCGCGATCTTGCCGAGAACGTTCAGTCTACCAGAACCCCACCACGGCGTCCCGGTCTTTTGTCAGCAACGCCCCTGCCGGATGGCGAGCCGCCCCCCTGGCCTCGCTCGCTTCGCCCTTCCCTTGTCGCCTTCCGCCCGGTATCATCCCCGGCTCAAGCATGGATGCGGGATTCCCTTTAGCCACTCGGCCTCGCCGGCCGATGCATGTTCGACTCCCGAATCGATCCATGGAAAGCTCTTCAGTAAGCAGGGCGGGAGGCCCCGTAAGCTACCATGACCCACCATTTGTGCGGATTGCAGGTCGGCCGCTGGCCACTGGTTGCGGTGAGGTTCTCCATCGGCGCGGCCCTGATGCTGTCGCTGGCCTGCCGAGCCCCCCGCCAGCAGGCCACCCCGGTTCCCGAACCGGTGCAACAGGGCAGCAGCGTCGCCCCCTGCCCGGTCGAGGAGCCCCAGGTCACTGCCACCCGCCCCAGCCCCGCGCCCCCCTGTCAACAACACCTCACGCTGGGCGAATCCATCGAAGGGCGGCCCATCGAGCTTTTCGTCTTCGGCGAGGGCGGCGAAACCACCCTCATCATCGGCGGCATCCACGGCAATGAAGCCACCGGCAGCTACGTGGCCATCGCGCTGATCGAATACCTGAAGGAGCACCCCGATATCTACGCCGGGCGCTGCATCATGATCGCCCCGGCCGTCAACCCCGACGGTCTGGCCGCCGGCACCCGCGGCAACGCCAACGGCATCGACATCAACCGCAACTTCCCGGCAACCAACTTCCCGCGTCGTCCGGACCGGAAATTCGGCGGCGGCCGTAAGCCGCTCAGCGAGCCTGAAACCCAGGCCATCCGCGACGCCATCGAACACGCCCGTCCCGCGAAGATCATCTCCCTCCATTCCATTCGCCGCGGCCGGCACGGCAACAATTTTGACGGTCCCGCCCGTGACCTGGCCGAGGAAATGAGTCGTTACAACGGCTATCCGGTGCTCTCCACCATGGGCTACCCCACACCGGGCAGTCTGGGCTCCTGGGCCGGGGTGGATCAGGGGATCCCTACCATCACCCTGGAACTGCCCCGCGATGCCGACGGCCCCACCTGCTGGGCCGAAAACCGGGCCGCGCTTCTGGCCGCCATTCGCCTGTCGATGGGAGCGCCTGCTGACGTTGACCCACCCCTCCTTGGCAAGTAGTATCATGCGGCCATGCCAACGCAAACTGAATCCTTCTGGGCTCGTCTGACTGCCTCCCTGCGCCGCCGTCCGGCCGATGGCTCCGAACGCCAGCCGACGCCCCCGCCGCACGAGGAGGATCCGCTCATCCAGCCGGCCGACGCAGAGGTAGTCGGCGAACAGACCGCCCGCAGCGGCCCACTGGCCACCTGGCGCCGCCGGGACCAGGCCATCATCCAGCTCCAGGAAGGCTACGAAAAGGTCACGCGCGTCGTTGAGGAGATCCAGACCCACCTCGCCCAGCAAGGCGAGCGCACCGAACGGATCTGCAGCGCGCTGGAGCAGATCGCCCGGGCCATGGCCGAATCGCCCCAGATCGCCCGCCAGCAGGCTCAGACGCTGAACACGATCTCCACGCAGCTCGAGGCCGCCAACGTCCGCTCGCAACGGCTGGCCGACCTGATCAGCGAGATTCCCCAGGCCGCGCGGACACAGTCCGAAACCCTCGCCGGCATCAGCCGGCAGCTCGAACTCTCCAACGAGCAGGCGGTCATTAATTCACAGGTCATGGACCGCCTCGGCGGCAGCCTGCGCACCATCGGCGAGAGCAGCCAAACACAGGGCGAGATCCTGCGGGAAATGAGCCGTAAGGCCGCCGAGCAGAGCGAGCAGCTCGCCCGCCTCATCGAGCACCAGGGGCATCGCTTCATGGTGCTCTTCGCCGTGACCATCGTGATGGCCCTGGCGGCCGTCGCCGCGGTGGTCGTCGGGCTGGCCGTCCGGCCATGATCGGGTACACAGGCGCGCCGCCCGCACTCCCGCTCCAAGCTCTTGAGGGTCAATCCTCGATCGGCAGAATCAGCCGGCACAACAGAGCCGTTACCCGCTCCAGAACGTGTGCAGGCAGGCGACCTTTGACCCGCGCATGGCGGCCACGCCAATCAATGCACTTGACCTGGTCCGCGATGACAGCACTGTTCTCGTCGATCCGAACCAGAAACGGCCAAGGCTTGTCCACTTGCGAAGTCATGGGGCAGACGATAGCCAGCCCAGCTTTGAGGTTGTATTCGCGATGCGACAATACAAGCGCAGGGCGATGACCGGCCTGCTCGTGCCCCACCTGAGGATCGAAGTCCAGCCACACCACATCGCCCCGCGAGGGACACAAGCTCCGAGGCATCACCAGACCTCCCGGCCAACAGGTTGCCCCCAATCAGCAAGCTCCGGGCGGTCCTGCGGCTTGATTTGGGCCAGAAGCTCCTTGAGCGAAGGCACTTGAACGGGCCGCAGAATCAGCCGATCCTCTTCGCGGGACACTTCCAACTCGACACCTTCCCGGATAGCGGCTTGCCGGGCAATCTCTTTGGGTATTCGGACGCCGAGACTATTGCCCCATTTCTGGACTCGAACAGTCATGACGAACCTCCTCAGGATATACCATAGGATATACCCTGCGTCACGTCCAGACCACAAGCGGGCAATCAGCAGCGTTCACCTCGTGGTATCCCACCCCTCCTGCCTGAGCGTGCCGATGAAATGTGGCTCCTCCGTGTAGCCCGGGACCATGGGCATCACGTTCCGCTCGCCCAGCAACTTCGCGAAATCAAGCCCGCCGTTGCGCAGCGCGTCCGCGAAGCCGAGGGCGGCCACCGCATGCCAGATTACAAAGGCCGAATCAAAATCGATTTCGCGGCAATCCCTGTCCGGCTTGAACGGGCCCAACCTCTCCATCATATCTTGCCTGGCAATTCACTGGTTTCCGCGTAGAGCAGGTCCCTCTGCCTGTCCCAGTCGCCCTCCTCACTGTTAAGCCAAGTCGGAGGTCATGAGATTCCAGAGCAGATCGCTGAGCGTCTTGCGTTTGGATTTGGCTATGCTGTGTCCCTGTTTAAACCTTGAGTTGCCCGCATTCTCACATGTGCACGATCCCCCTACTTTTTCGGCGAGAAGCTGAAACAGGTCAGGGCCATCAGTTGCAGCAGCGTGGCGAGTTGCAGCCGGACGAGCTCCTCGGAGGGCATCAACTCGCCGCGCAGCCAGCCGAAGAGTGCCCAGGTCAGGGCGGCGATGGCCCCCATCTGTAAAATGGACCCCACCAGCTTGCCCAGCGAGAATTCCTCCGCCCGGGTGCGTTTGTCCACCGTCCGCAGGAAGGCGAGGATCTCCTGAAGGATGACGGCCGCGTCGTTCGCCGACTCGGAGCCGCCGGCCCTGGCGGACTCTTCGCGCCGGCCGGCCTCAGTCTGCATCCCTGGCGACGCCTGTTCCGCTCCGCCCGGGTCCCCGCCGGCCCGCCGGGTGTACTTGAGCACGATCTCGGCGGCCTCCTCGACCGAATCGGCCACGAAATCCACGTCGCCGCCCTTGCGGGGCGACTCCGTCGATCCGGGTCGGCGAACCAGAACCGTCCGGCAGCCGGCCGCATGGCCGGCTTGGGCATCGTGCAGGGAATCGCCGATCATCCAGGAGCCGGCCAGGTCGATCTTGCGCTCCAGCGCCGCCTGCAGGATCATCCCTGGCTTGGGCTTGCGCAGCTCGCTGTCCTGGCGGTATTTCTCAACTACCGCTTCTTCGCCGGCCAGGTACGGGCAAAAGTAGATCGCATCGATCCTGGCCCCCTGCTCGGCAAACAGGGCCACCATGCGATCGTGGATTCGCTCCAGCGTGGCTTCGTCGAACAACCCCCGGGCGATCCCCGATTGGTTGGTGACGATGACGTTCTCGAATCCGGCCGCCGACAACCGCTTCAGGGCCTCGGCCGCGCCCGGCAGGAGCTCCACCTGGGCCGGGTCACTGATGTAGCCAGGATCCCGGATGAGCGTATTGTCCCGATCCCAGAAGACTGCTACGGATTGCATGGATAACAATATGGGGGATTCCGGGCCGGGGTGCAATGGGGGCCTGGGGTTACCTGTTCTTTGTTCTTTGTCCTTGGTCCTTTGTCCTTGGTCCTTGATCACCGTTTTTTGCCCCACCAAGGACAAAGAACCAAGGACCAAGAACTACGTTCCCACTCGATTCCGCCTCGCTATAATTACGTCTTATATAGGGAAAAAGCATGCCTCCTTTCGAACGCCACATATTCGTCTGCACCAACGCCCGCGAGTGCGGCCACCCGCGCGGCTGCTGCAATACCAAGGGCGCCGAGGCCGTCCGCGAAGCCCTCAAGAAGGCCGCCGCCAAGCGCCTGGGCAAGCGCGTCCGCGTCAACGCCGCCGGATGCCTCGACCAGTGCGAGCACGGCGTCACCATGGTGGTCTACCCCGAAGCGGTCTGGTACGGATTCGTGAAGCTGGAGGACGTGGAGGAAATCGTCGAATCGCACTTGGTGAACGGGCACCCCGTGGAGCGTCTTCGCCTGCCGGACTCGTGCATCAACACCTCAAGTTGCCCGCATAAGGGGCGAGGGATGTAGGGACGAGGAGCGAGGGATAAGGGGTGAGGGGTCTGAAAGGTAATCTCATCCTCCCAGTTTCTGCACGATGGCGCGCATCATCCGGTTGAGTTCATCCAGACGCGCCATCAGCTCTTCGGCTGATTTTTGTGTCTGAGCATAAAGATAACTTCCCAGCAGGAGCTGAGTCTCGCGTTCCGCAACGGAACCCATGGCGGTCGATAAATGGTTGCGGAAATGGGCCCGACTCTTGACGTGCCCCTCTGCGATGTTGCTCGGAATTGAGATGGCCGCCCTCCTCATTTGAGCGACGAGACAGAACAACTCCTCCTTCGGCAGCAAGCGCGTCAGGAGATAGACATCCTTGGCCACCTCCATCCCCCGCTGCCAGATCTGCAGGTCTTTATAGCTTCTGATCTGTCCCACCGTCATCCCTCTCTTATCAAAGCAAGAGTCTCCCCTCTTCCCCTCACCCGCTCGTCCCTCGTCCCTCGCCCCTCGTCCCTCAAAGTGGAAACTCCAACACCTCCCCGGCCGTGTGCCGCTCCAGCAGCTCCCGCTTCACCTCGATCCCCCAACCGAACCCATCGAGCGGCCGTGGTTTGCCGCCGTAGCCGAATCGCACCGGCCGCTCGACCACGTCGCCCTTGAGCAGGAACGGACCATAACTGCCCTCTGCGAAGCTCACCCCCGGCACGTTGTCCAGGAAATGCCGTCCCGCCGCTGACAGGATGCTCGTCTCGCCCACCATGCAGCCGAGCTGGTACAGGATCCCGTGCTTGCGGGCGAAATGGGCCAGGCGCAGGCAGGCCAGGAACCCGCCGTTCTTGGCCAGGCGGATGTTGAACGCGTCGGCCACGCCCATCTCCAGCAGCCGCTCCGCGTCGCTCATCGACACCAACGACTCATCGTGCATGATCTTGACCGGCACCATCCGCTTGAGCCTGGGCAGTTCCTCCTCCTGGCCGCGGGCCAGAGGCTGCTCCACCGTGCTGATCGGAACGTCGTCCCAGGCACTCAGCCGCTCGATGGCCTGCCCGCCCGTCCAGGCCCCGTTGGCATCCAGCCGAAGTGTGGCCGTTCGCCCCAGCACCCGCTTCAACCCCCGCACCGTTTCCCGCACGCGTTGCTCGTCGTCGTCGTAGCCCACCTTGAGCTTGAAATCGCGCAGGCCGTACCAGCGCATCAGGCGGGCCCTGAACGCCAGCCGCTCCGTCCGCCCCGACAGCACCCCGCTGTAGCGGACCTTTTCGAGACTTCCCGGCCGGCCCAGCCCGGGCAGCCCCAGCCAGCTCACCGCCTCTTCGACAGGTCGCTTGAAATGCCGGCTATATGCGTCCAGCAAAGCCAGTTCCACCGCCGCCCGGGCCGCCAGGATGGTCTCGCCCTGCTCATCCACTGACGGCAGGGCGTCGATACGTTCCAACGCCTCCGGAAACGTCCCCGGGCGAAAGGTCAGCAACTCCTCGATAAACGTATCTTCGATGGAGGCCACCACGCCCCCCACCGTCTCGCCGGTCACATACGGCCGGGGCAGCGTCTCGCCGTAACCCACGGTGCCGTCCGCCAGTTCGATTTCCAGCACCACCGGATCGGCCGCCGCCCGCACCTGCGCCGCATGCTCAAACGGTTTGCGCAGCGGGATGGACAGCGCATACACACGAACCCGATCTATTGGACATGCCTTGCCCACAATGGAACCTCACGTCACCACCCTCAGCCCGGCACCAATCGACCGGCCAGTATACTCGCTGGACGCACAAGCTCCATCTCGATTGGGGTGTCTGCCCGCCGCCCCCGCACCAGCGTCGGCCCAGTGGCATTTGCTGACAATTTCGATTATCGTGGCCCCGCGCGGGACACCGGCATTGCCGGCCGATGACCCGACCGCACCGCCTCGATGGCTGAAACCCGCGCCAGGCGCCGGTGCATGTTGAGGTTTCGATGGATGCAAAAGGCAGCACACCCCTGATTCACCACTATCCCCCCGGTTTTCGTCCCCGCCGAGGCTTGAACTGGGGATTCCTCGGCCTGCTCTACACGTCCTATTATATGTGCCGGTACAATCTCTCGCTGGCCAACAAATCGATCAGCGACGAATACGGCTTCTCCAAAACGGACATGAGCAGCATCATCGGGACGGCCCTGCTGGCCTATGCTTTCGGCCTGATCATCAACGGGCTGCTCACCGATCGGATCGGCGGGAAGAAGGCCATGCTGATTGGCGCCGTCGGCACGATCGTCATGAACGTGCTGTTCGGAGTGGCCTCTTTCTGGGGACTGCTGTGGCTATTTGTCGCCATCCGCGGCATCGACGGGTACATGCAGTCGTTCGGCGCTCCCGGAATGACCAAGATCAAGACCGCCTGGTTCCCCAAGACGGAACGCGGCGGCTTCGCCGGCATCTTCGGATTGATGATCAATCTGGGCCGCGCGGGAATCTTCTGGCTCGGCCCGCACCTGCTTTCCGGGTTTGTCATCGTGGGGCTGATCCAAATCCCGCCGCTGCACTGGCGCTGGCTGTTCTGGGTCCCCTCGATGATCTGCGCCGTGGTCGCCATCGGCATGGCCCTGGTGGTGGACGAAACACCCGAAGACGCCGGTTATCCCGGCCTGATCCCGCTCGATCTCGATGATGACGGACGGCCAGACCACAGGACGTGCGTCCCCATCCGGGAGGTCCTCCCCAAGATCGTTTCCAACCCGGCCGTCTGGGTCGTGGCCTGCGCGTACGCCTGCACGGGCGCGGTCCGGCAGGTTGTCGATCAGTGGTTCCCGACCTTCATGCAGGAATTCCACCATACGGATTTGAACTCCGCCCGTTTTCTATTCCTCGGCTTCCTGATCCCGGCCGTCGCCTCGGGCGGGTCGCTGATCTCGGGCTTTATCTCGGACAAGATGTTTCGCGGCCAGCGGGCCCCCGTGGCCGCGGCGCTCTACCTGTCGGAAACTCTGATCATTCTGCTCGCAGCTCAGTTCCACTCCGCCAATGCCGCCGTCTTATTTCTTGTCCTCATCGCCCTCACGGCCAATTCGACGCATTCCATCCTCGGCACTGCCGCCGCGATGGACATCGGCGGACGAAAGATGACCGGCTTCGCCCTGGGTGTGATCGATTCGTTTCAGTATTTCGGCGGGGCACTGGCCATCCATTACCTGGGGCCGATCCTCACCAAGGGATGGGACAACTATTTCTACTTCATGGCCCCGTTCGGCTTTGTGGGCTTCCTCCTGATGGTGTTGGGAAACGGGGTCATCTATCGCGGTTCGCAGCGATAAGCCGCTTCGCCATTCGTCAGGTATTCAGGCTTCCGCCTCGGGCGTCATCACCCATTCGCGCGTCGTCATTCGTTATTCCCTGGACATTGGCGCCTCGGCATTGGCCATTTGATCCTCCGTGTGCTCGGCCTCCAGCCGGCGGAACATTTTGATGGCGTCGAAGAACCCGCCGAAAGTGATAGCCAGGCCCAGCCCGAAATAGCTGATGATCGCCGCCCACACCACGTATTTCCAAACCTGTTCCCATTCGATCATTGGTCACCTCCGGCCGCACCAGCCAGGGCCAATTGGTCATCCAGCGGCGGCGCTTCCCGTCGAGTCTCTCCTGATCGTCCGCTCGCCAGCGATCCCACGACGAGACCCAGGAACGCCAGCGGGAAACTGATTACGCCAACGCGCGGCTCAGTCAACTCCCGGTCCAGCCAGGCAACCGTCCCGGGAACGCTAAACCCATAGGTTTCTCCCAGAAGCACCAGGATTCGAGCCACCAGGTACACCAATCCCGGCATAGCGCCAAACAACAGGCCCAGGTAAGCGCCTGCAGCGCTGGCCCGCCGCCAGTACAAGCCCATCACCAGCAGGGCCGTCGATCCGGCCACGTACATCGTGCCGGTCAGACTCAGGTAGTTCCAGATCGTCTCCTTCATTTTGAACCACAGACCGAAGACGATCAGGAACGCCCCCAGACACAGAATGAAAAACCGCGTGATCCAGATCCGCGACCACTCAGGCAGGTTGATGCCCAGCGCCCGGGTGATTGGCACGACCAGATCCTCGGTGAGCACGCCGCTCCAGGCCAACATATAGCTGGAATGGGTGGACATCAGGGCGGCCAGCATGCCTGCCAGCATGAATCCGACCAGCCCCGCAGGCAAAGCTTGAAGCAACATCGGCATGCCCTGCCGCGGGTTTGACGTGGAAAGCTGATCAAAAGCATCCGGGCTCAGCGTTTTGCTCAGGAAGGCGATGGCCGCCACGCCCCACAGCATCGGGATGATCGCCCGGCCGAAGAAGTTGACCGCCGTCATGCTCCACATCACCTTGGCCGTGCGAGGCGAATCGGTGGCCGAAGTCCGGAAAGCCTGCGTCTGCCATGTGTTGCTGCCCGTCCAGTGCATGCACTGCCAGATAATAAACAACAGCCCTACGCCAATCGCCCCGTGCTTAACGAATGGATTGAACCCGTATTCCGGCCGATGCTCCTGAACGGCCTGTACGATCCCGCCCATGCCGCCAACTTCCGGCATCTTGGTCAGAATCCACCAGGTGGTAAGGCCCATCCCCACCGTCAGCACAACGAACTGGATGTAGTCCGTCAGAACTACCGAAACCATGCCGCCCAGCAGCACGTACAGCAGCACGATCACCACCAGAACAGACATGACCAGATTAATCGACGGAATCACGTGGACGGGGCCCGCACCGAAGGCGATGTGCATGTCCGGCACACCGCTGATGATCCGGATGAAATCCGCTTCGACCTGAAGGAAGACGCCGTAATTGAGAATCCCCGCAACCGCAATGATGAACCCACCCAGAACCCGCACGCCCTTGCTGTAACGCTTCTCGTAGTATTCAGCCAGCGTGGTCACGCCCGAGCGCCGCAGACCCGCCACCATGAAGCCGGTCGCGCCGACAAACAGGGTCGCCCCCCCCGCAATCAGGCCAAGGACCATGGCTGAAAACCCGATCTTGAAGCCCATCTCGGCCATGTACATGACGGTGATGAGGCCCATCTCACTGGCCGTCAGCGTGGCGGTTGCCAGCCAGATGTTCAGCGACCGCCCGGCGATGAGGAAGTCCTCCTGGCCCTTGATGTACTTGCGGCACAGAAAACCCGGGACCGTCGCGATGAGCATGTAGATGCCGACGATCCACCAGTCCACGGTCGAGAAAGCAAGCGGCATGCAGCACGTCCTGTCAAACAGAGGGACCAACCAGCTAAGACGTGGGCGTCATTCTGCCCCCATACCACGGAATTGTCCAGCCAACGCATGCATTTATGGGACGTCCGGGCACCGGCGAAGGCCTGTTCGCCAACCGGCGGGGTGAGAACCGGCCCCCGGCAAGGAGACGAACCCTCCAGGGGGGGATCTACCCCTACGCAAAACCCCCAACTCACAGGCCGGATATCAACTCTTCCATCCGCACATCCGATAAGACCCCGAGACGCCACGTGGGGCAATGAGGTGCACATGGACCGAGCCGTCATCCTTTTAAGCGGCGGGATCAACAGCGCGGTCGCCGCGGCCATCGCCCGCGAACACTACGAGCCGGCGCTCATGCATGTGGCCTGGGGCCACCGCACGGCCGAACGCGAGCTGGCCTGCTTCGAGCAGCTCGCCGCCGCCCTGCGCGTGGAGCGAACCATGGTCGCCGAGCTGCCCTGCATGCCCACATTCGGCGGCAATGCCCGGGTCAGCAAGCGGTTGGCCATCGACGACGCCAACGCCCTGGGCAAGGACACGCCGGCCACTTTCGCCCTCGGGCTCATGCCGGCCATGCTCAGCCTGGCCGCCGCCTGGGCCGGCAGTATCGGCGCGAAGCGGATCGTTGTGGGCACCAGCGAGGATTACCGGCTGCCCGGCCCCACCATGTCGGTCATCTATCCCGACTACCGCCACGAGTTCGTCCAGGTCTTCAATCTCATGCTGGAATACGCCAAGCCGGCCGGCCGGGAGCTCACCGTTGAGGCGCCACTCATCGACCTGGCCCGTCTGGAGGTCATCAAGCTCGGCCATCGGCTCAACGTCCCCTGGGAGAAAACCTGGAGCTGCTACCGCAGTAACGACGCCCCCTGCGGCCGTTGCCTGGGTTGCGCCAACCGCATGAACAGCTTTCTCAAAGCCGGCATTGCCGACCCCCTGCTGCTCGAACCCGCGGCCCGATAGCCCCCGGTCGCCCTCCGCGGCCGGATTGCGATTCCCACCGGCCTATTGTTATGGCAGCTCTTCTACGGATTCCAAATGAATCTTGCGCCTTGGGTGGCCCGCCTCTGCAGAGGTGGGTTCACGATTTGGACAACCAATGAGGGTACTGACGGCATCAACCGCAAGCCCGGCTAAAGCCGGTTGAATCAGACAGAATAAGAAAAGGGCTTTGAGCGCACCACAGACCGCCACCTTCAGGTGGACACACGCCCCGCAGGGGCGGCGAGAAAGTAGCCACGGGTGGAGCGAAGCGGAACCCGTGGTTCAGAGCCCGCCCGATTCTTCCTGCCGCCCCGGCAGGGGCGGCGTGAGACCCCTCACCAGCCTCTCACCCCGCCCCTGCCGGGGCGGGTACTTGTGCGCCGGGCACCTGCAACCACCAGTTCCGCTTCGCTCCACTGGTGGCTACTCTCACCTGGCCCCTCTCGGGGCCACTGGCGATTACCCAAGTAACAAACACATCTCCAGCCTCAGACTCACTCCGGCTTTCAGCCGGGCTTGCTCACCATTACCGATTTAGTTTCGCAAGAGTCATGAAGCGACGTGGCAGAGGTACCGGCATTACCCAGACAGATCCGCAAACGTCATCAGAGATGGGGGCGCGAAGATTCAAGCGCTCAACAGCGGAGCGACCAACAACCTGCAGGACCTACCCAAGTTTGCAACGGAAACCGTACTCCCGGTCACGAGCATGCCTGAGCTTTCCCACCGCGCCGGCTTTTGCGGCGTTCTCCCGGCGCGCAGCTCAACTGTGAAAAACGCCGCCCGCATTCGATTCCATTCCAAAGTCGAGGCAGACCCTCGCGTAAAATTGCACAACAAGCGCCTCATCGTCGAGGCGTCCAACGGGATTGTTTCCAGAGGAAACTGCAAGGCTCCAGAAAGGAGGTCGTTATGGCGACCGTCACCCACCGCCGCGAACAAGTGATGACGGCTAGCGGGCTCGATGCGCTCGCCGGCATTTGGCTTCTGCTCAGTCCGTTCATCTTGAAATTCCTGCCCGGCGCGGCCGTCACCAATAACGTCCTTGTGGGCATCGTGATCGCGGTCCTGGCCATCATCCGCTTCTCCGGTGCGTATGAGCAGGCCTGGATCAGTTGGGTAAACGCGCTCCTGGGCGTCTGGGTTTTGATCAGTCCGTGGATCCTCCAATTCGCCGACCACCGCGTGCCGACCACCAACAACGTGATCACCGGCATCGTCGTGATCGTGCTGGCCACCTGGAGCGCCTTGGCCACTGACGTCGGCCGGCGAGGCATGCGCGGCGAGTACGGGTCCCCATCGGTCTAGAGTTCCGGAAGGACTATTCCCGATCCACGACGCGTAGCGACCGCTACAGTCTCTCGCCCACATTTGGAACAGGTTGAAAGTCGGCCTCCGGGGATCGGGCCCATTGATGTCTCCGAGCAAGTCGCCCGATCCCTGGCGAGGCCTTTCGTGAAGCCGTCAGCAATTGCCGACCGGCGCGCCACGCCACGTCCGCGCCGATTTTCGCTCCCCCCGGGCCTGAGCTGAAGCGGCTCGGGGCTGCCGTCCTTCATCTCCTCTGGCCCCGCCCCCCCACCCACCTGTATAATCACGCCTTTCGTTGAGTGTTCTGATTTCCCCAAAATGCGCCAAGGACGCAAGGATGTACCATGCCTGAGTTCATGCCCGACATTCAGCCCATCAGATATGAAGGACCAGACACGAAGAACCCCCTGGCCTTCAAATACTACAACCCCCGTGAGAAAGTTCTGGGCAAGACCATGGCCGACCACCTGCGCTTCGCCGTCGCCTACTGGCATACCTTCAAAGGTACCGGCAGCGACCCCTTCGGCCCCGGCACCATCCTGCGCGACTACAACAACTCGTCCGATCCCATGGTCGTGGCCGAGCAGACGCTGCGCTTCGCCTTCGAGTTCTTCACCAAGCTGGGCGTAAACTTCTGGTGCTTCCATGACCGCGACATCGCCCCCGAGGCCACCCCGGCCGAGGGCGGGCTGGCTGAGACCAACCGCCGGCTGGATCAGATCGTTAAGCTGGCCGGCAAGCTCCAGAAAGACACCGGCGTCAAACTCCTATGGGGCACGGCCAACCTCTTCTCCAACCGCCGGTATATGGCGGGCGCCGCCACCAACCCCTCGCCGGCGGTCTTCGCCTACGCGGCCGCGCAGGTCAAGAAGGCCCTGGAGATCACCAAGGAACTGGGCGGCGCCGGTTACGTCTTCTGGGGCGGCCGGGAGGGCTACGACACCCTCCTCAACACCGACATGGGCCGCGAGCTGGACCATCTGGCGGCGTTCCTGCACATGGCCGTCGATTACAAGAAGGCCATCGGCTTCAAGGGCCAGTTCTACATCGAGCCCAAGCCGAAGGAACCCACCAAGCACCAATACGATTCCGACGCCGCCGCCTGCCATGCCTTCCTGCAGAAATACGATCTCGTCGAGCACCTGAAGCTCAACATCGAGGCCAACCACGCGACGCTGGCCGGCCACACCTTCCACCATGAGCTGGCGTACTGCGCGGCCAATGGGATCCTCGGCAGCGTGGACGCCAACCGCGGCGATGAACTGCTCGGCTGGGATACCGACCAGTTCCCCACCAACCTGTACGACACCATCCTGGCCATGTACATCATCACCAAGGCCGGCGGCTTCACCACCGGCGGATTCAACTTCGACGCCAAGGTGCGCCGACAGTCAGTGGACGTGGTGGATCTGTTCCATGCCCACATCGGGGCCATGGACGCCTTCGCCAGAGGCCTCAAGATCGCCGCCCGGCTGATTAAAGATAAACCACTCGATAAGTTCGTGGCCGCCCGCTACAAAGGCTGGGACAGCGCCTTCGGCAAGCAGATCGAAGAGGGCAAGATCGGTTTCGTGGAGCTCGAGCAGTACACGATGAAGAACGGCGAACCGGCTGTGCAGTCCGGCCGCCAGGAAATGCTGGAGAATATCCTCAACGATTACATCCGCTGAGGGAGGCGGGCCCTCGTTCGCCTGGAGAGATCCGGGCCCAGGAGAAAACAAGCGGACGACCGTTGCGAACCTTGTTCGCTCCGGTCGTCCGCTTTGTTGCGCTCGAATCAGGGATCAGATGGAAAAACACTCTTCCGCGAAGGGGACCGTCTGACGGCGTGATCGACCTTCTTCGCGCCGGTCAGAGGGCTGGTCGATCCCGCTGCAGGATGGACACAGGAGTTCGCCGTTACGGCTTCGCCATCCATCGCGGTAGATCTTCTGGAGCAACACCGCCATGGCCATGTCCTCGCTGTACATCGGCAGACCGACCACTTGGCAGGCCTCGCCGCACTGGGTGCAATGCAGATTGGCCGTCACAAAACCGCCTGTGAGACCAAAGCGATGAAATGTGCAGTTCTTAAGATCCGCGGAGCGAACGTCCCGCATGTTACTATCCCCTTTCTTTGAACAAACGACGTGTGCTTCCGTACCTGGCCAATGGCATCGTGCTAAGGGGTATCATAACCTTAACGGACTATATTTCTAGTCCAAAATTAACAAGGAATATACCCTAGCCCCGTCCGGTCCTGCGATTTGCGGAAAATCGGCGGACGGCATCAGCCATCCGCGTTCTCGCCCTCAAACGGACGACGTGTCAGCAGCCCCGAGACGGCATCCCGCCACCCCCTTTAGAAGTGCCCCGCAACAGCCCATCTGTTTGTCTTGTAGATAGTTTCAGACGAGTTGGTGGTGAGCGATGGTGAGACCGCCGGGAGCACGATGTGTATACCAAGGCGCTGGGTCAGGGCGGAAGGCCGGCGTCGTCCCGCACGACTCACAGGCCGTGGCCCACCCGCCACAGCGCCGCAAAGCCTGTCCCAAGACCGCGTGCTCCTGCGGAATCCACGATCAGCCTGGGTAATGTGAGAGTCTTCTTATGAGCTTTCGCCGGCTACTGGCGGTTCCACTTTTCGCTGGCGAACTCCTGCCCCAGCTTCAGCATACCCGTTTGTGGATCGCGCGGCCCCGTGTCGAACGGGTCCTTCGTCTCGGCCATCCACTGTTGCAGGCGGGCTTCCATGCGGGCCCGGATTTCCGCGTATTCTTTCCGGCCGGCCAGATTGTTCATCTCGTAGGGATCTTTCTTCAGGTCGAACAGCATCGGCTCGCGCTCGTTATTATGCCACCGGGCGTACATCCACTCCTCGGTGCGGACGCCGCGCCAGAAGCCCACCCATTTCCCGCGATTCGGCCAGCCGGGCCCCATGTTCTGGAGGTAAACCGAATCCGGCGGCGGTGGGCCATTCCGCCCCAGGGCCACATGCGACAGATCCCGGCCCTGAACGCCCTCGGGCACCTCCAGTCCGCACAACCCCAGCAGGGTCGGCATCACGTCCACGCTGCTGAACATCACCTTGTTGCTGGCATTGGCCGGCACCCGGCCGGGGAACCGTACCAGGAACGGAATATGGGCCGACTCCGCGTAGGGGGTGGCCTTCGAAGCCCGCATGGAGTAATGCATCCACTTGTCCGCGGGCTTGCCGTAGCCGTGGCTGCTCAGGTGGTCACCGTGGTCGGATGTGAAACAGACAATGGTATTCTTGGCCAGATCCAGGCGTTCCAGGGTTGAGAGGAGTCGCCCCATCTGCGCGTCCAGTGCGGAGATGTTTCCGTAATAGTCGGCGATCTCCTGGCGGGCGAACGCCGCCATCTGCGGGGGAACATTGGGCGGCAGGTCCACGGCGGCGGGATCGTAGATCTTGAATCTCGGGGGATACTGGTCGTAAGGCCAGTGCGGCGGCCCCCAGGCCACCATTAGGGCAAACGGGGCGTCGGGCTGGTTGCGCACATGCTCCTCGACAAAGCGGATGGCCAGGTCGGTTTCGCCCGTGGGAGCCCATTTGTTGAACTTGAACGGCCCGCGCTCGTTCTCGTAGTAGGTGGTCTTGTAATAGGCATGCTGGCAGTTGTAGGCGGCCATGTAGTCGAAGCCGTAACGCTTGTCCGGCGTGTAGGGCCCCTCGCCCAAGTGCCACTTACCAATGAACCCGGTGTGATAGCCCGCCGCCTTGAGAACCTGGGGCAGGGTAGTCTGGTCGGTGCGAAGCCGATATTCGTTGTCCGGCACGCCATTGAGATGCCCGTATCGGCCGGTCATCAGGTGGGCCCGGTACGGCGCGCAGAGCGGATGGCTGGAGAAGGCCCGCTCATACCTCATGCCCTCGCGGGCCAGCCGATCCAGGTTCGGCGTCTTGACCACCTCATTGCCGCTCGACCCCAGGGCCGTGTAGCGGAGTTGATCGGCGAAAACGAACAATACGTTGGGCCTGGCGCGATGTGGGGAGGGGGACGCACCTTCGTCGGCCCGGCCGGCCGCGGGCCACATCAAAGAGGCTCCCACCGCACAGAGCGCCGTGAGCCATCGCAGGCTCATTGGTGAGTGCATGGCCATCATCGTCTCTCCGCTTTTGTCTGAATGTCGAGGAACGCCGAACCTGAATGAAAGGTCAGTTTATCTGACTCCAATCGGAAAACAAATCGCCCTCGGCCCAGTGGAATTCTCGCGCCCAACGCAAAAAAGAGTATCACCCGCCCCATCCAGGCCCACAACGATCTCGCCGTACCGGCCGTTCTCCTGTGGCGCGCGGGCTCTGTACCCGCCATTGGCCCGTAGCGGCCGGGCTCCGTACCGGCCGTTTTTCCACCGGCAACGGTCCGGTTCCTTGCCAGCCATTCCCGCAAGTACTTTGTGGAATCGCGGAGTCAAAAAAGCACCGTAACATCAATATCTCAAGAGACCCTGCACTCCGCTACCGCCAATTCAACCCCCCTACTGGGGATGGCCGAAACCTTAGTTAGCAAGGTTTCCAGTTGGAGGATTCCATGCTTCTGCGCCGACCAGGCAGGTATCCGGCCAAGGGATGGGTAACCGGCCGTGCCGGCACGGAGGAACGCGGAACCGCGGAACTGGAAAACCCCTGGGATCACCAGCTCCTCCTCGGGTTCTGGTGATGGGTTGTTCCTGTTTATCAGGATATGAGGCCAGCCTGACGGGTGTGAGGCTGGATGGGATTGGCGGCCTGAGACTTCCATGATTCGCCTGACCGTGAGCGCATTAGAACCAGGAATGGTGCTGGCCGCACCCATTCCACATCCCCAGGCGCCGGATCGGATCCTGCTGAACGCAGGCGTCTGCCTCGACGCCCATACCCTCCGCGGCCTGCAGCGTTTTCCGATTCATGCCGTCTGGATTCAGCACCCCGGCTTTGACTTCCTGGACGACCGGTTAAGCAACGCCATCCCCCAGTCCCGGGTGCGCATCTACGAGAGCGTCAAACAAAGTTTCAGCAGCATGGCCGGCCAGACGACGCCCGCCTTCAATCTTGCCGACTATCGCACGGTCATCGGCAACCTGATCTGCTCGCTGGTGGCCGAGCGCAACCATGCCGTCTTCGCCGAACGGATCTTCTGTGACGAAGGCGAATTGTTCGGCCACTGCGCCAACGTGGCCTATCTTTCGCTGCTCATCGGCATGCGGCTCAGAAGCTACATCGGCAGTCAGCGCAAATACGTGGTCGGGGCCCGCGCGGAGGATCTGACTAATCTGGGCCTGGGAGCCATGTTTCACGACATTGGCAAAGTTGGTCTGGATAAGAGCCACCAGTCCTGCCACGTCATCGACAAGCAGGCCTCGGATCCCGAGTACCAGACCCACCCCGAAAGGGGCTACCGTACCCTCAACGAACGGCTGGAAGCCACCGCCACCGCCGCGATCCTGCACCATCATCAGCGCTTCGACGGGCAAGGCTTCCCGGTCCCGAAAAAGCAGTTTCGCGAACGCGAGGTCAGGCCTCTGGCAGGATCCCGGATTCACATCTTCGCCCGGGTCGTAGCGGCGGCCAATGTTCTCGACGCCCTCATCAGCGCGTGCCAGAAGCGCAAAGAGCCCATGGTCGCCGCGCTGGCGGCCATTCAGCAGGAGCCCTACCTGGGGATGCTCGACCCGGTGATTCTGCGGGCCGTCCTGCAGTGTATTCCGCCTTTCCCCTTGAGCACCTGTGTAACACTCTCCGACGGCCGGGATGCGGTGGTCGTGGACTTGAACGAGTCGGATCCCTGCCGCCCCCGGGTGCGGGTCCTGCGTATGGGCGGGGACCCCTCGGCGCCGGCAGGCGAGGAAATCGATCTGGCCAGCCCGGGCGCTCCTTCCATCATCAGCGAAGGCGGCCAATCGGTAGCCGCTTTCGTAAACTGGCAGCTGCCGTCCGGCGACAGTGAGGCTCTCGCCGCCGGCGATGCCGATTGTCAAATGCCTCTTGAGCCCAGCAGCGCCTGAACGACGGCGACCTCATACGGATTCCAAACGAATCTTGTGCGTTGGGTGGCCCACCTCTTCCAGAGGTGGGTTCACGATTTGGACAATCGATGAGGGTGCCGACGGCATCAACCGCAAGCCCGGCTGAAGCTCTGAACCACGGGTTCCGCTTCGCTCCACCCGTGGCTACTTTCTCGCCGCCCCTGCGGGGCGTGTGTCCACCTGAAGGTGGCGGTCTGTGGTGCGCTCAATGCCCTTTTCCTATTCTGTCCGATTCAACCGGCTCCAGCCGGGCTTGCCCACCATTACCGGTATAGTTTCTCAAAAGTCATCAAGCACTGGCCTGAAGCCGCCTTCGGCGGGAACGCTGCTCAAGCAGCGTGGCAGACGTGCCGGCATTGCCCAAACACATCCGCAAACGTCATCCAGAGGTGGAGGCGCGAAGATTCAAGCGATCAGCAGCAGGGCGACCAACAACCAGGCAGGAACCTGCCCATGTTTGCAACGCAAACCGTATCATTCGTGCGCGACCGTCAGGCAGCCGGTGTCTTTCGCATCCGAAAGGCTGAACATGGCGGCCACTGAATGCGGGAATACGTTCACAGCCCACATCTTTCGCAAACGCCGGCCCTGTAAAGGCCTTTGATTTTGCCCGCCTCCTGGGTCGAAACGCGAAACGCCCGGATCGCAAATGACTCTGGCCGCCGACCTTCCCGCGTTGTATGATCTGCCCTCATGAACCACTACGAAACCATGACACCACGTGAACGGGTTCTGAAGGCCATCAACCACCAGGTTCCAGACCGCGTCCCCATCGATCTGGGTGGGTTTCAGACCGGCATCCACAGGATGGCCTACATCCCTCTCCTCGAACACCTGGGCATTGAAGACAAGGAGGTCGTCATCCTCGACCCCGTGCAGGGTCTGGCCCGGCCCTGTGAGGCGGTGCTCCAGCGCTTCCGGGTGGACACCCGCTACATCACCGCCCACGGCCCGGACAGTTTCAAGGGCGGAATCGAGATCAACGAACGCGACGGCCGGCGCTGGCACGACCTCAAGGACGAGTTCGGTGTGGTCTGGTCCATGCCGGAGGACGCCCCCCTGTACATGGACATCTCCGTGCATCCGCTTGCCGACGCCGACCTGGCCGACCTCGATCAGTACCCCTTCCCCAATGGCGGCGACCCCACGCGCTTCACCGGCGTCCGCGAGCAGGCCCTCCGCCTGCGCAAGGAGACGCCCTACGCCCTCTGCACCGGTATCGGCGGCGTGGTCTACGAGTATTGCTGGTACCTGCGCGGCCTGGAACAGTGGTTCATGGATCTGCTGGAGAACCCGGCCTTCTGCGAGAAGCTGCTCGACAAGATACTCCGCTACTGGACGGACTTCTATACCGGCTTCATGGCCGAAGTCGGCGATCTGGTGGACGTGATCATGATCGGCGACGACCTCGCCGGTCAGCGCGGACCGCTGTTCAATCCGGAGATCTACAAGGCCATCGTGAAGCCCCGCCAGAAGGCCCTCGTCCAGCACATCAAGAGTAAGACCAAGGCCAAGATCTGGTATCACACCTGCGGCTCCTGTGGCCCGTACATCCCCGAACTGATCGACAACGGCGTGGACATTCTCAACCCCGTCCAGATCGGCATCGAGGGCATGGACCCCCGGGAGCTCAAGGCCCGGTACGGCCGGCAGATCACCTTCTGGGGCGGCGGCATCGACGCTCAGCACGTCCTGCCGAAAGCCACGCCCGCCGAGGTGCGCGAACATGTGCGTGCCAACATGGAGGCGTTCAAGCCCGGCGGCGGCTACGTGTTCAACAACGTGCACAACATCCAGGTGGGTGTGCCGCCGGAGAACGTGGTGGCCCTGTTCGACGCGGCGTACGAGTTCGGGTTCTACACCGACAGGTGAAGAAAACACGAAAACCCCATGGAACCGAAGGATTTGCACGCGAAGCCGGCCTCGTAAGGCATCCGGGTTTTCGTCATCCACCTGACCCAGGGGGCACAACGGCACGAGGACCGGGCCGATGGCTTCGGCCACTGCGGCTGGGAATCCCAGGGACAATGAACGGCCGGCGTGCAACTGTCTGCCGGGTTGCTTCCCGTTTCACCTGTGGTATACTTCCCCCGCCGCGGAAGACCACCCTGTTCGCATCCCAGGAGGAACCTGAGAAATGTTGCGCAAGCGATCCCGGATGGTTCGCGCCAGCTTGGCGCTGACTGCCGCGGCCGTGCTGGCCGGCGTGCTCGGCGGAAACTGCACCGGCCTGACCGTCACCGGGATTCCCCTGCCCGGCGGCGGAACCATCGACATCAACACGGTCACCGTGGAACTGGTCAACATGACCGCTTATCCCGTCGAACCACGGCTGTTTGTGGACCCGGAGGACGATTCCTGGGACGTGGACGACGGCGCGAACCGAGTCTTCCTCGATGCCCCCATCCGCCCCGGCGAACTCGTGCGTCTGACGTTCACCTGCGCACGCGCTGGCGCCATCGAGACGGACCACGCGGTCATGCTCATCCCCTTCCACGAGGACGAGGAGAGCGACAACGACCCCATCGTCCGCCGGCATGACGACTTCAACTGCGGCGACGTGGTCTCCTTCATCTTCATCGACGAACCCGGCGAGGACTTCTATACGCGGGTCGAAGTCAACGGCCGGTTCGTCAAAGATTAGCGACCTTTCCAATGGCGGGTCTCGCGCCGCCTAGAGCGGCCGAGCTCCGTGCCGGCCGTTTCCCGTATTGTGTCCGGGCCGGCTACCCGGCGAAAGCCGGGTGCCGCCCGTTCCCCCCCACCAGGAATTCTCCCCGCCCGTCACATTGTTGCTACAGCCCGGCCCGGAGCCGACCGTTAATTTCGGTTGGATATTAATACTTGCTCGCAGGAGTGGCTGCTGATGCTGAACCGCAGAGAACTGCTGAAGCTTTCCGGCCAGGGGCTGCTGGCGCTTGGCGCCACCCAGGCTGGGTGCGTATCGTGGCCCTGGGCCAAACCATCGACCCGTCTGGCCCGTGTAGGCGGCGTGGGCGAGGACTTCCTGGTCTTCGGCAAGGATGGAGCGATCTATCGTATCCTCTCGTCTCAGCGCCTGGTCCAGAAGCTGGACGGCTCGGGCAGGATCCTCTGGCAAATCGGTGAGCTGGGCCAGGCACACGGCGACTTCAATTACCCCACCGACGTGGAGATCACGCCCGAGGGGCATCTGCTCATCGTGGACACGGGCAACAACCGCGTCGAACGCTACGACGCGGACGGCAACCACCTCTCGACCTTCGGGAGCCACACCGACGGCACCGACCCGAACGAGCTGGACGGTCCGCGATCCGTGCTTCTGAGCCCGGACGGGCTGATCTACGTCGCCGACACGAAGGACCACCACATTCACGTGTACAACGGGCAGGGCGAGCTGGTGGATACCTTCGGCGAGTTCGGCACGGCCGTGGAGCAGCTCAATCATCCGAAGGCCTTGGAGATGGACCCCGCCGGCTTCCTGCACGTGCTCGACCGCGGCAACAACCGCATCCAGGTATTCGACCGCCAGGGCAACCTTGTGCGCAGCTACGGCGAGTTTGGCGAGGGCGAGGGCGGATTGAACGCTCCCACCGCACTGCTGATCGACACCGCCGGCAATTGCTACGTGGCCGACGCCGCCGATTGCGCGCTCGACGTGTTCGGTCCGGACGGCGAACCGCTGGCCATCGTGCCGCTTACGTTCGATGACCTCCGGCCGTGCTCGCCCCGGCGGCTGAGCTGGATGCCCAGCGGCGAGATTTACGTCACGGGCACACCGGTTGATTTGGCGATTGCGTGAGGCGCTCGGCATGGCCAGCCGCGGCGCATAGGCATCCTGACGCGGCCCAACGATTCATCACGAAAGGCACGATATGGAAGGTTTTATTGGTGAGATTCGGCTGTGGGCCAACCAATTCGCCCCAAAGTATTGGATGTTCTGCGAAGGCCAGCTACTGTCCATCCAGAGGTACATCGCCCTGTTCTCTATACTTGGCACCACCTACGGCGGCAACGGCACGACTACCTTTGCCCTGCCGGATCTCCGCGGGCTCGTTCCTGTGGGTACAGGCCAAGGTCCCGGCCTCACCCCGCGCCAATTGGGTGAGCGGATTGGCACTCCGACCGTCCACCTGACGGAAGACCAACTCCCGCCGCACCGGCACCTGCTGCCGGCCGTCAAGGCGGTGGCCGACGTGGGCAGCCCGGTTGGCGCGTACCCGGCGGCAAGCAGCGCGATCATGCCCTACGACGACGTAGCCGATGTGGTCATGGCCCCCACGGCCGTCGGCCCCGCGGGCGATGATCAGCCCCATGAGAACATGCAGCCTTACCTGGCTTTGCGGTACATCATCTGCGTCGAGGGTTACTTCCCCTCTCGTTGGTGAAAGCGTCCGGCAATCAGAGCTGGTTGAAGGCCGGACGACGGCCCCGGCGGAAAGGAATTGCAAGATGGAAGGCGTGATAGGCGAAATCCGACTGTGGCCCATGAGCTTTGAGCCGCACAATTGGGCGTTCTGCGACGGACGCCTGCTCAACGTACGGGACAGCCCGGCCCTCTTCGCGCTGATCGGCACCACCTATGGCGGCGACGGCAGGAACACGTTCGCCCTGCCCGATCTGCGCGGCCGCATCCCCATCGGCGCGGGGCAAGGGCCGGACCAGCCCATGTACGATCAGGGTCAGACCGGCGGCGTGGAAAACGTCCCGCTGACGGTCAGTCAGTTGCCGAGACACACCCACCAGCTTCGCGCCAGCAGGAAGGCCGGCACACTGTCTGACCCGAGCGACGCTTTTCCGGCCGGCTCGAACGATCAGAAGATCTACAACGCAACCGGCAATGCCATCATGACCAGCACAGCAGCCGATGAGGCAGACACGGCCCCTCAACACCCGAACATGATGCCGTTCGTGTGCTGCAACTACATCATCTGCCTGTTGGGGCTGTTTCCCCCGCGGGATTAATCGCCGTTTGAGACGCAAAGACAAGTGAGTTATATCCGGACCGATGGGTCCGAGGAGTCACAGCGTGGACGAGTATTTGGCCGAGATTCGCCTCTTCGCGGGAATGTACGAACCCCGCGGTTGGATGTTCTGTGATGGCCGCCTGCTGTCTATCGCCCAAAACCTGGCTCTCTTCTCATTGCTCGGCACGACCTACGGCGGCGACGGCGTCAACACCTTCGCTCTGCCGGATTTGCGCGGCCGTGTGCCGGTCGGCGCCGGAGCCGGTCCGGGGCTCACGCCGCGAGCCCTCGGCGAGACCGGTGGGAGTGAGCAGCATGCATTGAACACGGCCGAGATCCCGGCCCACACCCACACCATCCTGGCCAACAATACCGCGACGCCGGAGAACAGTGCGAGCCCGACCAATGCGGTATACGCAGTCAGCGACGGCGGAGACGCCGCCCCTGTCTATGCCACGGCCACGCCGGATACCACGCTGGCCGCCAGGGCCATGACCCCAACAGGGGACAACCAGCCGCACCCGAACATGCAGCCGGCATTGGGCTTGAACTATATCATCTGCGTGTGCGGCACCTATCCGAACCGCGACTGAGTACTACGGCGCAAAGTCGTATCGGCCGGGCTCCGTATCAGCCGTTTTGCGGGCAAAACGGCCGGTACGGAGCCCGGTTGCTACAGAAAATGGCCCACTTTGCGCTTGACAAGTAGCATCCCACACAAGCACCCTTGATTACGCGCACAACCCGCGCTGGGGTGGCTGTGGCTACAACCTCAAGATGCACACGACCGGCGCCTGCCCCGAATGCGGCGAGCCTCGTCCACACCTGCCTCCCATCAACCCCGCCGAGGACTCCTATACGCGGGTCGAAGTCAACGGCCGGTTTGTTGAGGATCAGAACCTTTCACGAAGCAGTCTGATAGTGCCCTTTCGCCCCTTCTGATCCAGGCGTTTTACGCTTCGGCCCATGAGGCGGGCAGGCTGCCCGGCCCCCAGCGGCGCCGGCCGTCTGCGTTGGGGGACGGGCATCTTGCCGGTCTGAATTCCTCGGTGGGCAGGTCTCGTGCCCGCCTGATCCGCCGGGAAACTGGTGGTTTGGAAACAGTACCAACATCCGGCCTGTATGCCGGATGATTGTCCTCCAGCCTAGATGACGGCCAGGCCCGCCGTAGGTACAATGCCCGCCCTGGCAGGCGAACGGACTCACCGCGAGCCGCCCTGTCGCGTGATCCCTGGAAAAACGGAGGAGATCCTCAGATGGTGAAAGAACTGAACGTGCGAACGATTGTTGCCGCGTTGGTCTGTGCTCCACTGGTCGCCGGGATCTGCCTGGGCGCCGCCCCGGCCAAGAAGACCGCCACCACCCGCCCGGCCCGCCCCAAGCTGGCCTGCCGCCTGGCCAACTACGGACCGTACCAGGAGGGGGCCCTGGCCCACCTGCAGTCCATCGGCGTGAAATACGTGTTCATGAACATTCCCAAGCCCGAGGAGGTCAAAGCCATCCGGCAGCGTCTCAAGGATCACGGCCTCAAGGCGCTCGTCGTCCGCGGCGACGTGGACTGGACCAAGCCCTCGGCCCCCGAAGACCTCGTTCCGCAACTGGAAACCTGCAAGAAGATGGGCGTGAAGTACATGTTCCTCTCGGTCAAGGGCGATTGGCCCGACGAGCGGAAACAGGTTATCTACGAGCGTCTCCGCAAGGCCGGCGACGCCGCCGCGAAGTATGGCGTAACCCTGACCATCGAAACGCACCCGCAACTGGGCACCAACGCCGACGTGCACCTGGCGACCATGAAAGGCGTCAACCATCCGAACGTGCGGGTCAACTTCGATACCGGCAACATCACCTATTACAACAAGGACCGCGACGCGCTGGGCGAGCTCAAGAAGATCATCGACTACGTGGCTACCATTGAAATCAAGGACCACAACGAGGAGTTCGAGACCTGGAACTTCCCGGCATTGGGCACGGGCAAAGTGAAGATCCCCGAAATCGTCCAAGTCCTCAAGGACCACGGCTACACCGGCCCCATCACCATCGAGATCGAAGGCGTCAAGGGCGTCAAACGCGACGAGCCAACCATCAAGAAGGAAATCGCCGATTCTGTCGTCTATCTGCGCAGGCTGCTGAAAGGCTCCTGACGCCACTCATTCAGACGGCAGGCCCGCGCCCGGGCGCAGTCTCTCACCGCCTGCGCTCGTCGCGGGGCCGGGCCTCGCGGGGTCTTGCTTCGTGGGGCCGCCCCTCATGGGGTCGCACTTCACGCGGCTTCACCACCCGCACAGGTGCAGGCCGGCGTTCCACCACGACCGGCCCCGGACGCGCCACCGCTGCCGGCCGGCGTTCCACCACCACGGGCCGACGATGCACCACCGCCGGTGCCGGGCGAGGAGCCACGACGGGCGCCGGAGCCACGCGCCGCTCTACGATCACCGGCGCCGGCCGGGGGGCGACCACCACCGGCGGCGGCTGCTCGACGACCACCACTTCCCGCTCCCGCCGCTCGCAACCAGCGGCCACCAGGACGACGAAAGGAAGCGCAACTACCGGCATACCAATGATTAACGAGCCGCCAGATCGCATGGGGACACTCCGGCCATGAGGGAAGCCTATCGCGGACATACAACCTCAATACCTATCGGCAATCTCCCACTTTCACCGCCAGATATGGGTTGAAACCCGCATTCGAAAGGCCAACACTATTCGGCAGGCTCGCCGCGCGGCGCGTACGGCGAGTGGATTTGTGTTTTCAGTCTGAAACTTCGGGATGTCTCATGAGCCAACTTTTTTCACGCTTTCGGTTGCGCAATGTGGATTTCCCCAACCGCGTGTTTGTCTCGCCCATGTGCCAGTACTCGGCCGAGGAGGGCGTGCCCACCGATTGGCACCTTGTGCATCTGGGCAGCCGGGCTGTCGGCGGGGCCGGACTGGTCATGGCCGAGGCTACCGGCGTCTCCCCCGAAGGCCGTATCTCACCGTGGGATACGGGCTTGTGGAACGATGAGCAGGAGCGGGCCTTCCGCCGGATCGCGGCGTTCATCCGCGCGCAGGGCTCGGTGCCGGCCATTCAACTCGCCCACGCCGGCCGGAAGGCTTCCACCGACCGGCCCTGGCTTGGCGGCAAGCCTCTGTCCGCCAGTCAGGGCGGCTGGCAGCCCATGGCTCCCTCGCCCATCCCCTTCGACCCGGACTCGCCCACGCCTCGGGAAATGACCCGCCAAGACATGGAGCAGGTGCGCGAGCACTTCCGCGCCGCGGCCCAGCGCGCCCGCCGGGCCGGCTTCGAGGTGGTGGAAATCCACATGGCCCACGGCTACCTGCTGCACGAATTCCTCTCGCCGATCAGCAATTGCCGGACGGATGCTTATGGTGGGTCGCTGGCCAACCGCATGCGTTTTCCGCTGGAGGTGGCGACAGCCATCCGCGAAGCCTGGCCATCTGACTTGCCGGTATTCGTCCGCATCAGCGCCAGCGATTGGGTCGAGGGCGGCTGGGATGTACCCCAGTCCATCGAATTCACCCGTCAGCTTAAGGCCATCGGCATCGATCTGATCGACTGCTCCAGTGGCGGTATGGTTCCCGACGCCAAGATGGAGCTCCGCCCCGGCTACCAAGTGCCTTTCTCCGAGGCCATTCGCAAGGAGGTCGGCATCGCCACCGGCGCCGTCGGCATGATTACCGAGCCCGAACAGGCCGAGCAGATCGTGGCCTCCGGCCAGGCGGACGCCATTTTCCTGGCCCGAATTTTGCTCTACGACCCGTACTGGCCTCTGCATGCCGCATCCCGCCTGGGGGATGAACCGGCCTGGCCGCCTCAGTACCTGACTGCACGGCGGATCGAAACCCGCGTGCCCGAGTCGGTGGATCGGGAAGACTGAGGCGATCTGCCCCACCAGCCGGCAATGAGTCAGCCACCGGGGGGGGCGTGCATCCTGCACGCCTTGGAGGCAGGAAGGATGCTCGCCCCCCTGATGCGTCGGGCCGCCTAGCCACCACCCGTTGCCAGTGCCGGACGAACTCAGAAGTTTTTTCTGAAAGACCTTTTGCACAAAGCGCCGGGCGGTACAATGGACCTTTCAGCGAAACCCGCAGCACGGAAGCGACATTACTACCTTTTTAAAGCGATTCACGAAAACTATGGCCAGTTGCCTCCCCCAGCCGGATAAACCTTTCGCAGCACCCTTGCGGTCACGTTGCACCCACGCAGGCCGGGCGGGGGCAATCGCTTGTCGGCCAGCCCTCCTGGCCCTTTGCTGCGTTCTCATGGTCTCCGGCTGCGCCCGGCCGCGCCGTCCGGTGCCGGTCGAACTGATCCCCAAGACCGAGCTGTCCGGCTTTCCCGGGGTGCGCGGCTGGTGGGAAAAGCCGGAAGCGATTGAAGCCAGTCTGCGCACAGGACTCCAGGAATGGCAACGACAGCAGGCCGCTCGCACCGACGCCCCGTCCAATGACAACGACAACGGCAATGCCGCCGATGACACCTGCAACATTCTGTGCCTGTCCGGCGGCGGCCCCGGCGGCGCGTTCGGCGCGGGCATCCTGTCCGGCTGGACCGAATCCGGCAAGCGTCCGCAATTCTGGCTCGTCACCGGCATCAGCACCGGCTCAATGATTGCGCCCTTCGCTTTTCTCGGCCCCGAGTACGACGATGTGCTCCATCGCCTCTGCGCCAGCGTCCGCACCCGCGACATCTACCGGCGACGGCCATTGACGCTGGTGGCTTTCGGGGCCAGTTCCCTTGCCGACTCCACCCCCCTGGCCCAGCTCATTAAGGAGTCCGTCAACGATGCGGTAGTTGCCGCCGTCGCCCGCGAGCACGCCAAAGGCCGGCGACTTCTGATTGGAACTACCAACCTGGATGCCGGGCGCCTGGTCGTCTGGGACATGGGCGCCATCGCCGCCAGCGGCCGGCCGGACGCCCCAGCCCTCTTCCGTAAAGTTCTACTGGCCTCCAGTTCCATTCCCATTGCCTTCCCGCCCCAGTTTTTCGAGGTACGGGCCGACGGGCGAAACTTCGACGAATTGCACGTGGACGGCGGCGTGCACTCCGAAATCTTCCTCTACGGCGTGGCCATGGACGCCCGTCCGCTCTGGCGCGAGACGCTGCCTCCCGGCGCTCCCCGCCCTCGACTTTACATTATCCGCAACGGCTATCTGCACACCCCTGCCGCAGCCACCCGGACGGACATTCTCTCCATCGCCGAACGCACCGTGGTCAGCGTGCTCGACGCCAAGGCCACCGGCGACGTATACCGCCTGCACGCCCTGGCCCTCCGCGACGGGCTGGATTTCCACCTGGCCTACCTGCCTGAGGATTTCACCGTCGACAAAAAGGAGTCATTTGATCCTCACGCCAGCCTGCTCCTCTTTCAGAAGGGCCAGTCCCTGGCGCGCGAGGGCTATCCCTGGCTCAAAGCCCCGCCGGGCCTCAATCCCTCGGATCCGTATCAGCCCCTGCTGCTCGGTCCGCTGTCCCCGCCCGAGCACACCGCACCACCGCGTCTGATGTCCTCGCGTGGCGAATCCGAGCAGGAGACGTTCGAGAAAGTCATAGGGAAACAACTTTCGCCCGACGTAACGCCAACACCGTGAGTCGGACCGTAGATCGAGCCGCACGGCTCACCTGCCGGCTGATCCAACTCTCGTAAGCGTCGAACACAAAACCTGCGAATCGCACCAGCCAAGCCGGTGCGACGGGGGACTGTGCCGCCCGAGCACCCGCCAAATCCCCAAGCCCGAAAACCTGCAGCCCCCCCGCCTTCGCTGTCGATTTGTACCGAAAATCGTGTTTGTTAACCTGTGACCCTCTGGAGAAAACTCATGTTCAACCGCAGAGTCGGCCTGGGAACTGCTCTACTTGTGCTCATCTCACTGCTCGGCTGTACGCCAGAGGTTTTGCATGACCTTTTTGGGAAATGCGATGTGGCGGAAACAGCCGGCCCGCCGGATATCGAAGGCTACTGGATATCCATGGAGGTCATCTCCAGCTACTCCGAAGATGAAGCCGAGGCCCAGCCCATTACCGACGTCGATTACTGGAAATTCGTCAAACTGGAAGAGAACCCCGCATTTGCCTATTACCAGGTGAGCCCGGCCTGTTCTCCCGATACCGTGACCGGCTACGCCACCGTTTACCAGGAAGGCACCGTCCTGATCGACATCATCGCCAGCGGCCACGTTCAGCTTGAAGCCATGCTCTCCGAGAACGACACCATGGTGGCCACCCACCTGGTAAGTGACGCGGCCTGGAGCGCTCGGCGCATCGAGGAACCTCTGTGCAAGGAGGTCGACGGCCGGATGGTCGTCGCCATGCGCCCGCTCAAACTGTTCGACGAAGAAAGGGTGGAGATGCCCGCGGCGAACATGTCAGCCGGGGCCGAGGCCCCCAACGGCAAAGCCCACCTGGCCGCCGCCAAGGACTCGCGCCTCACGATGGGCGATGAGACGACTGTCCGTTCCCCTGACCAGAAGACCTCCTGCACCGATCCCAGCGGCTCGGCCGTTGCGTGCCCGGCCTCCAATGTCGGCCACGCCGGCTACATCCAGTGCGTGGACCAGGAGGTGTCCGAATCGAAAGTCCAACAGCTCGCGGACGTGGCCTGTCTCATCGACACCGACCAGATCTATCCCGGCGCGCTGCTGCAGGGCGCCCATTATGACGGCGGCAGCTTCACGCCCATCACCATCCCGCGGGCCGGCGGCAAGATCACCCTCAGCGGCCTCTATCTCGGCGGCGCGGCCAACTACAGCGCCACCGTGGATGAGGTCTCCTATGCATCCATCTCCAACGCCATCGCCAAGATTCTCAACGACAACGGCATCGTGGGCACCGCGGCCAACGCCAGCTATCGGGTCGACAGCGTCTATTCGTCCAACCAGTGGGCCTTCAACCTGGGCACCGATGTCAGCTTCATGGCCGCCGACCTCTCCGCTGCCGCCGATTCCGGCAATCAATCAGCCAAGAACACAGTGATCATGAAATTCACCCAGGTCTTCTACACGGTGAGTTTCGAGGATCCCAAGCTGGCCACCAGCGTCTTCGCCGACGGCGAGGCCTTCGATGATCCCGAGAACCAGATCGGCGCCGGCAATCCGCCCTTGTACGTCTCCAACGTCAAGTACGGCCGGCAGGTGTACTTCGTGGCCACCTCCAGCCTGGGCTCCTCCTACGTGAACGCGGCCCTGAGAGGCGCCTACAGCGGCGCTGCCAGCGTCACCGTCACCAGCGGCATGAGCTACAAGGATATCATGGCCAAGACCTCGATCAGTTACATCGTCCGCGGCGGCGACGCCGGCCTGGCCCTGGCCCCCATCGCGGCGGCCACGCCCGACGAAATGTACGACAAGATCAAGGCCTTCCTGGCCGACCGCAACGCGGCCGTCTTCTCGGCGCAGAACCCCGGCATCCCGGTGGCCTACACCCTCCGCTATCTCGACGACCGCACGGTGGCCATGAAGGGGCTGTCCACCACGTACGACCAGCACGACTGCAGCACCATCCCGGCCGCCGATTACCATTTCGAACTTCAGGCCAGCGACATCGACGACGACCTGCACATCTGGTTGGACTACGAGACCGACGCGATGAAGAAGGCCTACACCAATCAGAGCACATTCTACGCAAACATCAATAACTGGCTGCCCGACAACAACGACCATCTCATCATTCTGAAAGTGGGCAACGGCGGATGCTTCGGCACCAGCAGCCGACTCCGGTTCTTCCGCGATGGTGCCAGGATCTATGAGGACTGCTACTATCCGGGCGGTTGGCAAGACTGCGGCTGGCAGGTGGACCTCCGGGTCCGCGTGAACCGCACCAACGGCAAGTTCGAGGTGGTCAACCGTTGGCACGCCCACTAAGCGCCGGCCCCGGCCGACGGTGCACCGCTGCACCGTGAGCCGTGCCGGATAGCCAGGAATGCTTTCGAAGCGCCGGTCTTCCCCACGAGAGGGAAGACCGGCGTTCTTCATTTGGGTTCTGCGTTATCATGGTGCGGTAGGCGAGACTGGCCGCACGTATCCTCAAAGAACGGCTTGGAGAAACTGAAGTCTGCTAATGTTCTCTGGGAGCATCAAATGAGTTTCGCGGTGACCGCCTGGCTCATAGTGAGCGTGAATTTCGCTGTGGCGATTCTCGTGCTGCTCCGTCCCTGGCGCAAACCTGCCGATCCCGCTCAACCCGCTCCCATTACGTTCGTCGATGCCGTCCGCGCAGCTCTGGCTGCTACGGCACTCCTGGTTCTTGAACGGCTTGCCGGCATCGGCCGTAATCCGTTCGCCCTCATCCACCTCGTGTACCTCCATTTGGTGGTACTCGCCCCGGCCACCGGCCTGACCGTCCTGGCCCTCTCCCTGTGGCGGAAAGGCGGCCGACGCGCATTTGCCGTCAGCCTGCCGGTGAAGATCCTGGCCGTTCTGACACTTTTGGCGGCTCCCATCGGCGTGTACGCCACGTTCATCGAGCCGTTCCGCCTGACCCTTGAAACCGTCCGCGTGCCCCTGCGCGAAGGCCGGGATGCGGGAAGCGAAATCCGCGTCGCCGTGCTGGCCGACATCCAGACGGACCGGGTCGGAGAACACGAGCATCGGGCTATTGATCTGGCCATGGCCCAGACACCCGACATCATCCTCCTACCCGGCGACCTGTGGCAGAGCGAACACGAGCCCACCCCGAAGGACACCGCCGCGCTGCGCGAGCTGCTCAACCGGTTGTCCGCGCCCGGCGGGGTCTGGTTCTCCCCGGGCAACTGCGATTCGCCGGCCTGGACCAAGAACTTACTCGCCGGCACGCCCGTCACCTTGCTGGACAATGACATCGTCCAGGTACAAGTCAGAGGTCGAAGGGTGACTATCGGCGGTGTTGAACTGTATAACACGCGTGAAGCGGAGGCTCTCATTCGCCAGCTTGAGGAAGACCCCACCTCCGGCGATGTACGTATCCTGATGGGCCACCTGCCGGACAACGTCCTGCACCTGCGGCCCAATTCGCGCATCGACCTCGTGGTGGCCGGCCACACCCATGGCGGTCAGATTGTGATCCCCGGCCTTGGCCCGCCCATGACGCTCTCGCGCGTGCCCCGCCATATCGGAGCCGGCGGTCTGCATCACCTGAACGGCAACGCCATTTACGTCAGCCGCGGCGTCGGCTGCGAACGCCGCAAGGCCCCGCGCATCCGCTTCTTCTGCCCGCCGGAGGTGAGCCTGCTGACGATCGAGAGTACGGCCGGGCCGGCCGCGTCCCAGCCCAATCGGGAAGGGTATGGCAATTCTTTGTAGCGAGGTGACGTGGAGCCTCGGAGGGCGTGCATCTTGCACGCCTTTGAGGCGGGCAGGATGCCCGCCCCCCCGATGCGCCCGGCCGCCTTGAGATGATCCTTTGCCGGGCCCACCGGGAACAGCCAGGGCCAGCAACTGGCGGGAAGGCCGGTCCATCCGCTATAGTGCTGGGTTCGGATCATTCAGGAAGGGTCCTGGATGTCAATCGCTGAACGCTGATTGCTGAAAGCTGACTGCTGACATGGCCAAGAACATTAAACCCCGTTCCCAAGACTACGCCCAGTGGTACCTCGACGTCATCAAGGCCGCCCAGCTTGCGGACTACAGCCCTGTCCGCGGCTGCATGGTCATCCGCCCGGAAGGCTATGCCATCTGGGAGGCCATCCAACGCGACCTCGACCGCCGTTTCAAGGAGACGGGCCACGTCAACGCCTACTTCCCCCTGCTCATCCCGCAGAGCTTCCTCACCAAGGAGGCCGAGCACGTGGAAGGCTTCGCCATGGAATGCGCGATCGTGACCCACTCCAAGCTCGAAAAGACCGCCGACGGCCTCAAGCCCGGCAACCCGCTCGAGGAACCGCTCATCATCCGCCCCACCAGCGAGACCGTCATCGGGGCCATGTACTCTCAGTGGGTACAGAGCTACCGCGACCTGCCCCTGCTGATTAACCAGTGGTGCAACGTCATGCGCTGGGAGATGCGCACCCGCCTGTTCCTGCGCACCGCCGAGTTCCTCTGGCAGGAGGGCCACACCGCCCACGAAACCGCCGAGGAGGCCCAGGAAGAGACGCTGCGCATGCTCGACGTCTACGCCGCCTTCGCCGAGGACACGCTGGCCATCCCGGTGATCAAGGGGGCCAAGACCGACGCCGAAAAGTTCCCCGGCGCCGTCACCACCTACTGCATCGAAGCCCTCATGCAGGACGGCAAGGCCCTCCAGTGCGGTACCAGCCACAATCTCGGCCAGAACTTCGCCAAGGCCTTTGACATCAAGTTCCTCGGCCGCGACCAGCAGCTTCAGTATGCCTGGACCACGAGCTGGGGCGTCAGCACCCGCCTGATCGGCGCGACCATCATGACCCACTCCGACGACGAGGGGCTGGTCCTGCCGCCGCGGGTCGCCCCCTTCGTGGCCGCCATCGTGCCCATCTTCAAGAGCGAGGAGGAACGCAACACCGTCCGCGCGTTCATCGACAAGGTGCTGACATCGCTGGTCGGCGCCGACGAACTGGCCGCCGCCGCCAGGCGCTTCGGTTACAACGAGACCCCCACCTACTTCTTCGACTCCACCACCGGCCAGCGTATCGTGGTGGACTGGCGCGACGCCCGCCCCGGCGACAAGCAGTACCACTGGGAGCAGCGCGGCGTGCCCTTCCGCTTCGAGGTCGGCCCCCGCGACGTGGCCAACAACGCCTTCGTCCTGAAACGCCGGCTGGACCGCTCCAAGGCCGTCGTCACGCTCGACCAGGCCTCCCGCGAGTGGCTCAGGCAACAACTGGACGAGGTCCACAAGGCCATGCTGGACAAGGCCCGCCAGTTCCAGGCGGCCGAAACCCGCGAAGCCGCCAGCTACGACGAAATGAAGAAGATCCTGGCCGAGCATGCTGGCTTTGTCCGCTGCTTCTTCAAGCCGGACAAGACCATCGAGGCCCGCATCAAGGAAGACTGCAAGGCCACCGTGCGCTGCGTCCCCTTCGAGCAGCCCGGTACAACCGGCAAGTGCATCTTCACCGGCGAGGAGTCTAACACGCAGGTCCTCTTCGCCCAGGCATACTGATACTGCACGGGCCCTAATGGTGCACAGGCCGCCCTGGGAGACGGGTTGACAGGGGGGGCGGGCAGCCCGCCCGCCTTCCATAGTCGGATAACCCCTCTTTTCAGAGACCGGAGCGCGACCGCTGGAGAAGTGCGGATGCCGGGTGACTTACCCTCTTCAGAGAGGGGTTCACGATTATTCGCGGTGCCGGCAACTGACAAACCGATCCGTGCCCCATAACCAACGTCCCCCGGCTGCAGGCTGATGCCCTATCATCGGCGGCGCCCTCTACCACATCCGGCAGGATACGCCCGGTGGTATGCGCACCGTGCCCAGCTCCGGTAATCTGCCCCTTCCCAGTACAGCGAACGCACATACACTCATTGCGGCTGCGTCATATCGCCCAGCTCGTGAGCCTTTTCACTCAGTATTCGCATTACAATATGCAGTACGTTTGGAACTGACGTATCCAAACGAGTAATCCCGGCTCCGAGGCCCTGCGCGATTGGGGCAAACCCTGAGGCGTATTCACCCCAAGTCATTGCCAATTCCCCCTTTGTGAGGGTTTTCTCATGCCCTGGGCGGGCCCATTCCGAATGCGGCACGGTGATTGCTATTTCTGGGGGCGTTGGGATGCAGTTGCATCTTGTTACCGCTGAGAAGATCGGTCTACCCTCGCTGACGTACATCTTGTCTGACATCCTGGGGTGGGTTGGTCTGAGGCCAAGGATAGGCACCTTGTCATGCATCGGCCTCATCTCGGCTTGCATCTGGAGGCATCCCACACAGCAAGCCGACGGCCGTTGCATCCGGTTTCGCATCTGGCGTTTAGTAGCGAATTGGGCATCGCACTAGCGGCCGTCGGACGAAATTAATCGTCGATCTGGAAATCGGCGCTAAGAATATCATATATTGGTATAGAGACGCTCAAAGGATCTTTGTTCAGCTACAGACAGGCGTAAACCAACTACGTTCCGAGCCCTTCCGCTGCAATCCCCTCTCCGGCCCGAACAATGGAAGGGAGTTGTTGGTTTGCCCCGTTTTTTCAAAAACCGCGTCGTCGCTGTCAAACCTCACTGCCTTTTTTAACAGCGACGACGCGGCCTTCCTTTTTGGGGCACCCGCACTTGTTCCCGCTGTGCTCTCTGGTGGCCTTGGCCAACAGGGATGGGCTCCGGGTAGCCATGACCGCGGAAAACGCCCGTGTCCACCAAACCCCCGCGACCTTTCTCCGGAGTCCATAATCTCGCTTGTCAACGCGATTTGCGGTTGAGCACGGACGTCGCGTCAAACCTCTGGCCAGGCCGCGGAATTAACCTGAATCCGCCGTTTTCCGCCTTCCAATGCCCCCCACCTCATGTTTATACTGTCTCGCCCGCGCTATACTGTGCCGGCGCATTGCACCGGTCCGATAAGCCGGCCGTAGACCCGATCGCGGCAACAGCAGTCGAGGTTTTCGTCAACCCTCTCGGAGGGCGCTGTCAGCTATGAGCACAGGCCATGAAATCGTTGCGTCCCAGTGGCTGGCCCCGGCGGTTCGCCGACTGGTCGTGCGTGCCCCGCACGTCACCCGCCACTGTGGGCCGGGACAGTTCGTGATCGTCCGGGCAGTACCCGATGGCGAACGCATTCCTCTGACCATCGCCCGCTCCGACCGGAGCGCCGGCACCATCGACTTAATCGTTCAGGCGGTAGGCGCTTCCACGCGTCAGATCTGCGCCCTTGAAAAAGGCCAGAGTCTCTGCGACGTGGCCGGCCCGCTTGGACGCAAAACCGAAATGGAGAACGTCGGCCATGCCGTGGTGGTCGGCGGCGGCGTCGGAACCGCCGTCATCTATCCCCAGGCTGCCGGCTTGAAGGCGTGCGGCAATTATGTTTCGGCCATCATGGGCGGTCGCACCCGCGAATACGTGATTCTCGAAAAGGAACTCGGCGAGATCTGCGATGCCGTCTATCCCTGCACGGACGACGGGAGTTACGGCTTCAAGGGTTTCGTCACCGACCGGCTCAAGCAGCTCATTGAAGCGGCCGAGCGTCCGGTCAAGGCTGTCTTTGCGGCCGGCCCCGTCCCGATGATGCGGGCGGTGGCCGAGCTCACCCGGCCTTACGGCATCCATACGGTGGCCTCGTTGAACCCCATTATGGTGGACGGAACGGGCATGTGCGGCGGCTGCCGGGTGCAGGTGGGCGGCGAGATGAAGTTCGCCTGCGTGGATGGCCCGGAATTTGATGCCCACCAGGTCGATTTCCGGGAGCTGACCGACCGTCTGGGCGCCTATCGCGCTCACGAACAGGCGGCGATGGAACGGCATCAGTGCCGACTCACCGCCGGCCTGCCAGGACGCTAAACGTCCGTGCGGGCGGTGAGACCGCCAGGCACGTGATGGGTGGGCCACGGTCGGCGGTAGCGGTCGGGCTCTGTACCGGCCGTTCTGGTGCGGCGTCCGGTCTCCGTACCGGACATTCTGGTGTGGCGGCCGGGCTCTATACCGGCCATTTCGGACTGTAACGGCCGCCGCCGCGAGCGCTTCGCGGAACTGTGGAACTGGCAACGGGACTGGCAGCGTGCAACAGAGCCAGTGTGGCAGGGGCGTCGGGCCCCGGCATGTTTTGCCAGAGGGTCTTTTGTCATGAGTGGCGACAACAAACTCAAACCTTCTGAACGCATGAAAATCCAACGGCAGGCCATGCCCGCCCGTGAGGGGCACCAGCGCTCCGCCTGCTTTGAAGAGGTCAACCTTGGGTTTGATGAGCGTCTGGCCGTCCTGGAGGCCCAGCGCTGCCTCGAATGCAAGGACGCCAAGTGCATCAGCGGCTGCCCGGTGCAGATTGACATCCCCGGCTTTGTCAGCCGGGTGGCCGGCGGCGACCTGGCCGGCGCAGCCGACATTCTCCTGCGCGACAACGCCCTGCCCGGCATCTCCGGGCGGGTCTGTCCCCAGGAAAAGCAGTGCGAGGCCCAATGCGTCCGCGGCAAGGGCAAGGGCTGCTCGGTGGCCATCGGCCACCTGGAACGCTTCGTGGCCGACTGGGCCCGCGCGCATCAGAACGGCCGCTCCCCTGTCGCCCCCAAGCCCACCGGCTTCAAGGTGGCTGTTGTCGGCAGCGGCCCCGCGGGCCTGACCGCGGCCGGCGAACTGGCTCGCAAGGGCCACGCGGTCACCGTCTTCGAAGCCCTGCACGAGCCCGGCGGGGTGCTGGTCTACGGCATCCCCCAGTTCCGCCTGCCCAAGGAAATCGTCAAGGCCGAAGTCGAGTCGCTCACGCGGCTGGGCGTCAATATCGAGTGCAACGTGGTCATCGGCCAGACCTACACCATCGACGACCTCATGACCGAGGAAGGCTACCACGCGGTCTTCATCGCCAACGGCGCCGGCCTGCCGGTCTTTCTGGGGATCCCCGGCGAGAACCTCAAGGGGGTATACAGTGCCAATGAGTACCTCACGCGCGTGAACCTCATGCGGGCCTGGCGCGACGACGCCGAGACGCCGGTGCTCAAGGTCAAGCATGCGGTCGTGGTCGGCGGTGGCAATACGGCCATGGACGGCGTCCGAACCGCCAAACGGCTGGGCGCCGAGTCGGCCACGCTGGTCTACCGCCGCTCGCGCACCGAAATGCCCGCCCGCATCGAGGAGGTCCAGCACGCCGAGGAAGAGGGCATCCAGTTCCAGATGCTCACCAATCCGGTGGAGATTCTCGGCGACGAGAACGGCTGGGTGCGGGCCATCCGCTGTGTGCGGATGGAACTGGGCGAGCCGGACGCCAGCGGCCGGCGAAGCCCCATCCCCATCCCCGGCAGCGAGTTTGAGATTCCCTGCGAGGTAGTGATCGTGGCCGTGGGCACCCGGGCCAACCCCCTGCTCACCCAGACCACGCCGGACCTCAAGGTGAACCGCAAGGGTTATATTGAAGTGGACGCCGACGGCATGACCAGCAAGCCGGGCGTTTTCGCCGGCGGCGACATCGTCCGCGGCGCTGCCACGGTGATTCTGGCCATGGGTGACGGCAAACGCGCCGCCGCGGCCATCGATCGTTACCTGACAGCCAAACGGGCAACGCAGTGATCCCTGGAGCGGCCCGCCGCCGTGCCAGCCGTTCGCGTCACAGTTCGGAGCCGAGTGTCTCGCCCGTCTCCCGGAGACCGCCTCGCAAGCGTATGGGCCATATCGCTTGGCGACCAATTCTCAGCCGGGCCGCGCGTGCCTGAGACCGGCAACAATGCTATGCTTTTACGGGGGTGCATGAGCTGCCGCCCCTCCGCCAAAGAAAGGAGTTCAAACCCGTGACCACCGAGCCCATCGGCGACATCTGTGTCATCCGGGACGATGAGACCCAGGAGTGGACGGTTACCGTCTGCCGCGGCAACGGTACGCGCGATCTGCTGAGGCGGTGCGCCACGCGCGAGGAAGCCGCGGAACTCGCCTATGCCGAGCGCGATCGCTTCCGCAAGGTCCGCAATATCGAGCTGATGGTCCATTTCCCGGACGACTGCCCCTGCCACTGTCTGGAAGAGCGTGACTGGCGCAAGTGAACCGTCCGCGACGATGGCTGCCGGGCTTGCTGCTGGCCGTGTCACCGGCCCTCGCGGCCGATGAGCCCCCCGGCCGTGTACGAGTCCGCGTCGAGCCCAACCTGGCAGCCCTGTTGACGGAAGAGGACACCGACGCCGACCAGCTCATCACCGTAGCGGATCGCGGCGACCGGCGCTTCGAACTTCGCGACACGAACGGGAAAAGCCACCTCGTGGAGGGCACTTACCCCCTGGCCAACCTGCTCGAAGAATTCGGCGTCGCCTTGCGGTCAGGGCGTCGCGTCACCGTTATCGACATTACGGACATCCGCGCGGCCCCGCCGCGTCGCATCTCGCGGATGATCCGGCGGCATTACTGGGACTGGCTCACCCGCCGCATGGACTCCGCCGGCCTTCGCCTCGCCCTGCAAGATCCCAAGATGGACGCCAACGGGCGTCAGCGTCTCTATGTGCCCAACAACGACCCGCTCGCACGGTCGTACTATCGCCGCATCGCCGAAGAGTTTCCCTGCCTGGGGTTGGAAGTCATCGAGCTGCCCCGGCAAATCACGCCCGAATTCGTGCGCACGCTCGATGATAAGCCCGGCCTGCTCTCGCTGGCCCTGCGCCGCGATGCAAGCGGCGAGATCGAACCCGCCCCCTTTGTGACCCCCGGCGGGCGCTTCAACGAGATGTACGGCTGGGACAGCTACTTTATCGCCCTGGGCCTGCTGGCCGACGATCGGGTGGACCTGGCCAAGGCCCTGGTGGACAACCACGTCTACCAGATCGAGCATTACGGCCAGATCCTTAACGCCAACCGGACCTATTACCTCAGCCGGTCGCAACCGCCCTTCCTGACCTCGATGGCCCTGGCCGTCTTTGACCGGCTGCCCCGGACGCCCCAGACACGCGATTGGCTGGCCGGCGTGCTTCGTGCCGCCATTCGCGAGTATGAGACGGTCTGGACGCAGGGCACCCGCCTCACCCCCACCGGCCTGAGCCGGTACTTCGACTCCGCCTCCGGCATGCCGCCAGAGGTAACCCCGGACCAATATGCCCACGTGCTCCGCCCCTACGCCGCCAGGCACGGCCTGGACATCGCCACCTTCGCCACCCGGTACCGTGCCGGGCAGATCCAAGCGCCCGAGCTGGACACGTACTTCGTGCACGACCGGGCCATGCGCGAATCAGGGCACGACACCACCTACCGCCTCGTCGGTCGAGCCGCCAACCTGAACCCCGTGGCCCTCAACGCCCTGCTCTACAAATACGAGACGGACATCGCGCAGATTATCCGTTCCGAGTTCGGCGATGACTTCGCGTTGAGCCCGGAGCGTCACACCAACAGTGATGAATGGATGCAGCGAGCCCGGGACCGCCGGCAGCGCATGCTCGCACTCATGTGGAACGAGGAGCGGGGGCTCTTCTTCGACTATGACTTCGTCAAGGGGCGACAGTTGGAGTATGTCAGTGCGACCACCCTGTATCCGCTCTGGGCCGGCCTGGTCGATGAGGATCGCGCCCGCCGCCTGATCCACTCCGCGTTGTCAGAGCTGGAAGCGCCGGGGGGCATTCTGTCCAGCACGAAGGCCTCGCGCGGCCCCGTCTCGGCGGAGCGTCCGCCGCGGCAGTGGGACTATCCCTTCGGCTGGGCCCCGCACCAGATGCTTGCCTGGGAAGGTTTGCGGCGTTATGGCCTGCAGGAGGACGCCGAGCGCCTCGCCTACCGCTGGCTCTATATGCTGGCCCTCAACACCGAGCGGTACAACGGGGCCATCACCGAGAAATACGATGTGGTTCGCCGGACGTTCGACGCCGACGTCGAGTACGGCAACGTCGGCGTCCGCTTTCAGTACGTGTCCGACGGCGGTTTCGGCTGGACCAACGCCTCGTTCCAGGTCGGCCGTCGTCTTCTGAACCCCGCCCGCCGTCAAGACCTCGATCGCATGATCCCGCCGGAGTGGCTCTTCAAGCCAACAAGCCAATCGGAGGGCGGGCATCCTGCCCGCCTCCAATGAGGACCATTTGCCCGCCACTACATCAGCCGACAAATACCAATGCACGCCAGACACGAACACGGCAACAACCTTTCCTCTTCCACTTGACTCACCTCCACTGCCGAGGTATATAGGCCCAAGAAACCAGGCGGCAACACCACCGGGATCCTGGCGAACGGGCAACTCATCTCGGCGCGCACTCATCGAGCAGGTGGAGACTCATATGCGGATGGCAGTGTGTGCAGCAGGCGTCATATCACTCATGTCGGGATTATTGACCGTCGTAATTACAATGTGACGTTCTACAGTTCCAGTTTGGCCGCATGAAAGAACGATCGCAACCATTCCGGTGCCTGGCGGGTCTCCTGGAGAGAGCCGTCCACCGCGCATTCCAACTCCAGAACGTCGCCGGGCACGTAGTTGGCCAGGTCGGCGTACTTGGTATGGTTCCACACATGCTCCACCGGGTTGAGAGCCGGCGCGTACGCCGGAAGCCACTCGAATCTGAATCGCCGGCCCGCCTCAAGGCAGCGGGCCGTCTTGCGATGCACCGACCGGCGGTCCAGCACCACGATCAGGGGCCGTCGCAGATGCCGCTGCACGTCCCGCAGGAAACTCTCGAACTCCTCGGCGGTGACATTTCGACCCTGGACGCCGAAGTACAGCCCCAGCCTGTTTCGGCCTGTGGCCAGGCTCAAGCCACCGATCACGCTGAGGCGGTCGTGTCGATCCCAGCAGTACATCACCGGCGTCTGCCCCACTGGAGCCCAGGTTCGCCGTACCACAGGAGCAGTTGATATGAGAGCACGACCGGTTAGAAGCGTGTACACACGGACATTCACGCGTTTCTGCTTTTCCGTCGGCGCAGTCCTGACCTGTTACCTATGTAGTATGGCGTCTGTTCACTCCACTTCTGCCCCGGCTGATGTTGGCGAGGATGAGTTCCTGATGCCACCTCCGCCTCAGGGTAATGTAGTAAGTGGAGATGGACAGCTCCGCGACGTCGTCATGTATATGCGAGCATTGTCGCGGCGTGCCACAGAAACGGATGATGAGAAGCGGCTTGAATTCAGAGGCTTTCCTCCTGGCTTTGTGTTATCAAAGGTCCTTCGATCTGAAGTGCTGCCATCGGGCCTGCTCCGGTTCGCCAAGAAGCGCGCATGGTGTCCAAAGCCGAAGCGCAAAGATGAGCCGGATGAGTTGATTGATGCGGCTGTGGTTCGATTTACGAACGGGCCCTGGACAGTTCAAGTGGTTGATACAAGGCGTGCCACCACGATTATTCTGCGGAGCAAAACACGAGATAGGATAATAGATCCATCTGAGATTGCGTCGCGCCTGCCCGACGCATTGTATGACATACTTAAGACAGATGTACTGGAAGGTGCACGAGTTGTTGCTCACAGCGAGGCACATTT